>Ga0075429_100000292_pt1 | contig 35394 bp, 34 predicted proteins | sample RhiMetdeltSRZDD3_FD_75295 | JGI IMG/M metagenome (GOLD analysis project Ga0075429, IMG submission 75295) | Populus rhizosphere microbial communities from Tennessee, USA - Rhizosphere MetaG P. deltoides SRZDD3 | ecosystem: Host-associated > Plants > Roots > Rhizosphere > Soil | place: USA...
ACAAACGTCTCAAGATGCTCGACGCGACAGTCAAGAAGCACCAGGCGCGATCGGACGCCTTGATCGAGGTGCTGCATCACGCGCAAGAGCTCTACGGCTACCTCGACGCGGACGTGCTGCTCTACGTGAGCCGCACGCTGCGTGTTCCCGCCTCGCGGGTCTACGGCGTGGCCACGTTCTACAACTTCTTCACGCTGAAGCCGTCGGGCGAGCACACGTGTGTGGTGTGCCTCGGCACCGCTTGTTACGTGAAGGGAGCGGGGCAGGTGCTCGACGCCCTGGAGAGCGCTCATGCGGTGCGCGCGGGCGAGACGACATCCGACGGGCGGCTCTCGCTGGTGACGGCGCGTTGCCTCGGGGCGTGCGGCCTGGCGCCCGCTGTCGTCTTCGACGGCGAGGTGGCCGGCCGCGTGGCGGTCGCGGCGGCTCTCGAGCGGACGCGGCAATGGACGGACGGCCATGCCCGGTGAAACCAAGCCGTGCCGTGTGGCCGTGTGCGCCGCCGCCGGATGCCTGTCGTCTGGAGCGGCGCAGACGCGCGCCGTGCTGGAGAAGGGGGTGGCGGACGCCGGCCTCCAGGATCGCGTGGAGGTCTTCGGAACCGGCTGCCTCGGACCGTGCCACGCCGGCCCTCTCGTGCAGGTGAGCGGCGAGGACGGGCGCTGCCTGTACGCGCACGTGCAGGAGGCTGACGCCGCCGCCATCGTGAGCGAGCACCTCGCCGGCGGCCGGGCGGTGGAGACGCTGCGCGTGGAGGGCGAGGAGGCCTTCTTCGCGAAGCAGGTCAAGGTGGTGCTCGACAACTCGGGCGAGACCGACCCCGAGCGCATCGAGACGTGTGTGGCGCGCGGTGCGTACGAAGGGCTGCAGAAAGCCATCTCCGACATGAGCCCGACGGATGTGATCGGGGAGATCACGAAGAGCGGGCTGCGCGGACGCGGAGGGGCCGGCTATCCCACCGGGCTGAAGTGGAGCACGGTGCAGAAGGCGAAGGGCGCCAGGAAATTCGTCATCTGCAACGCCGACGAAGGCGACCCCGGCGCCTTCATGGACCGCAGCGTGCTCGAGGGCGATCCACACAAGGTCCTCGAAGGGATGGCGCTGGCCGCGTACGCCGTGGGCGCGGAGCAGGGATACGTCTACGTGCGCGGGGAGTACCCGCTCGCGATCGCGCGGCTGCGCACGGCGATACGGCAGGCGGAACGGGCGGGGTTCCTCGGCAACCACGTCCTCGAGAGCGCGTTCTCGTTCCGCGTGGACCTGCGGATCGGGGCGGGCGCGTTCGTCTGCGGCGAGGAGACGGCGCTCATCGCCTCCATCGAGGGTCTGCGCGGAACGCCGCGGCCGCGGCCGCCGTACCCGGCGACGGCAGGGCTGTTCGGACAACCGACCCTCATCAACAACGTCGAGACCTACGCGAGCGTGCCGGCGATCCTCCGCCGCGGCGGGGCCTGGTACGCCTCGATCGGCACCGCCAAGAGCAAGGGCACCAAGGTCTTCGCCCTGGCCGGCCGCATCAACAGGACAGGTCTGATCGAGGTGCCGATGGGGCTCACGTTGCGGGAGATCCTGTTCGATATCGGCGGGGGCATCCCCGAGGGCCGGCCGTTCAAGGCCGCGCAGACCGGCGGGCCGTCCGGGGGTTGCATCCCGGCGTCGCACCTCGACATCCCCGTGGACTATGAGTCTCTCGCGTCGGTGGGCTCGATCATGGGCTCGGGCGGCCTGATCGTCATGGACGACACGTCCTGCATGGTCGACGTCGCGAAATATTTCCTCGACTTCTGCCGCAGCGAGTCCTGCGGCAAGTGCGTGCCGTGCCGCGCGGGGACGGTGCAGATGCACGCCCTGCTGGAACGGATCACCCGCGGCCAGGGCACCCTGGGCGATATCGGGCGCCTGGAGGACCTCTGCGTCCTGCTGCGCGAGACGAGCCTGTGCGGCCTCGGTCAATCGGCGCCGAACCCGGTGGCGAGCACGCTGCGCTACTTCCGCGACGAGTACGAGGCGCACATCACCGAACGTCGTTGCGTGGCAGGTGTGTGCCGGTTCGCGGCGGCGGAGGCGGCCTCATGAGCGTGGTCACCCTTACCGTCGACGGCAAGCTCGTCACGGCGAGCGAAGAGCAGACGGTTCTGGACGTCGCCGACGAAAACGGAGTGGCGATCCCGCGGCTGTGCCATCTGGACGGGTTATCCGACGTGGGCGCGTGCCGGCTGTGCCTGGTCGAGGTGAAGGGGGTAACGAAGCTCTTGCCGGCGTGCCTGACGCCGGCCACGGAAGGGCTCGAGGTGACCACGGATTCCCCGCGGCTGCGGAGCCATCGGCGGATGATCGTCGAGCTGCTGTTCGCGGAGCGCAACCACGTGTGCTCCATCTGCGTCGTGAACGGGCACTGCGAGCTGCAAGACCTGGCCTACGCGGTGGGCATGGACCACGTGCGCTTCCCGTACCGGCACCCCAAGCTCGAGGTCGACGCCTCGCATCCGCGCTTCGCCCTCGACAACGACCGCTGCGTGCTCTGCACGCGCTGCGTGCGCGTGTGCGACGAGATCGAGGGTGCGCACACCTGGGATGTCGCGGCGCGCGGGGCGGCGGCCCGGGTGATCACCGACCTCGCGCGGCCCTGGGGGGAGTCCGAGAGCTGCACCGGATGCGGCAAGTGCGTGCACGTATGCCCCACGGGGGCGCTCTTCGAGAAGGTGCGGAATCGGGCGGAGATGGTGAAGCATCGCGACTTCGTGTCGTACCTGAAAACAGCTCGCGAGAAGAAGCAATGGATCAAGTGAAGCCGCGGGTGGCGACGGTATGGATGGGCGGATGCTCGGGCTGCCACATGTCGCTCCTCGACATGGACGAGCGGCTGCTGGAGCTGGCCGGACGCATGGACCTCGTATACGGGCCTCTGCTCGACGTGAAGGAGTTCCCGGAGGCTGTCGACGTCACGCTCGTCGAGGGTGCCATCGCCAACGAGGACCACCTCGCGCTGATTCGCACGGTGCGACGGCGGACGAAGCTCCTCGTCGCTCTCGGAGACTGCGCGGTCACCGGCAACGTCACCGCGCTGCGCAACGTGTTCGGCGAGGCGGGCCTGGTGTTGACCCACGTCTACGGGGCGGGCGCGCCGGGGCGCCGACCGGCCGGTCCGGACAGCGTCGTCCCCCGGCTCCTCGACCGGGTCTGGCCGGTGCACCAGGTGGTCGACGTGGACCTCTTCCTTCCGGGATGTCCGCCGTCGGCCGACATCATCCACTTCGTATTGTCGGAGCTTCTGGACGGCAGGACACCGGATCTCACCGGACGCCTGCGTTTCGGGTGATCTCATGCTCGAACGGATCGTCATCGAACCCGTCACACGCATCGAAGGCCACGCCAAGATCACGCTGCATCTGGGCCCGGACGGCGCCGTCACCGGCGCGCGCTTCCATGTCACGGAGTTTCGCGGCTTCGAGAAGTTCTGCGAGGGCCGGTCGTTCCGTGAGATGCCGGCCATCACCGCCCGGATCTGCGGGATCTGCCCGGTCAGCCACATGCTGGCCTCGGCCAAGGCGGGCGACGCGCTCCTCGCGGTGTCCATCCCCGACACCGCGGTGCTTCTGCGCCGGATCCTGAACTATGGGCAGCTCGTTCAGTCGCACGCGTTGTCGTTCTTCCACATGTCGTCGCCGGACCTGCTGCTCGGCTACGACGCCGATCCCGCGAAGCGCAGCGTGCTCGGCGTCTTCGAGGCCCACCCGCAGGTCGTCCGGGACGGCATCGGCTTGCGGCAGTTCGGGCAGCAGGTCATCGAGGCCCTGGCCGGCCGGCGGATTCACGCCTCGTGGGTCGTGCCGGGCGGCGTCGATGAGCCGCTGGCGGCGGCGGCCCGCGACCGCCTGCGGGCCGCGCTTCCCGCCGCGCGCGAGGCCATGGATCGGACGCTCACGCAGTTCAAACGTGTAATGGATGGCCATGCGGAGGAGGCCCGGCACTTCGGCAACTTCCCCTCGCTGTTCATGGGCCTCGTGGGTCCGAACGGAGAGCTCGAGCACTACGACGGGCGCCTGCGGATCGTGGACGCCACCGGCTCCATGGTGGCCGACGGCCTGGACCCTTCGCGCTATCGCGACGTGATCGACGAGGCGGTGGAGGAGTGGTCGTACCTGAAGTTCCCGTACTACAAGCCGCTCGGTTATCCGGGCGGGATGTACCGCGTGGGCCCGCTGGCCCGCCTGAACGTGGCGTCGCGGTGCGGCACCCCGGCGGCGGACCGCGAGCTGGCGGAGTTCCGGCAGCTCGGTCGCGGAGCCGTGCTGAGCTCGTTCCACTATCACTACGCGCGGCTCATCGAGACGCTGTTCGCCCTCGAGCGGCTGGCGGAGCTGCTGGACGACGACGCCGTCCTCGGCAAGGACGTGATGGCGCACGCGCGGCGGAGCCGCCTGCGGGGCGTGGGCGTGACCGAGGCCCCGCGGGGCACGCTGTTCCACGACTACGAGGCGGCGCCGGGCGGCTTGCTCCAACGCGTGAACCTCGTCATCGCCACCGGCCAGAACAACCTCGCCATGAACGAGGCCGTGCTGCAGATCGCCCGGCACTACGTGGACGGCCGCCGCATCACGGAAGGCATGCTCAACCGGGTGGAGGCCGGCATCCGCGCCTTCGACCCCTGCCTCTCCTGCTCCACTCATGCGTTCGGCGCCATGCCGTTGCGCGTGCAGCTCGTCGACGAGAGCGGCGCGGTGGTGGACGAGATCGCGAGAGGCTGACGTGTGGCTCGTGGTGGCTTACGGCAACCCGTTGCGGCGCGACGACGGGGTCGCGTGGCGGGTGGCTGGTGAGTTGGAGGGCGGCCGAGGCATCGAGGTGAGCTACGAGCATCAGCTCGTTCCGGAGCTGGCGGCGCGTGTCGGCCGCGCCGACGGGGTGTTGTTCCTGGATGCGGCGGTGGGATCGACGCCGGGCCGGGTGACCGTCCACGAGGTCGCCCCGCAGCCGGAGGAGTCGGCGTTCGGCCACGTCCTCCGTCCGTCCGGACTGCTGGACCTGGCGCGCCGGCTCTGCGGCCAGGCGCCGCCGGCAATGCTGCTCACCGTCACCGTTCGGGACGTCGCTTTCGGCATGGAGCTGTCGGCGGAGGTGGAAGCATCGCTCGAGGCGGCGACACGAGCGGCACGATCCGCGCTGGAGCGCCTGGCCGCGCGCAAGCCTTGCGGCGAGTCTCCCGCCAAACCTTAGAGGCCGCGCTGGCCCGCGTCCTGCACAGCGACGAACATGCGTGTGGCCTGCCTCGAACGCCGCCGGCTCCGGGTGAAGGGGGCGGTGCAGGGTGTCGGCTTCCGGCCGTTCGTGTTCCGCCTCGCGACCACCCTCGGCCTCACAGGATGGGTCGAGAACACGACGGAAGGCGTGACGATCGAGATCGAAGGCGCGTCCGAGGCGATCGCCGAGTTCGAGCGGCGGCTGCCGGTGGATGGGCCTCCGCGGGCGTGGCTGCGCTCCGTACAAGCTGCAGCCATGGACACGACCGGGAACACTTCGTTCGCCATACGCGACAGCGGCGCCAGCGGGGCGAGGACGGCGCTGGTGTTGCCGGACATCGCCACTTGCGCCCGGTGCCGGCACGAGCTGCTCGATCGGAGTGATCGCCGCTATCGCTATCCCTTCATCAACTGCACGGAGTGCGGGCCGCGCTACAGCATCGTTCTGGACCTCCCTTACGACCGCGCGCGCACGACCATGCGCGGCTTCCCGTTGTGCTCGGCCTGCCGAGCGGAGTACATCGACCCCGGCAACCGCCGCTTTCACGCCGAGCCCAATGCCTGCCCGGTCTGTGGGCCCCGCCTGACGCTGTGGGACGCCCGCGGCCAGGGGCAGGCGACCGGCGAGGCCGGCATCGGTGGCGCGGCGGAGCTCTTGCGCGCCGGAGCCATCGTGGCGGTCAAGGGGCTCGGCGGCTTCCAGCTCCTGGCCGACGCGCGGGACGAGGCGGCCGTGCGCGAGCTGCGCCGCCGGAAGCGACGCGAGGCAAAGCCGCTGGCGGTGATGGTGGCGGACCTCGACGACGCGCGCCGATACGCGCGCATCTCCGCGTTGGAGGCCGCGCTCCTGGTGTCGGCGGAGGCGCCGATCGTGATCGTCCCTCGCCTGGCCGGCGACATTGCGCCCGCCGTGGCTCCCGACAATCCCGAGCTGGGCCTGATGCTTCCGTACACGCCGCTTCACCATCTGCTCATGCGCGAGGCCGGGTTCCCGGTGATCGCCACGAGTGGCAACGTCGCGGACGAGCCGCTCTGTACCGACGAGGTCGAGGCCGTCGGCCGCCTCCGGGGGATTGCCGACGCGTTCCTGGTCCACGACCGTCCCATCGCCCGGCCGGTCGACGATTCCGTGGTGCGCGTCGTCGCCGGGCGCCCGATGTTGCTGCGTCGCGCACGCGGCTATGCGCCGCTGCCCCTGGCGCCGGCGGGGACGCGCCGGGTGCTGCTCGCGGTCGGGGCGCATCTCAAGAGCACCGTGGCGTTGTCCTCCGACGGCGACGTCGTGGCCAGCCCGCACGTCGGCGATTTGGAGACCACGGCCGGTCTTGCCGCATTCGACGACACGATCGATGCCCTGCAGCGGCTCTACGGCCTGAGGCCCGAGGCCATCGTGTGCGACAGCCACCCGGGCTACGCGTCCTCGCGTTGGGCCGAGCGCCGCGGGCGGCCCTTGATCCGGGTACAGCACCACTACGCGCACGTCCTGGCCACGCTGGCCGACAACGAGATCGCCGCGCCCGTGCTGGGGATCGCGTGGGACGGTACCGGCGACGGCGGCGACGGGACCATCTGGGGCGGCGAGGCCTTGCACGTGGAGGCGAGGCATTTCACCCGTGCGGGGTCGATGCGCCTGTTCCCTCTTCCCGGGGGCGAGCGCGCGGTGCGGGAGCCGCGCCGCGCGGCGCTGGGCCTGGTGTGGACGCTGCGAGGCGACGCACTCTTCGAAGAGGAGCATCCGGTCCTCGAGCTGTTCTCGCGGGAGGAGCAGGACGTGCTCCGGAGGATGCTGGCGCGCGACGTGAGCTGCCCGCGGACGTCGAGCGTGGGCCGGCTCTTCGACGGCGTTTCCGCCCTCTGCGGGCTCCATGCCTTCGCCCGCTTCGAAGGACAAGCCGCGATGGCCCTGGAGCATGCGCTTGCCGGCGCCGTCGGTGACGAGCGGTACCCGTTCGGTTTCGCGGCGGACGGCGCCCTGTGGAGGGTCGACTGGGGTCCGTTGATCGAGGCCGTCGGCCGTGACGTGCGGCAGCGTGTGCCGGTGGCCCTCGTGTCCCTTCGGTTCCACAACGCGCTCGCCGAGGTGATCGTGTCCCTCGCGCGCGCGGTTCGCGAGCGCCGTGTGGTGCTGTCCGGAGGCTGTTTCCAGAACAGGTATCTCACCGAGCGCGCCGTCCTTCGGCTGCGGCAAGAGGGCTTCGAGCCCTATTGGTCCAGGAACGTACCCACGAACGACGGCGGCATCGCCGTCGGCCAGATCGTGGCCGGCGCGCGCGCGCTGCAAGGGGGATGAGCCCATGTGCCTCGCTGTTCCCGGTTGTGTCGTGTCGATCGCGGGCCAGGGCGACTCGCGTCGCGCGGTGGTCCGCTTCGGAGGGATCGAGCGGTCCGTGAGCCTGGCGTTCGTGCCGGAAGCCGTGGTGGGAGAGTACGTCCTCGTGCACGTCGGGTTTGCGTTGTCGCGTATCGACGAGAAGGACGCCCTCCTCGTCTTCGAGTACCTCAGGGAGATCGACGCCCTCTCGCAGGAGCTGTCATGAAATACCTGGACGAGTACCGCGACGGGACGATCGCGAAGGCATTTGCCCGGCAGATCGAACGGATCGTGACGCGGCCCTGGACACTGATGGAGGTCTGCGGCGGCCAGACGCACGCCATCGTGCGTTTCGGCATCGACGAGCTGCTTCCGAGGCAAGTCTCCCTCGTGCACGGCCCCGGATGTCCGGTGTGCGTCACGCCGGTGGAGCTGATCGACGAGGCGCTCGCGCTCGCCGCGCGGCCCGACGTGATCCTCTGCTCCTTCGGCGACATGCTGCGCGTGCCCGGCTCTGCCACCGACCTCTTTGCAGTGAAGGCCGAGGGCGGGGACGTCCGCGTCCTGTACTCCCCGACGGACGCCCTCGAGGTGGCTCGCGCCCATCCGGAGAAGGAGGTGGTGTTCTTTGCCGTCGGCTTCGAGACCACCGCGCCCACGACGGCAATGGCGGTACGGCGCGCGCGCGACGAGGGCGTGACCAACTTCTCGCTGCTCATGGCGCACGTCCTGGTCCCGCCGGCCATGCGGGCGGTGCTGGCCGCCCCTGGCAATACGGTGCAGGGCTTTCTCGCCGCCGGCCACGTCTGCACGGTCATGGGCTACGACGAGTACGTACCGCTGGCGAGGCAGTATCGAGTCCCGATCGTCGTCACCGGGTTCGAGCCGGTGGACATCCTGCAGGGCGTCTACATGTGCGTGAAGCAGCTCGAAGAGGGCAGAGCAGAGGTGACGAACCAGTACGTCCGCTCGGTGCGGCGAGCCGGGAACGCCGAGGCGCAGCGCCTGATGAGCGAGGTGTTCCGTGTCGTGCCCCGGCGGTGGCGCGGCCTGGGCGAGATCGCGGAGAGCGGGCTCGGTCTCGCCGAGGGCTATGCGTCGTTCGACGCGGAGCGGCGGTTCGGCCTGCACGCGCCGGCGACGCACGAGACGGCGGGATGTCGTGCGGGCGAGGTGTTGACGGGGCGCCTGCGTCCCGCCGGATGCCCATCGTTCGGGGCGCGATGCACGCCGGAGCACCCTCTGGGCGCGCCGATGGTGTCGTCGGAAGGGGCCTGCGCCGCCTATTACCGGTACCGCCGAGGCGCCGCTCTTCAGGAGGTGTGAGATGGCAACGGACGTTCTGACGACAGCCTGTCCGGTTCCGATTCCGCAGGGGGACCGCGTGCGCCTCGCCCACGGCGGCGGCGGCCGCGCCAGCCGCGATCTGGTGGAGCGCATCTTCGCCCCCGCGTTCGCGAACCCCTGCCTGGAGGCCAGGCACGACGGCGCGGTGCTGAGCCTGCCCGGACACCGCGTCGCGATCACGACGGATTCGTACGTGGTCAAGCCGCTGTTCTTCCCGGGCGGCGATATCGGCTCGCTCGCCGTGAACGGCACGGTGAACGACCTGGCCATGTGCGGGGCCCGCCCCCTCGCCCTCTCCGCCGCTTTCGTGCTCGAGGAGGGGTTCGCGATGTTCGATCTCGAGAGGGTGGCGGCGTCGATGGCGCGAGCGGCGGACGCGGCGGGCGTCGCCATCGTCACGGGCGATACCAAGGTCGTCGAGAAGGGAAAAGGCGACGGGCTGTACCTCAACACCAGCGGCATCGGTGTCGTCGAGCACGCGCGGCGGATCGAGCCGGCGGCCGTGCGTGCCGGCGATCGGATCGTGCTCTCCGGTGACATCGGCCGGCACGGCATTGCCATCCTCTCGGCTCGCGAGAGTCTTGGCTTCGACACCCGGCTCGAAAGCGACTGCGCGCCGCTGTCTGGTCCCGTCACCGCGCTCCTCGAGTCGGGTGTAGACGTCCACTGCCTTCGCGACCTCACCCGCGGCGGCCTCGGGGCCGCGCTGGTCGAGATCGCGGAGTCCGCACGTGTGCGCCTGGAGCTGGGGGAGCTGGCGATACCGGTCAGCGAGGCGGTGGCCGGGGCCTGCGAGATGCTGGGCCTCGACCCCCTCTACGTCGCCAACGAAGGCCGCTTCATCGCGTTCGTGGCCGCGGAAGACGCGGAGCGCGCGGCGGAGATCCTGCGCCGCCATCCGGTGTCGGCAGAAGCGCGGGTCATCGGTACGGTGACGGGTGCGGGTCGTGGCCTCGTGTCCATGCGCACATGCCTCGGCGCCTCGCGGGTCGTCGACCTTCCCGCCGGCGACCTACTGCCGCGCATCTGCTGAGCGGCGCTTCTCCGCAAGCAGCCAATCGACCCACGCCGCGATCCCCGCGCCGGTGAGCGCCGACGTTTCGAAGACCAGGACGGCGGGGTGAACCTGGAGGGCGAAGGCCCGGGCCTGATCGATGTCGTAGGGCACGTGAGGCAGCAGGTCGATCTTGTTGATGACGACGGCGTCGGCCCCGCGGAAGACCGCCGGGTACTTGAGGGGCTTGTCCTCGCCTTCGGGCGTGCTGGTGACGACGACGCGCCGGTGCTCGCCCAGCGCGTACGAGGCAGGGCAGACCAGGTTGCCGACGTTTTCGATGAAGAGGAGATCGATGTCGTCGGGAAGGCGTGACAGGGCTTCCTGAACCATGCGCGCCTCGAGATGGCAGGTTCCGTTCGTGACGATCTGGACGACGGGGACGTCGAGGGCGGCGATCCGGCGGGCGTCGCGGTCCGTCTGAACGTCGCCCTCGATCACTCCGGCGCGCGCACGGCCGGCGAGCGCGGCCAGCGTGCGCTCGAGCAGCGCCGTTTTTCCTGACCCGGGTGCGCTCAGCAGGCCCACGCCGAACATCCCCCGGCGATTCAGCTCACGCTGGTTGTCGGCGGCGATGTCTCCGTTCTTCTTCAGGACCTTCTGCTCGATCGTGATCAGCTCACGCATGCTCCACCACCAGGCTCGTGAGGCTCAGCTCCGTTCCGTTGTCGAACACGAGGGCCCCCGCGCACTGTGCGCAGGACCACGTGAGCTCCTGAAGCCGGGCGGCGCGGCCGCAGGCCGTGCATCGGCCACGGAGCGGGACGAGGGCCACCTCCAGCTCCGCTTGGGGGCCCACGGTATCGCCGCGCAGGATCTCGAAGTAGAAGGTGAGGGCGTCCGGGCTCACCCCGCTCAACTGCCCGACTTCGACACGCACCTGCCGGACACGGGCGCCGCCGGCGCGCGCGCCGGCCGTCTCGAGGATCTCGCGCACGATGGAGGCCTCATGCATGGGCTACGCCGTCGCCGAGGCGCGCTCCTCCACGTCCGCCAGATCGCGCCAGCTCCGGACGTCGATCGCGCTGGCGTGGCCGGCGGCCGCGGCTCCAAATGTGGCGAGGAAGTGGCCCCGTCGTGGCGTCAGGTAGAGAGCGGGGCCGGTGGTGCTACGCGTGAGCCGGAGGCGCCAGCCCGACTTCTGCCCGGCGAACCTCCACGTCTCCCAAACGGGTTCACCGGAAGCGAGGTCGTGCAGCAACCGCGCCCAGAGCTCGGTGGCCGGTCCCAGCATGTCTTCGAGCTCGCGCCCGGTCGGCGGCGAGCTTCGGTCGAGGAACGCTTGCGCGGTCATGGGCCCCCCTTTCGCGACGCACCTCGGGTGTGCAAGCCGCCTGCCCGCGTATCCTCTTTAATAGACGTCAGGGGCCGGCAAGACTTGCGGGCCCTGGCACCGCGGCTCGCAAGTCTGTCGCTGGCCCGTCCACCGGCGCCGCCTCCGCCCTCGGCCATGCAGTCATTTAGCGTGGGCGCTCACGTGGCGCGGGACTTGCCGTGTGTGGGTATGGCGTCCTCCCTGCCTGGAGGGAGGGGCCAACCTGCCGTCGGCGTGCGCGCCGGACGAAGCGCGCCGAGCGGAGAACCGCCTTCCGGTTCTCCCTTCGACGACCCGAGCCCGACGCAGTCGAGCGGGGGAGGGCAGAATGAGCAGCAAGGGACGCATCGTCGTCATCGACGACGAGACCAATGCCGCCGATGCCCTCGAGCAACTGCTGCTCGAGGACGGCTACGAGGTCGCCAAGGCGCGCGACGGTCAAGCGGGGCTCCAGCTCCTGGAAGGTTTCGACGCGGACATCGTCCTGACAGACCTTCGCATGCCCGGCCTCGACGGCCTCCAGGTGCTGGCCAAGGCCAAGGATGTGCGCCCGGACGCCCTCGTCATCGTGATGACGGCCTTCGGCACCGTGAAGACGGCGGTTCAGGCCATGAAGCTGGGCGCCGACGACTATCTGTCGAAGCCTTTCGATGTCGAGGAGCTGCAACTGGCCGTCCAGCGTGCGATGGAGCGCAAGCAGCTCCGGCTGGAGACCCGCAACCTGCGCGAACGGCTCGACCACAAGTACAAGCTCGACAACCTCATCGGCGAGAGCCCGGAGATGCTCTCCGCCTTCAAGACGGTGCGCCAGGTCGCACCCTCGAGCTCGTCCGTGCTGCTCCTCGGCGAGAGTGGCACCGGCAAGGAGCTGTTCGCGCAGGCGCTGCACCAGAACTCCCCGCGGCGGAGCCGGCCCTTCGTCAAGGTGGCGTGCGCGGCGCTGCCGGAGACGCTGCTCGAGAGCGAGCTGTTCGGCCATGAGAAGGGCTCGTTCACCGGGGCGCTCTTCGCGCGCACCGGCCGTTTCGAGCTGGCGAGCGGCGGCACCTTGTTCCTGGACGAGATCGGAGACATCTCTCCGACGGTGCAGGTCAAGCTGCTGCGCTTCCTCGAGGAGCGGGAGTTCGAGCGCGTGGGCGGCAACAAGACGTACAAGGTCGACGTGCGCATCGTCGCCGCCACTCACCGCGACCTGGCGAAGCGCATCGCCGAGGGTGCGTTCCGTGAGGACCTGTACTACCGGATGAACGTCATCCAGATCCCGATTCCACCGCTGCGCGAGCGCGGGAACGACATCGCGCTCCTCGCTCACCACTTCATCCGCAAGTACGCCGAGGCGAACGCGAAGGAGGTGCGCGGCCTCTCCGACGAGGCGCTGGCCCTGCTGCTGCGTCATTCCTGGCCCGGCAATGTCCGCGAGCTCGAGAACGCCATCGAGCGTGCCGTCGTTCTGGCGGACACGCTGACGTTGTCGGAGCGGCACTTCCCGACGTTGCCGCGCGCGACCTCGGTGACGCCGGCAGCGGGGCTGATCTCGCGGGCGCGAATCCCTGGCAGCACGCTCGAGGACCTGGAGCGGGAGGCGATCCTGCGGACGCTGGAGGCCGTGAACGGCAGCACCTCCCGGGCGGCGGCCATGCTCGGGATCAGCCCGCGCAAGATCCAGTACAAGGTCAAGGAGTATCAGCAGGGAGGTGTCGTGCTGCGGCGACCAGGCGCCCGCGGCGAAAAGGCGGCGGCGGAGCGGGGCGAGCTGGTGTCATCACATCATTGAAGGGCCGCACCGCGCGTTCGGCGCGGCAATTGCAATACGTGGGGCCAGCGCGTGGGGTGGCACCGCTACCTTGCGCCTCCTCAAATTAATTAGTCGGTCGAGCTGGGGAGCCGCGGCTCAAACCCCCCGCGGTTCCTCGTCGTATCCGCGAAGGGCGTACGGGGTCAGCCGCGTATCAAACGGTCGAGCAGATCGTTGCGTTCGGTGGGATCGGCGACGAGGGCGTCCATCGCCGAATAGAGCACCTGCTCTTCCCGGGTGTTGTGCGGCCCGAGCAGGTCGTGCAGGTTGGCGAGGCCGCCGCCGTACTCCGAGACGTCGCCGGTCTCCAGCGCCATCCGCATGCGGCGGAGCTCGCTCTCGATGGCGCGGTCCTCCCGGCGCAGTGTCTCGGTCAGGGCGTGGGTCCCGCCGGTGCGCGATTCGAAGAGAGGGAACAGGATGGTCTCGTCCGCGTGGATGTGCCGCCGCAGTCCCTGGTCGAACGCCTCGAAGAAGAATCGGGCCTCGGACACGCGGCCACCCTCGACTCGCCGCGTGGCCTCGCCGAGGATGCCGTCCAGGCGATCGTGGTCCCACGAGAGATAACGGGTGACGCTGTCGAGGCGGTCCGCCTTCACCTGACGTCTCATGGCCGACCTCCCCGCCGGTGGTTCTTGCAATCGCGATGCCCTCGTCGTGCCTTCCGGTGCGGCCGCCGGCCATGCAGTAAGTGCATCGCCACGTCGCGCGACGCGCAGGGCTTGCCGGGCTGGGATGGCGGGCGAGCCGCCGGCGCAGCGGCACGGCCGTTGCTCAGGCCAGCTCCGGAGGACCTCATGCTCTGCTGCGACGTGATGAAGACCGTCGTTCTTGCCTGCCACGCGGAGGATGCCGTGGCCGAGTGCGCCAGGACGATGCGAGACCGCAACATCGGCTTCCTGCCCGTCCTCGACGACGACGGGCGGGTGATCGGCGTGGTGACGGATCGAGACCTGGCCGTTCGCGTCCTCGCCCTGGGGATGGCGCCCGACACCCCGGTGGGCGCCGTCATGACGCACGAGGTGATCTGGTGCCGGCCGCTCGACGAGCTGCGGTCTGCCGAGGCGCTCATGGCCGGGGCTCGCAAGTCTCGTCTGGTCGTGATGGACGGTGATGGACTCTGCGCCGGCATCATCAGCCTGTCCGACGTCGCGCACGCCGACAGCCTCTCGCGGGCGGGTCAGGTGCTGTCCGCGGTCACCCGGCGCGAGACGCGCGAGCCGGCGCTGCCGGGCGTCTACTGAGCGGATGAGGGGGGGCGGCGCGACCGACGCAAGCCGGCCTCGCGTCGGAGATGGAGGGATGCGATGTTCAAGGCGCTCGACACCGGTTCTCCCGGCGCGCTCGTGGCGGTCATCACCGCGGACGTGGGGCGCGGGATCCGTCAGCGCTTCGAGAGCGTCGAGCGCCGGCGCCCACGAGCACGAGCCACCAGCTTCACGTCATCCGTAAAGGCGCACGCAGCTCAGGGCGTGATGTGACGGGCCGAGCCGGGCCGAGGCCATCGAGCTGCGGCGCGGAGCGGCTCCTGGCGCCGCAACGCAGCGTGCCTCTCGATGCGCGCCGGCGTGCCGAGGTCGCTCCAGCCGCAGGCCGGAACCGGCAGCACCGCGAGCGAATGCGTGGCGTGCGTCAGCACGTCGCGCGAGAAGTCGTCGGTCGCGATTCGTTCGTAGAGCTCGGGGACGTTGCCGCCGGCTCGGAGCACCCCTAGAAACGTCTGTAGGAGGCCCGGGATCGTGGCCCCATAGAGGCGAAGGAAAGCGCTCGAAGAGGCCGCGATCACGAAGCTGTTGATGAGGCCGCCGCGCGCGGCGAGCTCGGCGGCCACCGCCCGTTCGGGCTTCTCGACGAAAGACGCCACCGGGCGCAGAGATGCCGATGGTCCGGCGGAAGGCAGGATCCAGCCGTATTCGGGATCCGGCTCTTCCGGCGTCATGCCGAGGAGCACGACAGGGCGACCCGGTGGGGCAGCCGCGCGCGCGGCCACGGCCATGGCTCGACGCAGCACCTCCTCGTGCGCCACGAAATGGTCCGCGGGCAGGATCAGGAAGTGCGCCCGCGGGTCGCGCCGCAGGAAGACCTCGAGAAAGGGCAGCAGGACACCGGCGGCGGTGCCGCGATTCTGCGGCTGCACGATGACGTTCGCCGCGGGCAGCGCGGCGAGCACCGGCTCCCAATGCGGCCGATGCTTGTCGGCCACGATCACGATGACGCGGGAGGCCGGCACGAGCGACAACGCGCGGGCAAGGGCCCACTGCAGCATCGACTCGCGCTCGCCGAAGGTGAAGTACTGCTTCGGGACGTGTTCGCCGCGAGTGTCGGTGGTGAGGGCCGCCACCCTGGTGCCGTCTCCGGCGGCCAGCACGATGACCCAGAGATGCCCTTCGCGCTGCATGACGCGCTCCTCGTGTGTTCACGGCTGAGGTGAGGACGGGCTCGCTCCGCGTGAGCGGGTCGCCCCATGATGCTCCGCGATGGTCCCGGCTGTCGAGACATTTCTGAGCGAAGCTCGGTGCGAATGAACGACTGGCGCGAACGCGGTCGGCCCCTGAGCCAGCAGGAATCGCGTGCAGTCGCACTGGCATCGGCAGGAGTTGCGGAGCTCCGACGTGGCCGGGAGCGTAACTGCCTGCGCTGACGCCGCATGGTCCGGGCTCGGAATGGCATGCGTCGTGGTTTAGCGAGGGGTGGAGACGAAGCGATGACACCCACGTTGATCGCTCCCGTCCAGCCGGAACGGGCCTCACAGGCCGCCGCCGCCCCCGCCGGCGGCGTCTGCCTCCGCTCGCCGAGGCGCGCGTCGACCCACGTGCTTCGCGGCATGCCGCTGCTTGATCAGGCCGCCGTCGACGCCGTGCGCCAGTGGCGGTATCGGCCGCTCTTGTTGAACGGACAGCGGTGGCCGTTCATAGTCACCGTGACGGTAAACTTCAAGCTCGGCGCGGCCGGCACCGCGGACTGAGGAGGGCCAGACGACGGGCTCCGCTCATCGCCGCACGGGGCGGCGTACCGGTCCCTGTTCGGGTGAGCGGAATTGGAGGCCCAGGCGGTGACGATCGACACCATGGCGGCGGTGCTGGCCGAGCAGCCCTTCTTCAAGGACGTCGAGCCTCGCCACCTTCGGGCGGTCGCGGGCTGCGCCGCCAACGTGCGCTTCGACCCGGGTGAGTTCCTCTTTGAGGACGGTGAGCCGGCGGACAAGGCCTATCTCCTGACGCAAGGACAAGTGTTCCTCGAGCTGTCCGTGCCGGGGAAGGGGACGGTGATCGTCGACACTCTGGGGAAGGGCGCCGTCGTCGGCTGGTCCTGGCTGTTCCCGCCCTACCGTGCACACCTCGACGCCCGCGCGGCCAACGACGTCCGCGCGGTCAGCCTCGACGGAGTATGCCTGCGGAGCAAGTGCGACGAAGACGCGGTGCTCGGGTACGAGATCATGAAGCGCTTCGCGGCGGTGTTCGTGAGCCGCCTGGAAATCACGCGCCTCCTGTTCCTGGACCTGTACGCTCGGCGTCCGTAGAAATGAGCCGCCCGGCGAGGCATCGATGCGTCAGATCGCGCGCCAGGCGCGGACCGTGGGCTCATCGGCGGCGCCCGCGAACGTAAAGCCCAGCGCGCGGCACACAGCCTGCATGGCGAGGTTGTCCGGCGCGACATCGGCGACCACCCGCGTGAGCCCTTCCGCGCGGCCGACCTCGAGCAGCCTCGTCAGCATCTCGGTGCCCACCCCGTGCCCCTGCCACGCGTCGCCGACGAGGAGCGCGAACTCGGCCTCGCCCGCGCGGCCCGTCGGGTTCAGCCGCCCCACCGCCACGATCGTGGCCGCGGCCTCCACCCGGCGTTCCGCCACCAGCACGACCTCGCGGTCGTAGTCGATGACGCATCGCCGCGCGAGGCGCTGGTGCGCGATGCGCTGGCTCAGCTTCAGGTGGCCGAGGTAGCGCAGGTAGACGGTCTGTTCCGACAGCGTCTCGTGGAAGCGCGCGAGCTCGGGCTCGTCCTCCGGCCGGATCGGGCGCACGGTGATCGTCGTGCCGTCCTTCAGCGCCGCCGGCCAGACGTATTGCGTCGGATAGGGGCGAATCGCGGGGCGCGGCAGCTGATCGTCCGGTACCTCGGGGCCATGGAGCACCACGCGGGCATCGAGCGCGACCAGCCGCTCGGAGGAGGCCAACAGCGGATTGATGTCGATCTCCGCGATGGCCGGCTGCTCGACCACCAGGCGGCTGAACGCCACCAGGAGCTGCTCGAGGGCGGCGGCGTCGACGGGCGGGCGGCCGCGGGTGCCGCGGAGGGCCTTCGCGATCTTCGTGCGCTCGATCATGCGGCGAGCGAGGGTGGTGGTGAGCGGAGGCAGGCCGAGCGAGCGGTCCTCGTAGATTTCCACGAGCACGCCGCCGGATCCGAAGAGGAGCACCGGTCCGAACTGCGGATCGATGCTGCTCCCGAGGATGAGCTCGTAGCCGTCCCGCGGCACCATCGCTTGGACGGTCACGCCGAGGAAATGCCTCCAGCCGGCGATGCGAGTGACGTCCTCCTCGATGGCACGGTAGGCCTCGCGCACGGCCGCGGCATCGGCGACGTTCAGACGGACGCCGCCCACGTCACTCTTGTGCGTGATCGTCTCCGAATGCAGCTTCAGGACGACGGGAAAGCCGATGGTCCCGGCGGCCTCGACCGCCTCTTCCACCGAGCGCGCGATCAGGGTGGGGACGGTCGGGATGCCGTACGCCGCGAGCAACGCCTTGGACTCCGCCTCGCTCAGGAGCGTGCGCCCGGCCCGGCGCGCCCCTCTGACCAGGCGAGTGCCCGCGTCCCGGTCCGCCTGGTGCCCGTCGAGGGCCGGCAGGCTGGGAGTCTCGTAGAGCTGTCGCAGGTTGTCGGTGTATCGCCACATGTTGACGAACATTCGCGCGGCCGTGTCGGGATAGCGGAAGGTGGGGACGTCGATCCCGTTGAGGACGGCTTCACCAGCCTCGATGTCGGACGCTCCCATCCAGCTCGCGAGAACGGGCCGGTCGGCGATGTGCGCGTACGGCCGCAGCACCTCCGCCGTCTGCGTGGGATCGGACATCGCCTGCGGGGTCAGAACCACGAGGAGGCCGTCGCTGCCGGGGTCGCGAGAGACGATCTCGAGGGCCTTGGCGTACCGGTCGGCGCCGCCGTCGCCGAGGATGTCGATCGGGTTGCCGTGGCTCCAATGGGAGGGCAGGAACGTGTCGAGCTGCGCGAGTGTCTCGGGGGACAAGGCCGCCAGCTCGCCGCCTTCCTGGAGGAGCGCGTCGGTGGCGAGGACGCCGGGGCCGCCCGCGTTGGTCAGGATGGTGAGGCGCGGGCCTCGTGGGCGCGGCTGCTTCGCCAGGATCTCCGCCATGTAGAACAGCTCGGCGATCGTGGACACACGGAGCACGCCGCTGCGCCGGAAGGCGGCGTCGAGGACGGCGTCGCTGCCGGTGAGTGATCCCGTGTGGGAGGCGGCAGCCCGGGCGGCGCCTTCCGTGCGGCCGGGCTTGATGACGATGATCGGCTTGTCGAGGGCGGTCTGGCGCGCGGCGGAAAGGAACGAGCGCGCGTTGCCGATCGTCTCCATGTACAGGACGATGCTGTGCGTCTGCGGATCGTTGCCCAGATAGGAGATGAGATCGCCCCAGTCGACGTCGAGCATGGAGCCGATCGACGCGAACACGCTGAAGCCGACGTTCGCCCACAAGCTCCAATCGAGAACGGCGGTACACAGCGCACCGCTCTGACTGATGAAGGCGACGTGGCCGGGGCGGGCGATCGTCGACGCGAACGTCGCGTTCAAGCCGGTGCGCGGGTTCATCACGCCGAGGCAGTTGGGGCCCACCAGGCGGATGCCGCCGCGCCGCGCTTGTTCGAGCGTGCGGCGCTCGAGCTCCAGGCCTTCCGGGCCGGCTTCCTTGAAGCCGGCGGAGATGACGATCACGCCGCGCACCCCTTTGTCCGCACATTCGCCGACGACGCCGGGAACGGAGGCGGCCGGGGTCACCACGACCGCGAGATCGATGTCGTCCGAGATCGCCGACAGGGTGGGATACGCCTTGATGCCGAGCACGCTGGAGCGTTTCGGGTTCACCGGAAACACGGCGCCGCCGAAGGGGCTGCCGACGAGGTTCTTCAGCACCGTTCGCCCCACGCTGCCGGGCTTGTCGGTCGCCCCGACCAGAGCCACGTTGTGTGGCGCGAAGATCGATTCGAGGGCGGGCTCTGCTCGAGCGAACGGCGGGCAGTCGAGCTGGGCGTTGACGGACGTCATGGGGGGCCTCCTTCGGCCGCGCGCGCTCCATGCGGCACGGCGATGTCCGACCGCTCGTGGTGCAAGAGGGCTGCCGGCGCTAATACCAACAACCGGCGGGGGAGTCCCGCAGGAACTGCACTTGCGCGGCGGGCCGTCCGCAACCTGTTCGTGGTCAGGAGACGAGGGTCTTTTCCTGCTCGCGGTCGTGACCTCCCGCCGCGGCGGCGCGATGGGGCACGAGCATGACGGGCGAGACGGCCGACCGCAGCACGTGGCGAGCCGTCGATCCGAAGAAGAAGCGCTGCACCGCGCGCGACGAGCGCACCCCCAGGACGGTCAACGCGACGCGGCTGCGCGCCAGGCGCTCGATCTGGCCGTGCGGAGTACCGAAAGTCACCCGCACCTCGACCGGTAGGCCGCCGGCGGCGTGCCGGGCGGTGAGGTCCCTCAGGTGGCGGTTCGCATTCTCGCTCAGGGTGCGCCGCGCCGTTTCGTCGTCGTTGGGAGGGATCATCCACGGCTCGTATGCCGGCGGCGGCTGGACGGCGTGGAGCACGATGAGGTGGGCGTGCATGGCGCGCGCGGCGGCGGCGGCGTAGGCCATCGTGTCACGCGAGTCGTCGGTGAGATCGATCGCGCACAACACGCGCTCGAACGGGACAGACGCGGCGTGGGGGACGGCAATCACGGGGCAGCGGGCGGTGCAGGCGACGCGTTCCGTGACGGATCCGGACATCCAGCGCCGGAGGCCGCGCCGGCCGTGGGTGCCGAGCACGACGAAGTCGGCCTCGGCGAGAACCGCGTAGGCGAGGATCTCCCCGGCAGGGTCCCCTTCGCGCACCACGATGGACGGCACCGGATCGTCGGATCGTGCGGCGAGCGCCCGCAGATCCTCGTGCAGCGCCTGCCACCGCACAGGGTCCGCGGAAGCCGGAACCGACGCGTCGGACCATTCTCCGGTGGTGACGTAGTGCGGAGACACGTGGAGCGCGGTGATCCGGGCGTCCATGCCGCGCGCCAAAGCCGCGGCATAGTCGAACGCCCCTCGCGAGCACGTGGAGAAGTCGACGGCGACGAGGACGTGTGTCATTGGCCTGCCTCCTCACTAGGCGGCGCCGCGGAGCTCGGCGAGGAGCTTCACGCCGATGCAGTAGCGCCGCGTGTCGGGAACGTGCTCCACGCGAGCCACCATGCCGCGCACACCGTAGACGGGCTGGCCGTGGAAATGGTGCCGGAGGGCCGGGGGAAGGTGGATTCGTACGGTGAGGCGGGTTCCCACCGTGACGTTGTGCGGTGTTTCGAAGGAGAGGCCGCCGCCGCTGACGTTCGTTGCGTGTGTTCTCTCCGTGAATGGCGTGTCGTGGATGTCGGTGCCGGAGACCACGAGCAGTGGTGTCATGGCGAGGCGCCTCTCGCGTGGGGCGAGAATGGCGGGCATGGTGTCCTCCCTCGTCTGCTTTGGGATGCACGATGGCTGCCAGAGCGCGCCGGCGAGCCGCGCAAGTCTTGCCGCACGGGTGACGCGCCGCGGCCGCGGCACGCCGTCTGCATCACGCGCCAGCGGGAGGGTTCGGATGATCGAGATACGACGGATCCTCTGTCCCATTGACTTCTCGGAGTGCTCGCGGACGGCGGTGAAGCACGCGATGGCACTGGCGCACGCGTACCGGTCGGAGATCATCGCCCTGCATGTCGAGCCCGTGCTGCCGCGATGGGACCTGCCGCCGGTGGGGGAGAGCGAGCTGTCGCCCGCGCCTCTTCTGAAGATGCTGGAACAGTTCCTGGACGCGCCGTTGGAGCGGGGGCGGGCGACGTCCCTGCGTGTGGCCGAGGGGGCAGCGGCTCACGAGATCCTGCGTCACGCGCGCGAAAGCGCGGTCGACCTCATCGTGATGGGCACACATGGCCGCACCGGATTCCGGCGTCTGGCCCTGGGCTCGGTGTCCGAGAACGTGCTGCGCAAGGCGCCTTGCCCCGTTCTGACGGTGCGCGAGGCCACCGCGCTCGAGCCACGGCGTCGGCCGCTCTTCAAGAACGTCCTGTGTCCCGTCGACTTTTCACCGGCGTCGTCGAGGGCCGTCGGTCAGGCCCTCGCGCTCGCGGAAGGGGCGGATGTGGACCTCACGCTTCTGCACGTCATCCAGCCGCACATCGATCGCGAGATTCAGAAGCGGGTCCACTTCGACGCCGACGAGTACTGGCGGCAGTTGGAGGCGGAGGCCTTCATGCGGATGGACGCCCTCGCGCTGCCTCACGTGCGCGGCACGTGCCGCGTTCGTCTGGTGACGCGCATCGGAAGCGCCGGCGAGGAGATACTCCGGTTCGCCGCTCTCGATGGCGCAGACCTCGTGGCGATGGGCGTCCATGGGCGTAGCGCCTTGCGCCTCACGGTGTTCGGCGCCGTGGCGCAGGAGGTGGTGCGCGGCGCCCGTTGCCCGGTGCTCACCATCGCGCGGCGCGCGGTGGCGCGGACGCGAGACACCGAGGACGCGGCTTCGGAAGCGGTGCTGGTCTGAGGCCGCGCGGCGGCCATGCCTCACGGGAGAGCTGTTGTGCCGACGGGGCGCGTGGCCCCGTGCGGATCCAGAGAAAGGCCTCATCCCATGTCCCGGATCGAAAGAGATCTCGTTCCAAGTGATCCCGAAGAGGTCGTGGCCCAGGTGCGCGAGCGCTATGGCGCCGTGGCCCGGGCCGGAAGCGGCTGTTGTGGGCCGGGCACGTGCGGCACCACCGTGCAGCTCGGTTACGACGCCAAGAGCCTGAAGATGGTCCCGGCCGAGGCCGACCTCGGTCTCGGCTGTGGCGCACCGATTGGGTCCCTCGAGTTGCGCGCGGGCGAAACCGTGCTCGATCTGGGCTCTGGGGGCGGACTGGATGCGCTGCTCGCCGCTCGCGAGGTGGGTCCGACCGGACGTGTGATCGGCGTGGACATGACGCCGGAGATGCTGGCGCGCGCCCGCCGTGCGGCGGCGACGGTTCCCACCGTCGAGTTCCGCGAGGGTCGGCTCGAGGCGCTTCCGGTCGACGATGCGTCCGTGGACGCCGTGACGAGCAATTGCGTCATCAACCTCGTTCCGGACAAGGCGCGGGTCTTCAGGGAAGTGGCGCGCGTGCTCCGGCCCGGAGGCCGCATGGTGGTCTCCGACATCATCCTGGCTCGCCCGCTTCCGGCGGCGTTGGCCAACGACCTGACGGCGTACGTGGGATGCCTGTCGGGTGCCCTGACGCGGGCCGAGTACGCCGAGGCAATCCGTGCCGGCGGCCTCGGGGCCATCGAGGTACTGCGCGACTTCGACTACCTCTCCTCGTGGCCGGCGGAAGAGGTCGAGGCGCTGCTGGCGCGTTTCGGCGTGGCCCGCAGCGAGGTCGAAGGCGTCGTGCGGTCGCTGACGTTCCGTGCCTTCAAGCCTTGAGCGCGTGAGGGGTGGCCCCGGGCAGGCGCGCCGCCCCCGGCGTGTCGCCTGCCCGGGTTTCCCTCAGAACTTCACCTGAAGGGCGAGCTGCACGATCCTCGGGTCGCGCATGCTCGTGACCTTGCCGAAGGACGGGTTCACCTGCGCCCCGGACTGATCCCACTGCGGCGCGACGTTGACGTCGTTGAACTGGGTGTGGTTGAAGACGTTGTACGCCTCGATGCGGAGCTGCGTCCTGACGTTGCCCTTGAGCGTGAAGTTCTTGAACAGCGCGAGGTCGGTGTTGAACATGCCGGGCCCGCGGCCGAAGGTACGCCCTGTGTTTCCCGCGGCCAGGACGCGCTCCACCCCGGCCATGTCGGTGACCTGCTGAGCCAGAGCCGGCGGTGAGAAGACGGAGGTATCGAACCACTGGTCCTGCTTCCGCTCGCCGCGCGGCAGCGTGGGATCGGCGGACATGACGGCGCGCCAGCCGTCGCCGCCGCCGGTGATGTCCGTGCCGAAGTTGTTGGCGGTCGTGGCGGCGCAGGGCGCATTCGGGATCGAGCAGCCTGTCCGCAGGCTGGCGTCGAGGGAGAGGGGCGATCCGGACTGCAGCCGCGTGATGCCCGAGACCTGCCATCCACCCACGACGTTCCGCAGGATTCCGTTCTTGAGGCTGTTTCCCGGCAGGCTCCACAGGTAGTTGAAGGCGGCGATGTGAGTGCGGTCGTAGTCGGCGAGGCCGTAGTTCCATTCCTTGCGATCGCGGAAAGTGGCCACCGCGCCCTTGTCATCGTCGCTGTAGTCCATCGCCTTCGACCAGGTGTACACGAGGCCGGCCTGGAAGTTGTTGGCGAAGCGGCGCTGCACCGACGCCTGCAGCCCGTGATAGTTGGAGTCGGCGTCGAAGCGGACGTAGGGGATGCCGGCGTACCCCTGATAGGGCCGCAGGAAGTTGTCGGGCAGCGGTTGCGGCCGGCTCCGAGTCGGGTCGAGGCTCGCGGCCTCGAACCGTTTGCCGTAGGGGAGATTGTTGAGCTGCGTCGTGGTGCCGATGTGGCCGCCGAACGTGCCCACGTAGGCGACGTCCAGCACGACCTTGCCCGGGAGCCGGCGCTGGATGCCCAGCGAGGTGTTGTAGACGCGGGCGGGAGGGTTGCTCCGGTCGAGCGTACGGGAGAAGCCCGGCGGCGTGTAGGTGCCCTGGGCATCGCGATATGTCGCGGTGCTTCCGTATTGCACTTGCGGTGTGTAGACGTTGGGCGGGTTCGACTGCATGTCCCCCGTGACGCCGCCCCCGTTGCGCGGCTCGTAGTTCACGCCGAACCCTCCGCGCACGGCTGTCGTCCCGTCGCCGAACACGTCCCAGGCGAATCCCAGCCGCGGCGCGGGCAGGAAACCCTGGAAGTCGACCAGCGCGCGCGGGTATCCCGGTTCACCGGACTGCACGATGCCGTTCAGGAGGTCCCCCGTGCCCGGCACCATCTGTCCGACGAGCGCCTCCGGCAGGTAGACGTTCGGACTGCGCGGGTCCACGGCGACGCGCGTCGAGCCGTTCAGGGCGGGCTGGTAGAGCAGCGGAGCCCTCGCGGGGTCGTACCGCTCCGGTACGAATGAAGACGACTGGAAGCGGCCGGCGGCCGCGGCTGAGGTGCTGGCCTGGTACTGCTGGATCCCCACGGTGACGCGGACGCCGAGGTCGAGGGTGAGGCGGCGCGAGGCTTTCCAGGTGTCCTGCGCGTAGAGCTCGAGGATCGGAGTGACCGGCGAGTACTGCGTGCGATTGGTGGTTTCCTGGTAGGTGTTGAAGTAACCGAGCAGCGCGTTCGCGTATGGCGACGTCGTGTTGTACCGCGTGTTGCCCGTGGCGTGGCTGAAGTCGAAACGGCCGGACCAGACGTCGCTCGGCCCGGAGTGCGTGAACAGGTAGTGGACCCACTCGAAGGCCACGCCCGTCTTGAACTGGTGGCTTCGCCAGACCTTGGTGAGGTTGTCGCTCACCGTCCAGGAGTCCGCGATGTTCTCCATGGGGAAACGGCCTTCCCAGCGGACGGTCGCGGCGTTGGGGCCGATGTTCGTGCTGCCGAAGTTCAGCGCCGGGATGACGTCGAGGGCGTTCTGTGACGGATAGAGCTGCGGGAGGTCGATGCCGAGCGCGCCGCGCTGGACCAGCGGCAGCCAGGAGTCGGGATAAGTCTGGTCCTCGTTCCACGCCGCGTAACCGACGATGAGCTCGTTGATGACAGTGGGGCTGGCGATCCAGGTGACGGTGCCGCCCCAGTTCTTGGACCCCAGCGTGTAGTCGATCTGGGCTTCGGGCATCCACGGCAGGCGGTTGACGGTGCTGTTCGAGCCCTTGTTGTGAGTTCCGTAGTTGCTGCCGCGGACGAAGGCGCGCACTTTGTCGGACACGTTGTAGTCGAGGCGCAGCGTGCCCTGCCAGCCCGGCCGCTCGAGGGTGTCGATGATCGAGTAGTTGTACCACTGGCCACTGGGGTTGAGCGCTCCGCCGTTGATCTCGTCCGGCGCGTTCGGCAACGGGAAGACGTTCAGAAGGCGCTGCATGTTGGGGTCGATGCGGCTCGCGGGGATGATCCCGTTCGGGAACGCCCGGCCCGTGAGGGGATCGATGATCCGGGAGGCCGGATAGAGCGAGCCGTTGGCGCTGCCCACCGACCGGTTGAAGTCCCCGTTGCGCTCGGCGAGGGAGGGTACGGTGTAGTAGCGCGTCCCCTGGGGCACCGTCGACGGCCGATACTCGTAGGCACCGAAGAAGAACAGCTTGTCCTTGTCGGTGTTGAAGACGCCCGGCAGAGACACGGGACCACCCAGCGTGCCGCCGACGGTGTTGTAGCGATAGCGGCCGCGCTCGGTGCCCTCCGCGTTGCGAAAGAACGTGTTGGCATTGAGCGCTTCGTTGCGGGCGTAGTAGTAGGCCGAGCCGTGAAGGTCCTGGCTGCCGCTCTTGGTCACGATGTTGATGACGCCGGCGGCGGCCTTTCCGTACTCGGCTTGATAGTTGTTCAGCAGGACCTTGACTTCGGCCACGGTGTCCATGGCCACGGTCGTGTCGAGGCTGTCGCCGCTGCGCACGTTGCCGGAGATGCCGTCGATGTTCGCACTGCTGTACATCCCTCGCGTGCCGGAGAAAGCGTCCGGCGATCCCGCCGTGCCGATCCCGTCGCCGCCGCGGCCGTCGTAGACGACGCCGGGCAGCGTGGGGAGCAGGCCGAAGACGTCGCGGCCGCGGGTCGGAAGCTGGGTGACCTGCGCGGCGTCGATCAACGCGCCACGTTCGGAGCTCTCGGTCTGAATGGGGGCCCGTTCGGCCTCGACGGTGACGGTCTCGGTCACCGCTCCGATCTCGAGCACGAGGTCGCCGACGGACAGCCGTTCGGAGGCGCTGAGCGCCAGGTTGGTCTTCTCGAGCGTACGGAAACCGTCGAGCTCGACCTGCAGGACGTAGGGGCCGGGCTGCAAGGACGCGAAGACGACCTCGCCCGACAGGGATGTCACGAGGGTGCGCACCTCGCGGGTGTCGGTGCGGACCAGAGTCACGGTAGCGCCGGGCACCACCTGGCCCGTCGAGTCGAGCACCCGGCCGGTGATCGTGCCGCTCGAGCTCTGCGCGAGCACCGTACTCGCCAACAATCCTGCGCCGAGGGCGCCGGCGCAGACACAACGCAAGACTCTGATCATAAGTACCTCGACATTGAACGAGACCAAGAACACGCCGGGGCCGCACGTCCGTCGAGCATCGGGGCGCGGGCGTCAAGGAGGGGCTCGATGGACTCGGACAGTCCCGCGGACGGATGGGCCTCATGCAGCAGTCGTGCCCGTTCGACGAGATGCGACATTTGATTGCGATGCCGCTTTGCGCAGTCTCGAAGGCCGGCATTGTGTGCGTGGGGGCGAGTGTCCGGCGCACCGTCTGCGGGGTGTCTCCAAGGGCGAGCCGGGCGAGGACGCGTCAGTCCGCGTGTACGGCCAACCGCGACGCGAAGAGGTGCTCGGCGGCGAACACGAAGGCGGCCCGTAGGGAGCCGTTGGCCGCATAGTCACGGAGGTCGTGGCCACCGGGCGCGGCCTGCACCGTAACGTGGGCGCGATGCAGGGCCGCCGCCTTGACGAAAGTGAACGTGTGATCTCGGCATGGATCCCCGGCGTTCGCGAACGTGGCCACGGAGAGCCGCGCAAACGGAGGGTGCGGGGTCTCCGACAGCGCGTCCCCCATGTCGACGCCGCCGAGGGTGGCCAGCGAGCGTGAGCGCTGAACGTCGAAGGCGAGGCAGGTCGCGACGTAGGCGCCGGCCGAATGGCCGACGTAACCCATGGCAGAGCACCAGGGGTTGGGACTGGCCGCCACCACCTCCGCGAAAGCCCGCCGCAGCCGGTGGCGGAGAACGGAGGTCGTGCACGGCTCGAGGTCGGGCAACGAGAAGACCAGGAGGTCCGGCCGCAACGGGACTTCGGTCGCGGCGGAGAGCCAGTGGCGAACGATGGCGTCGGGTGTCGTCGTTCGACGTCGCTCGTACTCCCGCGCGCTGATGGCGCCGTCCCAGAAGCAGAGGAGCGGGCGGACGGTGGCGTGCGAGCGCGCATGGTAGAAGTCGGCGAAGAACCGTGGAACCAGCGCGGAGTCGGCTATCTCGATGCGTACGTGCCGGGCCATGGTCGCGTGGTCACCCCTTCCGTGCCGAACGCGGTGCAAACCAGGTGCCGCCGGTGGCGGCTGGCATCGCCATTGCTGAGGAGGTCCGTGCATCTCGGACCGCGCACCCTGGTCTTCACGGAGGTGAGCATGGTGAGCACGGCGAGGAACTACATCCCATTCATCCTGGCGTCGGCGGCGGCGCTCGCGTGTGTTTCGCCACGATCCGGCCGAGGGCTGCGCCTGCCGGAGGGCGACGTCACACGCGGCAAGGCGGCGTTCATGGACATGAAGTGCAACGCCTGCCACGAGGTCGCGGGCGCGGCCCTGCCGCGGCCCCATGCGGATCCGCCCGTGCCCGTCGTCCTCGGGGGCCCGGTGCCGTACCTGCGCACGGACGGAGAGCTGATCACCGCGATCACGAACCCGTCACACTCCCTGGCGCGCGGCTATCCGGCCGAAGCCGTGCGATCGGGCCGTGGATCGCGGATGGGCGACTTCGGCAACGCCATGCAGGTACGGCAGCTCGTCGACATCGTCGCGTTCCTGCAGTCGACCTATGTGCTGCAGACGGCAGAGATCCCGGGGCAGTGAGCCGCCGCGGCGCGTGTTGGCAGTGCTCTTGCTCCGCCGATCGTCGGACGGCGGGCGAGGAGGTGTGTGATGACACCTGAGGAATGGAACGGGCTGGGAGCCGGAGCCGCGCTGGCCCTGGGCGCGGGCGCCGTCGCCTGGTTCGCGTTGAGAGGAGGCGCGTTGCGCCGCCGCCGCGGGTACTGTTTCGAGTGCCCGCGCTTTCGCGAGGACGTCGAGTGCCAGGTGCTGCAGGACGTTCGCACCGGCCAGTGGAAAGACGTGGAGTCCTGCTCGGCGTTCGTCAGGCCCGGCGCCCTTCTCTGCGAGCGCGAGTGCGCGAACTTGATGAATCTCGGTCTGCTGCGTGTGAGGCGATGACGGCGGGGACACGATGGACGGCACGGCCAGGCCGGTTCGGCGGTGGCTTCCGTTCGCGATCTCGGCGGGCGCGCACATCCTGCTGATTGCGGCCCTCGTTCTCTGGCCGATTCTCCAGACCCTGCCCTTGCCGGAGCCGGCACAGGATGTGGTGCGCATCCGCCTGTCGGCTCCTCCGCCTCCACCGCCGCCGCCGTTGCCACGCGGTCGGGCCCTGCTCGAGCCGCTACGCAAGTCCTCGCGCTCGACGACAGTCGCGACGCCTCCACCCACGGCTCCGTTGGTCGCGCCCGATCTCGTGGAGGAGCCGACGCCGCCGGGTCCGGATTCGCTCGCAGGCGCGGGAAGCGAGATCGGCAGCGATCTGGGTGTGCCCGAAGGCATGGACGGCGGCGTCGAGGGTGGCGTCGTCGGCGGGGTACCCGGGGGTGTCCTGGGTGGTGTTGTCGGTGGAACGGGCACCGGACCGGTGCCGGCGACGGACTACGATGAGCCGGCGCGCGTCCTGCGCATGATCAAGCCCGACTACCCGGACGAGGGATTCGTATCGAAGACGCAGGGCACGGTGCTCGTCGAGGCCCTCATCGACGCCGGCGGACAGGTCGTCCGCACGCGGATCGTGGAGTCGATCCCGAGGCTCGACGCCGCCGCCGCCGCGTGCGTGCGGCAATGGGTGTTCGTTCCGGCCCGGCGCCGGGGGCGCCCGGTGGCTTCCATCGTCGTCGCCGCCATTTCTTTCAGGATCTACTGAAGCGGCTCACCGGGTCACCGCGCCCGCCGCCTCCGACTCGTCCCGGCGGACGTCGCCGGCGGGGACCGGCCGTACGAGCAGGACTGGGCACGGCATCGCGCGCAGCACGTGCTCCGCGGTCGAGCCGAAAAGGACGCGGCCCACGAACGTCGTGGAGTGGGCCCCGAGCACCAGCAGGTCGGCCGCGCATGCCGTCGCCACGCGCACGATCTCTTCCCGCGGCCAGCCGAACGTCACGATCGACTCGGTCTTCAGCTCGGGATCCGTGTGGCGTGCGATGAGCGTGGCGAGCTGCGCCCGCGCGGACTCGGCCAGGGCCTCCCGCACGTCGGCCTCGTTGCCGCGGGCGATCGGCCACGGGTCGTCCCAATGCACGGCCTGCGCCGCATGATGCACCGTCAACTTGGCTCCCGTGGCTTTCGCGAGGGCGGCGGCCCTGCCCAGAGTCTCGTCAGAAGGCCCGGTGAGGTCCACGGCGCAGAGGATGTTGGACAGCGTCGGGAGAGATGTCGGGAGTCCCGCCGCGACCTCGTGGACGGCCAGGACCGAGCACGCGGCATGGCGCGAGACCTGCTGCGCGACGGAGCCGATGATCAGGCGATCGAGCCCGCGTCGCCCGTGCGCGCCCATCACGATCAGGTCGGCATCGTGCGCCTCGGCGTACGCGAGGATTTCCGAGGAGGCATCGCCGTCACGCACTGCGGTCTCGATGGAGTGCGCCGTGCCCGGAACGGATTTCGCGAGACGACCCAGCTCACGGGCAATGCTCGCGCGGGCGGCCTCGTCGGGCGTCAAGCCGTTGGGTAGATAGAGGGCGTCGAGGCCCATCGGCGCGGTATACGGATAGACGTGAAGCAGCGTCAAGCGGGCGCCGGTGGTGCGAGCGATGGCGCCCCCCAGGGCGATCGCCCGAGACGAACAGCGGGAGAAATCGGTGGGGGCGAGAACGTGGCGGAACGAGCGCATGGCCGCCTCCTTCGAGTGAGTCCTGCGGCTGCAGATGCAAAGCGGGTACCGCGGGCTCACGGGGCAGGACCTCGACATACGGGCGGGCGGCGACGATCTCACGTGAGCGTTGCGGGAAGCCCACGTCACTCGCGCAAGCGGTGCGCGGCCGCGCCGAGCGGAAGGCGGGAATGGCCGCTTTACGACCGGTCGCCCGTTCGGCATGTGCCGTGCACCGCATGCGGCAGCGCGCTGGACGGCGCGGGAGGTACCCATGCCCGATATTGGAAGGATCCTCTGCCCGGTCGACTTCTCCCAGTTCTCCGACCGTGCGCTGGCCGACGCGGCCACGCTTGCGCGCTGGTACGGTGCCGAGCTGCACGGGCTCCACGTGGTCCCAGCGTTGCCGACGCTGTGGCGTGTGGCGCCGACGCTCGGTCCCCACATGCCGCCGGGCGTGTCGACAGGGCACGTGGAAGTGGCGCTCGACACGGCGCTGCGTCCGGCGGGGGCGGCGGGGGTCCACGTCGTGGCGGAGGTTCGCGAAGGCGACCCGACGCGGTGGATCCTGGACTACGCCGCGCGGGAAGGCATCGATCTCATCGTCATGGGCACTCACGGCCGTGGTGGTGTGGAGCGCCTCGTGCTCGGGTCCGTGACCGAGAACGTACTGCGCCAGTCCGTGTGCCCCGTGCTGACCGTATGTCGCGGCGCGAAGCCGGACGCCGACGGGCCCCCCTTCAAGCGCATCCTGTGCGCTCTGGACTTCGCTCCCGCCTCCGGGCACGGCCTCGCCTATGCCGTCTCCATGACGAAGGAGGCGGACGCGGAGCTGACGCTGCTCCACGTGACGGAGCCGTACGAGGAGGGATGGCTCCATGAGCACGCGCCGATGTCCGCGCAGGAGTACCGGGCGTTCATCGAAGGTCAGCTGAAGGCGCGTCTGCAGAACGCAGTCGCGCCCGAGGTGCGTGAGTGGTGTCGCACGGAGGACCGGCTGGAGACCGGGCGTCCATGGGAGCAGATCGTTCGCGTGGCCACGGACGTGGATGCGCAGCTCATCGTGATGGGCCAACACGTGCGAAGCGCCGCCGACGCGCTGCTGTTCGGATCGACGACGCACGAGGTGGTCCGACACGCGCCGTGTCCGGTATTGACGGCGTCCGCCGTGACCCGGCCGCAGTGGGGCCTCGTCGGGACGGAAAAGGCCGGCGTGGCCGGGTGAAGTGGACCGCGCCGGCGCAGGCCCGCAGAGCGTGCGCATGACGCGCGCCCAGGACGCAATCTTGTAGCCCCGTGGCGTGTGCCTGACCGCTAAAGCCTGGCGTGGCTTCGTCGACCAATTCGCGGCGAGTGGTACCGGGGTTGCACTGTCTTAGGCGCCCGGGTGCAGCGACGGACCGCAAGGGCATTGCAGCCGGCGGTACCGGCGCGCGGGATGCGGAACGCATCCGGGCGCCAACGACCTCGAGGGGAGAAGCCCGATGAGAAGCGCCGAGCTCTCGGCCACGACCGCGTGCTGCCCGCCGTTCGAGCGCTTGCGGTGGGACGAGAAGGAAGTCCGGTGGCGCGACAAACCGTTCGTGGTGGACGAGGTCGGGTGTGTGCTCCACGTTCCCGTGGACATGGCGCGCACCATCCGCCGGCTGCGCGCGCGCGTTCAGGCCGTCAACGCCCAGGTGTCGGGGCAGCCCATCGTCCTCTCGGCGGAGAAATCGGCGTGGCGTGCCCACGTCTTCCTCGAGGCGGGACGCGACGTGCCGGGCGCGACGATGGCGCGGCTGTCCGGCACGTTCTTGACGAAGGTGTTCGAGGGTCCGTATCGCGACGCCGGCGTCTGGATGCGCCGGATGCGTGACCACGTTGCGGCTCGTGGGCGCGCACTGGAGAGGCTGTATCTCGGCTATGCCCTGTGCCCGAGCTGCGCGCGCGCGTACGGAGCCAGCTACGTAGTGCTCTTCGCAAAGGTGAGGGACTGACGCGTACGGGAGGTGAGTCATGTCGAGTCTGAAGAGAGGTGTGATCGTCTCGGCGGCGGTGTTGGGTGCGGGCGCGCTGGGCGTGGTGGCGGGCATCCTTCTGGCGCCGGCCTCCGGAGCGGAGACGCGGCGCCGGATCAGCCGGCGGATCGAGGACGAGGCCGAGGTCCTGCGGCGCAAAGGCCGCGAGGCCGTGGAACACCTCGGCGAGCGTGCCTCGGAGCGCCTGGCCGAAGGGACACGCAAGGTCGGCGAGCTGATCCACAGCTGATCGAAACGGAGGTCACTCGTGCCGGCGGTGGGGTTCGCCCTCGAAAGCACGGCACAGCACTTCGGCCTGCTCGCCGCCGGCCTCGTGACGGGCCTGCCTCTCCCTCGTGGTGCTCGCCGACCTCTCGGCCGACGAGCGGTGCGCCCGGCTGTCGAGCGGGTGTGTGCTCTATGTGCGAGGAGACGGCGAATCGAGGTGGGGGTGATGTGGACACGACGGGCAGCGGGCACGTGCGTGTTGGCCGTGGCCGGCCTCGCCGGATGCGCGCGCTCGGCGCCCGCGCCGCGACCGAGCGAGGAGGCGGCCACAGACGTTCGTGCCACGGAGGTGTCGGCGGTTGGAGCGATCGGCGAGGTGAGCGTGCCCGGTGTCGTGGCGGCGCGGGAACGGGCGACGCTGGCCGCGCGAGTCACCGCTGCCGTCGTGGAGCTGCCGTTCGATGCCGGCGCCAGGGTCTCGGCGGGCACGGTCCTGGTGCGCTTGGACGACACGGCGTTCCGCTCTTCGCTGGCGGCGGCGGAGGCGGCCTGCGCGCTGGCCGAGGCGGACCGAAACCGCGCCGACACCTTATGGGCCAAAGGCTCCGGCACGCGTCGAGAGGCCGAGGGCGCCCATGCCCGTGCGGTGGCCGCCTGCGCGGGAGTGGCGCGGGCGCGTGACGACCTCGCCTACGTCGTCCTGAAGGCGCCCTACAAGGGCACGATCGCCGCGCGGCGGGTGCACCTGGGGGACGTCGTCTCGCCGGGAACGCCGCTGTTGGATCTCGAGGCGGACGGGACGTTCGAGATCCGGGCGACGGTGGACGCTCAGGCGGCGGCCCGGGTGCACGTGGGCGATCGGCTGCCGGCGGCGATCGACGGCACGGAGGCACGGATCGAGGCGACGGTACGCGCGCTGTCTCCGGCGGGTGATCCGACCACTCATCGTTTCGAGGTGCAGGCCGATCTGCCCCGGGTCCCCGGCCTGCGGTCGGGCGTGTTCGCGCGGCTGTGGCTGCCGGTTCCGGGCGGGGAGAAGAAGCTGTTGGTGGCGGAGCGCGCCGTGTTTCGCCGCGGCGGCCTCTGGGGCGTGTTCGTGATCGCCGACGGCCGCGCGAGGCTCCGTTGGATCGCCGTGGGCGAGACCCGGCTCGGCCTGACCGAGGTGCGGGCCGGCATGGACGCCGGCGAACGGGTGGCTCTCGATCCGGCGGGGCTCACCGACGGGGCTCGCGTCCAGGAATCCTCGTGACCCGCGTCGGCCCGTCCGGCCGGCTCGCGCGCGCGTTCCTCGAGAGCAAGCTCACGCCGTTGCTCATCGCCAGCTCACTGGGCCTGGGCGCGCTGGCGCTGCTGGCGACGCCCCGGGAGGAGGAGCCGCAGATCCGCGTGCCCATGATCGACGTCCACGTCCCGTACCCGGGCGCACGGCCGGCGGAGGTCGAGTCCCGCGTGGTGGCGCCGGTGGAGCGGGCGATGTGGGGGATCTCCGGCGTCGAGCACGTGTATTCGGCGGCGCATTCCGGCTTTGCGCTCGTGACTGTCCGTTTCCACGTGAACGAGCCCAACGAGGAGAGCCTGGTCAAGGTACAGGAGCGTCTGTCGGCGGTGGCGGGGCAACTGCCGCCCACCGCGGGGCCCCCGTCGGTCGAGCTTCACTCCATCGACGACGTGCCGTTCCTGACGCTGACGTTGTGGGGTGACCACCAGGACAGCGACGCGCTCCGGGTCCTGGCCGCCGAGCTGGCGCAGGAGCTCTCGGAGGTCCCGGAGACGACGAAGGCGTACCTGATCGGCGGCGAGCCGCGCGTGGTGCGCATCGAACCGGACCCCGACCGCCTGGCCGCGGCGGGAGTGTCCTGGATCTCCCTCACGAGCGCTCTCGGGGCCGGCGCCGCGCAGCAGGACGCGGGGACGGCGGTGCGAAACAACCGCGAGATCCGCCTCGAGGTCGGTCCGCTCTTTCGGAGCGCGACCGACGTTTCCCGTGTGGTGGTGGGCATGCGGGACGGCCGCCCCCTGTACGTGTCGGACGTCGCGCGGGTGACGGATGGTCCCGACGAAACCACGAGCGCCGTCTTCCATTCGCCCGGGCCCGCCTCCGCGGGCGATGGGCGGCGTGCGGGCACCGAGCTCCCGGCGGTGACTGTGGCCCTCGCCAAACGTCCGGGCGCCAATGCCACCGCGCTCGCCGCCGCCGTGCTGGCTAAGGTCGACGCCCTGCGCCCGAAGCTCCTGCCCGCCGACGTCCGCGTCGACGTGACGCGCAACTACGGGCGCACGGCCGAGGAGAAGTCGAACGAGCTCGTCCAGCATCTCCTCATCGCGACGCTGTCCGTCGTCGTCCTCATCTCGCTGGCCATGGGATGGCGGAGCGGGCTCGTGGTGGGGATCGCGGTGCCGGTGACGCTCGCGCTGACGTTGTTCATCTACTACCTGGCCGGCTACACCCTCAACCGCGTGACGCTCTTCGCGCTCATCTTCTCGATCGGGATTCTCGTGGACGACGCCATCGTCGTGGTGGAGAACATCGAGCGGCACCATCGTGAGCGCAAGGGACTCTCCTTCGCGCGGATCGCGGTGGAGGCGGTCGACGAGGTCGGCAACCCCACCGTCCTCGCCACCTTCACCGTCATCGCCGCGATCCTGCCCATGGCGTTCGTGCGCGGCCTGATGGGTCCGTACATGCGTCCGATACCCACGGGCGCCTCGGCGGCGATGCTGTTCTCGCTGGTGGTGGCGTTCGTCGTCTCGCCCTGGGCGGCCTACCGGATTTTCGGGCGGCACGCCCCTGCCGGGGATTCGAAAGCAGAGGCCGACGGTTGGACGACGCGCGTCTACCGCCGGGCCATGGGAGCGCTGATCTCTCGACCGAAGGCGCGAGGGTGGTTCTTTGCGGGCGTGCTCGCGGTATTGGCCGGATCCATGGGCCTGGTCGCGGCCGGGGCCGTGCGCGTCAAGATGCTGCCCTTCGACAACAAGAGCGAGCTGCAGGTCCTGGTCGATCACGACGAAGGGACGCCGCTCGAGGTCACACTCGAGACGGCGCGACGGATGAACCGGTACCTGGCGACCGTGCCCGAGGTCTCGGACGTCGAGATCTACGCCGGTATCGCGGCGCCGTACAACTTCAACGGCCTCGTGCGGCA
>Ga0075429_100000293_pt1 | contig 35379 bp, 33 predicted proteins | sample RhiMetdeltSRZDD3_FD_75295 | JGI IMG/M metagenome (GOLD analysis project Ga0075429, IMG submission 75295) | Populus rhizosphere microbial communities from Tennessee, USA - Rhizosphere MetaG P. deltoides SRZDD3 | ecosystem: Host-associated > Plants > Roots > Rhizosphere > Soil | place: USA...
AACGTCCCGAGCACCAGGTAGAGCAGGATCACGGCGCCGAGCACCTGCACCGGTGTGAGCTGGTATTCGCGGATCAGCTGGCCGAGCTGCTGCGTGAGCCCGATCGTCTGGATCACGACGTTCAGGAAGAACGCGCCGACGAGGATCGCCATCACCAGCGCCGTCGTGCGCACCGTGCCTTCGCACACTTCGCGCAGCATCTGCAGCGTGATGCGCCGCCGCCAGCCGGCGATCGCGAGCGCGCCGAGAATGCCGACAGCGGCCGATTCGGTAGCGGTGGCGAGGCCGAAGAAGATCGCCCCGACGACGATCAGCAGCAGCACGGTCGGCGGCAACAGGTCGGGCAGAGTGCGCCAGCGCTCTTGCCAGCTCGTCTCGATTTTCTCGCCGCCCCAGTGCGGCTTCCAGATGCACGCGATCAATACCGTGAGGCTGAAGAGCACGGTCAGGATGAATCCGGGAATGAAGCCGGCAAGGTAGAGCTTCGGCACCGATGTGTCGGTCATCACTCCGTAGATGATCATGTTGATCGACGGCGGGATCAGGATGCCGAGCGTTCCGCCTGCCGCGAGCGTGCCGAGGAACAGCCGCTCGTTGTACTTGTGCTTGTCGATCTCGCCCATCGCGACGACGCCGATCGTCGCCGCGGTCGCGACGCTCGATCCCGATACCGAGCCGAACAGCGCGCACGAGCCGACGTTCGAGTGCATCAGCCCGCCCGGCAGCCACGACAGCCACTGGGTCATCGCGTTGTACATGCGCTCGGCGATCCCGCTGCGCAGCAGGATTTCGCCGAACATGATGTAGAACGGGATCGCGGTCAGGATGAAGTTGCTGCTGGTCGCCCACGCGAGCTCGCCCATCATCCGCGTGAGCGGCATCGGCGAATAGAACCCGTTGAGGATCAGGCCGACGAGCACCATCCCGGCCGCGACCGCGATCGAGCTACCGAGCACGACGAGCAGCACGACGAGCGAGACGGTCGCAGTCACTGCTTGTGCTCGGCTTCGAGCCCGTGCTCGACGGCAACGACTTCTTCCTTGGCTTCCTCCAGCGCGGACTTCGAGCCGATCATCCGGAACAGCCCTTCGAGGTCGCTGCGCGACCACGCTACGATTGCGCGTGCAAGCAGCAGCAATGCAACCGCGGCCAGGAACGCGAGGCCGGCGAACCAGAGCCCCTGCGGGAAGACGAGCGGCATCTCGATCGCGGACTGCGAATGCGAGTCGGAGACATACGACTGGTAGAAGACGCCCCATCCGTGCCAGGCGACGAGCGTCGCGAACAGCGCGAACGCTAGCAAGCTCAGCACATCGAGTGCCGCACGGGCTGCACGGCTGCGCACCCGGACGTACACGGTGTCGATGCGGATGTGCGAGCGCGTGAGCAGCGCCGCCGAGAACCCCCAGGCGCTCGCGATCGCGAGCGCGTATCCGGACAAATCGTCCGCGCCGCCGACGGTGAGCGAGAACGCGTACCGCAGGAAAATGTCCAGGCAGATGACGATCGCGGCGATGAGCAGCATCGCGCCGCCGACGATCGCGCCGCCGCGCGAGATCGTCTCGGCGAGGGCCTGCAGGCGCTGCATCGGGGGCCGACGCGCTATGGCGTCGGCGCCTTCAGGCTCAGGACCTTGCCGACGCTGTTGTTCCACTCCGCGGTGCACTGCGCGCCGCAGCGCTTGGCCCAGCCGGCGAGCACCGCACCCTCGACCAGTTTCTTGTGCATGTCCGCTTCGGCCGGCTTGACCGGCACGATGGTCATCTTCGCCGGCTTGCCCATCGTGCACGGCTGCTTTCCGGTGTTGCAGTTGTCGGCTTCGGCGGCGGCCTTCTTCAGCGTTTCCCACATCTTGTTTTCGTAGCTCTTCATCTGCGCAAGCATGAAGTCCTGGACGCGCTTGTCGAGGCGGCTCCAGCGGTCGAGGTTCGTCGCCACCACGTTGATGCTCCAGCCGAGCGACATCGGATAGAGCGACTTCGTGACTTCCGGCCAGCCCGCGGTGTTGCCCGACAGGCTTCCGGTCACCGCACAATCCACGACGCCGGCGCTCAGCGCCGGCACCACCTCGGCGAACGCCATGCTGACCGCGGTCGCGCCGACGCCGGACAGGAAGTCGCGCATCGTGTTGTTGAACACGCGCACCTTCTTGCCTTTGAAATCGGGGAGCCCGCCGATGACCGTGCGGCACCAGAACACCTGCGGCGGGTTGCCGCCGAACGCAAGCAGCTTGGCGTTCCAGTTCTTCTGCATCTGGCGGTCGATCACCGCGCGATAGGCCTCGCAGCCGGCGCGCGCCTTGTCCGCTTCGAGCGTGATGCCGGCGAGATCGCAGCCTTCGAAGCGCGGGTCGTCGCCCGCCATCTTCGAGATGTCCATGCTGGCGAAATCCATGACGCCGAGCCGCAGCAGCCTGAGCATCGTCTTGTCGTCGAGTCCCAGCTGGTCGAGCGGCGTGATGTCGGCGGTGATCGCGCCGTTCGAGGCCTTCGGCAGCGTGGTGCGCCAGAACGGAACCTCGTCGACGCTCGAGGCTACGGTCGGGCTGTTGAGGCCGATCACCTTGAAATGCGTTTTCGGCAGGTCCTGCGCGGACGCGCAGAATGAAACGAGCGAGCCGGCGGCAATGGCACTGATGGCACTGAGCAGGCGCGGTAGCATTGGCGATCCTCCCCTGCGGGCCATAGTCTCACCAATCGCCTTTTTCGGGCAAGCATGACGATCGAAGACGAATACCGCTCCCGCACGGCCAACTCGGCCATGCTGTACGCCGAGGCGCGTGAAATCCTGCCGGCGGGGCTGACGCACGATTCCAGAATCGCGTCGCCCTACCCGATCTACGTCGCGCGCGCAGCCGGCCCGCGCAAATGGGACGTCGACGGCAACGAGTATGTCGACTACTTCGGCGGACACGGCGCGCTGCTCTACGGCCATTGCCACGCGCCGGTCGTCGAAGCGGTGCAGCGGCAGGTTGCGCTCGGCACCCATTGGGGCGCGTCGCACGAGCTCGAAGTGGAGTGGGCCGCGCTGGTGCAGCGGCTCGTGCCGTCCGCTGAGCGGGTCCGGTTCACCGCTTCCGGAACCGAGGCCTCGCACCTCGCGCTGCGGCTGGCGCGCGCGTACACGGGCAAGTCGAAGATCGTGCGCTTCGTCGGCCATTTCCACGGCTGGCACGACCAGGTTGCCGGCGGCGGCATGTCGCACTTCGACGGCTCGGCGCCGGCCGGCATTCCGGCGTCCGTCGTCGGCGAGACGCTGCTGCTTCCTGCGGACGATGCCGCGGTGGCGGTCGAGGCGCTGCAAACGCGCGATGACATTGCGGCGGTGATCCTCGAGCCTTCGGGCGCATCCTGGGGCCAGGTCCCGTTGCAGCCTGGATTCCTCGCCACGTTGCGGGATGCAACGCGCCGCCAGCGCGTGCTGCTGATCTTCGACGAGGTGATCACCGGGTTCCGCTGGTCGCGTGGCGGCGCGCAGGCGCGCTACGGCATCGTTCCCGACCTGTCGGTGCTCGCCAAGATTCTCGCCGGCGGCCTTCCGGGCGGCGCGGTCGTGGGCAAGAAGGACGTGCTCGACCAGATCGATCCCGCCGCCGCAAAAGCGGCCGGGCGCGAGAAGATCGGCCACCAGGGAACGTTCAACGCCAACCCGCTCTGCGCGGCCGCCGCCGTCGCAACGCTGTCGCTGCTGGAGAAGGACGATGCGTGCGCGCGCGCGGAAGCCACAGCGAAGCAACTGCGCGAGGGGCTGCGCCGTATCCTCGTCGAGGAAGCGGTCCCTTGGGGCGTCTACGGCGAGGCGTCGACCTTCGTGATTTTCCCGAATCCGCAGCGACTGCCGATCGACCCGGCGAGCTTCGATCCGCTGACGCTCGGATTCAAGGGGCTGAAGGGGGCGCGGGATCCGGACCTGATCAACCGCTTGCGGATCGCGCTGCTCGCGCACGGCGTGGACATCGCCGGCGGACCCGGCGGATATGTGTCGGCGGCGCACGGCGCGCCGGAGGTGGCGCGCACGCTCGACGCTTTCCGCGGCGCGCTACGCGCGCTGAAGGCGGACGGCCGGATTGAAAAATAGGGTACGTCCCTATTTTTAGCGGAACAGGGCCTTCGCCCAGGCTTTCTCCCAGTCCTGCCCGAGCACATCGGTCTCGCGGCCGTCCTCCTCGAAGAACCGGTTCGGGATCTGGAAGATCGCCAGCACCAGCGCGCCCTGCGGCCCTACCCAGGCGGTGTGGCGGCTGCCCGCCGGACGCCAGACGTAGTCACCGGCCTTGCATTCGCCCTCGCCGCACACAAGGCTTCCTTCGAGGACGTAGCTCTGCTCGATCAGCACGTGCTCGTGCTCGGGAAGCTTCGCGCCGGGAGCGAACTTCATCAGCGATGTGACGACGCCCGTCTCGCGGTCGATCAGCAGGGTCTTCGCCTCGACCCCTTCAAAGCGCGTCTTTTCCCACGGCAGCTTCGCCACCTCGACGAAGCGCGAAGCAAGCGGCGCGAGGCTCTCGTGGTTCTTCGCGTTGGGAGTGGCGCCGCTCATGCCTTGCGATTCTCGCCAACCTTGACGATCTTCATGGTGTTGGTCCCTCCGGCCTTGCCGATCGGCTCGCCGATCGTCAGCACGATCAGATCCCCGTCCTGCACGACGCCGTTCTGCAGCAGCACCTTTTCGGCTTCCATCAGCAGCTCTTCGCGGTCATGCCCGACGTACTTGACCATCAGCGGAAAGACGTCGCGCATCAGGGCGCAACGATAGCGCGTTCCGGTCTGCGACGTAAGGGCGTAGATCGGGACGCCGCAATTCAGGCGGCTCATCCACAGCGCGGTCGATCCCGACTCGGTGAGGGTCGCGATCGCCTTGGCCTTCAGGTGGAACGCGGTGAAGAGCGCCGCCATCGCGATCGACTGGTCGACGCGCGTGAACACCCGGTTGAGGAAGTCCTGCTCCAGGCTGAGCGGCTGCGTGTGCTCGGCCTCGACGCAGATCCGGTGCATCGCCTCGATCACCTCGACCGGGTAGCGACCGCTCGCGGTCTCGGCCGAGAGCATCACGGCGTCGGTGCCGTCGAGCACCGCGTTCGCGACGTCGGAGACTTCGGCGCGCGTCGGGATCGGGCTCGAGATCATCGATTCCATCATCTGCGTCGCGGTGATCGTCAGCTTGTTTGCCTCGCGCGCGAGCCGGATCATCTTCTTCTGCAACGCCGGCACCGAAGCGTCGCCGACTTCGACCGCGAGGTCGCCGCGCGCGACCATGATGCCGTCGCATGCGTTCATGATGTCGCGCAGCGAGTCGTTGGTCACCGCCTCGGCGCGCTCGATCTTGGCGATCAGGAACGCCTTGCCGCCGCAGGCGCGCATCAGCTCGCGCGCCATGTACATGTCGGAGCCCGACTTCGGAAACGATACCGCGAGATAGTCGACCTGCAGCTCGGCCGCGGTGCGGATGTCCTCGATGTCCTTGGGCGTCAGCGCGGGCGCGGTCAGTCCGCCACCCTGCCGGTTGATGCCCTTGTTGTTGGACAGCTCGCCCCCGTGGCGCACCAGCGTGTGCACTTCGTCGCCCAGAACGTGCGTGACATCGAGCACGACGCGGCCATCGTCGAGCAGCAGCACTGCGCCCTGGCGCAGGTCGCGCGGCAGCTCCTTGTAGTCGAGCCCTGCTCGTGTTTCGTCGCCGAGCGCGCAGCCCGCGTCGAGGATGAACGGCTGGCCCTTTTCCAGCGTGATCTTGCCGTTCTTGAACTTGCCGACGCGGATCTTCGGTCCCTGCAGGTCGCACATGATCGCGACGGTGCGCCCGACCGTGCGCGCGACCTCGCGCACCAGCGTGGCGCGCTTGCGATGATCGTCCGCGGTGCCGTGCGAGAAGTTCAGGCGCACGACATCCACGCCGGCGCGCACCATGCGCTCCAGCACCGCGGGTTCGCTCGATGCGGGCCCGAGCGTGGCGACGATTTTCGTGCTGCGGAGCATTTTGCTTGCGGAATTGAGCGGTTCGAGTGTATCACCCGCTGACCGGCGCCTTAACCCGCTTTGCCGCTCCGTCCGTTTCAGGTAGTAGCCATATCGATGGAGCTACTCGTCATGCGCTCGCGCCGTGAAATTTGTCGCATGTTGTTGCGTGCCATCGGCAGCGCCGCGGTTGCGCTCGCCGTTTGCGCCATCGCGAGTGCGCAGACACCCGTGCAACCGGTCGCGCCTGGCGACCGAAGCATTGCTCCGCGGCTGATCATTGCCGGCCCGGTGGACGCGCCCGTGCGCCTGCAGGCGGTGCGCATCACGGCCGAAATCACCGGCGGCTTCGCCCAGACCGAGATCGAGCTCGTGTTTACCAACCCGAACCGGCGCGTGCTGGAGGGCGAACTGCAGTTTCCGCTCGTCGGCGCGCAGCAAGTGGTCGGCTTCGCGCTCGACGTCGACGGGCGCATGCGCGAAGCCGTCCCCGTCGAGAAGGTAAAGGGCCGTCAGGTGTTCGAAGACATCGTGCGGCGCCAGGTCGATCCCGGTCTGCTCGAGGCGACGCAAGGCAACAACTACAAGCTGCGCGTGTACCCGCTGCCGGCCCAAGGCTCGCGCACAGTGCGCCTGCGCATCGCAGAACCGCTTGCCGCGGGCGCTGGCGAGCGTCGGTTGCGCATGGCGCTAGCCTATGGCGCGCGACTGCCCGAGTTTTCGCTCTCGATCCGGGTCCGCGGCGCGCTGCGCGAGCCCGTGCTTGCCTGGCGTGATGCACAGGAACTGCGCTTCGTGCGCGAGGGTGACGGCTATGCGGCGCGCCTGGAGCGCCGCGAGTACTTCGCCGCCGGGTTCCTCGAAGTGGCCGTGAGGCAGCCGGAAACCGCTGCTTTCTGGACACAGGCACTCGATGGCGACCGGTATTTCTACGCCGAGACGCAGTTGCCCATGCCGCACAACCCTATCGCCCGCACCCTGCCGCAAAGCGTCGCGCTGGTATGGGACAGCTCGGCGTCCGGCGCCGCGCGCGAGCACGCGCGCGAGTTCGCGTTGCTCGATGCTTACTTCAAGGCAATGGGCGAAGGGACCGTTCATCTGGTGCGGGTGCGCGACTCGGTCGATCCCGCCGAGACCTTCCGCGTCACGCGCGGAGACTGGCGGGCGCTGCGCACCGCCCTGGAGCGCACGGTGTACGACGGCGCGACCAATCTCGGCGCACTGCGCAGCGTCGCGGGGGCGGCGGAGATGCTGCTCTTCAGCGACGGTCTTACCAACTATGGCGATGCCGCTGCGCCGCGGCTCGAAGGCCGCGTGTTCACCGTCTCTGCCGCACCGCGCAGCAACCCGGCGCTGCTGCGCCATATCGCGTATTCGTCCGGCGGCGATTACATCGACCTGATCGCCGAACCGCGCGCGCAGGCGGCGCGCAAGCTCCTCATGAGTGCGCCGCGCATCTTGCACGTCGCGGGCGACGGCGTTCGCGAGGCCCATGCCGCTTCGCCATTCACCGCCGACGGGCGCATCGCGTTCGCCGGGTTGCTCACGGAGCGCGAGGCGCAGCTGCGGATCGAGTTCGGCGAGCCAGGTGGCAAGTCACGGGTTCACACGCTGCGGCTGCGCGCGGATCGGAACCCGAGCGATCTTCCGGCGCGAATCTGGGCGCGTATGCGCATCGAGTCGCTGGCGGGCCAATCGGACCTGCATCGCGGCGAGATCCGGCGCCTCGGCAAGGCATTCGGCCTGGTGACCGACGAGACTTCACTCATCGTGCTGGAACGTGCCGAAGACTACGCGCAGCACGAGATCGCGCCGCCCGCCGAGCTGCGGGCCGCCGTCGAGCGACTAGTGCGCGACGCGCAGCAGCGCCGCACGGCTGACCAGAGCTCGCACCTCGAGAGAATCGTGCGGCTGTTCGAAGAAAAGCAGGCCTGGTGGAACCGCGAGTTCCCGAAGGACGCGCGACCTGAGCCGCGCAAGCACCTGTCGCCCACGCAATCGCAAGGTGCGGCCGGGATCGCAGAGCACTCGATGCGGCGCGAGCGCGCGGCCGAGGCGCCGGCGGCCGCGGCCCCGGCCGCGCGGCCGGCGCCGATTGCGGCGGGGGCCCTAAGGTTGGCTGACGACAGGCCTGCTGAACCCGGCGGACCGGCGACCATCGCCATCCAGCTCAAGCGCTGGACACCGGATGCACCTTATATCCGGCGCTTGCGTGACTCGGATGCCAAGGATCTCTATCGCATCTATCTCGACGAGCGGGGCAGCTACGCCGGCAGCACGGCGTTCTACCTCGATGCCGCGGATGTGCTGCTCGAGAGGGGTCTCGAGGACCTCGGTCTGCGCGTGCTCTCCAACCTCGCGGAAATGGACCTGCAGAACCGCCATGTGCTGCGCATTCTCGGCGGGCGGCTCATGCAGGCGGGGCGTCCGCAGCTCGCGATTCCGGTGCTGAAGAAAGTGCTCGAGCTGAGTCCCGATGAACCCCAGTCCTGGCGCGATCTCGGACTCGCCTACGCCGCGGACCGCCAACTGCAGAAAGCGGTGGACATCCTGCACGAAGTGGTCGTGCGGCCCTGGCACGGTCGCTTTCCCGAAGTCGAGCTGATCACGCTCGCTGAATTGAACGCGCTGGTCGCGACCGCTCCGCAGTCACTGGATACCAGCCGGATCGATCGGCGGCTGCTGAAAAATCTCCCACTCGACCTGAGGGTCGTGCTCACCTGGGACGCCGACGATACCGACATCGACCTGTGGGTGACGGACCCGAACGGCGAGAAGGCGTTCTACGGCAACCGCCTCACGTACCAGGGCGGCCGGATGTCGCAAGACTTCACCGGCGGCTACGGCCCGGAGGAGTTTTCGCTGCGCAAAGCGAAGCCCGGCGTCTACCGCGTCGAGGTCCAGTTCTACGGACACCGCCAGCAGATCGTCGCCGGAGCAACCACCTTGCACTTGCGGCTGCAGACCGGGTTCGGCGGGCAGCACCAGCAGGACCGGAACGTGACTTTGCGACTCAAGGGCCAGGGCGAAGTCGTCTTCGTCGGCGAGTTCGAGGTCAAGTAACGAACTCCGCTAGGCGCGCGCCTCGAGCGCGGCGACTGCGGGGAGCGTTTTCCCTTCGAGAAATTCAAGGAACGCGCCGCCGGCCGTCGAGATGTAGCCGATGCGATCGGCCAGCCCGAACTTGTTGATCGCGGCGATCGTGTCGCCGCCGCCCGCGATCGAGAATGCTTTCGAATCGGCGATCGCGCGAGCGATCGTCTCCGTGGCCTTCGCGAAGGCATCGATCTCGAACATGCCGACCGGGCCATTCCAGACGATCGTTCCCGCCGTCTTCAGCGACGCCGCGAGTGCAGCCGCCGATCTGGGACCGATATCGAGGATCATTTCATCGGCGTCGACCGCACGGGCATCCTTGACCGTTGCGCGCGCGCGGGCTGAAGCTTCCTGCGCAACGACGACATCGTCCGGCAGCGGCACTTCGGTCGCCGCACGAATCCGCCTTGCGTCTTCGACGAGTCCCGGCTCGGCGAGCGACTGACCGATTGCAACCCCCTCGGCAAGCAGGAACGTGTTGAGGATGCCTCCACCGACGATCAGGCGGTCGACTTTTGCCGCGAGCGCGCCCAGCACCGACAGCTTGGTCGAGACCTTGGATCCGCCGATCACCGCCACCAGCGGGCGTGCCGGGTTGGCGAGCGCCTGTCCGAGTGCGTCGAGCTCGGCGGCCATCAACGGGCCGGCGCATGCAATCGGCGCAAAGCGAGCGATGCCGTGCGTAGTCGCCTCGGCGCGGTGCGCCGTGCCGAACGCATCGTTCACGTACACATCGCAGAGCGCAGCCATTTTTCTGGCCAGCGTTTCGTCGTCCGCTTTTTCGCCCTTGTTGAAGCGGCAGTTCTCGAGCAGGACGATTTCGCCGGGCGGGATGGCGATGCCGTCGACCCAATCGCGGCGCAGCGGAACCTCGCGCTGCAGCAGCTCGCCGAGCCGCTTGGCGACCGGCGCGAGCGAATCTTCAGCGCTGAAAACACCTTCTTTCGGGCGTCCGAGGTGCGACGTCACCAGGACGGCCGCGTTCGCCGCCAGCGCCGCCTGGATCGCCGGAACCGAAGCGCGGATCCGCGTGTCGTCGGTAATGCGCCCCGAGTCGTCCTGCGGGACGTTCAGGTCGGCGCGAATGAAGACGCGCTTGCCGCGCAGATCGACCTCCGCCATGCGCTTGAACTTCATCGCTTCTTCAGCTTCTGCGCCATCTCGCGCATCAGGTGCTGCGGCTCACCCGATTCGTACGCGCGGCGCTGGTATTTCTTCGCCGCAACCAGGATGTCGTCGAACTGCGGCTGGGTCATCTCGCGCATCCGCTCCTTGGTGATCTTTACCGCATGCGGCGGTCGCTCCCCCAGCGCGCGGGCGAGCTCCAGCGCCCTTTCGAACACCTGCTCTCGCGGCGCCAGGTGGTTGACGAGCCCAAGCTGCCAGGCGCGTTCGCCGGAGATGAAATCGCCCATCAGCGAGAGCTCGGCGTTGATGCCGAACGGAAGGTGCCACTCCATCAGCGACGTTCCAAGAATCGACCCTAGGCCCGTCTTGACCTCGGGTTGCCCGATGCGCGCTTCCGGGTGCGCGACCCGCAGGTCGCAGTAGAGCGCGACCTGGTAGCCCGCGCCGGCAACCGCGCCGAAAAGGGCCGCGACCGAGGGCTTGTCGAGCGCGCGTACCGCCGCGTACATCGCGTACATCTCGGTGAACCAGCGGTCGACGTCGTCGATGCTGTACCCTGCGCCCTCCTCGAGATCCTGACCCGCGGAAAAGGCTCGATCGCCCGCGCCGGTGATCACAACCGCACGCACGGCAGGGTCGGCGTTGAGCGGCGCGAGCGCGTCCGGCAGCTCGCGCCGGATGTCGGCATTGATCGCGTTCAGCCGTTCCGGCCGGTTCAGCCGGACGATCGCTATTTCGCCTGCGCGCTCCGTAAGAATTGCGGGCACGTCATTTTGCGCTCATCAGAGCGACCGTGATGTCGAGCATGCGGTTGGAGAAGCCCCACTCGTTGTCGTACCACGAGGACACCTTGACCAGCGTTCCTTCGGCGACCTTCGTCAGCAAGGAATCGACGATCGAGCTCGCCGGGTTATGGTTGAAGTCCGACGACACGAGCTGCTCGGTCGTGTATTCGAGGATGCCCTTGAGATCGCCTTCGGCCGCCTGCTGCAGCACCTTGTTCACCTCGTCGACGCTGGTCGGTCTCTTGGCGACGAAGGAAAGGTCGACGATCGAGACGTTGATCGTCGGCACGCGGATCGAATAGCCGTCGAGCTTGCCGTTGAGGTGCGGCAGCACCAGCCCCACCGCGGCGGCGGCTCCGGTCTTGGTCGGAATCATGTTCTGCGACGCCGAGCGCGCGCGGCGCAGATCCTTGTGATAGACGTCGGTCAGCACCTGGTCGTTGGTGTACGAGTGCACCGTGGTCATCAGCCCGCTGACGACGCCAATCCCGTCATCGAGCGCCTTGACGAGCGGCGCAAGGCAGTTCGTCGTGCACGACGCGTTCGAGATCACGCTGTCGGAAGCCTTCAGGGAAGCGTGGTTTACGCCAAAGACCACCGTCCGGTCGACGTCCTTCTCGCCGGGCGCCGAGATCACTACCTTCTTGGCGCCCGCCATCACATGCGCGCCGGCCTTGGCTTTGCTCGTAAAGAGTCCCGTGCATTCCAGCACCGCATCGACGCCGAGCGACTTCCACGGCAGCTTCGCCGGGTCGCGCTCCGCGAGGACCTTGATGCGATCGCCGTTGACGACGAGGCTGTCGCCGTCGACGCCGACCGAACCGTTGAAGCGGCCGTGCGCCGTATCGTAGGTCAGCAGGTGCGCGTTGATCTGCGCGTCGCCGAGGTCGTTGATCGCGACGAATTGCAGATCGTGCTTTTTGCCGTCCTCGTAGTGGGCGCGCAGGATGTTGCGCCCGATGCGGCCGAAGCCGTTGATCGCTATCTTGATCGTCATGTCAAAACGCTCCTCACTGCCTTGACTACATTCTCCGGCGTAAAACCGAAGTGCTTGAATACATCGGCCGCAGGCGCGGATTCGCCGAAGCGGTCGATGCCGACGACCGCGCCTTCGAGGCCGACGTACTTGCGCCAGAAATCAGTGACGCCGGCTTCGATCGCGACGCGCGGCATGCCGCGCGGCAGCACCGAATCGCGATAGGCGGCGTCCTGCCGGTCGAACACGTTCGTCGACGGCATCGAGACGACGCGCACGGCAACGCCTTCATCGGCGAGGATTTTCTGCGCGGCAAGGGCGAGCGGCACCTCGGAGCCGGTGGCGATCAGCGCCGCCCGCGCCCACGGGGTGTCCGAAAGGACATAGCCGCCGCGCCGCACGCCGTTGGTCGACTCGCGCGTCGCGAACGCTACCGCCTGGCGCGAAAGCAGCAAGGCCGTCGGGCCGTCCTTTCGCTCGAGCGCCGCCGCCCACGCGACTGCGGTCTCCACCGTGTCGCACGGCCGCCAGACATCGAGATTGGGAATCAGCCGCAGGCTTGCTGCGTGCTCGATCGGCTGATGCGTCGGCCCATCCTCGCCCAGGCCGATCGAATCGTGCGTGAAGACGTACACGACGCGCAGCCGCATCAGCGCCGCCAGGCGCAGCGCGTTACGCGCGTAGTCCGAGAAGACGAGGAACGTGCCGCCGTAGGGAATCACGCCGCCGTGCAGCGCGAGGCCGTTCATCACCGCGCACATGCCGAACTCGCGCACGCCGTAGAAAACGTAGTTCCCGCCGCCTTCCTTCCCGATGACCTTCGACGCCTTGACCATCGTCAGGTTGGATCCGGTAAGGTCGGCCGAGCCGCCGACGAGCTCCGGCAGCGCGGGCAGCAGCGCTTCCAGCACCAGCTGCGAGGCGCGGCGCGTCGCTACCGTCTCGGCCTTGTCGGCAAGCTCGCGCACCAGGATCTCCGTGCGTGCGGCGAAATCCGCAGGCAGCGTGCCGCTGGCGCGTCGCTTGAACTCGGCGGCGAGCCCCGCATGCTCGCGTTCGTAGGAGGCGAAAAGCTTGTTCCACTTGCGCTCCACCGAGGCGCCGCGCTTGCGCGCATCCCAGCCGGCACGCACCGGGTCGGGCACTTCGAACGGCGGATAGGGCCATCCGAGCGCCTCGCGGGTCGCGGCCACTTCCTTTTCGCCGAGCGGCGCGCCATGCGCGGCGCCGGTGTTCGCTTTCGTCGGCGCGCCTTTCGCGATCACCGTCTTGGCGATGATCAGGCTCGGCCGCGCAGTCTCGCGCTTCGCCCTGCGGATCGCGCGGTCGACGGCTTCGAGATCGTGGCCGTCGACGGGCCCGATGACCTGCCAGCGGTAGCCCTCGAAGCGTTTCTTGACGTCATCGGTGTACCACTGCCGGATCTCGCCCTTGTCCGAGTCGATCGAGATGCCGTTGTCGTCGTAAATGGCGACGAGCTTGCCGAGCCCCAGCGTTCCTGCAAGCGCGCAGCATTCGTGCGACACGCCCTCCATCATGCAGCCGTCGCCCATGAACGCGTAGGTGTAGTGGTCGACGATGTCATGGTCCGGCCGGTTGAATTCGGCGGCGAGCAGCCGCTCCGCGAGCGCCATGCCGACCGCGTTGGAGATGCCTTGCCCGAGCGGTCCCGTGGTGGTCTCGACGCCGGGCGCGCAGCCGAGCTCCGGGTGCCCCGGCGTCTTCGAATGCAGCTGACGGAAGCGCGCGAGTTCCGTCACCGGCAGGTCGTACCCGGTGAGATGCAGCAGCGCGTACAACAGCATCGAGCCGTGGCCGTTCGAGATGACGAACCGATCGCGGTTCGGCCAGGCAGGGTTGCGCGGGTTGTGCCGCAGGTGCCGGCCCCAGAGCGCCCGCGCGATCTCGGCCATTCCCATCGGCATGCCGGGATGGCCGGACTTCGCCGCCTCGACTGCGTCCATGGCGAGAGCACGGATCGCATTCGCGAGGTCGCGTTCGGACGCCGCAGGATTCATGGAGGCCAGTCGCCGCGCTGGAGGAAAAAATGGGAGCGCGGATTATATCGGAGCGCCTTTCTTATAAGCTTCGCACCATGGAAATGCCGTTCATGAGCCCGCCGAACTTCGATACGGGCGGGTCGACCGTCCCCGGGCCGGCGGACGCGGCGGGCGACTGGTTCATCTTCCAGGGCGACCGGTTGCTGGTCGAAATGGGGCCGCCGCTGCCGGCGCCGGACGATCCGCGCGTCACGTCGCGGCCCGCGTGGGCGCGGCTGGCGTTGCAAAAACGCAACATCGACCACAATTGGTTGGGGTTCTCTCCGCTTCGAACGCTATATGTTGGGTGCCTGGGCGGCACCCACTGCTGGGCGGCCGAGGCTCCGCCCGAGGCTGCGGCACCGCCGCAGACCGGGTGGGCGGGCCTGCGCTCGCTCTTCTCGGTCCTCTCCGACGAGCACTTCGCGGTCGCCGGTCGCGCGCTGCAGCTGCTCGACTGGGACCGTTCGCACCAGTTCTGCGGGCGCTGCGGCGAGGCGACTACTGTGCAGAGCGAAGATCGCGCGCGCGTTTGCCCCAAATGCCGGCTCTCGGTCTACCCGCGCATCGCCCCGGCGATCATGGCGCTGGTGCGCAAGGGCGGCCAGGTTCTGCTCGGGCGCAGCCCGCATTTCCCGGCCGGCATGTACAGCGCGCTCGCCGGCTTCGTCGAGCCGGGCGAGACGCTCGAGCAGTGCGTCGCGCGCGAAGTCGAGGAGGAAGTCGGACTGCGGGTGTCGCACATTCGCTACTTCGCGAGCCAGCCGTGGCCGTTTCCGCATTCGCTGATGATCGCGTTCGTCTGCGACTGGGAAAGCGGAGAAATCAATCCGCGCGAGGGAGAAATCGAGGCCGCGCACTGGTTCGATGTATTGCAATTGCCGAAGCTTCCGAGCAGAATCTCCATCAGTCGGCGTCTCATCGATGCAGTAACCGAAGAAATGCGAGCAAGACTCGCGTGAAACGGGGGCGTTGAACGAATTGAATAAGCTCGAAGAGCATCGCTTCACGGAAGGCGCAGCCTGGACATCGTGCGGGTTGCGCCTTCTGTTTTTGCGGAGGGGAAAACGTAGATGAACGGACTCGATCTGGTCGGTGAGCATCTGATCACCGAAGCGCTCAACGAATCGACGGGCTTTCACGTGCGCGCCACGCGCAAGCTCGGCGAGTGGCAGACGAAGTTCCAGAAGCTGGAGATCTACGAGACACCCCACTACGGGCGGATGCTGCGGCTCGACGGCTGCAACACGACCTCCGAGCGCGAAGAGTTCGTCTATCACGAGAACCTGATCCATCCCGCCCTCACCGCCCACGCGGCGCCGCGCAAAGTGCTGGTCATCGGCGGCGGCGACGGCGGCGCTTGCGAGGAAGTGCTGAAGCATCCGTCGGTCGAGCAGGTGACGGTCTGCGAGATCGACGAGGACGTGATCCGGGTCGCGAAGGAATATTTCTTCGACGTTCACCGCGGCGCATTCGACAATCCGCGGCTGCGCGTCGTCATCGGCGACGGGATGAAGTTCATCCGCGAGACGCAGGAGCGCTTCGACCTGATCGCGCTGGACCTGAACGACCCGATCGGCCCGGTGCAGGCGCTCTATGCCACCGAGTTCTTCCACCAGTGCCGGACGGCGCTGGCCCCCGGCGGGGCGCTCGTGCTGCACATCGGAGCCCCCGTGGCCCGCCCCGAGCGCGTGGCCGACATTGCGCAGCGGCTGAATGGCGTTTTCCGCATCGTGCGGCCGTACACCATGTACATCCCGCTGTACGGCGCGCAATGGGCGATGGCCGTGTGCTCCGACAAGCTCGATCCCAAGGCGCTCACCGCCGATGAGATCGACCGGCGCATCGAGGCCCGCCGCCTGCAGGACCTGCGGTTCTACAACGGCGAGACCCACGAAGGCGTGTTCGCGCTGCCGAACTTCATCCGCGACCTCGTCAACCCGCCGCGCCTGAAGCAGCAGGCGCGCGGGCGGCGACTCGGAGTGGTTCAGGCCGTCGCCAAGTAAAACCTGGATGTGCTGCGAAGCGGCACTACGCGCCGCGTCGCAGCACGAACGTCGGAAAGATCGCGTTTACGCGATCGTACGCAGGATCTCCCGGGCGGTTGCGAACAGCTGGTCGATCTCCGCCTTCTGGATGATGAGCGGCGGAGCGAACGCAAGCACGTCACCCGTGCTGCGGATATAGGCGCCCTTTTCGAACGCCTTGATATGCGTCTCGAAGCCCCGCGCGCCCGGCGCGCCGGACCGCGGCGCGAGCTCGATCGCCGCGATCAGGCCGATGTTGCGGATGTCGACGACGTGCGGGCAATCCCTCATCGCGTGCGCGGCGTCCTCCCAGTATTTTGCGAGCTCCCCGACCCGGGTGAGCAGGCCTTCTTCCTCGTAGACCTCCATCGTCCCGAGCCCCGCAGCGCAAGCGACCGGGTGGGCGGAATAGGTGTATCCGTGGGGCATCTCGATCGCGTTCTCGGGCCCGGTCATGAACGACTGGTAGAGGGTTTCCTTCATCAGCACGGCGCCCATCGGCACGGTGCCGTTGGTGATGCCCTTGGCAGTCGTGATCAGGTCGGGCATGACGCCGAAATAGTCCGACGCAAACGGCTTGCCGAGACGCCCCCAGGCGGTGATCACCTCGTCGAAGATCAGCAGGATGCCGTGCTTGTCGCAGATCTCGCGCAGGCGCTGCAGGTAGCCGACCGGCGGCACGTAGACGCCGGCCGAGCAGGCGACCGGCTCGACGATCATGGCTGCGATCGTCGACGGGTCGTGCAGCTGGCAGAGGCGCTCCAGGTCGTCCGCTAGCTCCGCGCCGTGCTGCGGCTGGCCGCGCGAGAACGCGTTTTTCGCCGGATCGTGGGTGTGCCGGATGTGATCCACGCCGCTGACGAGCGCGCCGAAGATCTTGCGGTTGCCGACGATTCCGCCGACCGCGGTGCCGCCGAAATTCACGCCGTGGTAGCCCTTCTCGCGGCCGATCAGCCGCACGCGGTGTCCCTCCCCGCGCACGCGGTGGTATGCAAGCGCAAGCTTGAGCGCCGTGTCGACCGATTCGGAGCCTGAATTGGTGAAGAACACGCGCGTCATCCCCTCCGGAGCAACTTCGACGACCCGCTCCGCGAACTCGAACGCAAGCGGGTGTCCCATCTGGAACGGCGGCGCGAAATCCAGCGTCGCGACGCCCTTGGCCACCGCGTCGACGATCTTCTTGCGGCAATGGCCCGCATTGACGCACCACAGGCCCGCGGTGCCGTCCAGGATCTTGCGTCCTTCCGGCGTGTAGTAGTACATGCCTTCTGCGCGCGCGAGCATCCGCGGCGCTTTCTTGAACTGGCGGTTCATCGAGAACGGCATGAAAAACGCCGAGTTCTCGAGGGTCGTGGGGATGTTGGCGCGTACGTTCATGGCTCCTCCTTATTGTCTTGCGACACCGGCGCGGGCGAGCACCGCATGCAGCAGCACGTTGCACCCCGCCGTCAGGTCTTCCTTGGTCGCACTTTCGATTTCATTGTGACTGATTCCACCCTCGCAAGGCACGAAGATCATCGCGGTCGGGGCAACCCGGGAAAGATACACCGCATCATGCCCCGCGCCGCTAACGATGTCGCGGTGCGGCAGGCCGAGCGCCTGCGCGGCATCGCGCACGGATCCGACCAGTTCGGGAGCGAAATGGGAGGGGGGGAAGTAGACCACCTCCCGGATGTCGACAGCGACCCTGCAGGCCGCCTCGATCGTCTTGGCCGCCCGGCGATACTCCGCGACCATCGACGACAGCGTCGCGTCGTTCGCGCTGCGGAATTCCGTCGACATGCGCACCTCGCCCGGAACCACGTTGCGCGAATTGGGCTTGACCTGCATCTGCCCGACCGTACCGCGCGCGTAGTCCGGAAAGGTCGTCGCGATCCGGTTGACTTCGACCACCAGCCGGCTCGCGGCCAGCAGCGCGTCCTTGCGCGTTTCCATCGGGGTCGGCCCGGCATGGGAATCCTGGCCGGTGACGATCACGTCGAACCACCGTTGCCCGAGGGCCCCCTGCACCACGCCGATCGTGGTCCGCGTCGATTCAAGCACCGGACCCTGCTCGATATGCGCCTCGAAGTACGCCCCGACTGCGTGCGGCGATGCGGTTCCGGCATAACCGATGTTCTGCAGCGCCTGCTGCACGCTGACGCCATCGAGATCCTTCTGCGCCAGCACCTGTTCCAGCGGATGCGCGCCGACGAACACCCCGGAACCCATCATCGTCGGGGTGAAGCGCGAGCCCTCCTCGTTGGTCCAGGCGGCTACCTCGAGCGGGGTGCGGGTCCGGATGTCGGCGTCGTTTAGCGCGCGCACCACCTCAAGACCCGCCAGGACGCCGTAGGCGCCGTCGAACTTGCCGCCGGAGGGCTGCGAGTCGAGGTGGCTGCCCATCACGACCGGCGGCTCACCCGCCTGCGTACCGCTGCGCACTGCGAAGATGTTCCCGATCGCGTCGACTCGCGTCTCCAGCCCGGCCTCGTGCGCCCACGCCACGAAACGGTCACGACCCTGTCGGTCGGTCTCCGTCAGCGCCAGGCGCTTGACGCCGCCCTTGGGCGTCGCGCCGATCCGGGCCAATTCCATCAACGAGCGCCACAGACGCTCGCCATTCACGCGCAGGGAATCCATGGAAGGGAGAGGCAAGCTTACTCCATCGGCGCTACACTTTGCGCGAAGGGGGGCGGGCATGAACAGTCGGACCCGACGCAAACGCAGCGCCGCGATCACGCTGGTCCTCGCGGGCTCCGCACTGGCCGGCTGCAGCGGCCCGGTCGAGCAGCGCGACGCCTACGCGAGCCTCAACGATTGCGTAAAGGACTGGCAGAACCCGGCGAAGTGCCAGCCGGTGAAGGACGGACGGTATTCATCGAGCTACTTCTACGGCCCGTCGTACTTCGGACCGAACCTGACCGACGGCCGTCCCCGGCCGAGCCCGAACGCGATGGACGCGGTGCGGCTAGCCCCGGGGAGCGCCTCGTCTTCGTCGTCGTCGCGCTCCTGGTTCAGCTCCGGCTCCAGCCCTTCCAGCTCGTCGAGCGCGTCGCACTCATCCAGTAGCAGCAGCAGCACGTCGCGCGGCGGCTTCGGCTCCACCGGGCACTCGTCTTCCTCCTCGAGCAGCAGCAGCTAGCGCGCTCGCGCATGCGCCGCGAAAAACAGGTGCCGCGCGCGGACTGGCGCAAACGCTGCGAGGACGCGGGGTTCTTCTATCACTCGATCGGCGGCACCTACTGGGACGAGACCGCGTGCTACGCGTTCAGCGCGGACCAGATCGACCGTCTCGAAGAAGTCACTACGGAACTTCACAAGATGTGCCTCGATGCCGTGGGCGAAATGGTCCGCGCCCGGCGCTTCACCGAGTTCGCGATCCCGGCCGAGTACCACGAGGTGGTCGCCGAGTCGTGGCAGCGCGGCGACCCGAGCCTGTACGGCCGATTCGACTTCAGCTGGGACGGTGAAGGCGAGCCGAAGCTGCTCGAGTACAACGCCGATACGCCGACGGCGCTCCTCGAAGCGAGCGTCGTGCAATGGCATTGGCTCGAAGACACCCACGCGCAGGCCGATCAATTCAACTCGCTGCACGAGAAGCTGATCGAGCGCTGGACGACGATCCGCAGCGCGCTCGGCGCCACGCGGCTGCACGTTTCCGCGATGAAGGACAACGACGAGGATCTCGGCACGACCGAGTACCTGCGCGATTGCGCGCTGCAGGCCGGCTGGGACGCGCGGCCTCTCAACATCGAGGACATCGGCTGGAACGGCGAACGATTCGTCGACCTTGACGATGCGCCGATCGAAGCGCTGTTCAAGCTCTATCCGTGGGAATGGCTGATCCGCGATGAGTATGGCCCGCACCTGCGCGCCCGCCCGGCGGCGCTGGTCGAGCCGGCCTGGAAGATGCTGCTTTCCAACAAGGCGCTGCTCGCGGTGCTGTGGGAGTTGCATTACGGCCACCCGAACCTGCTGCCGACCTACCGCACGCCGCAGCGCTTCGGCGCCGACTTCGTCAAGAAACCGCTGCTGTCGCGCGAGGGCGCGAACGTAGTGATCCGCAGCCGCGGCGTGGTGCGTGCGCAGCCCGGCGACTACGGCGCCGAGGGCTTCATCTATCAAGGGGTCGCGCCGCTACCGGAGTTCGGCGGCCGCTATCCGGTGATCGGCTCGTGGATCGTCGGCGAGCAGTCGGCCGGCATGGGAATCCGCGAGGACGATTCGCCGATCACCAAGAATTCGAGCCGCTTCGTCCCGCATTACTTCACCTGAGGACCGACCATGGATTTCATCAAGTTCTCGCTCTCCGGCTTTGACGAGTTCCTGATCTACGCGGGCCTCTCTGTGGCCTCCATCTACCTCTACATGATCGTGTACCTATGGCTGACCCCATACAGCGAGCTCAAGCTGATCAAGGACGGCAACATCGCTGCCGCTCTCAGCCTCTCGGGTTCGGTGCTCGGCTTCACGTTCCCGCTCGCGGCAGCGATCTTCAACAGCGTACATCCGTGGGACATGATGCTCTGGGCCATGATCGCGGCCCTTGTCCAGCTCCTCGTCTACGTCGCAGTACGCTACACGCTGCTCAACGTCGTACGCCGCATCCCGGACGGCCAGGTGGCCACGGGCATCGTGCTCGCGGCCATTTCGGTGTCTGCGGGCATTCTGAACGCGGCGTGCATGACGTACTAGTCCGCGGTTCCCTATCCGTTCTATAACGCAGCGCGAGAGTGGGATATCTTCGCGCGCGTAGCGCCGCGAGAAAACAAGGAATACCCTCCACGGAGAAATTCTCCCGGAAGGTTCCTCATGAAAAACGAGCAGCGCGGCTTCACCCTGGTCGAGATCGCCATCGTGCTGGTCATCATTGGACTTCTGCTCGGCGGCATTCTCAAGGGCCAGGAAATGATCACGCAGGCCAAGGCGAAAAACGTCATCGCCGATTTTTCCGGGATCTCCGCCGCGTATCACAGCTACCAGGACCGCTATCGCTCGACGCCGGGCGACGATAACGGCGCCGCAACGCGTTGGGCCGCGGCGCCTGCGGCCGTTTCCGGAAACGGCAACGGCACGGTCGGCGGCGCCTACAACGCCGACTGCGCGGCTGCGTCGCCGCCGGAGTCGTGCCAATGGTGGGATCATCTGCGCCGCGCCGGATTCATCGCCGGCAATGGGGTCACCCAGCCGCTGAATGCAGCGGGCGGCATCGTCGGCGTGCAGACCGGCGACACCGCGGGAGGCGCCGCGCTGGGCGGGTTGTCCGGGTTGATCCTGTGCTCCGCGAACCTGCCGGACAAGATTGCGATCGCGGTCGACACGCAGATGGACAACGGTCTCTCTGCGAGTGGAACGATTCGCGCTGCCTTGCATACCGCCGCGAATCCGGCGATCGACAGCACCACCGCGGCTGCGGCCGCGTACGCGGAGACCGGCAGCAACCTCTACACGCTCTGCCGCCAGATGTAAGGCCGACGAAATCAGCGTGGCGTGCTTCGGTCCGCGCGACGCCGGATTCCACCGCCCTGGAGCAGGCGGATCTCGGCCGCGGCAAGCAGATCGGGCACGCCCAGCAGCACGACGACGTCGCCCTGTTCCAGAGCGCCGACTTCCTGCGGCGCGAGCCTGCGCGCGGCGCCGGGCCGGCGTACCGCCTTCACCTGCAAGCCGAGCTCGTTCAAGCCCAGCGCTTGCAGAGTCCTGCCGATCGCGTGGGCCCCTGGCGCGAGCGTCACGGCGTGCAGCCGCGGTTGCGCCCCTTCCACGGTTTCCAAGTCATCGCTCGCGCCGTGAAAGAGACCCTTCAGCAGCCCGTACTGCTCGTCGCGCACCGTGCGCACACGGCGCACCACACGCGACAGCGGCACACCGATCCACACGAGCGTGTGCGACGCGAGCATCAGTCCCGATTCGAGCGCTTCGGGCACGACCTCCGAAGCGCCCGCGGCACTGAGGCGCGCCACGTCCGCCTCGTCGCGCGCACGCACCACCACGGGCACCGACGGCGCGAGCGCATGGATGTGAGAGAGCACGCGCAGCGCCGCCGCGACATCGGCGAACGTGATGACCACCGCTGCGGCACGCGAGATGCCGGCCGCGATCAATGCCTCGCGACGCGAGCTGTCGGCGAACACCACGGTGTCTCCCGCGGCGGCCGCCTCGCGCACCCGCTCCGGGTCGAGATCGAGCGCCATGTAGCGCACCCCTTCCGCGTCCAGCAACCTCGCGAGATGCTGGCCATTGCGGCCATAGCCGAGCACGATCACGTGCCGCTCGGTGTCGATCGATTTCACCGCCAGCTTGTGCAGCTCGAGCGCCCGCAACATCCACTCCGAGCGCGTGAAGCGCAGCACGATGCGGTCGCTCGCGGCGATCGCGAACGGCGTTGCGATCATCGACAGCACCATCGCGGCGAGCAGGCTCTGCAGCACCGGCGCCGGCGCGATCGCCTGGTCGCCCGCAAGGCCGAGCAGCACGAAGCCGAACTCTCCGCCCTGCGCGAGCGCGATCGCCGTGCGCAATGCCGTCGCGGGCGGGCTGCCGAACGCGCGCGACAGCGCCCCGATCAGCGCAAGCTTGCCGCCGACCAGCAGCACGAACAGCCCGAGCACCAGCCACCACTGGCTGATCACGACGCGCAGATCGAGCAGCATGCCGACGGTGACGAAGAACAATCCAAGCAGCACGTCGCGAAACGGCTTGATGTCCTCCTCGACCCGGTAGCGGTACTCGGTCTCGGAAATCAGCATCCCGGCAAGGAACGCGCCGAGCGCCAGCGACAGGCCGGCAACGCCCGTCACGTACGCAAGGCCGAGCGTGATCAGCAGCACGTTCAGCATGAAGAGCTCGCTCGAGCGGCTGCGCGCCACCACGCCGAACCACGCGCGCATCAGCCGCGGCCCGGCGAGGATCACGACCCCGAGCACGAACGCGCCCTTGGCGACCGCGGCCGCGATCGCCAGCCCGATCTCGTCTCCCGGGCGAACGAGCGCAGGCACCAGGATCAGCCCCGGCACGACTGCAAGGTCCTGGAACAGCAGCACGCCGATGATCTCCCTGCCGTGCGCGCTGTCGAGCTCGAGCCGCTCGGAGAGCAAGCGGGACACCACGGCGGTCGAAGACATCGCCGCGGCGCCGCCCAGAACCAGGCCCGCCTGCCATCCGGCGCCGAGCGTCATGCAGATCGCGACGCCGATCGCGATCGTCAGCCCGACCTGCACGGCGCCCAGCCCGAACACCACGCGGCGCATCATCACCAGCTTCGGCAGGCTGAACTCGAGCCCGATCGAGAACATCAGGAACACGATGCCGATCTCGGCGAGATGCCGCGTGGTATCGGTGTCCGGGATCAGCGCGAGCGAGAACGGTCCGAGCGCGAGTCCGGTCACGATGTAGCCGACCATCGGCGGCAGGTGCAGGCGCCGGCAGACGATGACCACGAGCACCGCGCTCGCGAGCAGCAACAGGACCGGCAGGAGCGCTTCGCGAGCGGCTTCCATCGACAGAGCGTGAGAGGCCTTGGGCTATACTCCGCGCCTATGATAAGCGCAGCGCGTGCTCCCGCACAGCGCACGGCGGGCGCGGACGCATCCTCCGAGGCGCTCGAGCTTGCGCGCAAAGTGCTCGAAATCGAGGCCGATGCGATCCGCGCGCTGATAGCGCGACTGGATCAGCGATTTCTCGATGCGCTTTCCCTGATCCAGCGGTGTCTCGGAGCGCACGGGCGCGTGATCGTGAGCGGCATCGGCAAGTCCGGCCACATCGCGCGCAAGATCGCCTCGACGTTGTCGAGCACCGGAACGCCCGCGTACTTCGTCCATCCTGCGGAGGCAAGCCACGGCGATCTCGGCATGATCCGCCAGCCCGACGTGCTGATCGCGATCTCGTACTCGGGGGAAAGCGAAGAGCTGATGCGGATCGTGCCGTTCGTGAAACGTGAAGGCGCCAAACTGATCGCGGTCACCGGTAACGCGCAATCAGCACTGGCGCGGGAAGCGGATGTCGTGCTCGACGCCGGCGTCGACAAGGAAGCCTGCCCGCTCAACCTCGCGCCGACCGCGAGCACGACCGCGGCGCTTGCCCTCGGCGATGCGCTGGCGGTGGCGCTACTCGATGCGCGGGGTTTCTCGACGACAGACTATGCGCGCCAGCATCCGCGCGGCTCGCTCTATCGGCAAGCTCAAGAGTCGCTGAAACATATCGCTGCAGTAATGCGCGGGATTAAACAAGTCCCCATGGTGCAGGAAAAGACAGACCTGCGCCGCGCGCTCACTGTGATGACGAAAGGTGGAATGGGCATGGTCGCGATCGTCGACAAACTCGGCCGCGTGAAAGGAATCTTCACCGACGGTGACCTGCGGCGCAACCTCGATGTGTTCGGCCGCGGTAAGCGTACGCGCATCGACGACGTGATGACGCCCAACCCGCGCACGATCGGCAAACAGGCGCTCGCCGCGGCCGCGGTGGAACTGATGGAGCGGCACAAGATCACCCAGCTGCTGGTGACGGATGAAGCGGGTGTCCTCGTCGGCGCACTCAACCTGCACGACCTGTTCCGCGCCCGCGTTCTATAGGCCCGGGCACTCGAGCGATGGCGATGGCCCCCGATGCGCCCGAACGCGCAAGGCGCGTGCGCCTGATGGCGTTCGACGTGGATGGAGTCCTCACCGACGGCCGGCTCTGGTATGGCCCGCAGGGCGAGACGCTGAAGGGGTTCTGCGCGCACGACGGCCTGGGCATGCGGATGCTCGCCGACGCAGGTGTCACGCTCGCGCTACTGACAAGCCGCCGGTCCGACGCAGTCACGCTTCGCGCGGCAGAGCTCGGCATCGCGCACGTGATGCAGGGATCGCAGGGCAAGCAAGCGCATTTCGCCGCGCTGCTCGCGCAGCTCGCGCTCGATCCCGAGCGCGCAGGCTACATGGGAGACGATCTCGTCGACCTGCCGGTGCTGCGTCGCTGCGGCTTCGCGTGCGCGCCGCCCGGCGCGCCCGAACTGGTGCAGCGGCACGCGCATTACGTGGCGAGCGCTGCTGCCGGCGCGGGCGCGGTGCGCGAGGTGTGCGAGTTCGTTTTGCGCGCGCAGGGAAAGCTCGAAGGCGCGCTTGCCGGGTACCTCGCATGACGGTCTCCGCCACTCGCCTCTTCCCGCTGGTGCTGGTGCTTGCGCTCGCGCTGCTGACGTTCTGGCTCGAGCGCACGGTGCGGGACGAGGAGGCGCACCCGTCGCAGCGCCGGCACGATCCGGACTATCTCGTCGAGCAGTTCGTGGTGACCAAGTTCAATGCGGCAGGCGCCTTGGAATCCACGGTCTCGGCGGCGAAGATGGTACATTACCCGGACGACGACTCGACCGAACTGGTCGCGCCGCGCGTGGTCCAAGCGAAGGCGAATGAACCGCGCATGACATTGAGCGCGGACCGCGGCGCCATCTCCCAAAACGGAGAGGAGTTGTTCCTGTTCGGCAATGCGTTGCTGGTGCGTGAAGCGGGGGGCGGCCGTTCCGAAGCGCGCATGCAATCGAGCTTCCTGCACGTGATCGGCGCAAGGTCGCTGGTCCGCACGGACCGCGAGGTACACTTTTTCGAGTCGGCACGAACGCTTTCAGGGCGCGGCATGGAGTATCACAACGAAACCTCGCAGCTATTCCTGCGCAATCAGGTGCGCGCCCGGTTCGAACCCGCCAAGAAGAAGCCCGCGGCAAAGCGGTGAGCACGCGCCCCGTCAACCGAAGAACCACTGTGGCGTGCGCGGCCGCCGCGCTGCTGTTCGGTGCGCCGCCGGTCACGGCCGAACGCTCGGACCGCGACAAGCCCACCCAGCTCGAGGCGAACCGCATGAGCGCCGACGATGCGCGCAAGGTCAGCACCTTCGAAGGCAACGTGGTGCTTACCAAGGGAACGATCACGCTGCGCGGCGACCGCGTCGTCGTGCGCACCGATCCCGAGGGGTTCCAGCACGCAACCGTGACCGGAAACCCGGTGCGCTTTCGCCAGAAAACCGACGCCACACAGGGCCGGCCCGGCGTGTGGACGGAAGCCGAGGCGCAGCGCCTCGAGATCGACGAGAAAAACGACCGCATCGAGCTGTTCGAGAAGGCGCGCGTTACGCGCGACCAGGACGAAATCCGCGGCGACTACGTGCTGCTCGACCAGCGTTCGGACTTCCTTTCGGTGAGCCCCGGCAAGGGCGCCGCGCCGGGAGCCACCGAAGGGCGCGTGCGAGCCGTCATCCAGCCGAAAGCCCCGCCCTCCTCCGCCGCCCAGCCTCCCGCAGCCGGTGCGGCGTCGCCACCGGCCGCGGAAAAGCCGCCCGCGCGATGAGCCTGTTGCGCGTCGAGAACCTTCGCAAGCGCTACAAATCACGTACGGTCGTGCAGGACGTCTCGCTCGATGTGACGAGCGGAGAAGTGGTCGGGTTGCTGGGGCCGAACGGCGCCGGGAAAACCACCTGCTTCTACATGATCGTCGGCCTCGTGGCCGCCGACGCGGGGGCGATCCACCTCGACGGTCGCGACCTGACCCACGATCCGGTGCACCGCCGCGCGCGGCTCGGCATTTCCTACCTGCCGCAGGAAAACTCGGTGTTTCGCAAGCTCACGGTGGAGGAAAACGTCCAGGCGGTACTCGAGCTGCAGGGTCTTGCCGCGGAGAAAATCGAGCCGCGCCTGGTCGAACTGCTTACGGAGCTCAACATTGCCCACCTGCGCAAGCACACGGCGCTGTCGCTTTCCGGCGGCGAGCGCAGGCGGCTGGAGATCGCCCGGGCACTGGGGACCAAGCCCGTCTTCATCCTGCTCGATGAGCCGTTTGCCGGGGTCGACCCGATCGCGGTGCTGGATATCCAGCGGATCATCCGATTTCTCAAAGAACGCGGTATCGGTGTGCTCATCACGGATCATAATGTGCGCGAGACCCTCGGCATCTGCGATCATGCGTACATCATCAACGAAGGGGCCGTGCTGGCGGCCGGAAGGCCGGATGAGATCGTCTATAATGAAAGCGTGCGCCGGGTGTATCTCGGCGAGAATTTCCGCCTCTAGCCGCCCCCCGGCGCCGGTTCAATTGACGGCCGCTCTCCTACTCGAGTGAAACCCGCACTACAGCTCCGGCTCTCGCAGCACCTGACGCTGACGCCGCAGCTGCAGCAATCGATCCGGCTGCTGCAGCTCTCGACGGTGGAGCTGAACCAGGAGATCGAGCAGGCGCTCGCAGAGAATCCGATCCTCGAGCGCGATGACGGCGAAGGAGACGGGGCGCCGCCGGTGCATGCGCCGGCCGGGTCGGCCCCGTCTGCGGAGGAGGCTCCCGCGCAGGAACGGCAGGAGGACGTCACGCCCGAGTTCGCCTCCCCCTGGCAGGGAGGCGAGGACGACGGCGACAACGACCGCAGCATCTCGGCGCACGACGCGCCGACGCTGCGCGACCATCTGAACGAGCAGCTCTCGCTGCTCAACGTGCAGGGACGCGACCGCACGATGGTCGAGCTGTTGATCGATTCGCTCGACGAGGACGGATACCTGAAGCAGAGCCTCGAGGAGATTGCGCTGCTGCTGCCGCCGGAAGCGATGGCTGGAGTCGACGAGCTCGCGATCGCGCTGCGGCACCTGCAGAACATGGAGCCGGTGGGGATCGGCGCACGCGGACCGAGCGAATGCCTGGCGCTGCAGCTGCGCCCGAGGTGCGCGGACGATCCGCACGCGCGCCTCGCGCTGCGCATCGTCGAGCATCATCTCGACCTGCTCGCGGCGCGCGACTACGCGCGTCTGAAGGCCCTGACCGGCGCCGACGACGAAGCGCTGCGCACGGCGCAGAGCATCATCCAGGGACTGAATCCGCGACCGGGTGCGGTGTTCGCGAGGCTCGAGGCGCGCTACGTCGTGCCGGACGTCATCGTGCGCAAGGTCCGTGGCACGTGGCGCGCGAGCCTCAATCCGGAGGCGATGCCGCGGCTGCGCATCAACCGCCTGTATGCCGAGCTCGCATCAGGACGCGCCAACAGCGGTGCCGGGCTCGCCTCCAAGCTGCAGGAGGCGCGCTGGCTGATCAAGAACGTGCGCCAGCGCTTCGACACGATCCTGCGGGTCGCGCAGGCCATCGTCGAGCGCCAGCGCCACTTCCTCGATCACGGCGAAGTAGCGATGCGGCCGATGGTGCTGCGCGAGATCGCCGACATGCTCGGACTGCACGAGAGCACGATCTCGCGCGTCACCACGCAGAAATACATGGCAACGCCGCGCGGCACCTTCGAGCTGAAATACTTCTTTGGCAGTCACGTCGCCACCGAGACCGGCGGCGCGGCCTCCGCGACCGCGATCCGCGCATTGCTCCGCCAGCTCGTCGCTGCGGAAGACGCGCGCGCGCCGCTCTCGGATGCGCAGCTCTCGCGCATCCTCGGCAAGCAGGGGATCGTGGTGGCGCGCCGCACGATCGCCAAGTATCGGGAATCTCTGCTGATCCCGCCTGTCAGGCAAAGAAGGGCGCTGTAGTTGCGTGGGCGCAAGCGCCCCGGCTTCAATCCAGAAAGGAGTGGACGAATGAACCTGAATGTCAGCGGCCACCAGTTCGACGTCACCCCCGCGATCCGCAAGTACGTCAACTCGAAGCTCGGACGCGTGATCCGGCACTTCGATCACGTGATCGACGCGCATGTGATCCTTTCGGTGAACAAGCTGCGGCAGAAGGCCGAGGTGACGCTGCACGTGCGCGGCAAGGACATCCACTGCGAATGCGAGGATGCCGATCTGTATGCGGCGATCGACCTGCTGGTGGACAAGCTCGACCGCCAGGTCCTGAAATACAAGGGCAAGCGCTATTCGCCCCCCCACGACGCGATCAAGCACAAGGCCCAATGAGGGACCATGGACCTCGGCGCCGCCGGTTAGATGCTTCCGCTATAATCCGCGCCCTCTGAGGCTACCCGCCCCGCATCGATGAACCTCATCGCCAAGCTGCTGCCGCCGGGCAATGTCATGCTCGACCTGGCAGTGTCCAGCAAGAAGCGTCTGTTCGAGCAGGTCGGGCTGTTATTCGAGAACAATCACGGCATTGCGCGCAACCTGGTGTTCGACAGCCTGTTCGATCGCGAGCGTCTCGGGTCGACGGGCCTGGGACAGGGCGTGGCGATTCCGCACGGACGCATCAAGGGACTCAAGGAGGCGCTGGGCGCGTTCGCGCGGCTGGCGCAGCCGATCCCGTTCGACGGTCCCGACGGCAAGCCGGTCAGCCTGGTATTCATTCTCCTGGTCCCCGAGCAGGCCACCGAGAAGCACCTGCAGATCCTCTCCGAGCTGGCGCAGCTGTTCAGCGACCGCGCGCTGCGCGACGCGATGGCCGCGGCGAGCGACGCAGGCGCCCTGCACCAGCTCATAGCCGCCTGGCAGCCGGATGCGGCAGGTCAACGTCACGCGGTTGCATGAGGCGAACAGCGAGGCGCTCTCGCTTGCCTGGATCGCCGGGCGCGAAAGCAGCGCCTCGGTGCAGCGCGATGCCGTAGCGTCCGCGGCGCTGATCGGCCACCTCAATCTCACCCACCCCAACAGCATCCAGGTCATCGGCGCGTACGAGGCGAAGCGCCGCGAGCGGGAGCCGCCTGCGCGGCGCGCCGACCTCGCGGAGCGATTGATCGCCGGCGGTCCCTCGATCGTCATCTTCGCCGATGGGGTCGCGCCGTTTCCAGAGGTCGTGAACGTCGCGGAGCGCGTAGGGACGGCGGTGTTCGCAAGCCCCGCGGCGGCGGCACGGGTCATCGAGAAGCTCACGCGCTACCTCGCCAAGGCGCTCGCGGAAACGGCCGAGCGCCACGGCGTCCTGATGGACGTGCTCGGCCTCGGCGTGCTGATCACCGGCGACTCCGGCGTCGGCAAGAGCGAACTGGGGCTGGAGCTGATCAGTCGCGGCCACGGGCTCGTCGCGGACGACGTGGTGGAGATCTCGCGTCTTGCGGCGAGCACGCTGGAAGGCAGATGTCCGGCGCTGCTGCGCGACTTTCTGGAAGTCCGCGGGCTGGGGCTGCTGAACATCCGCACGATCTTCGGCGAGACTGCAGTGCGGCCGAAGATGAAGCTGAAGCTGATCGCCCATCTCGAAAAGCCGCTGAGCGGAACCGTGCGCGAAGCGCGCGAGCGCCTGCCGCTCGCCGAGCTCTCGGAAGACATCCTCGGCATCACGGTGCGCAAGGTCGTGATCCCGGTCGCCGAAGGCCGCAACCTCGCAGTGCTCGTCGAAGCCGCGGTGCGCAACTACATCCTGCAGCTGCGAGGCGTCGACTCGATGGCCGAATTCATGCTGCGGCAGAAGCAGGAGATGGAAAACTCGCAGGAGAAACCCGAGGCCAAGAGCCCGCAACGCTAGCATGCAGCTGATCCTGGTCAGCGGGCTTTCCGGCTCGGGCAAGAGCATCGCGCTCGACGTTCTCGAGGACGCGGGGTTCTACTGCATCGACAACCTGCCGGCGTTGCTGCTCGATGACGCGCTCAGCTTCGTCTCGGGTGCAGGGCGCGATCGGATCGCAGTCGCCGTCGATGCACGCAGCGCAGCGCTTGCCTCGCTCACCGACCGGGTCGCCTCACTCAAGGCGCGCGGCATCGATTGCCGGGTGCTCTTTCTCGAGGCCACCGCTCCGACGCTGCTGCGCCGTTACTCGGAAACGCGGCGCCGCCATCCGCTCGCAAGCGCGGGACTCACGCTCGCCGAAGCGATCGAGCAGGAGCGCAGCGTACTCGCGGGCGTGGCGGATCTCGGTCACCGCATCGACACGACGGGACTGCAGCCGAAGGCGCTGCGCGGATGGATCCGCGACCTGCTCGGTCTGGGAGGAGGCGAATTGCTGCTGCTCTTCGAATCCTTCGCCTACAAGCACGGCATCCCGCTCGACGCCGACTGGGTGATCGACTCGCGCATGCTCCCCAACCCGCACTATGAGCCGGGGTTGCGTGCGCTCACCGGGCGCGATGCGCCGGTGATCCAATTTCTCGAGGCGCAGGAATCCGTGCTGCGACTGATCGACGACGTGCGACGCCTGCTCGGGCATTGGCTCCCGGAAGTGGTGCGCGACAACCGCAGTTATCTAACCGTGGCGATCGGCTGCACCGGCGGCAGGCACCGCTCGGTGTACCTGGCCGAGCGTCTGGCGCAGAGCTTCGCTCCGGACTGGCGCGTGCTGGTGCGGCATCGCGGGCTCGCCGGGGACGGCAGTTGAACGCCACGAGCGGTACGCGCGAAACCGCGCTCTTTCCGCTGCACACCGTGCTCTTTCCTGGCGGACTGCTGCCGCTGCGCGTATTCGAGCCGCGCTACATGGAGATGACCACCGCGTGCCTGCGCGAGAGCATACCGTTCGGTGTTTGCCTGATCCGCGAAGGACGCGAAGTCGGTGCGCCGGCAGAGCCGTACGCGGTCGGCTGCCTCGCGCGGATCATGCAGTGGGACATGCAGCAGCTTGGCGTGCTCAACATCACGGTGCGAGGCGAGAAGCGCTTTCGCGTTCTCGACCGCCGCGTGCAGCGCGACGGGCTGATCCGCTCCGAAATCGAGCTGCTGGCGGACGAGGACGACGCGCTCGTCCCCGAAGCGCTTGCGGTTTGCGCTCGAGTACTGAAGGCAATCATCGACGACGGCGCAGCCGCGGGAATCGAGGCTCCGTTGCGGTACGAATCGGCTTCCTGGGTCAGCGCGCGCCTGAGCGAGATCCTGCCGCTGCCGCTCGCGTTCAAGCAGCAGCTGCTCGAAACGGACGACAGCCGCCAGCGGCTGGAAGCATTGCGAGAAGCGCTCCGCGAGCAGAAACTCGCGCCGGAAAAATAGGGACGGACCCCATTTTCATTCGCCAGCAGAAAATAGGGTCCGTCCCTATTTTTCCATCAGTCCACGCAACAGCGTGCGCACCGGCACGGGCACGGCACCGCGTTCGGCTTGCCGGATGTCGATCCAGCGACGGTCGGGCCGCCGCACCGCGGACGGCGTGCGGCGCACATCGCAAAGCAGCGGCCGCACGGTGAGCTGAAAATGCGTAAAGCCATGCTCGAGCGCGGGCAGCGCGTGGGCGCTCCCTACCTCGCAGCCGAGCGAACGTCCCGCTGATCGCGCATCGCGGCCTTCGAGCTGCGGGAAGACCCAAAGGCCGCCCCACAATCCGTTTGGCGGCCGGCGCTCGAGCAGCACGCGACCGCGCTGCACGAGCAGCAGCCAGCGCACTTCGCGCTGCGGCAATTGCTTGCGCGGCCTCGGCGCGGGGATCTCGCCGACGCGCCGCTCACGCAGCGCAACGCAGCGGGACGCGAGCGGACACGCGTCGCATCGGGGCTTCGCCCGCAGGCAGACCGTGGCACCCAGATCCATCAAGCCTTGCGTATAGCCGCGGATCGAATGCTGCGGAAGCTCGGCTTCGGCACGCGACCACAGCGCCCGCGTCACGGCGGGATCGCCGGGGAAACCCGACACGCCGAAGCAGCGCGCGAGCACGCGCCGCACATTGCCATCGAGGATCGCCGCGCGCGCGCCGAACGCGAATGCCGCAATCGCGGCCGCGGTCGATCGACCGATACCCGGGAGTTCGGCAAGCTCATACTGGCTGCGCGGAAACCCTCCACGCTCAATGACAGCTTTCGCCGCGCGATGCAGGTTGCGCGCGCGCGCGTAGTAGCCCAGCCCGCTCCAGAGCCGCAGCACCTCGCCCACGGGGGCGCGGGCGAGCTCGCGCACGTCCGGGAAGCGGGCGAGAAACCGCTCGAAATACGGCAGCACCGTCTCGACCCGCGTCTGCTGCAGCATCACTTCGGAAAGCCAGATGGGGTACGGATCGCGCGTGCGCTGCCACGGCAGATCGTGGCGCCCGTGCAGGCGCTGCCAGCGGACCAGCCTGCGAGCGAAATCGCGCACCGGCGGATTCTAGCGGCCGGATTGATGCAGAATGTCAACGATGCTCGCGTTCATCCTGCGCCGCCTCGCGCAGGCCGTCCTGGTGATGCTCGCCGTCGGCCTGATCGCGTTCTCGCTGTTTCGTTTTGTAGGCGACCCGGTGCTCTTCATGCTGGGACAGGACACGACGCCCGAGGACCGGGTGCGCGTCACGCAGATGCTGGGGCTCGACCAGCCGTTCTACGTGCAGTACGCGAGATTTCTCGGACGCGCAGTCCAGGGAGAATTCGGCCTGAGCCTGCGCCAGGCGCAGCCGGTGTCGAAGCTGATCATGGAGCGGCTGCCCGCGACGCTCGAGCTCTCCTTCATCGCCGCGTTGTTCGCGGTGATTGCCGGGATCGCGATGGGCGTCTATACGGCGCTGCGACGAAATACCTGGCTTTCGCAGATGCTGCTCGCGGTATCGCTGATCGGCGTGTCGCTGCCGACGTTCCTCATCGGTATCCTGCTGATCCTCGTGTTCGCGGTGCTGCTCGGCTGGCTGCCTTCGTTCGGGCGCGGCGACACCGTCGCGCTCGGCTGGTGGAGCACGGGGCTGCTGACCTGGTCCGGGATCAAGTCGCTGATCCTGCCTTCGATCACGCTCGGCCTGTTCCAGATGACGCTGATCCAGCGCCTCGTGCGCTCCGAGATGCTCGAAGTGCTGCGCACCGACTACATCAAGTTCGCCCGCGCGCGCGGCCTCAGCGACCGCGCGGTCCATTTCGGCCACGCGTTGAAGAACACGCTGGTGCCGGTGATCACGATCACCGGCCTGCAGCTCGGCGCGATCATTGCGTTCGCGATCATCACCGAGACGGTGTTCCAGTGGCCGGGCATGGGGCTGCTCTTCATCCAGGCCGTCGGCGTTGCCGACGTGCCGGTGATGGCCGCGTACCTGTGCCTGATCGCGCTGTTCTTCGTCGTCATCAATCTCGTTGTCGACCTGCTGTACTACGCGGTCGATCCGCGCCTGCGGATCGAGCGCACCGCGACGGCGCACTGAGGCCCCGATGAAAAACGACCCGCTAGAGATACTCCGCCTGTTCCAGGCCGACCTGATCCACATCCGCCGCGACATCCACGCCAATCCCGAGCTCGCGTTCGAAGAGACGCGCACCTCGCAGATCGTCGCCGACAAGCTCACCGAATGGGGCATCGAAGTGCACCGCGGCATCGCGAAGACCGGGCTGGTCGGCGTGGTGCACGGCAGGAAAAACGCGAGCGGCCGTGCCGTCGGATTGCGCGCCGACATGGATTGCCTGCCGATGCACGAAACCAGCGACGTGCCTCACAAGTCGAGAAATGCCGGCCGGATGCACGCGTGCGGGCACGACGGGCACACGACGATGCTGCTCGGCGCGGCGCGCTACCTCGCGCAGACGCGCAACTTCGACGGCACCGCGCACCTGATCTTCCAGCCTGCCGAGGAAGGCGGGGCCGGCGGAAAAGTCATGGTGCAGGAAGGGCTGTTCGACCGCTTCCCGTGCGAGGCGGTATACGCGTTGCATAACTGGCCGGCCCTCGCGGCGGGCAAGATGGCGGTCCGGCCGGGACCGGTGCTCGCGGCGACCGACGAGATGCGCATCACGATCCGCGGCCGCGGCGGACACGGCGCCATGCCGCACCTCACGGCCGACCCGGTCGTCGCCGCCGCGCAGGTCATCACCGCGCTGCAGACGATCGCCAGCCGCAACGCCAACCCGGTCGACGCGATCGTCGTCAGCGTGTGCTCGATGGAAACGAGCCAGCTCGGCGCGTTCAACGTGATCCCGGGCCATGTATTGCTCGTCGGCACGGTGCGTACCTTCACGCCCGCGATGCGCGACCTCGCCGAGCGGCGCGTCCAGGAGATTGCCGGCCAGATCGCGCAGGCACTCGGCACGAGCGCCGAGATCGAGTACCGGCGCGGCTACCCCGCCACGGTCAATACCGAGCGCGAGGCCGTCTTCGCCGCCCGGGTCGGGGAGCGCGTGTTCGGCGCTGCGAACGTGATCACCGACGCCGAGCCGACCATGGGGGGCGAGGACTTCTCCTACATGCTGCAGGCGCGCCCGGGCGCCTACGTGTTTCTCGGCCAGGGGGGCGGGCCAAGCGGTTGCTTCCTGCATAATCCCGGGTACGATTTCAACGACGAGGTGATCCCGCTCGGCGCCGGCTACCTGGCCGCGCTGGTCGAGGAATCGCTGCCACTCAAGTAAATAGAGGAGGAGTTCCGATGAAGCGCAAGATCCTGGTTGCGGCGACGCTGTTTGCGCTGGCCGCTCCTGTCCACGCCGTGACGCTGCGGTGGGCAGCGCAGAACGACATCCTGACGCTCGATCCGCATTCGCAGAACCACGCGACGACGATCTCGATCATGCAGCACTGCTACGAGCCGCTGGTGCGCTACGACAAGAAATTCCAGGTCGAGCCGGCGCTCGCCGCGAGCTGGGAGCAGGTGACCCCGACGCAGTGGCGCTTCAAGCTGCGCCAGAACGTCAAATACCACGATGGC
>Ga0075429_100000294_pt1 | contig 35361 bp, 29 predicted proteins | sample RhiMetdeltSRZDD3_FD_75295 | JGI IMG/M metagenome (GOLD analysis project Ga0075429, IMG submission 75295) | Populus rhizosphere microbial communities from Tennessee, USA - Rhizosphere MetaG P. deltoides SRZDD3 | ecosystem: Host-associated > Plants > Roots > Rhizosphere > Soil | place: USA...
AGCCGACGACGCTGCACAATTTCATAGGGCCTGTCCTGAGCTTGTCGAAGGGTGCTTCGCTCCGTCGGCTCAGGCCTCGGCCCACAGGACCGCGAAGGCCGCGCCCTCGCCGAGCCAGGCCACCGGCTCGCGGAAGCCCGCCTGGCGCAGCAGGGCGGCGATCGATGCCGGCGTGTACTTGTACGAGTTCTCGGTGTGCAGCCGCTCGCCGGCGGCGAAGCGCCGCTCGCCGCCGGGCCAGCGCACCACCAGCGCCGCGCGCGCCTCGAGGTGCATCTCGATGCGCGACTGCGCCTCGTCGAAGAAGGCGACGTGGCGCCAGTCGCGCGGGTCGAAGTCCGCGCCGACCAGCCGGTTCAGGTTGCGCAGCAGGTTCAGGTTGAACGCCGCGGTGACGCCGAGCGCGTCGTCGTACGCGGCCTCGAGGATCGCGCGCGGCTTGACGAGGTCCACGCCGATGAGCAGCCCGCCGCCGGCGGCCTGCGCATGCAGCGCGGCGAGGAACGCCTCGGCGCCGGCGGGCGAGAAGTTGCCGATGCTCGACCCCGGGTAGAAGAACACCGGCCGCGCGCCGCGGTCCACCAGGCCGGCCGGCAGCGCCGGGGAGCGTGCGAAGTCCATGCCGACGCCGACGATGTCGAGCCCCGGATGCTCGCGCTGCATGCGGCGCAGCGCCTCGTGCAGGTAGTCGGCGGAGATGTCGAGCGCGACGTAGCGCGCCGGGTCGAGCAGCGGCAGCAGCCGCGCCGCCTTCTCGCAGTTGCCCGCGCCCACGTCGATCACGGTGGCGCCGCCGCTGATGCGTCGGGCCATCGCGGCGCCGTGCTCGGCGAAGATCGCCGCCTCGGTGCGCGTGGGGTAGTACTCGGGCAGCTCGGTGATCGCGTCGAACAGGCGCGAGCCGAGCCGGTCGTAGAAGTGCTTGGGCGACGCCTCGGCGGGCGTTCGCCGCAGGCCGGCGATGGCCTGCTCGCGCTCGTCGAGCGAGCCGAGGGGATGGGCCTGGACGAAGCGCGGGGTGCGAAGGGTCATCGGAAACTCGCCAAAGGTGCGCGGCATCTTGCCGGCTCGGCGCGGCACTGTCCACGAAGGCCCCGATAACCCGCCGGCACGCGGTGCGGGCGGGTCGCGCCCGAACCGCGATAATGCGCAGCCTCGCGCTGCCGCCGTGCTCCCGGCCTGCCATGGTGCTTCCCACCCACATCGGCTTCTCCATCAACGAGATCCTCTGCCTCGCGACGCTGGCCACGGGCGCGGCCTGGCTCGCCTGGCGGCTGAAGCTGCGCGGCCTGCCCGAGCCGCCGGCCGCCCGGCCGTGGTGGGTGAGCTGGGGCGCCGAGCTCTTCGCGGTGGTGGCGCTCATGTTCGCGTGCCGGGTCGCGCTCGCCGACTGGCCGAAGGTCCCTTCCGGCTCGATGGAGCCCACCTTGCGCGTGGGCGACTACCTGCTCGTCAACCACGTCGCGTACGGGCCGCGCCTGCCGTTCACCAACACCGCGCTCGAATGGGGACGGCCGGAACGCGGCGACGTCGTCGTGTTCCGCTTTCCGCGCGACGTGTCCCAGTTCTACGTGAAGCGGCTGGTCGGCCTGCCGGGCGACACCGTGGTGTTCCGCGACGGCGCGGTGAGCGTCAACGGCGAGCCCTTCGACCTGCGGCCGGCCGCCGCAAGCCGGGCGGACGAGGACCGCGGGCAGCTGCTGCTGCGCGAGACCGCGGCGGGCGCATCGCGCGAGGTGAAGATCAATCCGTTCGTGCAGGGCCGGCTGCCGCTCAACCTGCAGGACCCGGGCCTGGCCGCGCACTGCCTCAACGAGCGCGCGGGCGCGTGGCAGTGCACCGTGCCGGCCGGCCAGTACCTGATGCTCGGCGACAACCGCGACCACTCGGCCGATTCGCGTGTGTGGGGCTTCCTGCCGCACGACGAGGTGTACGGCAAGGCCGTGCGGGTCCTGTTCAACTTCAACGACCTGAAACGCGCATGGATGCCGCTGTGAGCCGCGCGGACACGCAGCGCCTCGACCTGGCCGGCCGGCACGTCGTGCTGGGGCTGTCGGGCGGCATCGCCTGCTACAAGTCGGCCGAGCTGGTGCGCCAGCTCGCCGGGGCCGGGGCCACGGTGCAGGTCGTGATGACCGAAGCGGCCGAGCGCTTCATCACCCCGGCCACGATGCAGGCGCTGTCCAACCGCAGCGTCTACACCAGCCAGTGGGACGCGCGCGAGCCCAACGGCATGGCGCACATCAACCTCACGCGCGCCGCGGACGCCGTGCTGGTCGCCCCCGCCAGCGCCGACCTGGTCGCCAAGCTCGTGCACGGCCGCGCCGACGACCTGCTGAGCCTGCTGTGCCTGGCGCGCCCGATCGAGCGCTGCCCGCTGCTGGTGGCGCCCGCGATGAACCGCGAGATGTGGGCGCATCCCGCCACCCAGCGCAACCTGGCCCAGCTGCGCGCGGACGGCACCACGGTGCTCGGGCCGGCGAGCGGCGACCAGGCCTGCGGCGAGGTCGGCGACGGGCGCATGCTCGAGCCCGAGGAACTGCTCGACGAGCTGGTCGCGTTCTTCCAGCCCAAGGCGCTGCTCGGGCAGCGCGTGCTCGTCACGGCGGGCCCCACCTTCGAGCCCATCGATCCGGTGCGCGGCATCACCAACCTCTCGAGCGGCAAGATGGGATTCGCCATCGCGCGCGCGGCGCACGAGGCGGGCGCGCACGTGACGCTCGTCGCCGGGCCGGTCCACCTGCCCACGCCGCGGGGCGTGCGCCGCGTCGACGTGCGCACCGCGCAGGAGATGCACGACGCCGTGCTGCCGCAGGCGAGCGCGCACGACGTCTTCGTGGCCACCGCGGCGGTCGCCGACTGGCGGCCGTCGCGCCTGTCGGAGCAGAAGATCAAGAAGGACGGCTCGAAGCTGGTGCCGAGCTTCGAGCTCACCGAGAACCCCGACATCCTGGCCGCCGTCGCGCGGCTGCCCGACCGGCCGTTCTGCGTGGGCTTCGCCGCGGAGAGCCACGACCTGCTCAAGCACGCGCGCGAGAAGCTGGAGCGCAAGGGCGTGCCGCTCATCGTCGGCAACCTGGGGCCCGCCACCTTCGGCCGCGACGACAACGCGCTGCTGCTGGTCGACGCCCGGGGGCACCGGGCGCTGCCGCAGGCGGACAAGCTCACGCTGGCGCGCCAGCTGGTGGCGGAGATCGCGTCGCGGCTGCCGTCGACGACCGCGGCATGACGGGCGCGCCCCCCGCCCCGGCCCTTCCTCGCGGGCCGCAGGAGGTCGAGGTCAAGGTGCTCGACCCGCGCATGGCGCAGCAGCTGCCGGCCTATGCGACGCCCGGCAGCGCCGGGCTCGACCTGCGCGCCTGCCTGGACGCGCCGCTGGTGCTCGCCCCCGGCGACGCCCGGCTCATCCCCACCGGCCTCGCGATCCACATCGCGGACCCGGGACTGGCCGCGATGATCCTGCCGCGCTCCGGCCTCGGCCACCGCCACGGCATCGTGCTCGGCAACCTGGTGGGCCTCATCGACTCGGACTACCAGGGGCCGCTCATGGTGAGCTGCTGGAACCGCGGGCGCGAGGCCTTCACGGTGCAGCCGATGGAGCGCATCGCCCAGCTCGTGATCGTGCCGGTGGTGCAGGCGGCCTTCCGCGTCGTGGCGTCGTTCGGCGCTTCCGAGCGGGGCGAGGGCGGCTTCGGATCCACCGGGAAGCACTGAAGCCCTTCGGCGGGCGCGGCGATTGCCTGCCCGAGCGACGGCGAAGCGGGCGCGCGACAATGCCGCCACGGCGCCTCTGCGCAACATTGCAGCAACACCGGCCGCGCAGCATCGGCACTTTGCTCGCCGCGCCGTTGGCCGTGAGGGCGCGTGGACTGTCGAATGAATCACCACAAGCATCGGGTCGCGCTGGCGCTCGTCGCGGCGGCACTCGCGGGGTGCGGGAAGACCGACGCGCCCTCCGCGCTCGGCTCGGCCGTCGGTCCCGCCTCGTCCGCCTCGGGCGCCGGCGGCGCGCCCGTCAGCGTGTCCACCGTGCGCGCCGCGCAGCGCGACTTCGAGCTGCAGATCGAGACCACCGGCACCGTCACGGCGCTCAACAGCGTCGACGTCAAGCCGCAGGTGAGCGCCACCATCGCCCAGGTGCATTTCCGCGAAGGCCAGTTCGTGCAGGCCGGCCAGCTGCTGTTCACGCTGGACGCGCGCGCGCAGCAGGCCGCCGCCGCGCAGGCGCAGGCGCAGCTGCGCAAGGACATGGCCGCGCTGGCCGACGCGCAGCGCCAGCTGGCGCGCAGCAGGGAGCTCGTCGCGCAGGGGTTCGTGTCGCAGGTGGCGGTCGACACCAACCAGACGCTCGTCGACACCCAGCGCGCCCTGATCGAGGCCGACCGCGCGGCCATCCAGGCGGCGCAGGTGCATGTGTCGTATGCGCGCATCGTCGCGCCCAGCGCGGGGCGCGCGGGCACGGTCGGCGTGTTCCCCGGCACGCTGGTGCAGCCGGCGTCGCCGCCGCTGGTGACGATCACCCAGCTGCATCCCATCGCCGTCACCTTCAACCTGCCGCAGCGGGACCTGCCCGACGCGCTGCAGTCGCTGCGCGCCGGCGGCGGCAAGGTGACCGCCGTGCTGCCCGACAGGCGCGGCGAGGTGCCGGGCAAGCTGGCGTTCGTGGACAACAACGTCGACGCATCGTCCGGCACGGTGAAGGTGAAGGCGGTGTTCGACAACCCGGACGAGCGGCTGTGGCCGGGCGCCTTCGTCAACGTGCGCCTCGCGGTGCGCACGCTGAAGGACGCGATCGTCGTGCCGCAGGCGGCCATCGTGCAGGGCGCGCGCGGCCGCGTCGTGTTCGTCGTGCAGGACGACGGCAAGGTGGCGTCGCGCCCCGTGGAGCTGGTGCATGCGGCGGGCAACGAGGCGGTGGTGAGCGGCGTGCGGGCGGGCGAACGCATCGTGCTCGACGGCCGGCAGAACGTGCGGCCGGGCTCGGCGGTCGTCGAGCGCGCGCCGGATGCCGCGGCCGGGGCGCGCGGCGGGCGCGCGGCGCCGGCGGCGAACGGCGCCTCGGCCGTGGTGGAGGAGGCCCGCTAGGCGGGTCCCCGGAGGCACGCCGTGAACCTGTCGGAGCTGTTCATCCGCCGTCCCGTGACGACGGTGCTGCTGAACCTGGCCATCATCGTCGCGGGGATCATCGCCTACTCGCGCATCCCCATCGCGGCGCTGCCCAGCTACAACACGCCGGTCATCAACGTGAGCGCGTCGCTGGCGGGGGCCAGCCCGGAGACGATGGCGAGCTCGGTCGCGCTGCCGCTCGAGAAGCAGTTCCAGACCATCCCGGGGCTCGCCGTCATCAGCTCGACCAGCACGCTGGGCGGCACGTCGGTGACGCTGGAGTTCGAGGAAGGCCGCGACATCGACGCCGCCGCGGTCGACGTCCAGGCCGCGCTGCTGCGCGCGCAGCGGCAGCTGCCGCAGGACATGACCAACCCGCCGTCGTACCGCAAGGTGAATCCGGCCGACGCGCCCATCCTGTTCATCGCGCTCACCTCGCCGTCGCTCAACCTGAGCGACCTGAACGACTTCGCCGAGCACCTCATCGCGCCCACGCTGTCCACCATGCAGGGCGTGGCCCAGGTGAACGTGTTCGGGCAGAAGCGCTATGCCGTGCGCGTGCGCGTCCTGCCGGACGCGCTGTCCGCGCGCGACATCAGCCTGGACGAGCTCACCGCCGCGCTGCGCGCGGCCAATGCCAACACGCCGGTGGGCACGCTCGAAGGTCCCCGGCAGACGCTCACGCTGCAGGCCAACCGGCAGTTGCGCAATGCGGCGGAGTTCGCCGAGCTCATCGTCAGCACGCGCAACGGCAACCCCGTGCGGCTGCGCGACGTGGCGCAGGTGGAGGACAGCTTCGAGACGGTCAAGACCTCCGCCAGCCTGAACGGGGAGACCTCCATCTCGCTCGCCGTGCTGCGCCAGCCCGACGCCAACACGGTGGCGGTGGTGGACGCGGTGCGCGCCGCGCTGCCCGGCTTCCAGGCGCAACTGCCCGACTCCGTGCGCATCACGCCGGTGAACGACCGCTCGATCGCCGTGCGCGCCGCGCTGCACGACGTGACGCTCACCATGCTGGGCACCATCGGCCTGGTCGTGCTCGTGATGTTCCTGTTCCTGCGCCGCTTCGTGGCGACGGTGATCCCGACGCTCTCGCTGCCCGTGTCGCTGCTGGGCGCGATCGCGATGCTCTGGGCCTTCGGCTTCACGCTCGACAACATCTCGCTGCTGGGCCTCACGCTCGCGGTCGGCCTGGTGGTGGACGACGCGATCGTGATGCTCGAGAACATCATGCGGCACGTGGAGGAGGGCATGCCGCCCTTCGCGGCGGCGCTCAAGGGCTCGCGCGAGGTGGGCTTCACCATCATCTCGATCTCCACGTCGCTGGTCGCGGTGTTCATCCCGATCTTCTTCATGCCGGGCGTGATCGGGCTGCTGTTCCACGAGTTCGCGGTCATCGTGTCGCTCGCCATCGTGGCCTCCGCGTTCGTCTCGCTCACGCTCGTGCCGATGCTGGCGAGCCGCTTCCTCACCGACGAGGCGCACAAGAAGCGCCCGGGCGCGGTGGTGCGGCTGTTCGAGCGCGCCTTCGACCGCACGCTGGCCGGCTACACGCGCTCGCTCGACCTGGCGCTGCGGCACCGCGCCGTGGTGCTGGGCGTGGCGCTGCTCACCTTCGCACTCACCGGCGTGCTGTTCGCGACGATGCCCAAGGGCTTCTTCCCCGAGGAGGACATCGGCCAGATCCGCGCCACGACCGAGGCGGCGGAGGACACGTCGTTCGCCGAGATGGTGCGCCTGCAGGACCGCGTCGCCGACGTGTTCCGCGCCGATCCGAACGTGCTGACGGTGAGCTCGTTCAACGGCGGCGACGGCGCCCAGAACGCCGGGCGGCTGTTCATCAACCTGAAGCCGCGCGACCAGCGCGCGCCGATGAAGGACGTGATCGAGGGCCTGCGCCGCAAGCTGCGCGACGTGGCGGGCATCAACGTGTTCATGCGCCCGATCCAGAACCTGCAGCTGGGCGGGCGGCAGAGCAAGGCGCAGTACCAGTACATCCTGCAGAGCGTGAAGGCCGACGAGCTGAACGACTGGGCGCAGCGGCTGCAGGAACGGCTGCGCGCCGATCCGCTGTTCCGCGACGTGACGAGCGACTCGCAGCTGCGCGGGCTGCAGGCGACGCTGCGCATCGACCGCGACCGCGCGAACACGCTCGGCGTGTCGATCGACAACGTGCGCAACGCGATGTTCAGCGCGTTCGGCGAGCGCCAGGTGTCCACCATCTACACGCCCGTGGACAGCTACCAGGTGATCATGGAGCTGACGCCGCAGGCCAAGCAGGACGAGAGCGCCTTCAACGCCATCTACGTGCGCGCCAGCGGCGGCGCCGCGCCCGGCGCGCTCGTGCCGCTGTCGGCGTTCGCCACGGTCGAGCGCACCGTGGGACCGACCTCGATCAACCACGTCGGGCAGCTCCAGGCGGTGACCCTCTCGTTCAACCTCGCGCCCGGCGCGGCGCTGGGCGAGGTGACCGCGCGTATCGAGCAGGCGCGCGAAGCGATCCGCATGCCGGATTCCGTGATCACGGCGTACGGCGGCGACGCGGCGGTGTTCAAGAGCTCGCAGGGCAGCCAGGCGATCCTCATCGTGTCGGCGCTGCTCGTGATCTACGTGCTGCTGGGCGTGCTGTACGAGAGCTACATCCACCCGCTCACGATCCTCGCGGGACTGCCCTCGGCCGCGGTGGGCGCGCTGCTCACGCTGTGGCTGTTCGGCCAGGACCTCACGCTCATCGCGATGATCGGCATCCTGCTGCTGATCGGCATCGTGAAGAAGAACGCGATCATGATGATCGACTTCGCGCTCGACGCGCAGCGCACGCAGGGCAAGGACCCGGCGCATGCGATCCGCGAGGCCTGCATCCTGCGCTTCCGGCCGATCATGATGACGACGCTGGCGGCGCTCATGGGCGCGCTGCCGATCGCGCTGGGCATCGGCGCGGGCGCCGAGCTGCGCCAGCCGCTGGGCCTCGCGGTGGTGGGCGGCCTCGTGTTCTCGCAGGCCATCACGCTCTACATCACGCCGGTGATCTACCTCGCGCTGGACCGCTTCAGCGGAAAGGGGCCGGTGACGACGGCCGAGGCGACGGCGGCTGAAGCGAAGTAGGACGCGGGTGCCGGCCTAATGCAGCGGTTCCCCGGGCGGCGGACCGACGCTGAACACCGCCTGCCCGACGCTGCCCGCTTCGATCTCCTCCGCGGTCGCCTCGCGCACGTCGCGCACCGCGATGTCGAGGCGCAGCGCGATGCCGGCGAGCGGATGGTTGCCGTCGAGCACGACGTGCGTCGGGTACACCTCGGTCACGGTGTAGATCGCGTCGGCCGGCAGGCCGGGGGTGGTGGCGCCCTCGGGCATGCCGTCGAACTGCATGCCGGGCTCGACGGCGTCCGGAAAGATCGAGCGCTCCTCGAAGAACACGAGCTGCGGGTCGTATTCGCCGAACGCATGCTCGGGCTCGAGGTGCAGGCGTGTGCGAAAGCCGGTCGTCTGCTCGGCGAGAGACTCCTCGACCTTCTCGAGCAGGTCGTCGCCGCCGAAGAAGAATTCGACCGGCTCGTTCAGCTCGTCGATCAGGTTGCCCTGGGTGTCTTCGAGCCGCCAGACCAGGCTGACGACGCAGGGGGCCACGATGTTCATGGCGAAATGATGGCACAGGCCACAATCCCACCCCATGCCCATCGATGCCGCCGTGCCGCTGCTGGGCGGCCTGTCGCCGCGGACCTTCATGCGCCGCCACTGGCAGAAGCGGCCGCTGCTCGTGCGCGGCGCGATGCCCGGCGTGCGCGCGCCGGTGTCGCGCGCGGAGCTGTTCGCGCTGGCCGCGCGCGACGAGGTCGAGTCGCGCGTGGTGTCGTGCGCGAACGGCGCCTGGTCGCTGCGCCACGGGCCGTTCCCGCGGCGCGGTCTGCCGCCGCTCGCCCGGCCGGGGTGGACGCTGCTCGTGCAGGGGGTGGACCTGCACGTCGACGCCGCGCACGCGCTGCTCGAGCGCTTCCGCTTCGTGCCCGATGCGCGCCTGGACGACCTCATGATCTCGTACGCCAGCGACGGTGGCGGCGTCGGCCCGCACCAGGACTCGTACGACGTGTTCCTGCTGCAGGTGCACGGGCGCCGGCGCTGGCGCATCGGCCGCGTCGTCGACCCGTCGCTCGTGCCCGGCGTGCCGCTCAAGCTGCTGGCGCGCTTCGCGCCGAGCCGGGAGTGGGTGCTCGAGCCGGGCGACATGCTGTACCTGCCGCCGCGCTGGGGGCACGACGGCGTCGCCGAAGGCGAGTGCATGACGTGCTCCATCGGCTTTCGCGCGGCCGCGCGCGGCGAGACCGGCCGCGAGGTGCTGCATCGCCTGCTCGATGCGCAGGCAGACGACGATGCGGACGCGACGACGCTCTACCGCGACCCGGCGCAGCCCGCCACCGACGCGCCCGCGCGCATTCCCGAGGCGCTGCAGGCCTTCGGCGCCGACGCGGTCGCGCGCCTCGCGGCCGATGCGCGCTCGCTCGCGCGCGCGCTCGGCGAGTGGCTGAGCGAGCCCAAGCCGCGTGTCGTGTTCGAGGGCGGGGCCGGGTGGGACGGCACGTGCGGCGTGGCGCTCGACCGCCGCACCCGCATGCTCTACGACGGGCACCACGTCTTCATCAACGGCGAGTCGTATCGCGCATCGGGCCGCGACGCCGCGCTCATGCGCCGGCTCGCCGACGCGCGCCGCCTCGACGCCGCGCAATGCCGCGGCGCGAGCGGGGACGCGCGTCGCCTGCTGGACGAATGGGCCGCGGCGGGATGGCTGCACGCCGCCGCGGCCGAGCCATGAGGAGAGGACCATGAGCGACGCTTCCGCCGCCGGCCGGCCGCTGCACCGGCCCATCGACAGCCGGCTCGCATTCCACGCGGCGCTGCACGAGGCGTTCGGCGCGATGGCCGCGGCCGGCTGCCGCGAGGCGTTCCTGGTGGACGAGGACTTCGCCGACTGGCCGCTCGGCGAGCGCGCCGTGGTCGATGCGCTCGTGCAGTGGGCGGGCCCGCAGCGCCGGCTGGTCGTCGTCGCGCGCCGGTTCGACGAGGTCGTGCGGCGGCATCCGCGCTGGGTCGACTGGCGGCGCACGTGGTCGCATGTCGTGGAGTGCCGCGCCTTCGAGGACACGCCGTCGGCGGCATTGCCCGGGCTGCTGCTCGCCGCGGGGTGCGTGGCCGTCCATCTCGCGGACCCGCTGCGCCATCGCGGCGTGCTGTCGCGCGACCCGGCCGACCTGCTGCAAAGGCGCGAAGAGGTTGATGCGCTTTTGCAACGAACGGTAGATTCGTTTGCGTCCACGCTGCTCGGGCTGTGAATTCGTTCCGCCTATAATCGCCGGCTGGACCACGGACCTGCCATGGCATTGCCGTGATTCGTCGAGCGTTGGGGCTCTGTGCAATTGGAGGGTCCCACAAAGTTAATTGTTCGACCTTCGTTAGAGGATAAACATGAAAAAGTCGCTTCTGCTCGCCACCCTGCTCGCCTCCGTCGCTCTCGCTGCCTGCACCAAGAAGGAAGAAACGACGACGACGACCACGACTCCGGCGCCCGCCACGACCCCCGCGCCGGCTCCGTCCACGACCACCTCGTCGTCCAGCACGACGACCGCGCCTTCGAGCGACGCTGCCGCCTCGGCCGCCAACGCCGCCGCCACCGCCGCCCAGTCGTCCGCATCGGCGGCCGCGACGGCCGCGTCGGCCGCCGCGTCGCGCTGATATCCGGCAGTCGATTTTCACGAGCCGCCTTTCGGCGGCTTTATTGCAGGGCGCCTTCGGGCGCCTTTGCATTGGCGCGTCAGCGCAATTCGATCCAGTCGAATCCCCATGACGGCCCGGCCGCGCGCAGCTCCGATGCGCTCGCGCCGCACGCCGCCGCCAGTGCGGCCAGCGCCAGCTCGGGGCGGTTGTTCTCGAGGCTCAGGTGGGCGGCCACCACGTGCTTCAGCCCGGCATGCACGCATGCCGCGAGGATGCAGGCCGACGTGTCGTTGGCGAGGTGGCCGAAGCGACCGCCGATGCGCGACTTGAGCGACGCGGGATAGCGCGACGCGGCAAGCATCGCGCGGTCGTGATTGCACTCGAGCAGCAGTGCATCGCAGCCGCGCAGATGGTCGAGCAGGTGCGGCGTGATGGAGCCGGCGTCGGTCAGCACGCCGAGCCGCCGCGCGCCGTCGGTGAAGCAGGGCTGCAGCGGCTCGTGGGCATCGTGCGGCACGGTGTACGGCAGCAGCTGCACGTCGCCGATGGCGATCGGCTCGCCGTCGCGCGCGAAGTGCACGCCGCCGGGCAGCGCGGGCGCGCCGATGGCGCGCCACGTGCCGCGGCTCATCCATACCGGCAGCCCGTGGCGCCGCGCGAGCGCGGCGGCGCAGCCCACGTGGTCGCCGTGCTCGTGCGTGACGAACACGGCGTCGAGGTCCGACGGCGCGAGCCCGGCGCGCGCCAGCCGGACGGCGAGCTCGCGCAGCGCGAAGCCGCAGTCGACCAGCACGCGCGTGACCGTGATGCCGCCGCTCGCCTCGACCAGCATCGCGTTGCCGCCGCTGCCGCTGCCGAGGCTGCAGAAGCGGATCACGCGCGGCGGCCTCAGCGCAGGTCTTCGAGCAGCAGCGACACGATGCGCTTGCCGGCGTCGCCGCCTTCGGGCTGGCCCTGCGCGTTCAGCACCGTCACCGTGCTGCGCTCGCCTTCGCCCTTGACCTGCACGCGATAGCGCGCGGGGCCGGCGATCTCGTCCTTGCGGCCGAAGCGGAACAGCCGGCGCAGGAAGCCGGGCTCTTCCTTGCCCGCGTGCGCCGGATCGACATAGCGCACGAAGTAGAGGCCCTGCGCGCGGTCGCGGTCCTCCACGGTGAAGCCGCTGCGGTCGAGCGCCAGGCCGACGCGCCGCCAGGCGCGGTCGAAGTCGTCGTCCACCTGGAGCGTCGCGGCCGGCTGGTCGGCGACGATGCGCGCGCGTGCCGGCGCGGCCGGCGCGCCGGGGGTGCCAGGGGCGCCGGGGACGGCCTTTGCCAGCTCCTCCTTCGCGCCGAGCTTGACCATCATCCGCTGCAGCATCTCGGCCTCGAGCTGCGGGTCCGCCGGGCGCGGCTGCCAGACCGTCGAATCCTTGAGGTCGCCGCGCACGACCTCGATGAGGCCGCGGTGCGTCAGGTAGATCTCGGTGCCGGCCGCGGTGCGCTCGACCCGCGTGCGGAACTTGTCGCGCTCGGCGGTGGAATAGAGGTTGTCGAACACCCGGCCGATCGTGTTGCGGATGATGTCCTGCGGGAGCTTCGCGCGGTTCTCGGCCCAGTCGGTTTCCATCACGCCCGCCTGCGGCTGGGCCACCGCGAGCGTGAAGCCGTTCTCCTTCCAGAACGCCTCGAGCAGCGGCCACAGCTGCTCGGGCGGCAGGGCGGCGGCGAGCCAGCGGGTGTTGCCCTGCCGTTCCATGCGGATGTCGCCGACCGCCTTCGGCGCGACCGTCGCGGTGGCGGCAGGCGCCGCGGCGGCGGCCGCGGTGGTGGCCTGCTGGTATTGCGCCGCGCTGACCGTGCCGCCCACGGGCTGGAAGCGCGTGTCGCGGCTCAGCTGGCTCAGGTCCGGCGGGACTTCCAGTCCCTTCTCGCGGGCGGTGCCGGCGCTGCGGTAGTCGATCTTGTCGCCGCTCATCATCCTGTTCATGCTGGAGCAGGCAGCCAGGCTCGAAGCGAGCAGCAGGGCGGCCAGTCGAGCGGCGGCGGCGATTCGGGGGGAAACTGTCACGGGGGCGATCTCCGGAGGGCCGCGACGTCGCGGGCCCGGGTGGCGGAACACGAAAGGACGCGCGTCAGTCCAGGCCGGCGTCGCGCATCGCCTGGCCGACCGTGGCCTGGCCGGCCGGGGTGAGCGGCGTGAGGGGCAGGCGCAGCGTCTCGCCGCACAGGCCCAGCTTCGCCATCGCCCACTTGGTGGGCGCGGGGCTCGGCTCGCAGAACAGCGTCTTGTGCAGCGGCAGCAGCTTCAGGTGGATCGCGCTGGCCTCGCGCACGCGGCCTTCCACGGCGGCCATGCACATCTCGTGCATCGCGCGCGGCGCCACGTTGGCGGTGACGCTCACGTTGCCCTGGCCGCCCAGCAGCATCAGCGCGACGGCGGTGCTGTCGTCGCCCGAATAGATCGCGAAGCCCTTCGGCGCCTGCTTGATGAGCCAGGCGGCGCGGTCGATCTCGCCGGTGGCTTCCTTCACGCCCACGATGCCGGGCACCTGCGCGAGCCGCAGCACGGTGTCGACCTGCATGTCCGCGACGGTGCGGCCGGGCACGTTGTAGAGCACCATCGGGATGTCCGCCGCCTCGGCGATCGCCTTGAAGTGGCGATAGATGCCTTCCTGCGACGGCTTGTTGTAGTAGGGCACGACGGACAGCGTGCAGTCCGCGCCGACCTTCTTCGCGTAGCGCGACAGCTCGATCGCTTCCTGCGTGGAGTTGCCGCCCGCGCCGGCCATGACGGGCACGCGGCCCCTGGCGTGCTCCACCGAGACGCGGATGATCTCGCAGTGCTCCTGCACCGACACGGTGGGCGACTCGCCGGTCGTGCCGACGACGCCGATGCAGTCGGTGCCCTCGGCGATGTGCCAGTCGATGAGCCGGCGCAGCGCCTCGTAGTCGACGCTGCCGTCTTCGCGCATGGGCGTGACGAGGGCGACGATGCTGCCAATGATGGGATTCATGCGGGGGGTCCTCGGAATCGCGCGATTTTAGCCGCCGCGCCGATTCACAAGAGGTAACGGGCGGGCCCGTGCACCGCGTTGACCGCCGCGATGCGCTGGACATGGCGGTCCGGGTCCGCGAGGAAGCCGTCCTCGTAGGCCACCACGCGCAGGCCCGCCGCGGCGCGCAGCAACTCGCCCGGCTGCAGCAGGAAGGCCGGGTTCGACGGCTTGCCGACGGTCTCGTTGCCCACCGCGAAGGTCTCGTAGACGAGCGCGCCGCCGTCGGCCACCGCGGCCACGACGGCCGGCAGCAGCGGCCGCCAGAGGTAGTTCGTCACGACCACGGCGTCGAAGCGCCGCCCGGCGAGCGGCCACGGGCCGTTCTCGAGGTCGGCGGCGATGGTCTCGGCGATGCCCTGCAGGCCTTGCAGCGCGGCCGCGTCGCGGTCCACGCCGGTGACGCGCGCGCCCCGCCCGGCGAACCAGCGCACGTGGCGACCGCTGCCGCACGCCAGGTCGAGCACGGTGCCGCCCGCGCGCACGAGATGCGACCAGCGTCGCACCCAGGGCGAAGGCTCGAGCGCCGCGTGCACCGGCGTGCCCATGGCCTAGAAGCAGTTCCAGATCTGGTTGGCGAGCGTCGTCGCGAGGTCGGGGCGCAGGTAGGCGAGGAAGACCCCCAGCAGCGCGGCCGCCGCCGCCAGCCACGCGAGCACCGCGTGCCGCGCCTTCACGCCGAGGCTCCCACGGGCGTCGGCCGCACGATGGCGGCTTCCTTGACCGGCAGGTTGGCGAGCGCGGCGAACACGCCCAGCGCGACCGCGATCCACCACACCACGTCGTAGCTGCCCGTCGAGTCGTAGAGCCGGCCCCCCAGCCACACGCCGAGGAAGCTGCCGATCTGGTGGCTGAAGAACACGAAGCCGCCGAGCATCGAGAGGTAGCGCACGCCGAAGATCTGCGCGACGACGGCGTTGGTGGGCGGCACGGTGGACAGCCACAGCACGCCCATCACCGCCGAGAACACGTAGACGCTCGTGGGCGTGAGCGGCGCGTTGAGGAAGACCACGATCGCGAGCGAGCGCAGCGTGTAGATCGTCGAGAGGATGTACCGCTTGGGCAGGCGCTGGCCGAGGGTGCCCGCGGTGTACGTGCCGAAGACGTTGAACAGGCCGATGAGCGCCAGCGCCGTCGTGGCGACGTTCGGCGTGAGGCCCTGGTCCTTCAGGTAGCTGGGCATGTGCACGCCGATGAACACCACCTGGAAGCCGCACACGAAGTAGCCCGCGGTGAGCCAGCGGAAGCTGGGGTAGGCGAAGGCCTCGCGCAGCGCCTGCCCGATCGTCTGCTGGTGCGCGCCGGGTGCGTGCGCATGCGGCGGCTCCTTCAGGCCGAGCGCCAGCGGCACCATGGCGAGCGCCAGGCAGCCGACGATGAACAGCGCCTCCTGCCAGCCGAAGCTGCCGATGAGCCAGTTCTCCACCGGCACCATGAGGAACTGCCCGAACGAGCCGGCGGCCGCGGCGACGCCCATCGCCCAGCTGCGCTTGTCGGGCGCGACGTTGCGGCCGATCACGCCGTACACGACGGCGTAGGTGGTGCCCGACTGGGCCAGGCCGAGCAGGATGCCCGCGCTGCCGGTGAAGGCCATGCCCGAGGTCGCCAGCGCCATGAACACCAGCCCCAGCGCATACAGCACGCTGCCGGCGATGAGCACCTTGAAGGCGCCGAAGCGGTCCGCCAGCCCGCCCGCGATGGGCCCGGCCGCGCCCCAGGCGAGGTTCTGCACGGCGATGGCGAAGGCGAAGGTCTCGCGCGACCAGCCGCGGTCCATGGTGATGGGCTGCAGCCACAGGCCGAAGCCGTGGCGGATGCCCATCGACAGCGTGACGATCGCCGCGCCGCAGAGCAACACCTGCGTGAGGGACAGCTTGGGGGTGTCGGGCGCGGTCATCGCGCGACTGTATCGAATCGCAGGCGTCCCTGCGGCGACCCCTAGAATCCGCCGCCATATGGCCACCAAACCCAGCAAAGCCGAGGCCGCGTATGGCGAGGCGTCGATCCGCGTCCTCAAGGGGCTCGAGCCGGTCAAGCAGCGCCCGGGCATGTACACGCGCACCGACAACCCGCTGCACATCGTCCAGGAGGTGATCGACAACGCCGCCGACGAGGCGCTGGCCGGCCACGGCAGGCGCATCGACGTCACGCTGCATGCCGACGGCTCCGTGAGCGTGCAGGACGACGGCCGCGGCATCCCCTTCGGCCTGCACCCCGACGAGCAGGTGCCGGTGGTGGAGATCGTCTTCACCCGCCTGCACGCGGGCGGCAAGTTCGACAAGGGCGCGGGCGGGGCCTACAGCTTCTCCGGCGGCCTGCACGGCGTGGGCGTGAGCGTGACCAACGCGCTCGCCCGGCGCATGGAAGTGGCGGTGTGGCGCGACGGGCAGGTCGCCGAGATCGTGTTCGCCGGCGGCGACGTGGCCGAGCCGCTGAAGACGCGCCGCGTGTCGGCGCCGGAGCGCAGGACCGGCACCGCCGTGCGCGTGTGGCCCGACGCGAAGTACTTCGAGAGCGCCGAGCTGCCCAAGGCCGAGCTCATGCACCTGCTGCGCAGCAAGGCGGTGCTGATGCCGGGCGTCACGGTGACGCTCAGGAGCGAGAAGAGCGGCGAGGCGCAGAGCTGGACCTACAAGGGCGGCCTGCGCGACTACCTCATGCAGACGCTCACCGCCGACCCGGTGATTCCGCTGTTCGAGGGCGAGCACTATGCCGACCGCGGCGAGACCGAGAACTTCGCCGAAGGCGAGGGCGCGGCGTGGTGCGTCGCCTTCACCGAGGACGGCGCGCCGGTGCGCGAGAGCTACGTCAACCTGATCCCCACCGTGGCCGGCGGCACGCACGAGTCGGGCCTGAAGGACGGGCTGTTCGGCGCCGTCAAGGGCTTCATCGACCTGCACTCGCTGCTGCCCAAGGGCGTGAAGCTCATGCCGGACGACGTGTTCTCGCGCGCGAGCTTCGTGCTCTCGGCCAAGGTGCTCGACCCGCAGTTCCAGGGGCAGATCAAGGAGCGGCTGAACAGCCGCGACGCGCTGCGCCTGGTGTCCACGTACGTGAAGCCGGCCATGGAGCTGTGGCTCAACCAGCACGTGGACCTGGGACGCAAGCTGGCCGAGCTGGTGATCCGCCAGGCGCAGACGCGCCAGCGCGCGAGCCAGAAGGTCGAGAAGCGCAAGGGTTCGGGCGTGGCCGTGCTGCCCGGCAAGCTCACCGACTGCGAGAGCCGCGACCTGTCGCTCAACGAGCTGTTCCTGGTGGAAGGCGACTCGGCCGGCGGCAGCGCCAAGATGGGCCGCGACAAGGAAACGCAGGCGATCCTGCCGCTGCGCGGCAAGGTGCTGAACGCGTGGGAGGTCGAGAAGGACCGCCTGTTCGCGAACAACGAGATCCACGACATCGCGGTGGCCATCGGCGTCGACCCGCACGGCCCGGCCGACGCGCCGGACCTGTCCGGCCTGCGCTACGGCAAGGTGTGCATCCTGTCGGACGCCGACGTGGACGGCTCGCACATCCAGGTGCTGCTGCTCACGCTGTTCTTCCGCCACTTCCCGAAGCTGATCGAGCGCGGCCACATCCACGTCGCCAAGCCGCCGCTGTTCCGCGTCGATGCGCCCGCGCGCGGCAAGAAGCCCGCGGCGAAGATCTACGCGCTCGACGAAGGCGAGCTCACCGCGGCGCTCGACAAGCTGCGCAAGGAAGGCGCGCGTGAAGGCTCGTGGAGCATCAGCCGCTTCAAGGGCCTGGGCGAGATGAACGCCGAGCAGCTGTGGGACACCACGCTCAATCCCGACACGCGGCGGCTGCTGCAGGTGGGCTTCGGCGCGTTCGACTTCGCGCGCACCACCGATTCGCTCGGCAAGCTGATGGGCAAGGGCGAGGCGCAGGCGCGGCGCGAGCTGATGGAGCTGCACGGGGACGCGGTGGAGGTGGATGTCTGACGCCGTGACGCCCACCGCTGCGGGCGCGCCTGCGCAGCCCACCCCGCTGTCCGACCTCGACCTCGCATGACCCAGACCCCGATCGACTTCACCACCGGCGGCGGCGACGACGACGCCATCACGCTCGCGCATTACGCCGAGCGCGCCTACCTCGAGTACGCGCTGAGCGTCGTCAAGGGCCGCGCGCTGCCGGACGTGTGCGACGGCCAGAAGCCCGTGCAGCGGCGCATCCTCTACGCGATGCAGCGCATGGGGCTGAGCTTCGCCGGCGCGGCGGGCGCCAAGCCGGTGAAAAGTGCCCGCGTCGTGGGCGACGTGCTGGGCCGCTTCCACCCGCACGGCGACCAGGCGGCGTACGACGCGCTCGTGCGCATGGCGCAGGACTTCGCGCAGCGCTATCCGCTGATCGACGGCCAGGGCAACTTCGGCTCGCGCGACGGCGACGGGGCCGCGGCGATGCGCTACACCGAAGCGCGCCTGGCGCCGATCGCACGGCTGCTGCTCGACGAGATCGACGAAGGCACCGTCGACTTCGTCCCCAACTACGACGGTTCCACCGAGGAGCCGAAGCAGCTACCCGCGCGGCTGCCGTTCGTGCTGCTGAACGGCGCGAGCGGCATCGCGGTCGGCCTGGCCACCGAGGTGCCCTCGCACAACCTGCGCGAGGTCGCGGCGGCCGCGGTCGCGCTGATCCGCGACGCCCGGCTCTCCGACGACGAGCTCGCCGCGCTCGTCCCCGGCCCCGACTACCCGGGCGGCGGCCAGGTGATCAGCAGCGCCGACGAGATCCGCGCCGCGTATGCGTGCGGCCGCGGCTCCCTCAAGGTGCGCGCGCGCTGGAAGATCGAGGACCTGGCGCGCGGGCAGTGGCAGCTCGTGGTCACCGAGCTGCCGCCGGGCACCAGCGCGCAGAAGGTGCTCGAGGAGATCGAGGAGCTCACCAACCCCAAGGTGAAGGCCGGCAAGAAGACCGTCAGCGCCGAGCAGACGCAGCTCAAGACGACCGTGCTCGCCGTGCTCGACGCGGTGCGCGACGAGTCCAGCAAGGACGCGCCGGTGCGCCTCGTGTTCGAGCCGAAGACCAGCCGCATCGATGCGCAGGAGCTGGTCCGCACGCTGCTCGCGCACACGAGCCTCGAGACCACCGCGCCGGTGAACCTCACGATGGTCGGCGCCGACGGCCGGCCGACGCAGAAGAGCCTGCGCCAGATGCTGGTCGAGTGGATCGACTTCCGCATGGCGACGGTGCAGCGGCGCACCCGGCACCGGCTGGCGAAGGTGCTCGACCGCATCCACATCCTCGAGGGCCGGCAGCTGGTGCTGCTCAACATCGACGAGGTGATCCGCATCATCCGCCACGCCGACGAGCCGAAGCCGGCGCTCATCGAGCGCTTCCGGCTCAGCGACCGCCAGGCCGAGGACATTCTCGAAATCCGCCTGCGGCAGCTCGCGCGGCTGGAGGCGATCCGCATCGAGCAGGAGCTGGCGGAGCTGCGCACCGACCAGGGCCGGCTCGAGGACATCCTGCAGAGCCCCCCGACGCTCAAGCGCACCGTGATCCGCGAGATCGAAGCCGACGCGAAGCAGCACGGCGACGACCGCCGCACGCTGATCCAGGCCGAGAAGCGCGCCGTGGCCGAGGTGCGCGTGATCGACGAGCCGGTGACGGTGGTGGTGAGCCTCAAGGGCTGGGTGCGGGCGCTGAAGGGCCACGAGGTGGACGCCTCGACGCTGCAGTTCAAGGCCGGCGACGCGCTGTACGGCACGTTCGGCTGCCGCAGCGTCGACACGCTGCTCGTGTTCGGCAGCAACGGGCGCGTGTATTCGGTGTCGGTGAACCAGTTGCCCGGCGGGCGCGGCGACGGCCAGCCCATCACCACGCTGATCGACCTCGAGAGCGGCACGCAGCCCGCGCACTACTTCGCCGGGCAGGCGCAGCAGACGCTGCTGCTCGCGAACACCGGCGGCTTCGGCCTGCTCGCGCGCGTGGGCGACCTGCTGTCGCGACAGCGCGGCGGCAAGTCCTTCCTCGCGCTGGACGCGCACGAAAAGCCGCTGCCGCCCAGCTTCGTGAACGGCGCGAGCCGGGTCGCCTGCCTGACGCTCGAGGGCCGCCTGCTGGTGTTCGCGCTCGACGAGGTCAAGCTGCAGCCGAACGGCGGGCGCGGCCTGACGCTGGTGGACCTGGACCCGAAGGACGCGCTGGTGAGCGTCGCGGCGTTCGCCGGCGTGCTGATCGTGCACGGCAGCGCGCGCGGCGGCAAGCCGAAGGAGGAGGCGCTGAAGGGCGCCGCGCTCGACGCCTACGAGGGCAGGCGCGCGCGCAAGGGGCGCAAGCAGGACCTCATGCAGAAGGCGATGCGCGTGATCGCCGCGTGATCGCCGGGTCCCTCCCGGCGCTCGCGCACGCACGCGCCGCGCGCGTGCGCCGGGGACCCTTCACGCGCGCCGACCGGGCCGGCGCTTGCACGCCACGCGCGTGAGGTCCCCGGGACGGAACGACAGGTGCTCGGCGAAGAACGACGCGTCAGCCCGAACGCCCCGGCCGCGCCGACTTGCGCGCCGCCGGGGGCGAGCGCCGCGGGGCCGGGCGGTCGCCGTCCGGCTCTTCCGACGCGGCGCCGTTCCCGGGGGCGGCGCCATTCCCGGTGGCGGCGCCGTTGGCCGTCGTCGCGGGCCAGCCGAAGGCGGCCCAGAAGGTGCGCTGGGCGTCCAGCAGCTCGTTCCACGAGCGCGCCTGCGATTCCATCGCCTCGGACACGCCGTTGCCGGGCTGGCGGGCGGGCTCCGCCTCGACCGCGGATTCCAGCGGCGCGAAGGCCGCCGTGAAGATCGACGGACCGGCCGACAGCCACGGCATGTACAGCTCCCACAGGCTGCGGTTGGCGTCGAGCATGTGGTTCCACAGGCGCGCCTGCGTCTCGAACACGCTCCCCAGTCCCCACACGTCGGCGGACGGGGCGTCGGCGCTGCTCGCCGGCATCTGCGGCCACAGGCCATTCATGTTCAGCATCGGTTCTCCTTCGGCAAGGGGCCGGCCCGGCGGCCGGACGGGGTCCACTCTAGTGCCTCGGCTGGGCGACGGGGCGCGATGTGCAACAAGGATGCACGGTCTTGGATCAGCGCCGCTGCAGCAGCACGCGCAGCGCGGCGATGCCCAGCAGCGCGAACAGCACGAGCGCCCAGTATTCGTAGGGCAGGCCGAGCATCGTGACGGCGGCGTCGGCGCACGAGGCCTTGACCTCGAACAGCCAGGGCGCGGCGGTGTCGGCGCGCAGCGCGGTGATGATCCGGTCGGCCAGCGTGAGGTTGCACGACTGAGACTTCGCGGCCACCTCGTGCTGGTACACCGCGGTCGCGATGCCGAGCGTGGCGAGCACCAGCGCGCCGGCCGTGAGCAGCGTGCGCGGCGCCGGCGCGCTCCACAGCGCCGCGAGCAGGCATACCCCCCCGATCGCGACGAAGGTGAGCCGCTGCAGGATGCACCACGGGCACGGCTGCATGTCGAACACGTACTGCGACACGAGGGCGGCCACCACCGCCGCGAGGCACACCGCGGCCATGCCGAAGAGCCAGCGCCGCGCGCCGGAAACCGAACGCGCCATCGTCACGCCACCTGCGCGATGAGCTCGATCTCGACGCACGCGCCCATCGGGATCTGCGCGACGCCGAAGGCGCTGCGCGCATGCGCGCCCTTCTCGCCGAACACCTCGCCGAGCAGCTCCGAGCAGCCGTTGGCCACGAGGTGGTGCTCGGTGAACTGCGGCGTGCTGTTGACCAGGCTCATCATCTTGACGATGCGCTCGACGCGGTTCAGGTCGCCCACGGCCGCGTGCAGCGTGCCGAGCAGGTCGATGGCGACGGCGCGCGCGGCCTGCTTGCCCGTGGCCGTGTCGATGTCGCGGCCGAGCTGGCCCACCCACGGCTTGCCGTCGCGCTTGGCCACGTGGCCCGAGACGAAGACGAGCGATCCGGTGCGCACGAAGGGCACGTAGGCCGCCGCGGGCGTGGCGAGGGGCGGCAGCTCGATGCCGAGGGCCTTGAGGCGGTCGTAGACGGACATGTTTCTCAGCGGGGAACGGTGAACGGGCAATCCTACACTGGGCCTCCATGGCAGGAGGGACCATCGGCTGGCGCCTGGGCGCCGGGGCGCTGGCGTGGCTGGCCGGCGTCCTCCTGCAGCTCCAGGAACGCGCCGTCCTGCCCGCACCCGCCTATGCCGCGCTGCTGGCGGCGGGGGGGTTCGTCGCGGTCGCGGTGGCCTGCGCCCGGGCGCGCGGGCGCGTGCTCGTCGCGCTGGGCGCAGCCGCCCTCGCCGCAGCCGCCTTCGGCGCCACGGGACTGCGCGCCGTCGCACGCCTGTCCGAGGCGCTGCCGGCCGCGCTGGAAGGGGAGGACCTGGACGTCGTCGGGGTCGTCGCGGGGCTGCCGCAGCGCGCGGCGTGGGGCCTGCGCTACCGCTTCGAGCTGGAGCAGGCCCGCCGGCACGGCGTGCCGGTCGCGGTGCCGCGCACGGTGTCGCTCGGCTGGAGCGCGGGCTACGGCGACGACGCGGCGCTCACGCCCCAGCAGCGCTCGCTGCGCGCGGGCGAGCGCTGGCGCTTCACGGTGCGTCTGCGGCAGCCGCACGGCCCGCGCAATCCGCACGGCTTCGACCAGGAGCTCCAGCTCTTCGAGCAGGGTGTGCGCGCCACCGGCAGCGTGCGCGACGCGCCGCCGCCGCAGCGCCTGCAGGCAGCGGCCGGCCATCCCGTGGAGCAGGCGCGCCAGCGCGTGCGCGACGCCATCGAGGCCACCGTGACCGACCGGCGCGCCGCGGGCGTGCTCGCTGCGCTGGCGGTCGGCGACCAGTCCGCCATCGACCGGGAGGACTGGGACCTCTTCCGCCACGCCGGCATCGCCCACCTGGTGTCCATCAGCGGGCTGCACGTGACCCTGTTCGCCTGGCTCGCGGGCCTGGCGATCGCGGCGCTGTGGCGATGCAGCGCACGCGCGACGATCGCCTGCCCGGCGCCGCTGGCCGGGCGCTGGGGCGGGCTCGCCGCGGCCGCGGGCTATGCGGTCTTCTCGGGCTGGGGCGTGCCCGCGCAGCGCACCGTGTGGATGCTCGCCGCGGTGACCGCGCTGCAGGCATGCGGCAAGCGGTGGCCCTGGCCGCTCGTCTGGCTCGCCGCGGCCGTGGTGGTGACCGCGCTCGACCCGTGGGCGCTGCTGCAGGCCGGGTTCTGGCTGTCGTTCGCCGCGGTCGGGCTGCTGCTGGCGTCGGGCGAGGTCCGGCGCGCGCCGCCGCCCGTGCCACCGGGGCGCGCGGCCCTGCTGTTCGAGCGCCTGCGCGGGGAGCTGCGCGGGCAGGTCGTCGCGACGCTGGGCCTCGCGCCGCTCTCGCTGGTGTGCTTCCAGCAGGTGTCGCTGGTGGGCTTCGCCGCCAACCTGGTCGCGATCCCGCTGGTGACGCTCGTCGTCACGCCGCTCGCGCTGCTCGGCGTGCTGGCCGCGCCGCTGTGGTCGCTCGGGGCGTGGGTGGTGCAGCGGCTGTGCGCCGGCCTCGCGTGGCTGACGCACGGGCCCGGCGGGATGTGGTCGGCCGCCGTGGCCCCGGCGTGGGCGCAGGCGGCCGGGCTGCTGGCGGCGTGCGTGCTCGTGGCCCCCCTGCCGTGGCGGCTGCGCGCGCTCGCCGTGCCGCTCGCGCTGCCGCTGCTGCTGCCCGCGGTCGCGCGCCCGCCGCCCGGCCGCTTCGAGGTGCTGGCCGCCGACGTCGGGCAGGGCACCGCGGTGCTGGTGCGAACCCGCCGCCACCTGCTCGTCTACGACGCCGGCCCGCAGTACGCGCGCGAGAGCGACGCCGGCCAGCGCGTGCTGGTCCCGCTGCTGCGCGCGCGGGGCGAGACGCGGGTGCATGCCCTGGTGCTCAGCCATCGCGACACCGACCACGTCGGCGGCGCGCGCGCCCTCATCCGGGGCGTGCCCGTCGACGCCCTGGTGAGCTCGCTGGAGGACGGGCATCCGCTGCGCGCGTCCGGGCCGCCGCAAACCCGCTGCGTGGCCGGGCAGTCCTGGACCTGGGACGGGGTGCGCTTCGAGATCCTGCAGCCCACCGCGGCGGCCTACGAGCGGCGCGCGAAGCCCAACGCGCTCTCGTGCGTGCTGAAGGTGGAAGGCGGCACGCCCGGCGGCGCGCCCGCGAGCGTGCTGCTGCCCGGCGACATCGAGCGTGCGCAGGAGGAGGCGCTGGTGGTGGGGCAGGGCGAGCGCCTGCGCGCCGACGTGCTGATCGCACCACACCATGGCAGCCGGACATCCTCGACGGCGGCATTCCTCGATGTGGTGCAGCCGCGCTTCGCCGTGGTCCAGGCGGGCTACCGCAACCGCTTCGGCCACCCGGCGCCGCAGGTGCTCGAGCGTTATGCCGAGCGCGGCATCGCGGTGGTCGCCACGCCGTCGTGCGGCGCCTGGCAATGGCCCGGGGAAGGGCCGCAAGCGGGCGTTTGCCACCGTGACGCGCAGCGCCGCTACTGGCACCATGCACCGGTGCGGCCGCGCCGTCGGCCCGTTCTGCGCGGCGCGGCCGGCAGCCGTGGCCTGGGAATTGCTAACCATGATGCAGGAGACCGCACCCACGATGAGACCGAGCTTCGACGAGATGCAGGCCACGCCGGAAGCGGTCCGCGAGCACTATCGCGGTTACGCGGGCTGGCTGGCGCAGCAGCCGTCGGACGCGATGCGCTCGCGGCGCGAGGAAGCGGAGATGATCTTCCGCCGCGTGGGCATCACGTTCGCGGTGTACGGCGCGAAGGACGAGGACGGCGCCGGCACCGAGCGGCTCATCCCGTTCGACCTGATCCCGCGCGTGATCCCGGCGCACGAATGGGCCGAGATCGAGCTCGGCCTGCGCCAGCGGGTGACCGCGCTCAACCGGTTCGTGCACGACGTCTACCACGCGCAGGACATCGTGCGCGCCGGCGTCATCCCCGCCGAGCAGGTCTTCAAGAACGCGCAGTTCCGCCCCGAGATGATCGGGGTCGACGTGCCGGCCGGGGTGTACTCGCACATCGCCGGCATCGACATCGTGCGCGCCGCCAACGCCGACGGCAGCGGCACCTACTACGTGCTCGAGGACAACCTGCGCGTGCCGAGCGGCGTGAGCTACATGCTCGAGAACCGCAAGATGATGATGCGGCTCTTCCCCGAGCTGTTCAGCCAGCACCGCGTGGCGCCGGTCGCGCACTACCCGGACCTGCTGCTCGAGACCCTGCGCGGCGTGGCGCCGCCGGCGGTGAACGATCCGACGGTCGTGCTGCTCACGCCCGGCATGTACAACAGCGCGTACTTCGAGCACGCGTTCCTCGCGCAGCAGATGGGCGTGGAGCTCGTCGAGGGCCAGGACCTGTTCGTGCGCGACAACTTCGTGTACATGCGCACCACGCAGGGCCCCAAGCGCGTGGACGTGATCTACCGCCGCATCGACGACGACTTCCTCGACCCGCTCGCGTTCCGGCCCGACTCGACGCTCGGCTGCGCCGGGCTGCTCGCGGTGTACCGCGCGGGCAACGTGACGCTCGCCAACGCCATCGGCACGGGCGTGGCCGACGACAAGTCGATCTACGCCTACGTGCCCCGGATGATCGAGTTCTACCTGGGCGAGAAGCCGATCCTCAACAACGTGCCCACCTACCTCGGCCGCGAGCCGGCGGACCTCGCCTACATCCTGTCGAACCTGCCCGACCTGGTGGTGAAGGAAGTGCACGGCGCGGGCGGCTACGGCATGCTCGTCGGCCCCGCGGCGACCAAGGCCGAGATCAACGACTTCCGGCGCGCGCTGGAGGTCAACCCGTCGGGCTACATCGCGCAGCCCACGCTCGCGCTGTCCACCTGCCCCACCTTCGTCGAGAGCGGGATCGCGCCGCGCCACATCGACCTGCGTCCCTTCGTGATGTCCGGCAAGACCGTCCAGATGGTGCCCGGCGGGCTCACGCGCGTGGCGCTGAAGGAAGGCTCGCTGGTGGTCAATTCGTCGCAGGGCGGCGGCACGAAGGACACCTGGGTGCTGGAAACATGAAGCGCGGGAGACATTGACATGCTGTCGAGAACGGCCGACCACCTGTTCTGGATGGCGCGCTACATGGAGCGCGCCGAGAACACCGCGCGCATGCTGGACGTCAACTACCAGACCTCGCTGCTGCCGCAATCGGCCGACGCGGCGGAGAAGGGCTGGAAGGGCCTGCTCGGCATCTCGGAGCTGGCCGACGACTTCGCCGAGCGCTACGGCGCCGTCACCGCCGGCCACGTGATGGACTACATGGTGGCCGACGCCAACAACCCGTCGTCCATCCGCAGCTGCCTGATGGCCGCGCGCGAGAACGCGCGCGCCGTGCGCGGCACGCTCACCACCGAGGTGTGGGAGACGCAGAACCAGACCTGGCTCGAGTTCCAGCGCATGGTGGCCACGGGCGCGTTCCGCAAGGACCCGGGCGCGGCCTTCGAGTGGGTGAAGTTCCGCTCGCACCTCTCGCGCGGCGTCACGGTGGGCACGATGCTGCAGGACGAGGCCTTCCACTTCCTGCGCATCGGCAGCTTCCTGGAGCGCGCGGACAACACCGCCCGCCTGCTCGACGTGAAGTTCCATGCCGTCGAGACCGAGTTCTTCGGCGCCCAGAGCCAGGGCAACGGCAACGGCGGCGCCCACGGGCACAACGGCAAGGACATCGAGTACGACTTCTACCACTGGTCCGCGGTGCTGCGCTCGGTGTCCGGCTTCGAGGTCTACCGCAAGGCGTACCGCAACGTGATCCGGCCGGAGAAGGTGGCCGAGCTGCTGATCCTGCGGCCCGACATGCCGCGCTCGCTCGCGGCGTGCATGAACGAGGTGGTGGGCAACCTGAAGCGCGTGGCCAACGAGCAGTCGCACGAGACGCTGCGGCGCGCCGGCCGCCTGCAGTCCGACCTGGAGTACGGCCGCATCGACGAGATCCTCGCCACCGGGCTGCACGCCTTCCTCACGCAGTTCCTGGATCGCGTCAACACGCTCGGCCTCGGCATCAGCCGCGACTTCCTGGTGCCGGTGGAAGCTTGAAACTGCAGATCCATCACGAGACGCAGTACGAATACAGCGCGCCCCTGCGCTACAGCACGCAATCGCTGCGCCTGACGCCGCTGCCGAGCCGCCACCAGACCGTGCTGCAGTGGGCGCTGCAGGTGCCCGGCCAGCTGTTCGCGCAGCGCGACGGCTACGGCAACCAGGGCCACACGTGGACGCTGGCGCGCCGCGTGCGGCGCGGCGCGATCCGCGCCTGCGGCATCGTGGAGACGCACGCCTCGTGCGATCTGGTCGACGAGACCGGCCTGCCGCCCGCGCTGCTGTACCTGCGCGCCACCGACCTCACCACGCACGACGAATCGCTGCGCGCGCTCGGCGCGCGGCTGCTGCGCGACGGCGTCGACGAGCGCAGCGTGCTCGAGCTCGCGCGCACGGTGTGCCGGCGCGTGCCGTACCGCGCCGGCGCGACCGGCGTGCACACCACCGCCGCCCAGGCGCTCGCCGGCGGGGCCGGCGTGTGCCAGGACCAGGCGCACGTCTTCATCGCCGCGTGCCGCGCCAACGACGTGCCGGCGCGCTACGTCAGCGGATACTTCTACGCGCCCGCCTCGCCCGCGCTCGCGAGCCACGCCTGGGTCGACGTGTGCGTCGATGCCGCGCGCGGGCGCTGGCTGAGCGTGGACGTCACCCACGGCTGCCTCATGGACGAGCGCCACGTGCGCCTGGCCGTCGGCCCCGACTACGCCGCTTGCCTGCCGATCCGCGGCGTGCGCCACGGCGGCGGGGACGAGGCGATGCACGTGCACGTGGAGATCCGCCCCGCCTGACACCGCCCCGGTCCGCCAGAATCGAGCCCCATGTCCATCCACGTCGCCCTCAACCACGTCACCCACTACCGCTACGACCGGCCGGTCCACCTCGGACCGCAGGTCGTGCGGCTGCGGCCCGCGCCGCACTCGCGCACGCGCATCCTCGCGTACTCGATGCGCGTCGAGCCCGCCGGGCACTTCATCAACTGGCAGCAGGACCCGCAGTCCAACTACCTCGCGCGGCTGGTGTTCCCCGAGGCCGCGCAGCACCTGCGCATCGAGGTGGACCTGGTCGCCGAGATGTCGGTGCTGAACCCGTTCGACTTCTTCCTGGAACCGTCGGCCGAGCGCTTTCCCTTCGACTACGACCCCGCGCTCGCCCACGAGCTGGCGCCGTACCGCGTGACCACGCCGCTCACGCCGCGCTTCGCCAGGTACCTCGAGAGCATCCCGCGCGCGCCGGCGCAGACCACGCGGTTCCTGGTCGAGCTCAACCAGCGGCTGCAGAAGGACATCGCCTACCTCATCCGCATGGAGCCCGGCGTGCAGACGCCGGAGGAGACGCTCGCGAATGCGAGCGGCTCGTGCCGGGACTCGGGCTGGCTGCTGGTCCAGCTGCTGCGCCACCTCGGGCTCGCGGCCCGCTTCGTGTCGGGCTACCTCATCCAGCTCAAGGGCGACGTGAAGGCGCTCGACGGCCCGAGCGGCACCGAGGTCGACTTCACCGACCTGCACGCGTGGTGCGAGGTGTACCTGCCGGGCGCCGGCTGGATCGGGCTGGATCCCACGTCGGGCCTGCTCGCCGGCGAGGGGCACATCCCGCTCGCCTGCTCGCCCGACCCCTCGTCGGCCGCGCCGGTCACGGGCACGCTCGACGACTGCGAGACCGCGTTCGAGCACCACATGAAGGTGTCGCGCGTGTGGGAGGCGCCGCGGGTGACGCTGCCCTACGGCGACGCTCAGTGGGCCGAGATCGACGCGCTCGGCCGGCGCGTCGACGAGTCGCTGCGGCGCCACGACGTGCGCCTCACGCAAGGCGGCGAGCCCACCTTCGTCTCGGTCGACGACCGCGACGGCGCCGAGTGGAACACCGAGGCGCTGGGGCCGGCGAAGCGCGTGCTCGCGGCCGAGCTGCTGGACAAGCTGCGCGCCAGGTACGGCGCGGGCGGGCTGCTGCACTACGGGCAGGGCAAGTGGTACCCCGGCGAGCAGCTGCCGCGCTGGTCGCTCAACCTGTTCTGGCGGCGCGACGGCGAGCCGATGTGGCACGACCCGGCGCTCGTCGCCGACGAGCGCGCGGCCGGCGGCGCCACCGAGCGCGACGCGCGCGCGTTCCTCGACGGCGTCGCCGCGCGGCTCGGGCTCGATGCGCAGCACGTCTTCGCCGCCTACGAGGACACGTGGTACTACCTCTGGCGCGAGCGGCGGCTGCCGGCCAACGTCGATCCGTTCGACGCGCGGCTGGCCGACCCGATGGAGCGCGAGCGCCTGCGCAAGGTGTTCTCGCAGGGGCTCGACGCGGCGGTGGGGCACGTGCTGCCGGTGATGCGCAACCCGCGGCCCGACGCCGCGCCGCGCTGGCGCACCAGCCCGTGGTTCCTGCGCGGCGAGCGCTGCTACCTGATCCCGGGCGATTCGCCGCTCGGCTATCGGCTGCCGCTCGATTCGCAGCCGTGGGTGTCGGACACCGACCGGCCATGGGTGCACCCGCCCGACCCGACGCAGCCCTTCGCGCCGTTGCCGCCGTACCGCCGGCTGCGCTACGCGGTGGGGGACGCGGAGCCGGGCGTGCGCGGCGACGCGGCCGCCGCCTGGGGCGAAGGACGCGCCGACGGCGCGGCCGGCGCGCGCGCCGGGGGCCGGCCCGACGGCCACCCCGGCGCCCCCGACGCCCCGGCCCCCTTCGAGTCCGCCGACGGCGTCATCCGCACCGCCCTGTGCGTCGAGCCGCGGCAGGGCCGCCTGTACGTCTTCATGCCGCCCACCGCGGCGCTCGAGGATTACCTCGAGCTCGTCGCGGCCGTCGAAGCCACCGCGGCGCAGATGGGGCTGCCCGTCATCCTGGAAGGCGACGAGCCGCCGAAGGACCCGCGCCTGGCCGGCCTGCGCGTCACCCCCGACCCGGGCGTCATCGAGGTGAACATCCATCCCGCCGCCGGCTGGGACGAGCTGGTCGAGCAGACCACCCACCTGTACGAGGCGGCGCACCAGACGCGCCTGTCCACCGAGAAGTTCATGCTCGACGGCCGCCACACGGGCACGGGCGGCGGCAACCACTTCGTGCTGGGCGGCGCCACGGTGAGCGACTCGCCGTTCCTGCGCCGCCCCGACCTGCTCGCGAGCATGGTCGGCTACTGGCACAACCACCCGGCGCTGAGCTACCTCTTCTCCGGCCTGTTCGTCGGACCGACCAGCCAGGCGCCGCGCATCGACGAGGCGCGCAACGACTCGGTGTACGAGATCGAGCTCGCGTTCGCGGAGCTGCAGCGCCGCACCGCCGCGGGCGACTGCCCGCCGTGGCTGGTGGACCGCGCGCTGCGCAACCTGCTCATCGACGTCACCGGCAACACGCACCGCGCCGAGTTCTGCATCGACAAGCTGTATTCGCCCGACAGCGCCGCCGGGCGCCTGGGGCTGCTCGAGATGCGCGCCTTCGAGATGCCGCCGCATGCGCGCATGAGCCTCACGCAGCAGCTGCTCATGCGCGCGCTGGTGGCGCGCTTCTGGGAGCAGCCCTACCGCCCCGCGAAGCTCAAGCGCTGGGGCACCGAGCTGCACGACCGCTTCATGCTGCCGCACTTCGTGTGGGAGGACCTGGCCGACGTCATCGCCGAGCTGAACGACTTCGGCACGCCGATCAAGCTCGACTGGTTCGCGCCGCACTTCGAGTTCCGCTTCCCCCGGCTCGGCGACTTCCATGCGCGCGGCGTGAACGTCGAGCTGCGCCTGGCGCTGGAGCCGTGGCACGTGATGGGCGAGGAGGGCGCCGCCGGCGGCGCGGTGCGCTTCGTCGACTCGTCGGTCGAGCGGCTGCAGGTGACGGCCACGGGCCTGGTCGGCGACCGCCATGCGCTCACCTGCAACGGCCGCGTGGTGCCCCTGCAGCCCACGGGCCGCGTGGGCGAGTTCGTCGGCGCCGTGCGCTATCGCGCGTGGCAGCCGCCGTCGGCGCTGCACCCGACCATCCCGGTGCACGCGCCGCTCACCTTCGACCTGCTCGACGGCTGGATGGGCCGCTCGATGGGCGGCTGCCAGTACCACGTCGCGCACCCGGGGGGGCGCAACTACGCGACCTTCCCGGTCAACGCGTACGAGGCCGAGGCGCGGCGGCTGGCGCGCTTCTTCCGCATGGGGCACACGCCGGGCCCCATGGGGGTGCCGAAGGACGAGCGCAACGCCGACTTCCCGTTCACGCTGGACCTGCGTCGCGCGGTGACGTAGGGCCCTCGGGCAAAACCGGGGTGCCTCCCGGACGCGCTTCCTCGTGACAATGCGTCCATGCTGAGACCGCTCCTCGCCGGCTACGGCGCGCTCGACGGCCGCTACGACGAGCTGCTGGCCGCGCCGGGCCAGCCGCGGCCGCACTGGGACGCCTTCCTGCGCGCGCTCGCCGGGCGCCAGGGCAGCGAGGTGAGCGACACGCTCACCCTCACCGAGCGCCAGATCCGCGAGCAGGGCATCACCTACAACGTCTACGCCGACCCGAAGGGAGCGGACCGGCCATGGGAGGTGGACCCGCTGCCCCTGCTGGTCTCGCCCGCCGAATGGGAAGCGATCGAGGCCGGCATCGCGCAGCGCGCCGACCTGCTCAACCGCGTGCTCGCCGACGTGTACGGGCCGCAGCAGCTGCTGCGCGCGGGGGCCATCCCGCCGTCCGTCGTGTTCGGGCACAGCGGCTTCCTGCACCCGGCGCAGGGCCTGCGGCCGCCGGGCGGCATCCACCTGTTCCACTACGCGGCCGACCTCGCCCGCTCGCCCGACGGCCGCTGGTGGGTGGTGGGCGACCGCACGCAGGCGCCCTCGGGGGCCGGCTATGCGCTGGAGAACCGCCTGGTCGTGTCGCGCGTGTTCCCGCAGATGTACCGCGAGCTGCACGTCGAGCGCCTGGCGCCGTTCTTCGCCGCGCTGCGCGACTCGCTCTCGCGCTGGGCGCCCAAGGGCGACGGCCCGCCGCTGGTGGTGCTGCTCACGCCGGGCCCGTACAACGAGACCTACTTCGAGCACGCGCTGCTCGCGCGCTACCTGGGCTTCGCGCTCGTCGAGGGCACCGACCTCACGGTGCGCGACGGCCGCGTGTGGATGAAGACCGTCGAGGGCCTGCAGCGCGTGCACGCCATCCTGCGCCGTCAGGACGACGACTACTGCGACCCGCTGGAGCTGCGCAGCGACTCGGCGCTCGGCGTGCCCGGGCTCACCGATTGCGCGCGCCGCGGCACCGTGCTGCTCGCGAACGCGCTCGGCTCCGGCGTGCTCGAGTCCGGCGCGCTGCTGGGCTACCTGCCGCGGCTGTCGCAGGCGCTGCTGGGTGCGCCGCTCGCGCTGCCCTCGATCGCCACCTGGTGGCTGGGCGAGCCCGCCGCCTTCGCCGATGCGTGGAAGCGGCTCGACCAGGTCCTCATCAAGCCGCTGGACCGCACGAGCGGCGAGCGCGCCGTGTTCGGCGCCGACCTCCCGCCCGACGAGCGGGTGGCGCTGCGCGCGCGCGTGGCGTCGCGACCGCACCGCTACGTCGCGCAGGAATGGGTGCACGGCTCGCAGGCACCGGTGCTCGAGCGCGGGCGCGGCCCGCTGTCCGAGCAGCTGCGCGCGCGCAACGTGGGCCTGCGCGTGTTCGCCGTGGCCACCGAGGGCGGCTGGCACGTGATGCCGGGCGGGCTGACGCGCGTCGCGGGCGAGGGCGACACGCGCAGCATCACGATGCAGCGCGGCGGGCGCTCGAAGGACACCTGGGTGCTGTCCGAGGCGCCCGTCAACACCGCGTTCTCGCTGCTGTCGAGCACGGTCGAGCCGAAGGACCTGGTCACCGCGCGCGCCAACCTGCCGTCGCGCACCGCCGAGAACCTGTTCTGGCTCGGCCGCTACGGCGAGCGCTGCGACATGGCGGTGCGGCTGCTGCGCGTCGCCACGGCGGGCGTGCTCGACGACGACGCGGCCGACGGCAGCGCCCCGGCGCTGGTGCTGGCGCAGCGCTTCGGTCTCATCGACGACACCGACGACCCCGGCGTGAGCCTGCTGCGCGCGGCCACCCATCCCGAGGAGGCGCTGGCCGAGCGGCTCGGACAGCTCTCGCGCGTCGCCTTCAACCTGCGCGACCGCATGTCGGCCGACAACTGGCGCACGCTCAACCAGCTGAGCGGCGACCCGGTGTTCCGCCACGGCGTGTCGCTGCCGCTCGCGCTCGGCTGGCTGGACCGCGCGGTGACCTCGATGATGACCCTGTCGGGCTTCGTGCTCGACGGCATGAACCGCGGCCTCGGCTGGCGCTTCCTGTCGCTCGGCCGGCGCGTCGAGCGGCTCGCCAACCTCTCGACCACGCTGCAGGTGGCGATCGCCGACGGCCGCACGCACGGCCTCGACTGGCTGCTCGAGCTCGCCGACTCGGCCGTGACGTACCGCTCGCGCTACCTCGTGGCGCCGGAATGGCTGCCCGTGCTGGACCTGCTGGTGCGCGAGGAAGCCAATCCGCGCGCGATCGCGTTCCAGGTGAAGGGCCTCGGCGAGTACATCGCCAAGCTCGAGGCGACCCACGGCCGCTTCGCGAGCGACGTGCTGGCGCCGGCGCAGGCGGCGCTCGCGCGCCTGGCGCCCGAGGACCTGCGCCCGGAAAGCGACGTGCTCGCGCGCACGCTCGACCTGCTGCACCGCGCGGCGCTCGCCACCTCGGACGAGCTCAGCCTCAAGTTCTTCTCGCACGCCGCCTCGCGCAGCGTGCTCTCGCTGGTCGCGTGACGCGCATGGCGCCCCGGCCGACCGATCCGCGCGTCGCCTACCGCGTCGAGCACGAGACGCGCTACGCGTACACCGCGCCGGTGTCGCAGTCGTGGCAGCTCGCGCGGCTCGCGCCGCGCACGCTGCCGTGGCAGTCGGTGCGCGGCCATGCGCTGCACATCGATCCGCCGCCCGACGAACGGCACGACGTCGAGGACAGCTTCGGCAACTGCGTGACCCACTTCGCGCTGCACGGTGCGCACCGGCTGTTGCGCGTGGCGATGCATTGCGTGGTCGACGTCGGGCCGCGCCCGGCGGCGGCGCCGCCGCCGGGCGGGCAGGCGTGGGAGCGCGTGCGCGACGCGGCGCGCGGCACGCCCCCGGGCGACGACCTGCTGCCGGCCCGCATGGTCGAGCCCACGCGGCTGGTCCCGCTGTCCGACGGCGCGCGCGCGTACGCGCTGCCGTCGTTCCCGCCGGGGCGCGACTGGCGCGAGGCGATCACCGAGCTGATGCGCCGCATCCACCGCGACTTCGAGTTCGAGCCGGGCGCCACCACGGTCAGCACGTCGGTCGACGAGGTGCTGCACCAGCGCCGCGGGGTGTGCCAGGACTTCGCGCACCTGCTGCTCGCGTGCCTGCGCGGCCTGGGGCTGCCCGCGCGCTACGTCTCGGGCTACCTGCTCACCGAGCCGCCGCCCGGGCGGCCCCGGCTCATGGGGGTGGACGCATCTCACGCCTGGGTGGCCGCGTGGTCGCCCGCCCACGGCTGGGTGGAGCTCGACCCCACCAACGACCAGCACGCCGACGCGCGCTACATCACGCTGGCCTGGGGCGCGGACTTCGCCGACGTCGTGCCGCTGCGCGGCGTCATCCGCGGCGGCGGCAAGCAGAAGCTCGCCGTGTCGGTGAGCGTGCTGCCCGAGCCGGGCTGAGCCGACGGAGCGAAGCACCTATGAAATTGTGCAGCGCAGTCGGCTCGCTCAGAGCCGAGCCGACCGTTCGCAGGCGTGTCGTTCACAGGCTCTGACGCGCGGCGCGCGCGGCGAGGCGGGCGTGCATCCGGGGGCTCCGCCCGGGGGACGGCCGTCGGCGGGATGTCGCGCGCGGCGCGGCCGCGGAACACTGGAGCCCGACGACTTCAGGAGCCCCCGCATGAGCTTCTTCGCCTGCACCGCCGCCCGCCGCGGCGCGCCCGCCGCGGCGCCCGCGATCCCGGTCCTCGAGGCGCTCGACGAGCGGCCCGAGGAGCCGTCCGCCGGGCCGGGGTGGTACGAGTCGAGCTGGGACCTGCGCTGCGGGCTCGAGGTGCGCGAAGCCCCGTGGAGCGAAGCGATGACGGCATGGCCGGCGGCGGCGTGACGCGCGGGCGGCCCGGGCATCCCGCGGCCCGGCCGCTCACGCCGGCTCGTCGGGCGGCCCGAGGCCGGCGCCGCCGAGCGCCACGTACAGCCAGGCGCGGGCCTTGTCCCAGCGGCGCCGCACGGTGCGCTCGGTCACTCCCTGCACCTCGGCGATCTCCTGCTCGCTGTAGCCGCCGAAGTAGCGCATCTCCACCACCTGCGCCAGCTCGCGGTCCAGCGCCTCGAGCTCCAGCAGCGCGTCGTTGATGCGCAGCAGCTCGTCGCTGGCGGCGCTGTCGGGCACCTCGGGCGCGTCGTCCGCGTCGATGGGCACGTGCTCCACGCCCCCGCCGCGGCGCTCGGCGTGGTGCTCGCGCGCGGCGTCGATGATCACGTGGCGCATCGTCTTCGCGGCGTAGGCGAAGAAGTGCTGGCGGTCCTCGAGCCGCAGGTTGCTCGCGTT
>Ga0075429_100000295_pt1 | contig 35328 bp, 8 predicted proteins | sample RhiMetdeltSRZDD3_FD_75295 | JGI IMG/M metagenome (GOLD analysis project Ga0075429, IMG submission 75295) | Populus rhizosphere microbial communities from Tennessee, USA - Rhizosphere MetaG P. deltoides SRZDD3 | ecosystem: Host-associated > Plants > Roots > Rhizosphere > Soil | place: USA...
GGGATCGAGGCCAAGCGCAGGGGCGGCGCCGGCCACGAGGCCGATCAGGAGGAGCGGAACGATCTTCCACCGGCGATTCAGCTTCGCCCGCCCAGGTCTGGGAAAGACTACGCCCCGGAAGCGGGAGCGTCAACGAGCGTGAGGGTCACCGGCCTTCCCCCGCGCTGAAGGCGCCGCGCGCCGTCGGGCCTACGGCGCTTCGGCAGTCGGGCCGACCACCGTCTTCGCCTGCGGCGCACACGCGGCATCCGTCACCGCGGCCGCGTGGCCCTCGGCCGTCTCCGCCAGGCGCCCGCTGCTGTCTGCGCAGAAGCCACGGAAGCCCGTCTCGCTCGGCGTCTGCGGCATCGCACTGACGGCGAATCGACTTCCGTCGGCGTTCGCGTGATAGCGGAAGGTGTAGCCCGCGTGGTCGGCCTCGGGATCGAAACCGGGTGACGAATCCCCGCTCGCGATGTCGCTCGCCGCCCGCGGATGACGCCCGTGATCGGCACGCCAGGCCGCGGCCGCCGCCGCCACCAGGCCCATGCGCGACAGGGCCTCGTTCTCGTTCCAGGAAATGGAGGCCCTCGGCCGCCAGTCGGAGCTGGCGCCGTCGTCGTCCGTCACCGATCCGAGCCGCCGCACGAGCGCGAGGTACGCTCGCCCCAGGCGCCGTCGCACCGCGCCGTCTTCTCTTGCAGCCGCGATCAACAACCCGAGCGCCGGCTCTTTGAGATCCTCTCTGGCCGCGCTTTCGGCGCCAGCGTCTGGATCATCCCACCAACGGTTGTGCGTGCGCAGCACCTCGTCCCAGTCGATGGCCGTGGGTGGGATGCGCTCGAATGCGCTCGTGTCGAGGGGCGCGGCTCCCAGCCCCTCACGCATTTGTTTCATCTCCTTGGCCACTTCCGACCAGGCCTGGCGCCAGGCGTCGGGCGATTCCTGCGCGGCGCGATAGAACTGGACGAGACCCTGGAGCCCCATGACCCGCTCGACGTCGTACGCGTCGGCGGGTGAGCCCACGCCGGGGAGCCGCCGCAGGTTCGCGAGCAGGTCACGGCTGCTCGCCGATGTGCGGCCTGCGTTCTGTGCGAGCAGCGGCAGGACCGCGGTGCAGTCGCCGCGCATCGCGACGGCCACCAGGCGGCTGATGAGTAGCGCGTCCTGACTCACCAGTCCCGCAAGGCGGAGGCCGGTGACGAGGTCGCGCTGAGCCGACTTCACGTCACCACGTGCCAGCGCCAGCAGTGCTCTCACGCGCAGGGCCTGCACGGCCTGGCGGTACGACAGCATCGAAGGTATCGGCGTGCGCATGGACAACTGCCGAGGCAAGGGGATCCAGAACCGGGAGCGGCCCGCCGCCACCTCGATCTCGGACAGCGCGGCCTCGTTCGCGCGCAGCCAGGCCGCGATCAGCGGTGCCTCGCTCTCGGTCCACGGCGCGCGCTGGGCTCGCACCCACTGCTTCGTGCAGGCCGCGGCGAACGCGTCCGGCAGCGCACCCACGCCCGGCACGAGGCCCGTCTTGGCGTCGACCTTGGACTTGAGGTGCGCCTCGAAGTCGTTCCAACTCGGCGCACCGCGCACCCATACGACGCTCGAAGCCGAAGCGGGGCCGGCTCCCATCACACGCCGGATGTCGTCCCCGAGCTCGATGTGCAACGCCCGAGTCAGTGGGATCGCCGCGTTGTTCTCCGGCGTGACGCCCGCTCCGTATTCCTTGTCGAGCCACGCGACGTAGTCCGGCGTCCCGTCGGCCCGCAGTGGTTGGAGGATGAACGTCGTCTCGCGGGAGATCGTGAGCGCCGGAAGGCGGGGCCGGTTCGCCTCAGCGCCCGCCGCCCAGAGGTCGGCGGCGTTCACCGCACTCACGATCGTCAACACGGCGAAGGCGGCGGCCATTTTGTTCATCGGACCCTCCCGCGTCGGGGCAGCGTGCCTCGCGCGTGTGGTGCCTGCAGTGCGTGCATGGGTGACTGTCGTTCACCTTCCGGATGACACGGATGAACGACGGCTCCGGCGAGTGGTGGCTCTACGGTGAGGGGCGCGGCGGTGCCCATTCGTTCTCGATCGTCGACAACAGGTCGGTGAGCCCCAGGTCGCGCGCGGTGCGGCGTTGGATGGCGGCCAGCCGCTCCCGCATGAGCGCCCGTGCCTCGAAGGCGTAAACCTTCACCCCCAGCGCCGCCAGCCGCTCCACCGCCACGTCGCTCTGCTCCGCCTCCAGCTCGCGGTCGAGATCGGTGGCGGCACGGGCGGCGGCGGCCACCGCCTCGCGCTGCCGCGCGTCCAGCCTGGCCCACGTCTGGCCGCTCATCACCATGGCGCGGGCGTTGATGGCGAGCCCGACCCGCGACAGATGGGGCGCCCGCTCATAGAGCTTCTGGGCGAGGGCGGTCGGCGTGGACACGAGCACGGCGTCGATGCGGCCGTCCTCGAGCGCCGCGGGGACGAGGTCGAAGGGCAGGCTGATCGGACGAGCCCCCAGCGCCGTCCACATCTCGATCTGCAGCGCGCTGTCCTGCACGCGCACCTTCGCTCCGGCGAAGTCCTCGACGGTGCGATACCCGCGGCTGCGGCTGAGGATGTGAACATCGCTCCCTCCCCAGTATCCGAGGACCTCCACCCCGGGCTCGCCGCCGCGCGTGCTGCCGGCGCGGATGAGCTTGGTGACAGCCTGGCCGACGTCGCCGTCGAAGGCCCGCCGCCAATGCACCCGGTCTCGCCACAGGAAGAGCAGGTCGAGGAACGTCACCTCCGGGGCCATCGGGGCGAGGCCGTTGGGAGTGATGGTCGCGACGTCGAGCACGCCCTGGCGCAGGTAGGACACGTAGTCGCGTTCGACTCCCAGCTTCCCCGCGGGAAAGATCTCCGCCTCGATGTGGGCCTCGGCCTTCGCACCCAGCACGTCGCGGAAGCGCTCGAATGCCTTGTGCCACGGGTGCGTCTCGTCCTGCATGTGGGCGACGCGGAGCTTGAGCGGCTTGGGGGGCGCCGCGGGCGGTGCCTCCGTGGTGGCCGCGTGGGCCGGCGCCACGGCCATCGCCCAGGCGACGGCGTGCCGGCGAAGGATCTTGGCGATCACCCCGCGATGTTCAGCCCGGGGCCCCGCGGCGTCAAGGGCATCGGTCAGGATTTGTCGACGGCACGCTACGCTACGTCCGTACCGCGCCCCATTTCCCGGAAGAAGTCGCAGTAGATCGCTGGGACGCGCACGCCTGTCTTGCGTCCCGTTGCCCGGGTGACTTTCTCACTTACCGCGCATCGCGACGGCACCAGGCGGCTGATAAGCGACAAAGCGGGGCGTCCTGACCCACCAGTCCCGCAAGGCGGAGGCCGGTGACGGGGTCTCGCTGTGCGCTGTGCCGACTTCACGTCACCTCGTGCCAGCGCCAGCAGCGCCGTCACGCGCAGGGCCTGGACGGCCTGCCGGTACAACAGCATCGAAGGTGGCGCCGTGGCCATGGACAAGCCGGGCAAGGGGATCCGGAAGCGTGGACCGCTCGCCGCCGCCTCGATGTCGGACGACGCGGCTTCGTTCGCGCGCAGCCAGGCCGCGATCAGCGGCGCGTCGCTCTCGGTCCACGGCGCGCGTTGGGCTCGCACCCACTGCATCGTGCAGGCCGCGTCGAATGCCTCCGGCAGCGCACCCACGCCCGGCACGAGGCCCGTCTTGGCGTCGACCATCGACTTGGGGTGCGCCTGGAGGTCGCTCCAGATCGGCGCACCGCACAGCCCTACGACGCCACCCCCACAGAGCTCGGTCGACGCGGCGAAGCGTTCGTTGAGGGCGTGACTCGTCGGACCGACTGCGCTACCGCTGTTGACTCCATTCAGCCAGCGTCGTTGCTACTTCGTCCTGCCGCCTTGCAACAAACATCTTCAGCAACGCGAGCACATCCTCACCGGTCGAGCCGTACTCGTTGTCCAGCTTGCGAAACGCTTTACCCCCATCAGCACCGTCTAGCTTGCCAAGAATACGGAATCGCTCGGCCGGATCGTCTGGCATCACACCGTTCGGAAACTTGTTGCAGATGTCGTCGAGAAACCGTACGGCCTCCGTAGCACCAATCGTTCGTAGGCCGCTCCGAATGTCATGCAAGAGCGCCGGTGCGCTGTTTGCGATGAGCTGATAGAAGCCCCCGGATGTGCTTTCAAGACTGAACGCGTTGACGGCGACTGCCGTCTTTAGGGCAGCGGGCAGGCGGTCGTAGAGATCCTCTTCGTTGCAGTCGATCAGATCCATTAAGGCATCAGCAAACTCCGCGCCATCACCCACGCGCAGGATCCTGTCGATCTCACCCCTGACATGACTCGGCTCCATGGTGCCTCCACAGTCACGGTATCCACTCCATGATCTCGTTGTAGTTCTCTACTGCCTTCACGATTTCGTTGGCGTCGGCCGCAGTGCAGCCCGCCGCAACCAGGGCAGCGCGCGCGACCACGGCGACAGGTTGTCCCTTCATTCTTCGCTGCGTCATCGTTGCGAGGTAATGAGGTGATCCTCGCGTGGTAGATTTCCCGAGCAACGGCATCGCGAGTCCAAAGCCCCGGCTGTAAGAGGGGAACAAGTCCTCCATCACGGCATTCTGGAAGATGTGATGCGCCTGGGCTGCACTTCCAGCTGTGAGGTTACGCAATACGCTGTACTTCAGCTGCGCATAAGCATCATTGCCCTCCTTGAGCAGCTTCGCCACGATATCGCAGATGTTTCGCTGCAACCGGCGCAGCTGCTGAACATTGTTCTGGGTACTCTGCCCACGGATGGTGACGGCATTGCTCATGGCAGACGTCAGGCCAGCAATGGTGAACTCCATGAGCCCCGTTGGATCGACCTTGTTGGCGGGATCAGCCGAGGCATACAGATAGCGATGCAGACTCGCAGGTTTGCAGTCACAACCGGCTTCCGGGTCAAGTGATGCGAACGTACCCGCTCTCGGATCCATCCATCGTGCTCTGTGGTACTGGAATCCGACGTTGGGGTCATAAGGCTCGCCAGCGAAGGCGTAGGGCTGGGGGTCGGTGCCGGTGCGGTTGAGGAGATTGCCCCAGGCGTCGTACTCGTACGTATCGGTGGCGTTGCCGTCCGAGTCGGTCAAGGCGCGAGTAGATCCGATGTAATCGGAATGGACGTGCTTGGTAACGTGACCACCTGTACCGCTGGGCCGGAGGATGGCGACGAGCTCGTCGTCGGCGCGGACGTAGAAGCTGCTGACAACGCCGGACGCGTCCAGATCCGCCAAGGCGTGGGTCAGCCCGCGTGAGCGGTCGATGAGGTGGGTGACGACCACCTGAGGTTGGCCGGTCTTCGTCGTCTTCGTCTGTAGGAGGGTGCCGAACGCGTCGTAGACGTTGTCGACCATCGTACCGTCCGTCTTCGCGACCCGGACCAGACGGTTATCGGCGTCCCACGTGTAGGTCGCCTCGCCGGACTTCGTGATGAGGTTGCCCTTGTCATCCCAGCCGTAGTTCGTGAGGTTCTCTGTGAGCAGGCGGTCGCGGTCGTCGTACGTGTAGGTGGTCGTCGTCGGTGTCCCAGACGCGTCGGTGAGCGTGCGCGTCGTCCGATTGCCGACGCGGTCGTAGGCGAGATCTTCCTGCCGGAGCACGGCGCCGCCGATGGTGTTGGTGACCTTGTCCTGAATCAGGCGGTAGAGCCTGTCGTAGTCGAAGTCCCTCGTGCGGCCGGTGTGTTCGACGATGCGAGTGCGGTTGCCGGCGTCGCCGAGCGTGAGGTCGTACCGCTGAACCGTGCCGATAGTCCCGATCGACGTTAGGTTTCGCAGGCGGTTCAGGTCATCGTACTGGTACGTCGTCGTCACGTTGTTGGGGTGCGTCAGCGACGTCCGGTTGCCGACGTTGTCGTAGCCGAGGTTGTAGTCCTGGTTCGCCGCGTCCGCGATCAGGCTCAGGCGGCTCGCGTCGTCATAGCTGAAGCTGGTGCTGATCGGGCTCCCAACCGTCGGCACGGCCGCAACTCGAATACGGTTGCCGTTCGCGTCCCACTCCAGCTCGACGCGGCTGCCGTCCGGTTCGATGACGCTCGTCATGCGGTCACGGGCGTCGTAGTTGTAGGTCGTCGTGCACGTGGAGGCGCCGCAGACGACGGTGGCCGTCTTCAGGCGGCCGCTCGGGGAGTACGTGAAGCTGACGTTTTCGCTGGGGCTGGCCGGATACGTTCGGGTGAGCAGACGGTTGTTGATGTCGTAGCCGAGCTCCGTCACGCGACCGGCGAAATCGACCTTGCGGATGAGGTTGCCCGCGAGGTCGTACTCCATCGACTCGCGGAAGCCGTTGGGATGGAAATCGTCCCCTGGCAGGATGCGGGCAGTCTGGCGGCCGAGCTTGTCGTACTCGAAGCTCGTGATGTGGCCGTTGGCGTCCTTCTGCGTAAGGCGATTGCCCAGCTCGTCGTACGTGTACGTGGTTGGATGCTGGTCGCCGTTCTCGGCATCGATGACGCTCTGCAGGCGGCCCAGCTTGTCGTAGGCGAAGCGGGTCGTCTTGCCGGCCTGATCGGTCTCTGCGACACGGCGGCCCAGGTCGTCGTACTCCGTGGTCGTGAAGGTGCCGTCGGGGAAGTTCGTTTTCGTCCGGCGGTTCAGGTCGTCGTATTCGAACGTGGTCGTGTGCTGGTTGGCGTCCTTGACGGTCGTCTGATTGCCGTTCGCGTCGTAGTCGAAGACCGTCTCGTGGTTGAGGGGATCCTTGACCTTCTTGCGCTGGCCGGCGGCATCGTAGGTGAAAGACGTCGTCTTGAGCCGCGCGTCGATGGTGTGCTCGACGCGGCCGGCGTTGTCGTAGGAGGTCCGCGTGAACGCGGCCGGTTGTCCGCCCGCGGCTGGGAAGATCGTCTTTAGCAGACGCCCGTTCCGGTCGTATTCGTATGTGGTGGTGCGGCCACCGCGGTCCTTCGCCGTGAGCCGGCGGCCTTCGGCATCGAACGTGGACTCGTCGGTCGTCCCGTCGGGATGGATCGTCTTGAACAGCCGGCCGCGCGTGTCGTATTCGAACTTCGTGATCTGGCCGGGGCGCTTGCCGCGGACCTCCTTCTGCCGGCCGACCGCGTCGTAGAGCGTGGTGCTGCCGGCGCCGTCCGGATCGATCGTCTCGGTGACGTGGCCGCTGTTGTCGTAGTTGAACTGGGTGACGAGAGTCTGCAGGCCCGCGGGTGTCGTGCGCGTCGTGATCTGCTTGCGGCGGTTCCCGTTGCGGTCGTACGTGTAGGTCGTGACATGGCCGAGGTCGTCCTTCTCTTCCGTGACCAGCGAGCCCGAGCACTTGTATTCGGTCGTCTGCGACACACCATCGAGCGTCTGGGTCTGCGACAGCATGCAGCCGTACTGGTTGTACGTGTAGGTCGTGGTGTTGCTCAGGGCATCCGTCGTGGACGTGAGGTTGCCCTTGGCGTCGTAGACGTTAGTCGTGGTCTTCTGGCGTGCATCCTTGACGGTCAGCGGCTGCCGGAGGACGTTGTAGGTGTACTCGGTCGGATTTCCCTTGGGATCCTTCGCCGTCAGGAGCAGGTCCTTGTCGTCGTACACGTACACGGACGCAGGGATCGGAGTCGGATCGCCGTTCTTGTGCGGAATCGTCTCGGATGTGCGATTGTTCCGCGCGTCGAACGTGCGGAGGATCTGGCTGCCTTCGGGCTCGATCTCCTTGACGACATTGCCGCGCTCGTCGTACTCGAGGATGCGGCGGTTGCCCACGCGGTCTATGACCTCCTCGCGCCGGGCGCCGATCTCGTGGCCGTACTCGATCCGCTTGCCCTCGGCGTCGATGTGGCCGATCAGGCGGCCGGCGTCGTCATAGAGGTTGCGGATGGCCCGCCGTCCGAGCGGATCGATGATGTTCTCGAGATGGTGCGGCACGAGCGGGTGGTACTCGAACCGCGTGACGTTGTTGTCGCGGTCGGTGAAGGTGATGAGATCGCCGTCCGCGTTGTAGGCGTACTTCAGGACGCCGCCCTCGGGGTCGGTGATCGTCTCGATCCGGTCCTGCGCATCGCGCTTGATGACGATGCTGGTGCCGCCAGAGTGGGTGATGCCACCGGCAGTGAAGGCGAGGACGTTGCCGTTCAGGTCGCGGATGGACGTCACACCGCCACGGAGCGCGTTCTCGCCACCAGGTTGGTTGATGGTGATCTGCTGGCCGTCCGGCAGCACGAGCTTGTACTGCGCCGGGTCGAACAGCGCGAAGCTGTCGACGTTGAAGAGCTCCATGGCGGCTGCGCCGATGGAGTTGCCCGGCCAGCTTCCGACGACAGCCGCGTAGACGCCGTCCAGCGGCTCGAGCGTGCCGAGCGCGGCCGAGCCCTGCGACGGCTTGTACGTGATCCTGACGTCCTGGATGGGAACGCCGAACTGGCACGACGGCTGGAGTACCGGCTCGTACTCCCACACGCGCCCGTCGGCGAACGTCAACGTGACGCTCATCGGCTTGGTCGGCTGCAGGCAATAGGTCGGGAAGAAGCCCTCGTTCTTGAAGCCGCGGAACGACTCGCCGAGAACGCCGTTCTCGGAGACCTTCACGTTGCTGACGTCGACGCGCCAGCCGAAGCCGAAGTCGCCCTTGCCCTTGTCGCGGCTGTCGTAGCTGCGGGTGACGCGGATCGGCATGCCGTCGACGGGGATCTCGAGGTCGAGGAACGACACGCTGAAGTTGCCGACCTTGAAGTTGTCCTTCACGACCACGAAGACGCTCTCCGTCGCGAAGCGGCCGGCGGTGTCCGTGGCCACGAGGCGGATCTCGAAGAGGCCGTTGAGCAGCATCGTTGGGTCGAGGGTTGCGAGCGTGCCGGTTTCGACAGGTGTGGAGCCGGTGGCGAACGTCGTGAAGGCAGCGTCGCCTTCGCGGCGGTACTCGAGCCGCCAGCCTTGCAGCTTCGCCGAGCGCACGGTGCCGGTGATGGGCGTCGGCGCGGTGAGGGCCGTGCGCTCGGTCGGACTCAGGATGTCGACGAACGGGTAGTCGCCCTCGGGATCCGCGGGTGCGACGGTGAGCTGCATGTCGTCGCTGATGGCCAGAGCGCCGTCGTGGGCCTTGAGACGGAGCACGTACTGGCCAGGCGTGTCGACGGTGACGGTGGTGGCGGCGGCGGTGGGACTGCCGAAGGTGACGGCGCCGGGGCCGGAGACGCGCGACCACAGCACCTGGAACGGGAGCGCGGCGGGGCGGCCATCGTCGGTGGCAGTACCCGCAAGCGTGATCGGACCGTCGGACGGCAGCGCGATCGAGCGATCGGGGCCGGCATTGACGACCGGCGCATCGTTGCCCTCGATGACGGTCACCACGATCTCGTCGGCATCGCTGGTGAGCACGCCGTCGGACGCGGTGACGGCGAGCCGATAGGCGCCCGGTGTCGTGAACGTGGCGGTGGTGGTCGCGGCCGCCGGCGACCCGAAGACGACAGGACCCGGACCTTCGACGACGCTCCAGGCAAAGCTCAGAGCGGAGCCTGGTGGCAGGCTGTCGTCGGTGGCGGTGGCCGTCAAGGTGGCGGCGGACGTCGGTGGGTTGGTGATCGTCTGGTCGGCGCCGGCATTCACCACCGGCTTCTGATTGGCCGCCCGCACGTTGACGCGCACGGTGTCGCCGCTGGCGCTGCGAACGCCGTCGCTGGCGTCGAGCTTGAACTCGTAGTCGCCGATCTCGGTGAAGTGGACGAGGGTCGTCAGGCTGGTCGGGCTGTCGATCGTCGCGGCAGCACCCGACACCTGCGTCCAGGTGACGGTGACGGTCGCGTCGCTGGGGAAGCCGTCGTCGGTGGTGGTGCCCGTCAGCGTCGCCACCGGGTCGTCCATCGCCGCGACCTGGTCCGCGCCGGCATCGGCTTCCGGGCTCTGGTTGAGCTTGCGGCCGGAGTCGAAGCGGTTGTTGGCGGGATTGCGGTCGAGCGACGGCTCGGCCACGACCCAGATCGTGGCGAGAGACGTCGCGTTGGCGGGGACGGTGATGGAGACGTCGACGAACGTGCCGGCGGGAAGCGGCGCCGGCGTCGTGGTCGAGCCGAGCAGGTGGCCCAGTGACGGATCGCCGTCGTAGAACTTGACGGGCACGCCCGCACCAACCGGAGCCGCACTGCCGTTGCCGACGCGCACCGTGACTGTCTGCTGAGCGACGAGCGACGATACCTGCACGCGCGAGACGGAGACGTCGGGCACCGCGCGGTTGCCGGCCTCGTGCAGGAACGCGTTCTGCCGATAGTTGTTCAGGACCTCCCAGTTGTTCAGCTCGCGCGCCGGGATGCCGCCATCCTCTTCCACGTTCGTGACGTGGTAGCTGTGCTGGTTCCACACACCGCGCGTGGCCACCCAGCTCGGCTCGGAGTACACGTGCAGGCCGCCGCTCGCGCCCGCGCTCGACGGCACCACGATGTCGGCGTGGCCGTCGCCGTCGACGTCGGCGATCACCGCGATGCCGGTATCACCGGCGACGGAGAGCATGCCGAGGTCGGCCTGGAACAGGACGGCGCCGTCGAATCCGCGATGGATGCGGAGCTTGCCGTTGTCGATGTGGATCATCTCCGCCGCGCCGTCGGCGTCGAAGTCGAACGCCACCGGTCCGCGGGATTGGCTGTCGGTCGTGGTGCGCTGCCACGAGGTCCACGTCCGGATCACATGGGCCAGCGCCGTTTGAACGGCCAGGCCGATGCCGAGGCGCCCGTGGCCTTCGAAGTCGGCCACCGAGGGCGGCGTGCTCGTCGCGGCGTTGGCAGGGAGCGGCACGGTGAGCTTCGGATCGCCGTTGTGCTCCAGCACGCGGACGTTGTTGCTCGAGAGGAGGATGACCTCCGGGAACCGATCGGCATCGAGGTTCGCCACCACCACGAAGCCGTCGGCAACACCGGCGATCGACTTGTAGACAGACCCGTCGGCGCGATACCAGGTGTTGCCCGCGACGATCTCCGGCTGTCCGTCGAGATCGAGGTCCGCGACGATCGAGACTCCCAGGCCGCGTCCGCCGGATGGGGCGGGCCACAGGAGCGTGCCGTCGTTGCGAAGCGCCTGGCGGCCGATGACGATCTCCGCCACGCCGTCGCCCGTCAGGTCGGCGATCGCCGGGGCTGAACCGACGCCCGCGGTGTCCGGCAGGGCGGCGCTCTGCCACTTCAGCGTGCCGTTGGGCTCGAATGCGAGCAGATGCAGGCCGTCGTCGTCGACGGCAATGACCTCCGGCAACGGATCGTTGTCGATGTTGCCCACGGCCAGCGCCGTGCCGCCCTTGACGCGCTGCGCCAGAGTGGTTGCGCTCCACAGGTCCTGGCCGTTGCCGTTCACCGCGCGCAGGATCGAGGCGCCGCCGAACGCCGCGGCGGTGGTCCCGTCGAACGTCGTGAAGACGATGTCCGGAAGCTTGTCGCCGTTCAGATCGACGACGGCCGGGGTCCCGCCGACGAAGCGGAACGTCGACGGGGCCGGGAAGCTGGTGCGCGACCACTTGATGGTGGCGTTGTAGGTCGCCGGTGTCGGCGGCACTGTCGCGAGGCCGGAACGAGCGACGTTGTTCGATTCGTTGGACTCCGTGATCTCCAGGCCGCTGTCCACGAAGGCACGGACGGGACTACCGGCGAACAGCACGCTGCCGGCGGCGGTGGTCGTCACGGTGGCGGTGGCTCCCGCGGCGACGCCGGTGCTGTGGCGCGTGGAGCCGAGGAGGGCGTCCGTGCCGGCCTCGTACGTGCCGTTGACGTTGCGGTCCTCGAAGAACACGATGTCGAAGCCGCCCACGACGCCGACCGCGCTCGACAGGTTGCGGATCGACGCCGCGAGCGTGCCGGCGACGGTGAGGTTCTGCGCGTCGGTGGCGAGGCCGTCGACGTCGACGGCGTCGACGGTCAGGTCGGGCTGCGTGCCGGGGGCGACGAGGCCGGTGTCGGACTCGAAGGCGTTGTTGGATTCGTCGCTCTCCTGGATGGTGCTCCTCAGGCCGCCGGCGTCATCGGCGACGACCCACAGCACGCCCTGCGTGCGAGCGGCGACAGGGAGCGACAGCGTCACGTCGGCAAACGCGCCGGGCGCGAGCCGCGCGGGCGTGAGCGTCGTGCCGAGGCGCAGGCCGTCGAGCGCAGGGTCGCCGTCGTAGAAGCTCACGGGAACGTTCGCGACGGCATCGCGATTCCCGCCATTGCCGATGCGGGCGCTCAGGACGTGCTCGGTCGCGGAGGTCGTCACCGCCAGGCGAGACGCGGTCAAGTCCGGCAGCGCCGAGGGGCAGCCGATGCCGCCGACCACCTGCTGCTGGTGGTAGCCGTTCACGACCTCCCAGCCGTTCTTCTCGACGGTCGGGATGCCGCCGTCGTCGTCCACGTTGCTCACGTGGTAGCTGTACTGATTCCAGACCGGCCGCGCGGCGGCCCAGTCGCCGTTCTTGGCGGAGAAGACGCGAATGCCGGAGCCGCCGACCACGGACGTGGTGGCGACGATGTCGGCGTGGCCATCCGCATCGACGTCGGCGATGACCGGATATTCGGTTCCTCTCACGGTGGGCAGCGCGTACTCGAAGCGACGGTTGCCCTGGCCATCGAAAACGATGAGCGCGGCCTGGTCGGTGAGCACGAGCTCAGGCTGGCCGTCGCCCTCGAAATCGAAGACGGAGAGGCTCACCGCCGCCGAAGGCGCCTGCAGGGGGACGTCCCACAACAAGCCGCCGTCCGTCCCTCGGAAGGCGCGCAGTCGGCTGCCGGGGACGAAGATCTCCGGCACGCCGTCGTGGTCGATGTCCGCCAGCGCCGGCACACCGTTCTGCGTGAGTCCGCCGACGATGGACCATTCCACGCGCCACTTGACGGTGCCGTTGTGCTCGAGCAGGTACAGCGACTGCTTGTTGGGGTCGCTGCCCATGCTGCCCGAGAGGACGACCTCGGGGAACGGATCGGCGTCGAAGTTGCCGATGGCGTTCGTGCCCTCGCCCGTCGCCGGCACCTTCCAGTACAGCGTGCCGTCGGCGCGATAGATGGTCGTGCCGCCGATGATCTCCGGCGTGCCGTCGAGGTCCAGATCGGCTACCAGCGAGAACGGGCCGATGTTGTTTCCGCCCGTGCCGCCGCTCCCGGCCCAGCGCAGCGTGCCGTTGGCGTTGATGACCTTGTTGCCGACGACGATCTCCGGCGTTCCGTCGCCGTCGAGGTCGGCCAGCGACGGACTCGCCGTGTTGCCCGTCCCCGGCGCTCCGATCGCCACGGACCATTTCCGTGCGCTGTCGTGCTCGAGCACCCAGGTGCGCGCCGAGGACGAGCCGACGATCTCCGGGTGCCCGTCGTGGTCGATGTCGCCGGCGGTCAGCGTGGAGCTGCCGGGCACACGGTAGTTCGGGTCGTTCACGCTCCAGTACACGCCGCTGCCGTCGCCACGCAGGGCCCAGGTGACGGAGCCGTCACTCGAGACGATCTCCGGCTTGCCGTCGCCGTCGAGGTCGATCACCAGCGGAGCCGCCGTCAGGGTCAGGCCGGGCGTCGCGCCGATCCACGGCCACTTGAGCTGAGCCTGGAACGGCCCCGGCGCCGGCGTCGGACAGGCCGCGGAATCGGCGCGGTTGTTGGCCTCGCTCTGCTCGAGGATGACGCGGTCGGCGTCGACGAACGCGTACACGACGTTGCCGGCGAACAGCAGCGTGCCGTTCACGGTGAGGGACAGGGACGTGGTGGTCCCGGTGGTCAGGGCCGGCACCGAGGCCGAGCCGAGGAGGTTGTCGACCCCCGCCGTCCAGTCCCCGTTGCCGTCGCGGTCTTCGAAGACGACGAGCGTCGACGACGGCGCCGGCAACAGGCCCTGGCTGGCGACGTCGACGACAGCGACGCCCGCGATCGCGAGCGAGTGCAGGTCGCGCGAGAGGGTCGCGGTGTCGAAGCGCGTGACCGCGAGGTCGGGAAGCGCGCGAACGTCGATCGTCACTTCATCGCTGCCCACGGCCGCGCCGTCGTCGGCGGTCAGGCGCAGGACGTACGTGCCGCCTCCGGGGAACGTGGCGGTGGTGTCGGCGGCGGTGGGACGGGAGAACGTCACCGTCCCGGGACCGCCGACCTGCATCCACCGGATGGCGAGCGTGCCGAGCGGCGAGCCGTCGTCGCTGACCGTGCCGTCGAGCGCGAGCGTCGGCGCGTGCAGGCTCACCACGGCGTCAGCGCCGGCGTTCACCTGCGGCGGCTGGTTCGGCGGCTGGATGAAGTAGAGCCCGGTGTCGTAACGGTTGTTGAGCTCGTCGGGCTCGGCCACGATGCCGCCCTTCGGCTTGCCGTCGGCCTCGAGCCCGCCGAGGTCGTCCGCCACGACCCACAGCGGCCGTGCCACCGTCGCCAGAGGCACGACGATCGTGACGTCCTCGAACGCACCGGGGGCGATGGTGCCGGTCGTGGTGGTCGTGCCTCGCAGTTGCCCGAACGGCTCGCCGTCGTAGAACGACACGGGCACGGCGGCGGGGGCGGCGATGTCGCCGCCGTTGCCGATGCGCACCGTCCAACGGATCTCGGTGGCGGTCTCTTCGGACCGAATGAAGGACGCCGTGAGGTCCGGTCCAGCACCGCGGCACGGCTGGACGAGCGTGTTCTGCCGATAGCGGTTGAGGCGCTGCCAGCTCGGCTCCTCGTGCGCGGGAACGGTGCCGTCGTCGTTGACGTTCGTGACGTGGTAGGCGTGCTGGTTCCAGATGGCGCGGGTCCGTGCCCAGGGCGCTCCGCCGCTCTGGAAGACGTAGAGTCCGGCGGCGATGTTGGGCGGTCCGGCGGGGTTGACGACGCCCACGACCTCGGCGTGGCCGTCGCCGTCGACGTCGGCGATGACCGGATTCTCGTGGATGGTGCCGTTACCCAACGTCACCGTGGCGCGCACGAAGCCGTCGGTGCCGCGGAACACCCACAGGAAGTGCTCGTCGGCGTAGACGACCTCGGCGACTCCGTCCCCTTCGAAGTCGAACACGGAGGAGCTCGTCGTGTTGGAGCTGAAGTCTTGAGTCGGCTTCTGCCAGAGGACCGTGCCGTTTCCCTCGAAGACGACGTAGAAGCTGGTGCCGGCGACGCCGATCTCGGCCTGGCCGTCGCCGTCGAAATCGGCCACCGTGGGCGGGCCCCCGCCGCCGCCGGGCACGCTGACGGGGCCCCACTTCACGACGCCGTTGTGCTCGTAGAGCCAGAGGGACCCGCTGGCGCTGCTCACCCGCACGACCTCGGGGAACGGATCGCCGTCGAAGTTGCCGACGGCGTTGAACCCCGCGGCATTGTCGGGCCCGTCGTGCCAGTACGTCTGGCCGCGGCTGGGTCCGGAAGCGCGGTACGCCGTGCTGCCCGTGTTCACCACCTCGGGGACACCGTCGAGGTCGAGGTCCACCGCGATCGGCATGGCGTCCAGGGCGCTTCCCCACGTGCCGGTCCAGAGCAGCGTGCCCGTCGCGGAGAACACGTGCCGTCCCGCGAGGATCTCCGGGTGCCCGTCACCGTCGAGGTCGGCGATGCTCGGGGCGCCCCGGTCCAGGTTCTCCGTGTTCGCCGTCCACATCAGCTTCCCGTCGTGGCTGAAGACAGCCACGCGGTTTCCGTCGGTGTAGGCCACGACCTCGAGACGCCCATCCGGCGCCCGATCGAGATCGGCCACCGCGATACCGCACCGAGGGATGACGCGATCTCCCGTCGGCAGCGTGCCGTAGCTCCACAGCTCGCCGCCGTCCGTGCCGTTGACCGCACGCAGGACCCCGCTACTCGCGCCCTGCCCTCCGGAGCTCATCGTCGTGAACACCACGTCGGGGGTACCGTCACGGTTCAGATCCGCCACCGCCGGCGTCATCATGACGGCGGCCAAACCCGGTTCGAAGGTCCACGACTTCCGCGACCACTTCTCCGTGAGCTGGAGCGCGGGCGGCAGGGTGCTCGTCCCGCAGCTCGGAGTCGTGCTGGCGACGTTGTTGCTTTCGTCGAGCTCGGTGACGGCGAGGTCACTGTCGACGAACGCGAGCCATGGAATGCCCGTGAAGGAGACGCTCCCGCTCAACGGGACGGGTACTGTCACCGTCGACGCGCCGGCCACGCCGGCATGGACGGCGGAGCCGAGGACGTTGTCCGCCGACGGATCGAGCGTGCCGTCGCGGTTGCTGTCGACAAAGACAGTGACGCGGAAGGCGCCGGCGGCGCCGCCGGCGAGGTTCGCGACTTCCACGTTCATGTGGCCCGTCACCGAGAGGGTGTCGCTGTTGACGAAGGCGGGAGCCACGTCGAGGCGCCGCGGCGTCAGGTCGGGGAAGGCATCCACCACCACCGCGACGTCGTCGTGGCCGGTCAGCACGCCGTCGTCCGCGGTCAAACGCACGACGTACGTACCGAGCGCGCTGAAGGTGACCGTGGTCTGCAGGGACGTCGCGTCGGAGAATGTCCCCGTGCCCGGACCGCTGACCACGCGCCACTCGTACTTGAGCGGCTGGTAGACACCATCGTCGGTGGCCGTTCCCGTGAGCGTCGCCGACATCGTCGGCGGTCCCGCGAGCGGATCGGGGCCCGCGTTCACCGACGGCGCCTGGTTGGCCGCGAAAGGGAGGAAGACGTGCGAGCGGTACCGGTTGTTGTTTTCGTTCGATTCGACGATGAGGCCGGTGAGGTTGCCGGTGTCGTCGGCGGAGACCCAGAGCGGCCGCGCGACAGTGTTCGACGCCAGCACGACGGCCACGTCTTCGAAGCCGCCGGCGGCGATGAGGGCGAGGGTGTGGGTCGTGGCGCGCAGGACGCCGCCCGCTAGCGGGTCACCGTCGTAGAACGACACCTTGACACCGGCCCCCACCGAGGAGCCGCCGCGATTGCCGATGCGAGCGGTGATCCGCAGGCCGCCCGCCTCCTCGACCGCGCGCAGATACGAAGGGACGAGATCCGGCTGCGTGCGTTGGCAGCCGACGCCGAAGGGGTTCTGGCGGTACGTGTTGTGCGTCAGCCAGCTCGGTGTTTCCTTCGCAGGGATCGTGGCGTCGTCATAGACGTTGTCGACGTGATACGTGTGCTGGTTCCAGATGGCGCGCGTCGGCACCCATTCCTCCGGGCTGCCTTCGAATACGTAGAGGCCCGGCGGCCGATTGGGGGAGTTGCATCCCGCGTTCACGACACCGAGGAGCTCGGCGTGGCCGTCGGCATCCACGTCGGCGACCACCGGGTTTTCGAGGCCGGTGCAGCTTCCCATCGGGATCTGCGCCCGGGCGGCGCCGTCCGTTCCGCGGAAGATCCACAAGTCCTGCTCGTCGGCGTAGACGGCCTCCGCCGCGCCATCTCCATCGAAGTCGAACACCGAAGAGCCGGTGATCGACGAGTTGATGTCCCGGATCGGAGCCGACCACAGCACGGCACCGCTGGCCTCGAATACGCGGTATTGAGACTGGCTGGCCACGCCGAACTCGGCGGCGCCGTCGCCGTCGAAGTCGCCGACGGTGGGCGGGCCGCCGCCGTTGCCGAGGTTGATCGGTCCTCGCTTGATCGTCCCGGTGTGCTCCAGGAGATAGGCGTTGTTCAGAGTGACCAGGACGATCTCGGGGAACGGATCGTCGTCGAAGTTCCCGACGGCGTCGTAGCCGCCGTTCACTCCCGGCACCTGCCACAGGATGCTGCCGCGGTTGGGTCCCGAGGCCCGATAGGCGACGGGACCGATGACGACTTCCGGAGCGCCGTCGAGATCGAGGTCGACCACGACGGGGACCACGTTCGTCCCGAGGGCGGTGTCGCCGTTCGGGGGGAGAGCGAACGTCCAGAGCGGCGCCCCGCGGGACGAGACGACTTGCCGTCCGGCGACGATCTCAGGGCGGCCGTCGCCGTCGAGATCAGCGACGGCCGGCGCGCCCCATCCGATGGCGGGGCTGATGGGCGTCGACCACAGGAAGCTCCCGTCGGAGGCGAAGGCCGCGAGCAGCGTGCCGATGGTGGTGAGGATTTCCGGACGCCCATCGGGCGCGCCGTCGAGGTCGGCGACGGCCACCTGCGTGATGGGTGAGAAGCGCGTGTTGCCGGGAGGCACCCCCGTGACCGTCCACAGCTCCTGGCCGGTGCCGCTCACGGCGCGCAGGTTCCCGGGACCGGCCCAGAACCCGGTGGGGAACGTGAGCACCACGATGTCGGCGACGCCGTCGGCGTTCAGGTCGGCGACGGCCGGCGTCATGATGATGCTCGTCGACGTGGTGTCGATGGACCAGCTCGTCTTCGACCACTTGATCCGCGGATCCAGGCGGCCCGGGGACACGGGCGGACAATCGGGGTTGGAGCTCGCGAGGTTGTTGTTTTCGTCGAGCTCGTCGACGGCCAGTCCGCTGTCGACGAACGCGTAGACGGCGGCGCCGACGAACGCGACCGCGCCGCCCACGGCGATGGCGAGCGTTGCTTCCGTGAGGCCGTTCAGGCCGGCGTGCGAGGCCACGCCGAGGACGATGTCGACACCGGGATCGAGGATGCGATTGCCGTTGCGATCGTCGAAGAGCGACACCTGGAAGGCGGCGGCGGCGCTCGCGCCGGTGTTCACCACCGTGACCTTCACCGATCCGCCGACGTCGAGCGTATCGGGATCGGTGATCATGCCGGCGACGTCCACCCGGCGCGGTGTGAGGTCGGGCATGGCCGCGACCACGACGCTGACGTCGTCGTTGGCCGTCTTCTCACCGTCGCGGGCGGAGAGCCGAAGGACGTAGGTCCCGGTCGTGCTGAAGGTGGCCGTCGTCGTCGAGGCGGAGTCGTCGTCGAAGGCGACGGTGCCGGGGCCGCTCACCTTTTGCCACGCGAACGTCAGCGCCTGATAGACGCCGTCGTCCGTGGCCGCGCCGGCGATGCGTACCGACAGGGCGGGCGGTCCGGCGCGCAGGTCCGGTCCCGCGTCGACGACGGGCGGCTGGTTGCTCGCCGCCGGCAGATAGAGGGACGACGCGTAGAAGTTGTTCGTTTCGTCGGACTCGAGGATGGCGCCGATCAGGCGGCCGTCGTCGTCGGCCACCACCCACACGGGATGGGCCGACGCGGTGGCGGAGACGAGGATCGAGACGTCGGCGAATCGGGCCGAGTCGAGCGGTGTCGCCACGACAGTCGTTCCGAGCAAGGCACCGCCCTTGCGTGGATCGTCTCTGTAGAAGGAGACCTTCAGCCCGGCGGCGGCGCCGGTCACGCCCACGTTCGCGACGCGTGCCGTCAATCGCCGCGACGCCCCCTCGTCCTGTGCGCGCACGTACGAGGGGACCAGGTCCGGACGGGCCGCTTGGCAGCCGAGCGGCTGTGAGTTCTGGCGGTAGTGGTTGTACGTCAGCCAGCTCGGCGGTTCGTGAGTCGGGATGCTGCCGTCGTCGTTGACGTTGGTGACATGGTAGGTGTGCTGGTTCCAGAGAGGCCGCGCCGGTGCCCAGCCGGCCTGGCTGTAGACGTAGAGCCCCGGTTTCGGAGTGTGGCCGCCGACGAGGAGGTCGGCGGAGCCGTCCCCGTCGACGTCGGCCACCGAGGGCGCGTGGGCGGAGGTGGCGACGGGCGCGGTCGGCCCCAGCACCTCCTCGAACAAGACGTCGCTGCTCGTGCCCTTGAAGACGCGCAGAGACCGGCCGTCCTTGTGCGCGATCTCCGGCTTGCCGTCGCCGTCGAAGTCGAAGGCGGTCGAGCTGGTCGTATGAGACGGGTCGCTGATCGGCGCCGACCACAGCGGGCTCAAGTCGCGCCGGAAGACGGTGTATTGCGTCGAGCCGGCGATGCCGATCTCCGGCACTCCGTCGCCGTCGACGTCGGCGACGAGCGGCGGTCCACCGTCGCCTCCGCCGGGCAGGGCCACCGGACCGGCCTTCAGCGTGCCGTCGTGTTCCAGCAGCCAGACCTGTCCGAGCACCACGACGATCTCGGGGTACGGATCGTCGTCGAAGTTGCCGATAGCGTTGTAGCCGTCGGCCACGGCGCTGTTGCGCCAGTACTCGACACCGGTCTGATTCGGGCTAGTGCCGCGATACGCCGTATGGCCGGCCACCACCTCGGGCAGGCCGTCCAGGTCGAGGTCGGCCACCAGCGATATGAAGCCGGCGTCGTTGGTATTTCCGCCCGGGCTGGCGCCTCGCCACAGCATCGTGCCGTCGCGGCGGAACGCTTGCCGGCCGAGGACGATTTCCGCCTGACCGTCGCCGTTCAGGTCGGCGATCGCGGGCGCACCGAATCCGGGGTCATCCGTCGCCACCGACCACTTGAGGGCGCCCGTGTGCTCGAAGGCCACCAGCTGGGGGACGCCGAACGCCCCGCCCCCGGCCAGCGCCACGATCTCGAGCGGCGGGTCGTCGTCGAGGTTGCCGACGGCGATCTGCGAGCGGAACCGCAGTTGCGTGTTCGGTGTGGCGATCGGGTAGCCGGTGCGACCGTCGACGATGCGCACGTACGACTGGAAGCCGAACGTGCTCAGGAAGACGACTTCCGCATGTCCATCACCGTCGAGGTCCGCGACCACGGGCGTCGAGTCCACCTCCACGTGCGACGGCAGAATCGTGCTCGTGCTCCACTTCCACTTGAGCGACGGCGCGAATGGCATCGGCGCCGGTGTCGGGCAGGGCCGCGGTGCCTGGCGGTAGTTGTCGTCCTCGTTCGTTTCCGGCACCTCGAGGCCGCTGTCGACGAAGGCGTAGACGGGCGCCCGCGCGAACGTCACCTTTCCGGTGGCGGGCACGGCCACGCTGCGGCTCTCGCCCGCGGCCAATGAGGCCTGGGGCGTCGTGGCGAGCAGGACGTCGGTCGTGGGCTCGTAGGTGCCGTTGCCGTTCGCGTCCGTGAAGAAGAGGAGCGTGAACGCGCCGGCCGAACCGGGGCCCAGGTTCGAGACGGTGGCGGAGACCGGGCCGCTCGCGTTCAACGTGTGGGCGTCGACGACCACCTCGGAGGCGTCGAGCGCCGACACGATGAGGTCCGGCAGCAGCGAAACCGACACCGCCGTGTCGTCGGATGCCGTGAGTTGGCCGTCGTTCACCGTCAGCCGGAACACGTACTGGCCCGACTGTGGCAGCAGTACATCGGTCGTCGCCGATGTCGGAGTGCTGAGCGTCGCCGTCGCCGGCCCGCTGACCTGGGTCCACAGGTACGTCGGCGCCTGCACGAGGCCGTCGTCGCTGCCGGAGCCCGTGAGCGTCACCGACGCCGGCAGCGGTGGCCCGCCGACGAAACGATCCGGGCCCGCGTTCACCGTCGGCGGCGCATTGACGGTGAAGCGGAAGACAGGCGACGGCGCCTCGGCGCCGTGGGTATCGTGGGCGACGATCTTCCACAGGAAAGCGTCCGTGCCTCCGGGTGTGGTGGAGTCGTACGTGCTCGCCGACTGGCCGGTCGCCACGCGCGGCAGCGTGCCCACCGCATCGTGCAGGGTCCAGAGGTCGTTCATGAGCACCGGTGTCACGCGATTGTTCACGCCGAGCGCGACCACCAGGCGGCCGGAAAGCGGGTCGTAGGCGCCCGCGGCCTCGAACCGTCCCTGCGGGCGCGGCGCGTCGGGATTCACGAGCTGCCACTGTGCGGCGCCACCCGCCGGCATGTCGAGAAGCCACGCTTCGCGCGCGACGACGTTGGTCGAGCCGGCAAGGCCGCGGCCGGTGCCGCCGAAAACCATCAGGCGCTGCGCGACGGCGTCGTAGCCCGCCACGTGACCCCAACGGCCGGCGGGCGTGCCCGTCGTCGTGAGCGTCGACCAGCTCGGGGTCGCGCCGTCGAGGCCGTTCAGGATCCAGACGTCTCCGTACGCGACGTCGCTCGTGTTGCGGCCGCCGTAGACGATCAGGCGATGGCCGCGAGCGTCGTAGCTGGCGGTGGCGCCGTGTCGCGCGGTAGGCGCGCCGCCGGATGTGTCGAGAACTGTCCACGCCGGCGTGCCGAAGCCGTTGGCATCGGCGAGGGCCCAGACGGCGTTCGAATCGGCGGCACCATCGTGGCCGCCGAAGACGAACAGACGATTCGTGGTCGCATCGTAGGCGGCGCCGTGACTGCGTCGCCCCGCCGGCGACGCGGGCAGCGACGACCACTGACCCGCCGTTTCATCGAGCACCCAGGCGTCGGCCAGCGGCGACGTGCAGTCGCCCGCACAGCCGCCGTGAACGATGAGGCGGCGGTTCACGCTGTCGTAACCGGCCACGGCGTTGCGTCGCGCGTCGGGCCCACCCCCGATGTCGATGGCCGACCACGTCGGCGGCGCCGCCGTGCCCGTCGCGTTCGCGAGCACCCACAGCTCGGCGCTGTCGCCGGCAGAGGTGAGGCCGCCGAACACGTACAGTCGGTCACGCTCTCCGTCGTAGGCGCCGGCGGCGCCGCGGCGCGGAGTGGGGCCGGTGGTGGGGGAGCACGCCTCCGACCACGATTGGCCCGTGGTGCCGAAGGCGCTGCCGAAGTAGACGTCGTAGGTGACCGCATCGCCGTCCGCATCGGACGACGTCCACGTGAGCGTCGGGTTCAGGCCCAGGCCGGTCGCGCCGTCCATCGGTGTGCGTCCCGCCGGCCGCGCCGGCGCCTGGTTCACGGCGTCGTCATTCGTGATCGTGACCACGCCGACGCCGTCGGCGATGGTGGCCTGGGTGGCGTCGGCGAGGACGATGCGGAACGTCTCGTCGCCCTCGGGCAGCAGGTCCCCGACGATGGCGATGGTCGCCGTCTTCGACACTTCGTTCGGCGCGAACGTGAGCTGCGCGAAGCCTGGCCGGTAGTCGCAGTCGGCACCGGCCGTGCCCGGCTCCGTGCCGTAGACGACAGTGACCGCCTGGGTGTGCGGTGCGGAGAGCCGCACGACCGCCTGCACCTCGCGCGTGCCGCGGTGGCCTTCGACGACAGTCGCGTCGTCGATCGAAAGCGAGGGTATCGCCGGCGCCGCGACGTGCACGACGACGGTGTCGCTCGTCGTGAGCTCACCGTCGGCGGCCGACAGGCGGAGCTCGTAGTCGCCGAAGGTGCTGAACGACGCGGTGGTGTCGACAGCGTGCGGGTCGCCGAACGTGATGTCGCCCGGCCCCGAGACTTTCGACCACGTCGTGGTCACGACACCGGGCGGCGGCAGGCCGTCATCGGTGACGGTGCCGTCGAGGGCGACGCTGTTCGCCGGCCACGTGATCGTCTGCTCCGCGCCGGCGTCCACGACGGGCGCGTGGTTCTGAACGACAGCGATCGTGACGAAGCCTTCGTTGGTCGCGTGGCCGTCGTTCGCGCTCAAGCGCAGCACGTACGTGCCCGGCTCGCTGAATGTGGCCGACGTGTCTTCGCTGGTGGGCGTGGTGAACGTCACCGTGCCCGGGCCGCTCACCTTCTCCCACGCGATCGTGAGGGTCTGGTCCGGCAGGCCGTCGTCGGTGACGGTGCCATCGAGGGTGGCGCCCGCAGGCAGGAGGATCGTCTGAGCGAGGCCCGCGTCCACGACGGGCTTCTCGTTGAGGACGATGTCGACGAGGTCCTCCGCCGTCTGCCGTGAATCGCTCGCCGTCAGCTTCAGGACGTACCGCCCGGGCAGGCTGAAGGTGGCGATGGTATCGACGGCCGACGCGTCCGCGAACACGACGCCGCCCGGGCCGGAGACCTTCGACCACGTCGTGGTGAGCACGGCGCCCGGCGGCAGTCCGTCATCGCTGGCGGTGGCGTCGAGCGCCACCGTGTTCGTGGGCCACAGGATGAGCTGATCGAGGCCGGCGTCCACGGTGGGGCGTTTGTTGAAATGAATCGTGACGGTACCGACGGGCGACAGGCGGCCGTCGGTGGCGGTGAGCGAGAGCACGTACGTGCCGGGCGCGGTGACGGTCGCGCTGGTATCGACGGCGGCCGGATCGGCGAACGTCACGTCGCCGGGCCCCGAGACCCTCGCCCACGTCGTCGTCAGTGTCGAGCTCGGTGGCAATCCGTCGTCGCTGGCGCTGCCGTCGAGTGACGCTGTCGCCGTCGGCCAGTCGATCGTCTGCTCCGTGCCCGCGTCCACGAGCGGTGCTGCGTTGACGATGACGGTGACGTCCTTGAAACGGCTGCAGAGGCCATCCGTGCCCGTCAGGCGCAGCACGTAGGAGCCGGCGGCACTGAACCGCGCCTGCGTGTGGGCGGCATCCGGTGGGGTGAAGGTGACGGTGCCTGGGCCGGACACGAGCGACCACGTGCGAGTCAGCACATTCGGCAGCGGCGGCAGGGCGTCATCGGTGACGCTGCCCTGCAGGTTCACAGTGTCCGCAGGCCAATCGATGACATCGACCGGAGCGATCGTCACTGTCGGGCACTCGTTGAACGTGGCCGTCACGTCGTCGGTGACGCTGGCGCTGCCGTCGCCGGCGCTGAGCCGCAGGACGTAGACACCGGAAGCGCCGACGGTCGCGGTCGTGTCCGTTGCCGACGGATTGCCGAACGCGACCGTGCCGGGGCCAGAGACCTTCGACCACGTCGTGGTCAACGTCGAGCCGGGGGGCAGGCCGTCGTCGGAGGCGGTGCCGTCGAGGGCGGCGGTGTTCGTCGGCCACTGGATCGTCTGATCGGGTCCGGCGTTCACAGTCGGCGCGCCGTTTTCGGCCACGACCGTGATCTTCACGTCGTCCTGCGCCGACAGCGCGCCGTCGTTCGCGGTCAGGCGCAGCAGGTATTCACCGGCGGCGGAGAACGTCGCTGTCGTATCGGCCGCGGACGGATCGCCGAACGTGACGGTGCCGGGTCCGGAGGCCTTCGACCATGACGTCGTGAGCGTGCCGCCGACGGGTTTGCCGTCGTCCGTCACCGTCCCGTCGAGGGCGACGCTGCTCGCCGGCAGCTCGATCGTCTGATCCGCGCCGGCATTCACCTGCGGCGCCCCGTTCTGCGTGCCGCACATCTCGGGCGTACCCGTGACGGTGCCGGTCGTCACGGTGCGGAATCCCGTCGGCGCGCTGCCGCTCGCGTTGCAGTGATCCACCGCCGCCGCCGCCTGCGCGGCCACGCTCGCCAGGTCCGCCGGCGACTGGCTCTTCGGTACCGTGACCGCCACGCACTGGTGCACGACGTTCGGCGCCTCGCCGGCGGCCACGAGTATCAGATACACCCGGCCGTCGCGTTGCCCACTGCGTTCCGGCCGCAGCCGCAGCGTGCCGTCTTCGATCACCGCGTCCTCGTGCGTATGGCCGTCGCCCTGGCAGTCCTTCGGCTCGTCGCTGTAGACCGTCACTTGCGCCGGCAGGAGACCTGCGCACGCGCTGTTCGCGCAGGCCTTCAGGCCGACGTCCTCGAGCTTGTGGCTCGGCGGCCAGAGCGACTCGCGCTCGACGGCCACGGACACCGTCGGCGTATTCGGGTCCGCGACGGTGACCTTCTGCGTGCAGCTCGAGCGAAGGCCCGCGCCGTCGATGGCCGACCACGTCACGCTCGTCGTGCCGACGCCGAACACCGCCGACGCGCTGCTCGAGACGTTGGCGGCGCCGCAGTTGTCCGATGCGAAGGGCGTGCTCAGCGCGGGTGCGGAGACCGAGCACTGTCCAGCTTCGGCGCTGATTTTCACCGCCGCCGGACACGTGAGCGTCGGCGGCGTCTTGTCCTCGACGGTGATGACGGCGGTGTCGCGCGACGTCGAGGTTCCGTCGGACACCGCCAGCTCGATCGCGTTCAGCCCCTGGACGAGAGCGACAGTCGGCTTCGGCCCTTCCACGGTGCCGAACGGCCCCGTCCAGGCGTACGTCAGCGGATCGCCTTCGGGATCAGTCGAGGCGGTGCCGTCGAGTGTCACTGTCGCCCGGCACGCGCCGTCCGCGGGCAGCGTCTGATCCGCCCCCGCCTTCGCGACGGGCGCGGTGTTACCGGTCGTGAGCGTGACGTCGCGGAAGCGCACCTCCGGCTGCGAGTACGCGTAGAGGCCGAAGCGTCCCGGTGCGAAGCTCCCGACGACGTCGAAGATCGCCGCGCCATCCAGGCGCAGCGTCACGCGTCCGCGGCGCACCGACAGCTCGAGGTCGTACTCGCGGTCGTGGCGCCAGCCTTTGCCCGGGCCTTGCTTGCGCGCGAGCACGTGGTGGGTGGCGCTCTCCTGATGCGCCCAGAACGTCGACAACGTACTCGGGGCGGCGCCCTGCAGGCGCGACAGCGTCCAGCCTTCCTTGGCGTCGTGGCCGCTCGCGCTCTCGGTCCTGGCCTTCCAGTCGACGAGCCACAGGTCGTACGTCACCGTGGCCGCCGTCGACAGCGGCGACTTCATCCCGAAGGCGAGGCCGATGAAGTCGTCCTGCCGCGTCCTCTTCAGGACCTTCACTTTGGCGCGCAGCGTCGTATCGATCGCGTCGCCGGGGCTCACGAGCAGCGTGGGTTTCGTGCCGCCCTTCGTCTGTGTCGTCGACGCGCCGTCGCTCGACGTCTGCCATTGGCCTTCGCCGGCGACACCTGCCACCGTCCACGCACGGAGGTCTTGCCCCGCGGCCGCGGCCGATGGTGTCTGAGGTGGCAGTCCGGTCGCCAGTGGCGCCCATGGCAATACGACGGCCGGTGAGGCCACGACCGCAGGCAGCGGAGTCAGCGGGTACTGGGCGAAGACCGCGCTCTGCAGGCCAAAGACATAGAGAAGGAGGGTGGCGGTGAACCGTCTTGAAAGACGCATTCGTCGAAGACTCCCTGCTACACCGCGATCGGCGGCAAGCGATCAGACGTACCTTCAATGGAAAGTGACGTTCGGGGCGAGACGATGACTCCACGTCGCAGCCAAGCCGCAGGGCCGCTGCAAGCGATCGATGCGCAGTAACTTTCCGATGAGACAGTGTGAATATCGGACGCGGAACGCGGACTGTCAATCCTAAAGTGCCCGAGGCCGGAATCCTGCACGGCCGGCGGTAGATCAGGCGAAAGGATCAGACGAAATGTCATCATGGCGCACGGCTGAGGTGCAAGCGATGGGCCATACGCCGCCTCTATTAAGTCCCTGTATCGTAAGAATTTGATGGATCGACAAGGGCCGGCGGTCTCAGTCCTGGGTCCCAGAGTCCTTGGCGCGGTCTCATTTTTGGGTCTACGGTGTTGATTTCTCCAGCGGGACTGTTTACGTTCTGACCCGATGTCGAGCGCTTCGGAGCCGCCGCGCCGGTACCCGCAACTCTTTCGCGCGATGAACGACGTGCTGCGTGTCCTTTCTAATGATGGGAACGAGCGCGAGGCCCTCCGCCATTCGTTCGAATCAGCGGCGGCGGGCTTCGGGGCGCAGAACGCGTTGCTCCTCGTCGTCGAACGGCACGAGCCGCTGGTTCTCCGCTGCGCCCACTCCCGCGGCACGCTGACCGCCAGGCAGGTGAGCGCCTGTGAGCGGGGTGAGTCGGTGAAGGGGGTCAGCCCGTCCGTCATACGCCGAGTCGTCGAGAGCGGCCGCCCGGAGCTGCGAGCGCACCCGCTGGCCACCGCTACCGCCTTCGACACGGAGTCGCTCAGCGGAGCCGAGTATTCAGTCCTGTGTGCTCCGATCCTCGATATCGCCAATGCGCGCACGTTGGCCGTGGTGTACTTCCAGAACCTGGGTCTCGGCGATGCGTACGACGAAAGCGACCTCGCGTGGCTCGAGGGCTACGCGACTGTCGTCGGACGCATCTTCGGTCTGCACTTCGAGCAGCAGCGCCGATTCCGCGAGCTCGACGCGCTCGTCCACGGAGGCGCGGGCCGCGAGGACGGCCCGGACCTCATCGGGGAGTCGGCCCACATGCAGAGCCTCCGGCGCGATCTCCACGAGATGTTCATTCCCGCCCTGGGAGCGCCGGAGCCGGAGCCCCTCCTCATCCTCGGCGAACGCGGCACGGGCAAGGATCTGGTGGCGCGTTACCTGCACGCCTATGGCGCGCGGGCGAAGCAAGCCTTCATCGCCGTGAACTGTGCGGAGGTCACCGACGAGCTGGCGAGCTCGCGATTCTTCGGCCACAAGAAAGGATCGTTCACGGGCGCCGGGGCCGACGAGCCGGGCGTGTTCCGCGCCGCGCAGGGCGGTGTGCTGTTCCTCGATGAGATCGGGGACCTGAGCCCTCGGGCGCAGGGCTGTCTTCTGCGCGTGCTCGAGAACCACACGGTGGTGCCGGTGGGCGAGACGCAGGAGATCCGAGTGGACGTGGCCGTCGTGCTCGCCACCAACCACGACCTGGCGGCGGCGGTCGCCGCGGGGCGCCTTCGCGCCGACTTCTACGATCGCTTCCGAACGCAGTCGATCCGGCTGCTCCCGCTGCGCGAGCGGCCGTGGGACATCCCGCCGCTGCTCGAGCATTTTCGCTCCCATCACGAGCACCGACTGCAGAAGAAGACGCTGGGCTTCTCGCAGGACGCCTTGCGGGCCCTGGTCTCGCATTCGTGGCCGGGCAACGTGCGAGAGCTGGCGCGCGCCTGCTCGCTCTTCGTGACGCACGCGCGGCCGGGGGCGCCGATCAACCACGCCTTGATCGCGCGGAGCTACGCGGAGGCCCTCGAAGGCTCCGCGAACCCGGCGGCGGCGCAGGTCCTGTGGGAGGGCGCCCCCCTGCGGGAGGCCACGCGCACGTTCCAGCGCGAGGTCATCCTGGCGCGCCTCGAGCGTCATCGCGGCAACATCCGCGGGGTACGCGAGAGCCTCGGGCTGACGAAGTCGACCTATCACCGATACCTGAACAGCCTCGGCATCACCAGCGGCGACGAAAGCGGATGAGCACCGACGGCCGCGCCGTGGGCGTCACGGACCTGTCGGAAGAGCGCCCCGACCTCGGCCCTCGCTTCCGCCTCACCCGCCGCCTTGGAATGGGGGCGTTCGGCATCGTCTACGAGGCTTTCGACGACCTCCGCGAGTCGACGGTCGCGCTGAAGATCCTGCGCCGGGGCTCTGCGTTCGCCCTCTATCGATTCAAGCGGGAGTTCCGATCGCTCGCCGACATGAGCCATCCGAACCTCGTGCAGCTCTACGAGCTGCACTCCAACGAAGACCGTTGGTTCTTCACGATGGAGCTCGTCGAGGGTCGGCCCTTTCTCGACGTCGCTTCGCGGCACGCCCTCGAAGCCACGGAGCTGCGCGCGCTCTTTGCACAGCTCGCCGCAGGCGTGCTCGCCTTGCACGACGCGGGAATGCTCCATTGCGACATCAAGCCCTCCAATGCCCTCGTGACGCCGGATCACCGGGTGGTTCTCCTCGACTTCGGTCTCCTCCGCAGCTTCGCACCGGCCCCCGAAGAGCGCGCGGCCGAGCTGGCCGGAACCCCCGCCTACATGGCGCCGGAGCAGGTGGCGGGCCGCCCGACGGCGGCGAGCGACTGGTACAGCGTCGGCGTGATGCTCTACGAAGCCCTCGTCGGGGCTCCGCCGTTCACCGGCACTGCGCTCGACGTCCTGAAGAAGAAGCAGCGTCTGGCCGCGCCGCGCCCGGTCTCCGTCGATCCGAGCGTCCCCGCCGATCTGGACGCGCTCTGCGCCGAGCTGCTGGCGCGCGATCCCGCGGCGCGCCCGCCGGGCACCGACGTCCTGCGCCGGCTGCGGTCGTGCACGTCGGTGCCGGTTTCGGCAGCGTCCGTCGAGTCGCGCCAGGAGGTCTTCGTCGGACGCGCCGGCGCGCTCTCGCGCCTGCGTGAGGCCTACGATCTCACACGCGCCGGAAGCCTGGCCGTCGCCTACGTCCGCGGCCCTTCCGGGATGGGCAAGACGGCCCTCGTGCGGCGGTTCGCACAAGAGCTGGCGGCGCAGGACCCGCCACCCTGGGTCCTCTTCGGGAAGTGCCACGAGCGCGAGTCGGTGCCGTATAAAGCGATCGACGGCGTGGTGGACGGGTTGGCTCACCACCTCGCCTCGCTCGCGCCCGATCGGCTCGCCTCACTCGTGCCGCCTCGAGCCCATGCCCTCGGCCGGCTGTTTCCCGTGCTCGCGAGCGTTCCGGAGATCGCGGACGCTCCCGCCCTCGGTGACCAGCCCGTCGATTCCCTGGAGCAACGGCGACAGTCGTTCCTGGCCTTGCGCGACCTGCTGGGGCGCGTCGCTCGCGAGCACACTCTGGTGCTCGTGGTCGACGATTTGCACTGGGGCGACGCGGACAGCGCCGTCCTGCTGGACGAGCTCATGCGTCCTCCCGACGCCCCGCCCTTCCTGCTGATCGGCTGCTATCGCGGCCACGAAGCGGCGCTGAGCCCAGTGATGAGCCGCCTGCTGGCGGAGCACCCGCCGGGGGAACCCTACGTGCGCGAGGTGGCGCTCGGAGAGTTGCCTGTGCAGGAATCCTACGCGCTGGTGCGGGCGCTCGATCGACACGAGGCATCGGCGGTGGCCGACATCGATGCCGTCGTGCGCGAGTCCGGCGGCCATCCGCTGTTCATCGAGGCCCTCGTCGGCTACTCGGGCACGCAGTCGGCCACCCTCGCCGCCGTCATCACCGATCGCGTGGCCCGCTTGCCGGCTCCACCGCGCCGCCTTCTCGAAGTCCTGGCCCTGGCGGGGGCACCCCTGCCGTCGCTCGTCGCCAAGCGCGCCAGCGGTCTGCCGGACCTGACGGCGATGTCCGTGTTGCGAAACGAACGCCTCATCCGCGCGCGGGCCGGCGGTGCCGACGAGGAGATCGAGATCTACCACGACCGCATCCGTGAGACGGTGGCCGCAGCGCTGCCCGCGAACATCCGGCGTGCCCATCACGGGGAGCTCGCCTCGGCCCTCGACACCTGGGGCCGCGCGGACCCGGAGACGCTCGCCATCCACTTCGAAGCGGCCGGCCGCCACGCGCGCGCCGCGGGTCATGCCGTGGCCGCCGCGCGGGGCGCCGCCGCGACCCTCGCCTTCGATCGCGCCGCTCGGCTGTATCGCCAGGCGCTCCGCCTCGTGCCGGACGACCACGGGAGCCGCCGCGAGCTGTTGACCGGCCTTGGAGATGCCCTCGCCGGCGCCGGCCGCGGGGCGGAGTCGGCGGCGGCGTATCAACAAGCCGCGGATGGAGCGCCTCCCGCCGAGCGATGGCAGCTGCTGCGCCGAGTGGCTCAGCAGCTCCTCAGCAGCGGCCGGATCGAAGAAGGGCGCAGCGTCCTTCGGCGGGTCCTGGCCGCCGTCGGCATGCGCATGCCGGAGACGCCGGCGGCCGCGTTCCTGCTCTTCATCGCCGGCAAGATCCAGTTGTGGTTTCACGGCCTGTCCTTCGTGGAACGCCCGGAAGCGGAGGTTGCGCCCGAACACCTGGCCAGGGTCGACGCCGCGTGGTGCGCGGCGGAGGGCCTGTCGTTCGTTCACACCATCCACTCGGCGGCGTTCCAGACGCTCCACCTCGTGCTGGCGCTCCGTGCGGGCGAGCCTCACCGAGTGGCTCGGGCGCTGGCGATGGAAGTGATGCGGCTGGCCATCTATGGGAGCCGCTCGTCGAAGGAGCCGCAGCGCATGCTGGGCGTGGCTCGCGCCCTGGCCGAACGCCTCGGCGACGATCATCTTCAGGCCCTGGCGACGCTGGCCGCGGGGACGACGGCCTACCTGAGCGGGCGTTGGCGGGAAGGCGTCGATCACTGCAGCCAGGCTCACCAGCGGTTGCGGCGCAGCGGCGGCACGACGTGGGAGAAGGACACCGCCCAGTTCGTGCGGGTGGCGAGCCTGCTGTACATGGACGAGGTCGAGGAGCTGGCGCGCGGCTTGCCGGCCTTGCAGCAAGAGGCGCGAGAGCGCGGCGATCTCTACATGGAGGTGTTGCTCGCCGTCGTGGTCGCACCCTACGTGCATCTGGCCGCGGACCGCCCGGCGGAGGCCGCTCGCGTGTCTGCCGAGGCCATCGCCCGGTGGCCGAACCGGCAGTGGGACGTCCCCAGGAACTGCTCCCTCCACGCGCAAGTCGAAACCGCGCTCTATGCCGGTGACGCGGAGCAGGCGTGGCGGCTGAGCACGTCGAGCTGGCCGCATCTCCGGCGCGCACTTCTTCTCGAGGTGCAGATTCTTCGGATCATCTGCCTGAGCTTCCGGGGGCGGAGCGCCCTGGCGATGGCGGCGGAGGCCCAGGGATCGAGCCGGCGTGCGTTCCTGCGTCACGCGGAGCGCGATGCGGCACGGATCGCGCGCGAGCGCGTTCCGTGGGGCGACGCCCTCGCGGCTTTCCTCCGCGCGGCTGTCTGCTGTGGAAGGGGACTACGGGACGAGTCTCGCCTCGCGCTCGAACACGCTGAGCGCGGATTCCACGCGGCGGAGATGAAGCTTCACGCCGCCGTCGCTGCGCGCCGGCTGGGGGAGCTGCTGCTCGATCCCGCGCGCGTGCAGGCCGCCGATGCCGTCATGCACGGCCAGGGGATCGTCGCACCGGAGAAGATGGCGCGGCGGCTGCTGCCCTGGTTCAGAAGGTGACGCTGAAGCGGACGGACACGTTCTTCGGCTCGTCGAGCGGATCGGCGAGGAGCGTCGCCGTCAGCACGAGCACGTCGTACCAGAAGTGCTGGAAGATGGACTCGCGCACGCTGCCGCCGTTGTGGCGCGTCAGCCATCCGTCGTAGAGCGCGGAGAGCGTCTGCACGATGGGGAGCGAACCGCCCGCCTCGTAGTGCAGCGCGCCGAAGAGCACCGCCTGGGTGCCGTTGGCCGCCCAGAAGCTGCCCATCCGCCGCTGCGCGAGCGGGAGGACGTAGCCCCGGAACAGCGCCTCTTCGGCCACTCCGGCGTTGTACGAGATGCCGGCCACGAACAGCTCGTCGCCCTCGTGGTAGGGGCGGAAGCGGTCATGGCCGTGACGCCCGTCGATGTAGACCGCCGTGGCCAGGGCGGCGGCCACGCCCATGGGGATCCACGTCGTCCGGCGCTTGGCGTAGCTCAGGGCGAAGGGGGCGGTGAAGAGGCGCTCCGTCGGCTCGTGATGGGTGAGGAAGCCGTACTCGCCGCGCCGCTGCAACTCGGGCACGGCCCGGTGGAAGGAGTCGTACGCGCTCAGGAACAGCGCAGACTGCCCGCTGCTCAGTAAAACCAGCCCCCATTGCTCGCGCGGGGAGCTGGTCGTGAGGTCGACGTCGTCGAGCGCCTCGTCGCCGATCAGGGCGCTCCCTGCCAGGATGCCGCCGAAGGCGGTGGTGGTGAAGGCCAGGCCGGCGCGAGGATCGCCGTGGACGTATTGCCCGAGCCCGGGCACGACGAGGCTACCCATGGGGAGCCAGAAGTCGGACGTGGGGCCCCCCCGGGGCGCGGGCGACGGCGTGGGTGCGGCATCCGTTTCCGCGGGATCGGTCTCCGCGCCCGCGAGCGGCGGTGGCTCCAGTATGAGGGGCGCTGCCTGCGGCGCATCGAGCGGTCCTCCGCGCGCAGGCACCGCCGCCGCCAGGGCCGAGACCAGCAAGAGCATTCTCATCATCAACGAGTCCCTTCACTTCGAGGTCGAACGCGCATGTCCACCGAGTGCACGTGCTCGACAAGACTTGAGTCCTGTACTACGAACGGGGATGAGGGCCTTCGCCCTCGTTATTACTGGCGCGCGCCGGGCGGCGGTTGCAAGAAACATCGATCTTCTGAGACGTATGGTCCAGGTGCCGCTCACGGCGTCGATTCCACAGCCGGGCTCACGATCGTCTTCGCGCGCGCCGCGCACGCCCATCTGCCCGGCTGACGCGGCTGCGCGGTGACGGCGAACCGCTCGCCGGCGGCGTCGGCATGATAGCGGAAGGTGTAGCCCCGCGTGGTCGGCCTCGGGATCGAAGCCGGGAGACACTCGTTGCGCGCGAGGTCGCTCGCCGCCGCCGGGTGGCGCCCGTGTTCGGCGCCATGCCGTGGCCGCCCGCCTCTACGAGCCGCAGGTGCGACAGGGGGCTCCCTTTCGCACCACGAGAGGGAGGCGCGTGGCCGGCGGTGTTGCCGGCAATGACATCCGGAGCTTCACGGTGCTGTTCGCGCGCAGCACGGTCGTGCCATAGACGATCTCCCGCGTTCCATCCACGTTGAGATCGGCCAGCGTCAGCGCGCCCGTCTTGCCCCGAGGTTGGCGGGCGTCGTGCTCGCGTCGACGTGCTACATGACGCCTGACACCCGACTCCAGGCGCGGGGCCGTTCGTCCGGCGGAGGCGCTCACCGCCAGGGCCGGCGGCCGATGCGAGCGCGGCCGGTCAACGCGGAGCTAAGCTGCGAAGCGCGACTCGATGATGACAGCCGTCCCTGCTATACCACCTACAAACTTCAGCGCCTCGTCTGCTTCAGCGATCCGTTGGACGGACGCGTTCCTTCCCGAGGTTGGCGACAGCGGTCCTCTGGCGGTCCGGACACCTCCAAACCCGCAAAAACGCGATGTCGAGTGCCCTCTCGCAAACGGGCCAATATCAGCGCGTTCCGGGCGAGACCCTCCAGAGGGTCTCTGGAAGTCCTTTCGTTACCGTCCGCCGTTGCCTCTCTGAGGCGTGGTGTGTGCACGGACCGACAGCAGGAGGGCTGTGCTCTGAAAACGGCCGTTCGGGGCGTAGCAACCGACGTCCGTCAACGGTTCACGAGCGGTAACCGCAAAGTCCGGCTAAGACTTGGGAGGTCGCGCTAGGCGGTCAAGCGTGTACTTCCTAAGGCGCTCCTGGGGTATCGACTCGGCGACCGACCGCGCTTCTTCAGGATAGCCCCAGCTCGATAGCAGGACACTCGCACCACCAAGCGTCTTTGCTGCATCAAAGTCCCCCGTTGCCACTCCTTGCGCAAGGCCCACGGCTCGTCGAAGCACTCGTAACGCATCCGCGCTTTCGGCAAGGTTGTGCAACTCAACGCTGACCCCAAGGAGCACGGTCGGTGTTTCCCACGTGCTGTGCGGGATTCCCTCTGCGACGCGTTCCGCTTCCGCGAGAAGCACTCTTGGTTCAGCGGTGGCACCCTGTCGGGCGAATTCTCGTGCGACGTCTCGAAGCGCGATGGCGCGGCCGTGTGCCTCACCGACGTCTCTTGCCAACGCCGCCGCGTCGGCTTGACGCAGACGGGCAAGATGCACTGCGATCCTACTGAGGGTGAAGTTTCGATGGTCTTCGTCGGTGATAGACTTGATGTAGTCGACCGCCGACTGAACGTTGCCCCCGGAAGCGCATCGCCTCATCGCTTCCTCGTAGTGTCGCTCGAACTCATCCTGCCAGACCACGTGCGCTAGTTTCCATTTCTATCGTACGGCAACGTGCTCGCCCGGCTCAACGACGGCGCACCCATCGCAATGGATCTTCGATCTTGATGCGCTTGGCTGCCTGGGAGAACCTGGCCGCGTACGACTGAGCATCTTCTGGCCCGACGATAACGGACCAATGCCCCCGTTCAATCTCTGGCGTGTAGATGGCGCTGATGCCAAGTAGTTCGGGCTCGATGAAGGCCGCAAGGGGCCAGCGTCCGCCGCGAGTTTCCAAGGCGTTGAATCCAACGCAGTGCTCCTTGTCGCCCCATGGGCGGTCGAACATCGACAGGCCATCCTCGTCTCGGTCGGGGTCCCAAAGGAACTGATTTGGGCTAGTGCCGTTTGTTGCACGCCACAGCACGATGGGCCTGGTTCTGTTGTTGTCGTTCTCGAG
>Ga0075429_100000296_pt1 | contig 35293 bp, 28 predicted proteins | sample RhiMetdeltSRZDD3_FD_75295 | JGI IMG/M metagenome (GOLD analysis project Ga0075429, IMG submission 75295) | Populus rhizosphere microbial communities from Tennessee, USA - Rhizosphere MetaG P. deltoides SRZDD3 | ecosystem: Host-associated > Plants > Roots > Rhizosphere > Soil | place: USA...
CCCGGCGCCGGCCACGCGCCGGGTGTTGCAGCTCACCGGGCTCACGCTCGAGCAGATGGACGTCATCGAGCTGAACGAGGCGTTCGCCGCGCAGGGCCTGGCGGTGCTGCGCGACCTCGGCCTGGCGGACGACGACGCGCGCGTCAACCCGAACGGCGGCGCGATCGCGCTGGGGCATCCGCTGGGCGCGAGCGGCGCGCGGCTGGTCGCCACGGCGGTGAACCAGCTGCAGCGCATCAAGGGCCGCTACGCGCTGTGCACGATGTGCATCGGCGTGGGGCAGGGGATCGCGGTGGTGCTGGAGCGCGTCTGATGAAGGCGGCCTGCGTCCGCTGATCGGGGCGACGTATCCGCTGGATGCCGTGCGCGAGGCGCTGGGCGGCCTGGAAGAGCAGGTCCTCGCTCCACGTGTGCAGTACGAGGTCGAAGGCGCCCGCGTCGCGCCAGCGCGGCACCTGCGGTCGTCGTGAACGTCGCGGCCGTGGCCGGTGCGCCCCCCCGACCCAGGGGTGCGGCATTTCGCCGCACGGGAAGACCCGGGGTCCGTCATAAGATTCGTGCCGAAAATTCGCGGCCGCACCGCCACGCCGTGCGGAAGCCACCGGGGGACGCGCGTTCCGAGGAAGTGGCAGTGAAACGAGCACGGCCTCTGCAGTCCAGCCGCGCACGGGTGCAGTTCAGCGCGCCCCGCGCGTCGCGCCGCCGTTTCCGCACGGCCGGCGCACGCGAGGTCGGCCAGCGTCTCGAAGCCGCGCTCGGCGCGGCCGGGCGCATTCCGATCAATGCCGTCGCCAGCGCCATGCTGGTGATCGATGCCGACGGCGCCGTTCGCTCGATGAACCAGGCGGCCGAGCGCCTCCTGGGATACGAGCGCGATCAGTTGCTCGGGCGCGAACTGGAGCTGCTCGTGCCGGACGGCAGCCGCAACCTCCACGCCGCGCTGCGCAACCGCTTCATCGCCGAGCCGCGCGCCCGCTGCATGGCCGGCGAGCGCCCGGTGGTCGTGCGCTGCCGCGACGGTCGAGAGGTGGCGGTCGAGATCGGGCTGTTTCCGGAAGTGGGCCCCGCCGGCCAGGCGTCGGTGGCCGTATGCATCGGCGACCTGACCGGGCGCCGGCGCGCCGAGCGTGCGCTGCGCGACGCCCAGGCGGACATTGCGCGCGTGGCCCGCGTCGCCACCCTGGGCACCGTCGTGGCCACCATCGTCCACGAGATCAACCAGCCGCTCGCTGCCATCGCCAACAATGCGCGTGCTTGCGGCCGGTGGCTGGCCCGCGGCGAGATTCAGGCGGCGCTCCAGTCGGCCGAGGCGGTGGTGGCGGATGCCCATCGCGCCGGCGCCATCGTCGCGGGAGTGCGCGCGCTCGCCTCGAAGGCGCCGCCGCACGCCGAACCCGTCGACCTGAACGACGCCATCCGCGAGGCCACGGTCTTCGCGCACGGCCTGTCCGATCGCCGCGGCGTGGCGCTGGACACGTGCCTGTCGGCCGAGCTTCCGCCGGTGCGCGTGGACCGCATCCAGTTGCAGCAGGTGCTGCTCAACCTCGTCATCAACGCGATCGAGGCGATGGACGAGCCGGCCGCCGGCGGTCCCGATCGATGGCGCTGCGCGCGTCGCGCCGTGGTCGTGAGCTCCGAGCGCGCGGGATCGGACGTGGTGGTGTCCGTGCGGGACACCGGGCCGGGCCTGGCGACCGGCGAGGCGGATCGCATCTTCGAAGCCTTCTACACCACCAAGCCGCGCGGAATGGGCGTCGGCCTGGCGGTCAGCCGCTCGATCGTCGAGGCCCATGGGGGGCGGCTGTGGGTGGAGGCGGACGTGGCCGAGGGCGCGCTGTTCCGGTTCGCGCTGCCGGTGGAGTGAAAGCAGGGGTAGGCCATGAGCGAGGTGGACAGGGTGGTGTTCGTGGTCGACGACGACGAGGCGGTGCGCCGCTCGCTCGACAACCTCCTCCGTTCGGTCGGCCTGCGCGTGCAGACGTTCGGCTCGGGGCAGGCGTTCCTCGACAGCATGCTCCCCGACACGGCCTGCTGCCTGGTGTCGGACGTGCGCCTGCCGGGCATGAGCGGCCTGGAGCTGCAGCGGCGCGTCGCGGAAGCGGGTCGGCCGATGCCCGTCATCCTCGTGACCGGCTACGGCGACGTGCCGATGTGCGCGCAGGCGATGAAGGCCGGCGCGGTGGAATTCCTGACCAAGCCGGTGCGCGAACAGGACCTGCTCGACGCCATCCAGCGCGCGCTGGAACGCGACCGCCAGAGCCGCGACAGGGAGGCTGCGCTGGAGGCGCTGCGCCGACGCTTCGACTCGCTGACCCGGCGCGAGCGCGAAGTCATGGAGCGGGTGGTCACCGGCATGCTGAACAAGCAGATCGCCGGGCAGTTGGGCGCGTGCGAGACCACGGTCAAGGTGCACCGCCACCACATCATGCAGAAGATGGGCTGCGCCACGCTCGCCGAGCTGGTGCGCGTGGCCGACATGCTCTCCGTCGTCCCGCCGCTGTAGCGGCCTGCGGGGACGGCCCCGAATCGTGAACCGAGGCTTCGGTTCGGCCCGAGCGGGTCGCCCGACGGTCGCGGCACTACGACCAAAGTCGTAGTCGCCTCGTCACCGGGGTCGGCCCGCACGACTCGCAGAGCACGCTCGCGCACCTCGGTGCAATGGCCTGGCCCGGGCGAGCGGCCTACTGTTGCGTCCAGGGCGTCGACGAGCCGTCCGGCGCGAACCGCCCCCGCTTCCCAAGCCACCTTGTATCGGGAGGAGACGAGACATGTCGTTCTTTCTGTCAGCCAGGAATCGCGCGCGGCTGCGCGAGGCCGAGATCGCGCGCCGCAACCGGCAAGAGATCGTGAAGGCCATCTCCACGGGCCAGGTCTCGCGCCGCGACCTGATGAGGATGGGGGTCTTCACGACCGGAGGAATCCTCGCGACCATCCAGGGCCTGAGCCCGTTCGCGAGCAGCGCGTACGGCGCGGTGCCCACCGGCACGCCGCTCAGCCCGTTCCCGCGACGCGACGCGACCGGCAGGATCGTGGACCGCCCGTTCGTGCAGCCGCTGCTGCGCATGCACAACCTGACGCGGCATCCGCTGGGCGCGACGCGCCGCGGCGATCCCGAGCTGGTGTGGCCCACGGCGCTGGGCGAGCCGAACTCCACGCGCCGCTCGAACACCCGGACCATCCGCCACACGGTGAACCTGGCGAACGCCGCCAACAACGGCAATGTGGCGGTGAGCGGCACCACGGGTCCGCAGGAAGGGCGTCCGCCCGGCGAGGCGTTCGCGCATCAGCGGTGGGCCGAGCTGGTCAACGGCGCGGTCGGCCTGGACGGGCAGGCCTCCAATCCGCTGCCGCCGGTGGGCGCACGGGTCTCGATCGGCCAGATCGCCCCGGGCATCAGCTACAACCTGGCCAACAACTGGCAGGCGCAGGCGCCGAGCAGCGTGTGGACCTTCGGCGAGGGACGGTTCGCGCGCGGCAGCCTGCCGCCCGCCCTGCTGCAGGCGCGCTACGGGGAATCCGTGATCACGCGCATCTACAACAACCTGCCCTTCTTCGACCCGCAGTTCGGCTCGGCCTGCTTCCCCGACTGCGTCAACACCACCAACGGCGGCTTCGGGCGACAGGAAGTCTCCATCCACAACCACAACGGCCACAACGGGGCCGAGAGCGACGGCGCGGGCAACGCGCACTTCTTCCCGGGCCAGTACTTCGACTACCACTTCAGCCTGATGCTTGCGCGGCGCGACGGCGGACTGCGCGACTCGCTGGGCCGCAACGTCGACACGCTGCTCGGCGTGCGCCGCGGCGACCCGCGCGCCTCCACGCCGACCGACGACGGCAACATCATCCCCGTGCCGGGCGACTTCCGCGAGATCCAGGGCACGCTGTGGTTCCACGACCACCGCATCTCGTTCACCTCCGAGAACGTGTACAAGGGCTACGCCGCGCTGCTCGAATACTTCAGCGGCCCGGACCGCGGCTACGAGCGACCCGACCTGGCGCCGGCCGCCAATGCTGTGAACCTGCGCCTGCCGAGCGGCTGGCGCAACGGCCGCACGTGGGGCAACCGCGACTTCGACGTGTACCTCGTCATCCAGGACGTGGCGTTCGCGCCGGACGGACAGCTCTTCTTCGACATCTTCGACACCGACGGCTTCCTGGGCGACGTGATGCACGTCAACTACCAGTGGAAGCCGACGATGGACGTGCTGCCGCGCAAGTACCGCTTCCGCACGCTGTCGGCGGGCATGTCGCGCTGGATCCAGCTCGCGGTGGCGGACGGCCTGGACCCGGCCACCGCCCGCGCGGTGCCCATCACGGTGATCGCCAACGACGGCAACATCTTCCCGAACTACGTGCGCAACCTGCCGGAGATGGACATCCAGGGCACCGCCGAGCGCTACGACTTCGTCATCGACTTCTCGCGCTTCCCCGTCGGCAAGAAGCTGTACCTGGTGAACATGCTGAAGTTCCAGGACGGGCGCAACCCCGCGGCCGAGCTGACGCTCAACGAGGCGCTGGCCGGCGACGCGCAGGACCCGTGCGTCGGCGCGATCATGGAATTCAGGATCGCGAGCTCGGTGCCGAGCATCGACGACCCGACGGCCGTCAACACGATCGCCAATGCCTGCGGCGCCAACGACACGAGCTCGGTGGCCGATCCCGGCGCGGACTGGCTGATCCCCACCGTGCAGCCGGTGCGCACGCGGACCATCGACTTCGTGCGCGGCGCCGACGGCGGCGGCCTGCCGTTCGACCATCCCGATGGCCCCGAGCCGTGGGGCGTCCGGGTGAACGGCCAGGCCTCCTACCAGGCCGACATGCGGCGCGTGTCGAACCTGCCGCGGCCCGGCGACATCGAGCAGTGGATCATCAACAGCGGCAACGGGTGGGGCCACCCGGTGCACCTGCACTTCGAGGAAGCCAAGACGCTCAGCCGCACCACGGGGCTCTCGGCCATGGAAGCGAACAAGCGCAAGGACGTCTGGCACGTCGGCCATGCCACCGGCGACATCCGCTTCCAGGTGACCTTCGGCGAATTCGGCGGCGCGTACGTGAACCACTGCCACAACACGGTCCACGAGGACAACGCGATGCTGCTGCGCTACGACCTCATCCGCGGCAACAGCAACGCCAACGGCATCGACGACGTCCACATCACGGTGCTGCCGACGCCCGATCCGCGGCCCGAGGGCGTGACCTACGTCGATTCGTGCTTCCTCGCCGAAGGCAACCCGCAGGGATTCAGCACCGGCGTGAGCGTCTGCCCGGCGCCGCAGATCGGCCCGGTGGTGCCGTCGGCCGACCCGCGAACGCTCTGACGCCCGGCCCGCGAGGGCGCGGGACGCGCCGATGCGTCCCGCGCCCCGCTTCATCCATCCATCGAGGGAGCGACCCACCATGTTGGCAAGACGCCTGGTCGCCGCGGCGTGGCTCGCCGCGGCATGGTTCGCGGCCGGGGTCCATTGCGCCGCTGCCGCGCCGTGGGGCGCGGACTACTTTCCCAACGTGCCGCTGGTCACGCAGGACGGCAAGACGGTGCGCTTCTACGACGACCTGCTCAAGGACAAGAAGGTCCTCGTCAACTTCGTGTTCACCAGCTGCAGCGCGGCGTGCCCGCTCGACACCGCCAAGCTCGTGCAGGTGCATCAGCTGCTGGGCGAGCGCGCCGGCCGCGACATCCACCTCTACTCCATCACGCTGGACCCGGACAACGACCGTCCCGAGGATCTGAAGGCCTATGCCGGCAAGTACGGCGCGAAGTGGACCTTCCTCACCGGCAAGCGGGAGGACGTGGACGTGGTGCGATCGAGGCTCGGCGACCGCGGCGCGAAGGAGGATCACGCCAACTCGCTGCGCGTGGGCCATGTGGCGCGGGGCCAGTGGATCCGCCTGCCGCTCGCCGCGGACGCGCGCTACATGGTGAGCGAGATCATCAACACGTTCGATCCGGGCTGGTCGCAGGGCAAGACGCTGCCGAGCATTGCCGACGCGCCGCGCCCGGAGGTGTTCGGGCCGGGGCAGCTGATCTTTTCCAACCGCTGCGCGCCCTGCCACGGCTTCGGCCAGGGCGAGCGGCTGGGGCCCGACCTGCGGGGCGTGGCCGGCCGCCGCGACCGCGCGTGGCTCGCGCGCTATCTGGCGGCGCCCGATCGCATGCGCCAGAGCGGCGATCCGGTCGCGCTGGCGCTCGCCAGGAAGTACCCGGTGGCCATGCCGAACCTGTCGCTGACGCGCAAGGAGATCGAGGACCTGCTGCCCTACATCGAGGCACGCAGCCGTTGAGCCGGAAGGGTCGAGGCGCCGGTTCGACGACGGGCCGGCGCGCGACATCGCCGCCCGGCGTGCGCTATCGCGCCGGGTACAGCGCCTCGATCCCGAGCTCGACGTTGCGGAACACGAGCAGCGGCGTTCGCGACCGGCTGTCCGCCGCATCCGCGCCGAAGTGCGCCAGCGCGGGCGAGAACCCCGTGCGTGCCGCACCGGCGGCACGCACGCATCGCTGGTCGGACAGCACCTCCCCGCCGCGCAACACGCTGAATCCCGCCCGGCGCGCGCAGCCGGCGCCGACGCATTCGCTGAGCAGGTAGGTGAGCTGGCCGCGCGAGAACCACACCTGCCGCACGGACGCGCGCGACGCGATGCGCGAGACCGTCGCGGAGAAGCGGCGGCCGTCCGCCGACCGGGCGACGTGCGACTCCTCGAGGCGGCCGGGCACGCCGTGGCGGAAGTCGAGCGCCTCGATGGCCTCGTCGCTCATGTCGGCGCACAACGACACGGCCTGCGCGCCGAGCGGGCAGTGGAACATCACGCGCTGCGGCGGCGTGCACAGCGAGGCCGACGCCGGGGTGGGGTCCGCGGCGAGTCCGGCGCCGCAGGCGGCCGCCAGGGCGAAGGCGCCGACGGCGCGGCGCCCGCGACCGGCGGGCCGGCGCATCGGAGGGGCAGGGCTCGGCATCGTGCGTCTCGGGGATGCGGGGGTGGTGCGAGCGTACCCGACGAGCGAGCAGGCCGTCCCGGCGCGGCGACGGGTTCAACGCGGCAGCGACCCTGCCGATGGGCGTGACGGTTCCTGCGCGCGCCACAGCCACGCCGCGGTGAGGAGCAGCACGCCGGTGGCCGCCGCGTTCGCCCACGCCATCGCGTCCCAGCCCGCCCAGCGGCCGGCGCCGAGGGCGCGCACGAGCAGCGGCCCGGCGATCTGCCCGGTGGCGAAGGCGACCGTCATGCGCGCCAGCAGCGGCGTCGGATCGGCCGGGACGCGCTCGCGCGCGAGCTGCAGGCCCGCCATGGTGGCGACCATGAAGGTGCCGCCGACGAGCACGGCCGACGCGGCCAGCGACCACAGGGCCTGCGTCGCCAGCGGCAGCGCGGTGCCGAGCGCCATCGCGCCCTGCGCCAGCGCCCATACGCGCCGGCGCGGCCAGGCCGGCAGCCAGCGCGCGGCGGCCGCGACGGACAGCGCCGCGGCCAGTCCGAACAGCGGCCACGTGAGGCCGAACACCAGCGGATCGGCGACCTGCTGCCGGGCCATCGCCGGCAGGAACGTCGCGGGAACGATGTAGCCGAAGCCGAAGCTGCCGTAGCACAGGACCAGCGCCCGGTGCCCGGGCCGCGCGGGCGGTGCCGCCGTCGCGCCGGGCGCGCGCGCTCCCGCCGGCGGCGCGGGCGGCGCGCGGGCGTCGGTGCGTCGTGGCCGCGCGAACGCCGCGCCCGCGACGGCCAGCAGTCCCAGCTCCAGCCACAGCCAGCGCGCCGGCTGCCGTCCCCCGAGCCACGCCAGTGCGCCGGCGCCGGCGATGCCCAGGCCGACCCCCGTGAAGATCCACGCACCGAGCCGCGGCCTCTGCCGCCGCGCCAGCTCGCCCAGGCACCAGCTGCTCGTGCAGACCAGCGCCCAGGCGCTGAAGATGCCCGCCGCGGCGCGCAGCACGGCGCCGGGCAGGGCCAGCGCCCGGCCGTCGAGGGCCGCGATGGCCAGCGTCGTCAGCGCGACGCCGGCCAGCGCCAGCCGCAGGCCGCGCTGCGGATCGCCGGCGAAGCGCGAGGCGGTCAGCGCGCCGGCGAGGTAGCCGCCGTAGTTGGCCGCCGCCCACTCGGCGCCCGTCGCGGCATCGAGCGTGCCGTCGCGCAGCATGAGCGGCAGCAGCGGCGTGAAGGCGAAGCGGCCGATGCCCATCGCGACGGCCAGGGCGACGATGCCGCTGCCGACCAGCCGCCAGGCCGTGCGCTCGTCGTCGTCGGTCTCGAGGGAGGCGCTGCGCATCGTGGCCGGGATTGGACACCGTCCGGCCCGCGCGCGCCGGAGCCGTTCGAGAAAGGCGCTCGCCGGCCGGGTCGGGACGTCGCCCGGCCGCCGCGCATGCGGGACCGCGGGGCGCACCGCGCGAAACGCTGCGCGGGCCCGCTGCGGCACTGCATCGCTCGCGCCGCGCCCGCGCCTTGACAGGTCCCGGCGCAGGTGCCATGGTTGCCCTCGGTCGAGCGCAGGGCGGCGGTCTTCGTCGAGCCCTTCGCCTCGGTGTCCAGCGCGGAGACTTGCCTGCAATGATGACGACCGAGCACGATCGCATCGTGCTCCTCGACGCGGCCGCCCGGCCATGACCCTGCGCGCCCTGGTGGTCGGAAGGAATGCGGCACACGACGCCGGCGTGTCGCACGCGCTCGCCTCGATGCATGCGCACGCGATCGTCAGGGTCGTCGACGATGTGCACGCGGCGGTGCAGGCCCTGCGCACGGAACGCCACGACCTGGTGCTCGTGGTGCAGGCCGACGACGACGACCGCCGCGTTGCGGAGACGCTGCGCGCATCGAGCGGCGCGTGCCCCGTGATCGTCGTGAGGCAGGGAGGGTGCTCGCTGCACGACGTGCTGGAGTCGCAGCGCGTCGCCGCCGAGGCGCACCGGGACCTGCAAGCCCAGGCGGACGCCACGGCGGCGATGCTGGGGTTGCTGTCGCACGACATGCGCAACCTGTTGCACGCGATTTCGCTGTCGGCCGCCTACCTCGAGCGGCGCCCCGACATGCCGGACGGCACGCGCCATGCGATACGCCGCATCAAGTCGAGCGGGAAGTGGGCGCTGCGGCTGATCCGCGACGTGCTCGTCATGTCGCAGGCCCGCCTGGGTCACGGCGTTCCGCTCATGCCGGTGCCGACCGACCTGTGCGAGCTCGCGCAGCAGATCGTCGACGACTTTGCCGAGGCGCGCCCCGACCACCCCGTGGTGCTGGCGTGCGAGGCGCCGGCGCCGGGCCTGTGGGACGCCGATCGCATGGCGCAACTGCTGTCGAACCTGCTGTCGCACGCCATGGACCACGCCGCGGCCGCGTCGCCGGCCACGTTGCGCATCACGCCGCAGCCGCGCTCCATGCGCTTCGAGGTGCACTGCCCCGGCGGCGCGCATCCCGGCCCGGCGGCGGCCCGGGCGGACGGCCTGTCGCTGGACGTCGCCGAGCTGATCGTGCGCGCACACGGCGGAACGCTGGAGGCCCAGCACGGCGAGACGGGGACGCGCTTCGTGGTGAGCCTGCCGCATCGGGCGCCGGACACCCTGTTCGGCGCGCGCGAACTCGACTCGCGCACGACTTCGCCGGCGCGATGAGGCGCAGGCGTCGAGCCGCGCTGGACAGGTTCATGGAGATGCACACGTTCGCCGCTGCGGTGATAAACACGAGCGCGGCATCATGAGCGGCGGGACGAACTGGCTCAGGAGCCTGAGCGCGTAGCACGCGGTCATCGCGAACGCGCAGGCCATGAGCGATACCATGCGGTGGCAAAGCGACGTCTCACGCAGGCACACGAACACGAGCCCGCCGAGCGACGACACCAGGCCGAGGTCCAGGCGGTCGAAGAACGCGCCGGCGAGCAGCGGCAGGCCCGTCGCGAACGCCGCGGCGAGCGGCTCTGCCAGGGCCGCTCGCTCGCATGGACGGTGGTCAGCGCGCGCAGCTCAGCGCGCATCGCGTTCTTCACGGCAGTCCATCCGCCAGCAGGTGTCATCGGTGCGATCCAGCGGGCCGGGCCGGGTTGCGCAGTATCCTCGCTGGTCCGGCCGGCGGGCGCGAGGCGACGATCACGTGCGAGTCGAAGATGCCGGACGGCGCCCTCCGGTCCGACGCCGCATCACCGAGCGGCAGCGGCGCTCGGGCCGACCGGCAACCGCGTTGAGCCGCCGCAATGCGGACCCTCGTGCGCGGGACCATCGTGGATCCGCCGCAACCGCTGGAGAGGCTCGATGAAGCAACCCCTGGACATCCGCTTTCTCGGCATGGACGCCTCGCCGGCGCTGGAGGCCGCAGCGCAAGAGAAGGCCGCCAAGCTCGATCGCGTCTGTCCGCACGTGATGGCCTGCCGCGTGACGATCGAGCTGGAGCACAAGCACAAGCAGCAGGGCCGGCCCATCGCCGTGCGCATCGACGTCACGGTGCCGGGGCGCGAACTCACGGTCGACCGCGTGCAGGACGAGGACGCGTACGTCGCGCTGCGCGAGGCGTTCGACGACATGCAGCGGCAGGTGCAGGCCGCGAAGAAGTGACGCGCCCGCCGGGCGTGGCGGGCACGCCGGCTCAGCGAGGCCTCATGCGGCCCGCCGGGAGGTCGGCCGCGGCCCTCACAGCTCCCCCTGCAGCAGCCCGCGCCGCGCCAGGTTGGCGATGAACGCGCGCAGGCCGAATCGCCACGGCGGCGCCTGCTCGCTGAGCGCCACGCGGTTGCGCAGCTCGCCGAGCCGCGCGCTGCGGATGCGCACCACGTCGCCCACCTTGTGCGTGAAGCCGCCGCCCGGGTGGTCGCGGTCCTCGATCGGCGCGAAGAGGGTGCCGAGGAACAGCATGAAGCCGTCGGGGTACTGGTGCGCGGCGAGCGTCTGCTCGACCAGCTCGGTGGGGTCGCGGCTGATGCGCGCCATCGAGTTGATGCCGCGCAGCTCGAAGCCGTCGGGGCCGTTCACGGTGAGATGCACCGTCTCGCGGCGCACGTCGTCGAGCGTGAAGGTGGCGTCGAACAGCCGGATGAACGGGCCGATCGCGCACGAGGCGTTGTTGTCCTTCGCCTTGCCGAGCAGCAGCGCGCTGCGCCCTTCGATGTCGCGCAGGTTGACGTCGTTGCCGAGCGTGGCGCCCGCGATCTCGCCGCGGCTCGTCACCGCGAGCACGACCTCGGGCTCCGGGTTGTTCCACGCGGAGTCGCCGCGGATGCCGATGTCGTCGCCGGTGCCGACCGACGACAGCACCGGCGCCTTGGTGAACACCTCGGCGTCGGGACCGATGCCGACCTCCAGGTACTGCGACCAGAGCCCGCGCTGCTGCAGCACGCGCTTGAGCGCGGCGGCTTCGGCCGAGCCGGGCTTGAGCGCCGCCAGGTCGGTGCCGACCGTGGCCTGCACCTCGGCACGCACCGCGTTCGCGCGCGAGGCGTCGCCGCGCGCCTGCTCCTCGATCACGCGCTCCAGCAGGCTGGTGGCGAAGGTCACGCCCGCCGCCTTGATGACCTGCAGGTCGCACGGCGCGAGCAGGAAGGGCAGGCGCGCGTCGCGCGTGGCGGCGTCGCCGTTGGCGAGCAGCTCGTCGAGACCGCACAGGCGCGTCCCGGCCGTTGCGCGCACCGCCTCGGCGGGCCGCGGCGTCTCGAGCAGCGTGCTCATGGTGGGAAAGCGCGCGCCGAGGTCGAACACGCCATCGGCGCGGATCGCCGCCACCGCGGGGCCCGGCACTGCGCCGGGCGCCCACACGCGCACGACCAGCGTGCCGGCGCAGGCGTCGTCGGGAAGGAAGGCCGCGGCCGCGGCTGTCGTGTCGAGGGGGGTGCTCATGAGGCGTGGGCCGTCATCGTCGCGCGCGCCGCCGCCGCCGGCGTCGGCCTCGGGCGATGACTTCGGCCCGCCGACGGTGCTCCTCGATGGCGGCCGCGTGGCATGAGCGGGTCCGCCGAGGCTGACGGGTTCGATGGTCAGGCCACTGGGGCGCGATGCTATCGGTGGCGCCTCCCGGATGAATGCGGGTTTGCACGGATGCGCGAGCAGACGGCGGACGCGTCTTCCTTGTTCCAGCGCAACTCCCGCGCGGGTTTGCGCGCAAGTATCGTCGGCCACGTGAATTGCACCGCTTATCTCAAGCGCGTGCGCACATCCGTGCTCGGCCGCGCGAAGCGCGGCTAGAGTCGATGGGTCGAAAGTGGGCCGGCGGTGGCGCCTGCCCGCCCGAGCGACGATCCTCTGCTGCAGAACAAACATCGTGAACACATCGAAGCTGTACATGCGGCTGCTGGCCGTGCTGTTGTGGGCATCGGCGAGCGTCGGGCTTGCCCACGCCGCGGGGCCGGCCGGCCTGGCCAACGAGGGCTGCGTGCAATGCCACGCGCCGGACAAGAAGGTCGAGGTCAAGGCGGCCGACGGCAAGGCGCGCAAGCTGGGCAGCCTGGACGCCGCCGCGTTCGCCAAGAGCGTGCACGCCAGGATGCAGTGCACCGAGTGCCACACCAACGTGGTCGACAGCCAGGCGTCGCACCAGCTCGCGGGCCCGTCGACCGTGGGCTGCGCGAACTGCCACGAGCAGCTCTACCAGAAGGCCAAGGCCGACGGCACGCTCGAGACCCAGCCGGGCATCGCGCGCGTGGCGCAGAACATCGAGGCCTACCGCCAGTCGTTCCACGTGCGCAAGAGCAAGGACGACCCGACGCGCCCGCTCGCCGACTGCCACGAGTGCCACCAGACGCACGCGTTCAACGTCCCGCAGGACCGCAAGAGCGCGGCATACGTCGAGTGGCGCCGGCAGGTGCCCGAGAAGGTGTGCGGCACCTGCCACGAGGACCAGATCGACACGTACAAGGACTCGGTGCACGGCAAGCAGATCGCGGAGAAGACGGACGGCAAGGGTGCGATCTGCACCGACTGCCACACCAACCACGAGATCACCAACACCTCGCTCGTCTCGTTCAAGCTGCTGATTCCCGAGGAATGCGGCAACTGCCACCAGGCGAACCTCAAGTCCTACCGCGACACGTACCACGGCCAGCGCAGCCAGCTCGGCGACGTGGCGGCCGCCAAGTGCTACGACTGCCACGACAGCCACGGCATCCAGAAGGTCGCCGACAAGGCCTCCAAGGTCCATCCCGCCAACCGCCTCGAGACCTGCCAGAAGTGCCACGACGGCAAGAAGCGCCCGATCGCCACGGCCGGCTTCGCGACCTTCAGCCCGCACGCGCACGGCGGCGACTTCAAGCGCTATCCGCAGATGTGGGTGGCCGAGAAGTTCATGGTCGGCCTGCTGATCGCCGTGTTCGCCTTCTTCTGGACGCACTGCCTGCTCTGGTACTGGCGCGAGTGGCAGGACCGCAAGCTCGGCGTGTCGCACACCTTCGTGCATGCCTCCGCCCTGCCGGCCGGCGACACGCGGCAAGTCCAGCGCTTCGCGCTCGGCTGGCGCATCGGCCACCTCGTGTTCGCGCTGGTCACGATGACGCTGGTGCTGACCGGCACCACCGCGCTGTATTCCGAGACGGACTGGGCGCCGTGGGTGGCGAAGGCGTTCGGCGGGGCGGCCAACCTGGGCATCGTGCACCGCGTGGCGGCGGCACTGTTCGTGGGCATCTTCCTGATCCACTTCGCGTACGTCATGTACAAGCTGGTGATCCGCGACCGCAAGACCTTCCGCTGGTTCGGCCCCGATTCGCTGCTGCCGAACTGGAAGGACCTGCACGACGTGATCGGCATGTTCAAGTGGTTCTTCGGCAAGGGCCCGCGCCCGCAGTTCGAGCGCTGGGCGTACTTCGAGAAGTTCGACTACTGGGCGGTGTTCTGGGGCGTGAACATCATCGGCTGGAGCGGCCTGATGCTCGCGCTGCCGCACATCACGGGCAAGTACCTGCCGGGCTGGGTGTTCAACGTCGGCACGCTGGTGCACGGCGAGGAGGCCTTCCTCGCGGCGGTGTTCCTGTTCACGGTGCACTTCTTCAACAACCACTTCCGCCCGGACAAGCTGCCGCCGCCGGACGTGGTGATGTTCACCGGCTCGGTGCCCATCGAGGAGTTCAAGCGCGAGCACCCCGCGCAGTTCAACCGCCTGGTCGAGACCGGCCAGCTCGAGAAGCACCTGGTCCAGGCGCCGTCGAAGCCGATGAAGATCGGCTCGAAGATCCTCGGCCTCGTGCTGATCGGCTTCGGCTTCACGCTGCTCGCGCTGGTGGCCATCGGCTTCTTCGCCGGCCACTGATCGACACGCCGGTCGCGTCGACCGGCCTTCGACGGGCGCCGCGTGGCGCCCGTTCTTCATGGCGGGGCGGCGCCGCGGCAGCGCGCGCGCCAGAATCGGCGGCGTGCCGAATCCCGATTCCCCTCCTGCGCAGAGCACTGCGTCGGCGCGCCTGTTCCTCGGGCTCTGGCCGCCGGAGCCCGTGCGCGAGGCGCTGGTGCGCCACGCCGAGCGCTGGGCCTGGCCGCGCGGCGCGCGCCGCGTGCGACCCGACAAGATCCACCTCACGCTGCACTTCATCGGCGACGTGCCGCGCGAGCGTGTCGCCGCGCTTGCGCAGGCGATCGCCGTGCCCTTCGAGCCGATCGACCTGCGGCTCGACCATGCGGAGGTCTGGCCCGGCGGCATCGCGGTGTTCGGGCCGTCGGCGGTGCCGGCGGCGCTGCTCGAGCTGCACCGGCGCCTGGGCGCAGCGCTCGCCGCCTTCGGCATCGCGCCGGAGCGGCGTGCGCTGAAGGCGCACGTCACGCTGGCGCGGCGGGCGCAGGGGGCGGTGGCGCCGCCGCCCGCGGACGGCGTGGATTGGCACGCGGACCGCTACGTCCTCGTCGAATCCGACCGCCAGCCGCCGACGGCGTACCGCGTGCTCGCGTCGTGGCCGTGAGCCGCTCGGGCGCGAACGCCGCAGGCCGTCCGTCAGGCCGAGAGGAATGCCTCGTGAGCCGCCGGGCCGCAGGCCGTCGGGCCGGAGGATCCCGATGCCTGCGCGACGCTCAGAACGGCGCCTCGCTGCGCAGCGACACCTCGACCCCGCTCGCCGGATGCGCGAACGCGAGCGCCTCCGCATGCAGCAGCAGGCGCGCGTGCGCCGGGCCGCCGTACAACGCGTCACCCACGATGGGATGGCCGATCGCCAGCAGGTGCACGCGCAGCTGGTGCGACCGCCCGGTCACGGGTTCCAGCTCGACGCGCGACGTGCCCGCGGCCGCGTCCACCGAGAGCCGCCGCCAGCGCGTGAGCGACGGCTTGCCGCCGGCCGCGTCCACCTTCTGCCGCGGCCGCGCGGGCCAGTCGGCGCCGAGCGGCAGGTCGATCTCGCCTTCGGCCTCCGCCAGGCAGCCGTGCACGACCGCGACGTAGCGCTTGCGCACCTCCCGGCGCGCGAACGCGATGCCCAGCCGCCGCTGCGCCGGCAGCCCGCGCGCCAGCGCGAGCAGGCCGGAGGTGGCCATGTCGAGGCGGTGCACGACGAGCGCGTCGGGGAACAGGGCCTGCACGCGGCGCGCCGCGCAGTCGGCCTTGTCCCCGCCGCGCCCCGGCACCGAAAGCATCCCGGCGGGCTTGTCGACGACGACGAGCACGTCGTCGACGAGGAGGAGGGGCGGGCTCAGAACTGGTCCACCAGCCCCGACTGCAGGGCCGTCTCCGGGTTCGAGCCCGCATCGCGCACGCGCTGCATCGCCTCGTCGGCAGGCAGCCCGAGCCGCTTGAGCAGGCAGGCCGCGGCCGTGCCGGTGCGGCCGATGCCCGCGGCGCAGTGCAGCATCACGTGGTCGCCGGCGAGCAGCCGTTCGGCGGCCTGCGCTATGCCGGCGCGAAACGCCGGCGCGTCGGCCGGGAGCCCGTAGTTCTGCATCGGCAGGTTGATCCAGCGGCACACCAGCGAGCCCTCGCCGATCGCCTGCCAGTAGGCCGGCGAGAGCGAGGCGATCTCCTCCGGCGGCGCCAGGCTGACCATCAGGCACAGGCGGCGCCGCCGCGCTTCGGCGACGAACTCGCCCCACCGCTCGAACCGGCCCGGCATGGAGCCGAGCCACAGCTCGCCGGGGCTCACGTCCTCGATCGACACCTGGCGCAAGGTCATGGGGCGATGTTGCCACCGCCGCGGGTCCGCCGTGGCGCGCGCGCGGGCGAGCCTGCCGCGCGCGGGGGTGTCGCGGCGCGGCCCACAATACCGTTTGTGCTGCAACGATGGATCGGATGGCTCGCGATCGCGCTCGCATGCGCGGCGGTCGCGCCGGCCCTCGCGGCGCCGGCGGCGCGCCACCGCATCGTCGGCTACGTGCTCGCCTCCCCCGCGCCGCTGCGGCCGGTGTCGCTCGAGTCGCTGCCCGTCGGGCGCCTCACGCACCTCAACGTGGCGTTCGCCGCGGTGGACGCCGACGGCCGGATCGTGGCCGAGGCCGAGCGCTTCGCCGGGCTGCGCGCGCTCAAGCGGCGCCATCCGCACCTGAAGGTGCTGGTCTCGGTGGGCGGCTGGTCGGGCTCTGGCCGCTTCTCCGACGTCGCGCTCGCCGCGCCGTCGCGCGCGCGCTTCGCCGACAGCGCCGTGGCCTTCATCCGGCGCCAGGGGCTGGATGGCGTCGACATCGACTGGGAGTTTCCGGTGGCCGGCGGCAAGCCGGACAACGCGCGCCGGCCGGAGGACCGGCGCAACTTCACGCTGCTGCTGCAGGCGCTGCGCGAGAAGCTCGACGCCGCCGCCCGCGCCGACCGCCGGCGCTACCTGCTCACCGCGGTGGTCGGGCACACCGAGGGCGACCTGCTGCACACCGAGCCGGCCGCGCTGGCCGCGGCCGCCGACTGGCTGAACGTGATGGCCTACGACATGAACGGCCCGTGGTCCAAGGTGGCGGCGCACATCGCGCCGCTGCAGACCGACCCGGCGATGCAGGTGCGGGGCACCAGCCCGCGCAACAACGTGACGGACCTGGTGGAGCGCTGGCTGAAGGCCGGCGTGCCGCCGCACCAGCTGGTGCTCGGCGTGCCGTTCTACGGCTACAGCTGGAAGGGCTGCCCGCCGGCGCGCCGCGGCGAATACCAGCAGTGCGCCGGCCCCGGGCGCGGGAGCTGGGAGGCGGGCGCCCTCGACTACGGCGACGTCGAACGCCTGCTGGGGGCGCGCAGCGGCTTCGAGCGCCACTGGAACGCGCAGGCGAAGAGCGCGTTCCTCTACAACCCCGCGACGGGCGAGTTCGTGAGCTACGAGGACCCGCAGTCGCTGCGTGCCAAGCTGCGACTGGTGAAGCAGCGCCGGCTGGGCGGCGTCATGTTCTGGGAACTGGGCGCCGACCGGCGGCAGACGCTGCTGGGGCTGGTCGCGCGCGAGCTGCGCGGGCGCTGAGCCGACGCAGCGACCGCATCCTTCGACAAGCTCAGAACCCGCGCCGCGCGCGGTGCGCACGCGCGATCGTCACCGCACCGCGGTCGCGCGCCACACCGTGTCGCCAACGTCGTCGGCCACCAGCAGCGCGCCGCGCTTGTCGATGGCGACGCCGACCGGCCGCCCCTGCGCCTCGCCCTTCGCGTCGAGGAAGCCCGTCATCACGTCCACCGGCGGGCCGGCGGGCCGGCCGTTCGCGAACGGCACGAACACCACCTTGTAGCCGCTCGGCGGCTTGCGGTTCCACGAGCCGTGCAGGCCGACGAACATGCCGTTGGCGAAGGGCGACGGCAGCGCGGTGGCTTCGGCGGCGGCCAGGCCGAGCGCCGCCACGTGGGGGCCCAGGGCGTAATCCGGCTTGATGGCGCGCGCCACCAGGTCGGGCCGCGCGGGCTTCACGCGCTCGTCGACGTGCTGGCCGTAGTAGCTGTACGGCCAGCCGTAGAAGCCGCCGTCCTTCACCGAGGTGAGGTAGTCGGGCACGAGGTCGTTGCCCAGCTCGTCGCGCTCGTTCGACACCGTCCACAGCGTGCCGGTGCGCGGCTCCCACGCCATGCCGTTCGGGTTGCGCAGGCCGGTGGCGAACAGGCGCTTGGCGCCGGTGGCGACGTCGATCTCCCAGATCGCCGCGCGGCCCTCCTCCTTGTCCATGCCGTTCTCGCCCACGTTGCTGTTCGAGCCCACGGTGGCGTAGAGCTTGCGGCCATCGCGGCTCGCGATGAGCGACTTGGTCCAGTGGTGGTTCAGGGGGCCGCCGGGCAGGTCCGCGACCTTGACGCCGGCGCCGGCGATGCGCGTGGCGCCCGGCGTGTAGGGGAAGCGCATGACCGCATCGGTGTTGGCGACGTAGAGGTCGTTGCCCACCAGCGCCATGCCGAACGGCGAGTTGAGGCCCTCGAGGAACGCGCTCCTCACTTCGGCCACGCCGTCGCCGTCGGCGTCGCGCAGCAAGGTGATTCGGTTCGCGCTGCCCTGGCCCGAGCCGGCCTTCTTCATCATGGCCTTCATCACGGTGCCCTTGATGCCCTTGCCGTCCTCCGGCTTCGGCGGCGAGTCCGTCTCGGCGACCAGCACGTCGCCGTTGGGCAGCACGTGCAGCCAGCGCGGATGCTCCAGCTTGTCGGCGAACGCGTTCACCGCGATGCCCGCCGCGGTGCGCGGCTTCGCGCCCGCGGCCCAGCCGACCGCGTTGGCCACCTGCACGGTGGGCACCAGCTTCTTGTCGGGTGCGGGCAGCTTCGGGTCGGGGCCGACGGTCGCCTCCGGCGGCAGCACGGAGGGCGCGCCGCAGGCGGACAGGCCGAAGAGGGCCGCCGTGGCGAGGGCGGCGCAGGAGGCGATGCGAGAGTTGTTCATGCCGGCGTTCCCGTTGACGGCGCGCGACCGCGCACCCTCGAGCACTCTCGCGCGGCCCTGCGCGGCGATCTGCCGGACGGCGGCGCTCGCGCGTGTCGGACGATTCCGATGCGTCAGCGGATGTCGCCGCAGTGCAGCTCGAAGCGCCCGCGCCGGCGGTCCTCGAAGAAGTGGCGCAGCGTCTCGCGCACCGTGCGGAACGCGATCTCCTCCCACGGCACCTCGTCCTCGCGGAAGAGGCGGCACTCGATGGTCTCGGGGCCGGGGGCGAAGTCGGTGTCGGCGAGGCGCGCCCGGTAGAACAGGTGCACCTGCCCCACGCTCACCACGTTGAGCAGCGTGAACAGGCCCTCGAGCTCGATGCGCGCGCCGGCCTCCTCGTCCGTCTCGCGCAGCGCGCCTTCCGCGGTGGTCTCGCCGAGCTCCATGAAGCCGGCGGGCAGTGTCCACAGGCCGTAGCGCGGCTCGATGTTGCGCCGGCACAGGAGCACCGCGTCGTCCCACACGGGCACGGTGCCCACCACGTTGACCGGGTTCTCGTAATGGATCGTGCCGCACACGGTGCAGATGGCGCGCTCGCGGTTGTCGTCGGGCGGGATGCGGTACGGCGCCTCGCCGCCGCACGCCTTGCAGTGCTTGATGCTGCGCGCTTGGAACATGCGGCGAGTTTATCCGCGGCCCCGCGGAGGGCAGGGCGCGCGTGGCATCATCCGGGCCCGCCGTCCTCGCCCGAGAGAGTTCGCCATGGCCTTCGTCATTCCGGTGCCGCCCACCCCCGCCGTTCCCGTGAAGGGCGGCACCGACCTGTTCCCGGTGCACCGCATCTACTGCGTGGGCCGCAACTACGTGGAGCACGCGATCGAGATGGGCCACAGCGGGCGCGAGGCGCCGTTCTTCTTCATGAAGCCCGCCGACGCGGTGCTGCCCGCGACCGAAGGCAGCAGGGTGCAGATGCGCTACCCGAGCCTCACGCAGAGCCTGCACCACGAGGTGGAGCTGGTCGTGGCCATCGGCAAGGGCGGCCGCGACATCCCGGCCGCGCGCGCGATGGAGCACGTGTGGGGCTACGGCGTGGGCATCGACATGACGCGCCGCGACCTGCAGGCCGAAGCCAAGAAGCAGGGCCGCCCGTGGGACATCGCCAAGGGCTTCGAGCAGTCCGCGCCCATCGGCGCGCTGGTGCCCGCCGCGCAGGCGAACATCGGCCCCGACACCGCGATCGAGCTGAAGGTGAACGGCACGGTGCGCCAGGCGAGCCGCATCGGCAAGCTGATCTGGAGCATCGCCGAGGTGATCGAGCACCTGTCGGCGGCGTGGGAGCTGCAGCCGGGCGACCTCATCTTCACGGGCACGCCCGAAGGCGTCGCGGCCGTCGTGGCGGGCGACGCGCTCGCCGCGCGCGTCGAGGGCGTCGGCACGCTCGAGGTGGCGCTGGCCGCGCGCTGACGCACGGGCGGGACGGCGGCGATGCAGCTCTACAACTACTTCCGGTCGTCGGCGTCGTACCGCGTGCGCATCGCGCTGGCGCTGAAGGGCCTCGCGTACGAGTACGTGCCCGTGCACCTGGTCAAGCGCGAGCAGTTCCAGCCGCCGTTCGCCCACCTCTCGCCGGGCCGGCTCGTTCCGGTGCTGAAGGACGGCGACGCCGTGCTCACGCAGTCGCTCGCCATCGTCGAGTACCTCGACGAGACGCATCCCGAGCCGCCGCTGCTGCCGGGCGATGCGCTGGCGCGCGCGCGCATCCGCGCGATCGCGCTCGACGTCGCATGCGAGATCCATCCGCTCGACAACCTGCGCGTGCTGCGCTTCCTCGTGCACGACCTGAAGGTCTCCGAGGACGACAAGAACCGCTGGTACCGCCACTGGGTCGAGACCGGCCTCGAGGCGGTCGAGCGGCAGCTCGCGGGCCATCCGGCCACGGGCCGCTTCTGCCACGGCGACGCGCCCACGCTGGCGGACGTGGTGCTCGTGCCGCAGATCTTCAACGCGCAGCGCATGGATTGCCGCCTCGACCACGTGCCCACGGTGATGCGCGTGTTCGGCGAATGCATGCAGGTCGAGGCGTTCACGTCGACGCAGCCGTCGGCCTGCCCCGATGCATCCTGACTGGCTCGTGCCCGACTGGCGCGACAGCGCCGCCGCGGGCGTGATGACCACCCGGCGCGGCGGCCGCAGCGCGGGCGCCTTCGAGAGCATGAACCTGCGCGAGGGCCTGGGCGACGACGACGCCGCGGTGCGGCACAACCTGGCGCTCCTCGAGCGGTCCATGGGCGTGCCGCCGGTGTGGCTGGAGCAGGTGCACGGCGCGCGCGTCGTGCGCCTCGACGCGCGCGACGCGGCGCCCGGCGCGCCGGTGCACCGGGCGGACGCCAGCGTCACTACCGCGCACGGCGTGGCCTGCGCGGTGCAGGTCGCCGATTGCCTGCCGGTGCTGTTCGCCGCGCCCGGCGCGGTCGGCGCGGCGCACGCGGGCTGGCGCGGCCTCGCCGCCGGCGTGCTGGAGGCGACGGTGCAGGCGCTGTGCGAGGCGGCCGGTTGCGCCCCGCGCGACGTCCGGGCGTGGCTGGGTGCCTGCATCGGGCCGGGCCGCTTCGAAGTGGGCCGCGACGTGCTCGAGGCCTTCGGCGTGGCGGCCGGCGGCGCATCGCCCCATTTCCGCCCGCGCGCGGCCGCGGGCAAGTGGCTCGCGGACCTGCCCGCGCTGGCGCGCGAGCGCCTGCAGCGCGCCGGCGTCACGCAGGCGAGCGGCGGCGGGTGGTGCACCGTGGAGGACGCGTCACGGTTCTTCTCGTTCCGGCGCGACCGCGTGACCGGGCGCATGGCCGCCGCCGTCTGGCGGCGCGGCTGAAGGCGGCGCCGCCTCGAGCGCGCGCTGCTCCTCGGCACGGCGCCGCCGGCGGCGGGCCGGCGCGCCGCCGATGTAGAGCACGAGCGCGGTCGGCAGCAGCCCGTAGCCCACGAAGGTCGCAATTCCCCCAAGCACCGACCCGGTCGGATGGAAGGCCTCGGCCACGGCCATCATCAGGGCGACGTAAAGCCAACCGATTGCGATCAGGTACATGCCGTATGCCGAAAACTCGACCTATAATGTGAAATTGTGCGTCATGACAGGGTAAGCCTGAAGGCGTACAACGTGCACAGCTTCACACACGAAACGCCAGCGAGGAGACGCGTGAGCAGCCAGACCCTTTCCCCCGCCGCCCTGTTGGGCGGCCACGAGGCGGCGCAAGCCATCGGTTCCAACGTCGGCGAGGCCATCAAGGCCCTGTCGCAGCTCAACCTGCCGCTGCCGGTGCTGACGCAGGTGCAGACCGAGTACGTGAAGGAGGCCGCCGAGCTCTGGAACCAGTCGCTGCAGCGGCTGCAGAAGCCGCCCGCAGGCGCCGCCGGCAAGGGCGCATCCATCGGCGACCGCCGCTTCGCGGCGCAGGAGTGGATGGAGAACCCCGCCGCGGCCTACATGGCGCAGATGTACCTGCTCAACGCGCGCACGCTGATGACGCTCGCCGAGCAGGTGCAGGGCGACGAGAAGACGCGCGCGCGCATCCGCTTCGCGGTGCAGCAGTGGATCGAGGCGGCCTCGCCGGCGAACTACCTGGCGCTCAACCCCGAGGCGCAGCGCAAGGCGCTCGAGACCAAGGGCGAGAGCATCGCCCAGGGCCTGCGCCACCTGCTGCACGACATCCAGCGCGGGCACGTCTCGCAAACCGACGAGAGCGTGTTCGAGGTGGGCCGCAACGTGGCCACCACCGAGGGCACCGTCGTGTTCGAGAACGAGCTGTTCCAGCTCATCGAGTACAAGCCGCTCACGGCCAAGGTGCACGAGACGCCGATGCTGTTCGTGCCGCCGTGCATCAACAAGTTCTACATCCTCGACCTACAGCCGGAGAACTCGATGATCCGCTACACGGTCGAGCAGGGGCACCGCCTCTTCGTCATGAGCTGGCGCAACGCCGACGAGAGCATGACGCAGTTCACCTGGGACGACTACATCGAGAACGGCCCGATCGAGGCGATGCGCGTGGTGCAGGACATCACCGGCTCGCAGACGATGAACACGCTGGGCTTCTGCGTCGGCGGCACCATCCTCACCACCGCGCTCGCCGTGCTGGCCGCGCGCGGCGAGACGCCGGCGGCGAGCATGACGCTGCTCACCACGTTCCTGGACTTCAGCGAGACGGGCGTGCTCGACGTCTTCATCGACGAGCCGAGCGTGAAGATGCGCGAGGCGACGATCGGCGCGGCCAGCCCCACCGAGGGCGGCCTGCTGCGCGGCAACGAGCTCGCGTCGACCTTCAGCTTCCTGCGGCCGAACGACCTGGTGTGGAACTACGTCGTCGGCAACTACCTGAAGGGCGAGATGCCCCCGCCGTTCGACCTGCTGTACTGGAACAGCGACAGCACCAACCTGCCGGGCCCGATGTTCTGCTGGTACCTGCGCCACACGTACCTCGAGAACAACCTGGTGAAGCCGGGCAAGCTGACGGTGTGCGGCGAGAAGCTGGACCTGCGCCGGGTGGAGACGCCGGCGTACATCTACGCCTCGAAGGAAGACCACATCGTCCCGTGGGACGGCGCGTACCGCAACACCCAGGTGCTGAAGGGTCCCAAGCGCTTCGTGCTCGGCGCGTCCGGCCACATCGCCGGGGTGATCAACCCGCCGGCCAAGAAGAAGCGCAGCCACTGGATCAACGAGGCCACCCCCGCACACGCGCAGGCGTGGTTCGACACCGCCGGCGAGCACCAGGGCAGCTGGTGGCCGGACTGGTCGCAGTGGCTGAAGGGCCATTCCGGCAAGATGGTCGCGGCGCCCAAGACGCCCGGCAATCGCCGGCACGCGCCGATCGAGCCCGCCCCGGGCCGCTACGTCCGGCAGAAGGCCTGAAGCGGCGCGGCGCGCCGCGCCGCTCGCCCGTCCAGCGCCGGCCGGCGCGAAGGCCAGACGTGGGAATAACCACTCCCACGTCAGAGGCCGCCTTCGATTTCACATTTCACTTCCCACACGTTTACGGAGTCCGGCATGAGCATCGACATCGTCATCGTCGCCGCCGCGCGCACGGCGGTCGGCAAGTTCGGAGGAACCCTCGCGAAGACGCCCGCACCGGAACTGGGCGCGGCGGTCATCGTCGAGCTGCTGAAGCGCGCGAAGCTCTCCGGCGAGCAGGTCAACGAGGTGATCCTCGGCCAGGTACTGCAGGCCGGCGCCGGCCAGAACCCGGCGCGCCAGGCGGTGATCCGGTCCGGCCTGCCCAACGTCGTGCCGGCGATGACGATCAACAAGGTGTGCGGCTCCGGCCTGAAGGCCGTGATGCTGGCGGCGCAGGCCATCCGCGACGGCGACTCGGAGATCGTGATCGCCGGCGGCCAGGAGAGCATGAGCACCTCGCCGCACGTGCTGCCGAACTCGCGCGACGGCCAGCGCATGGGCGACTGGAAGCTGGTCGACTCGATGATCGTCGACGGCCTGTGGGACGTGTACAACCAGTACCACATGGGCATCACGGCGGAGAACGTCGCGAAGAAGTACGGCGTGACGCGCGAGGCGCAGGACGCGCTGGCGCTCGCCTCGCAGCAGAAGGCCGCCGCGGCGCAGGACGCCGGCCGCTTCAAGGACGAGATCGTGCCGTTCTCGATCGCGCAGAAGAAGGGCGATCCGGTCGTCTTCGACCAGGACGAGTTCATCAACCGCAAGACCAATGCGCAGGCGCTGGCGGGCCTGCGGCCGGCGTTCGACAAGGCCGGCAGCGTCACGGCGGGCAACGCCTCCGGGCTCAACGACGGCGCCGCGGCCGTGGTGGTGATGACGGCCAAGAAGGCGGACCAGCTGGGCCTCGAGCCGCTGGGGCGCATCGCCAGCTATGCGTCGGCCGGCCTGGATCCGGCCACCATGGGCATGGGCCCCGTGCCCGCGTCGCAGCGCGCGCTGCAGCGCGCCGGCTGGAAGCCGGCCGACCTGGACCTGCTGGAGATCAACGAGGCGTTCGCCGCGCAGGCGTGTGCCGTGCACCAGGAAATGGGCTGGGACACGAGCAAGGTGAACGTCAACGGCGGCGCGATCGCGATCGGGCACCCGATCGGTGCCTCGGGCTGCCGCATCCTCGTCACGCTGCTGCACGAGATGCAGCGGCGCAACGCGAAGAAGGGCATTGCCTCGCTGTGCATCGGCGGCGGCATGGGAGTGGCGCTCACCGTCGAGCGGTGACGCGCGCCTCGCGGGGAAATGCCGGGCCGCCCCGGTTTCCCCGGGTTCCTCCAGGGGAGGCCGGGCGCGCCTGCAGCGCGCCGGGCCACGAGAAGGGGGCGCCGCATGGCGCCTGCGGGGCGGTCGGTAGGAAAACCCGATTGACCGGGCCGGGCACGGCGACCAACCTAGCGGCCCGGGTCAGCGGATCGACGGATTCGGATTCACAAGGAGAGGATGAATGGCTCAGAAATTGGCTTACGTCACCGGCGGCATGGGCGGCATCGGGACCGCGATGTGCCAGCGCCTGCACAAGGACGGCTTCAAGGTCATCGCGGGTTGCGGCCCGAGCCGCGACTACAAGAAGTGGCTCGACGAGCAGAAGGCGCTCGGCTACTCGTTCTACGAGTCGGTCGGCAACGTCGGTGACTGGGATTCGACCGTCGCCGCATTCCAGAAGGTCAAGGCCGAGCACGGCCCGGTCGACGTGCTGGTGAACAACGCCGGCATCACGCGCGACGGCATGTTCCGCAAGATGAGCCGCGCCGACTGGGACGCGGTCATCGAGACCAACCTCACGAGCCTGTTCAACGTGACCAAGCAGGTCATCGACGACATGGTGGACCGCACCTGGGGCCGCATCATCAACATCTCGTCGGTGAACGGCGAGAAGGGCCAGTTCGGCCAGACCAACTACTCGGCGGCCAAGGCCGGCATGCACGGCTTCACGATGGCCCTGGCGCAGGAAGTGGCCAACAAGGGCGTGACGGTGAACACCGTGAGCCCGGGCTACATCGCCACCGACATGGTCAAGTCGATCCGCCAGGACGTGCTCGACAAGATCATCGCGGGCATCCCGGTCAAGCGCCTCGGCACGCCGGAGGACATCGCGTCGATCGTGGCGTGGGTGGCGTCGGACGAGTCGGGCTTCGCGACCGGCGCGGACTTCTCCATCAACGGCGGCCTGCACATGGGCTGAGCGCGCGCGCCGCGAAACGAGAAGCCCGGCGTCGCCGGGCTTTTTTTCGTCGTGGTGCGGTCCCGCCTACGGCGCGATCGCGTCCAGCAGCTCGCTTTCGATCTCGAGCTGCGCCTTGCTCTGCTGCAGCGCCGAGCCGTCCACCAGGAAGGTGTCCTCCACCCGCTCGCCGAGCGTCGTGATCTTGGCGAGCTGCAGGTTGATGTGGTGGCGCGCGAGCACCCGCGCGATCGAGTACAGCAGGCCGGAGCGGTCGCTCGTGGAGACGCCCAGCAGCCAGCGCTGCGCGCGCTCGTCCGGGCGCAGCGTGACGCGCGGCGTGACGGGGAACGACTTCACCCGGCGCGACAGCCGCCCCTTGCTCGGCTCGGGCAGCGGCCCGGTGGCCTTCAGCGCGTGCGCGAGCTGCGTCTCGACGAGCGAGATCAGGTCGCGGTAGTGCGGCTCGAGGTGCGGGCTGATCACCTGGAAGGTGTCGAGCGCGTAGCCGGCCTTGGTGGTGTGGATCTTCGCGTCCAGGATGTTGAAGCCCGCGCTGTCGAAATAGCCGCAGATGCGCGCGAACAGGTCCGGCCGGTCCGGCGAGTACACCAGCACCTGCAGGCCCTCGCCGAGCGAGGACAGGCGCGCGCGCACGATCGGCTCCTGCGTCTGCACGAAGCGGTACAGCGAGCGCGCGTGCCAGGCGATGTCGCCCGCGTCGTGGCGCGCGAAGTAGCTGATCTCCAGCGTCTTCCACAGCGGCGCCTCGGTGTCGGGCAGCATCGAATACAGGTTCAGCGTGTGCCGCGCCTCCTGCCTGCGCGCCTCGATCTCCGCGTCGACGTTCGGCCGCCCGCCGCCCAGCGCGCGCAGCGTGAGGCGGTACAGGTCCTCGAGCAGCTTGCCCTTCCACGCGTTCCACACCTTGGGGCTGGTGCCGCGGATGTCGGCCACGGTGAGCAGGTACAGCGCCGTCAGGCGCCGCTCGCTGCCCACGAGCTGGGCGAAATGCTCGATCACCTCGGGGTCCGACAGGTCCTCCTTCTGCGCGATGCGCGACATCGTGAGGTGCCGCTGCACGAGGAACTCGATGAGCGAGGCGTCCTCTCCCTCGATGCCGTGGTCGCGGCAGAAGCGCTGCACCTCGTGCGCGCCGAGGTCCGAGTGGTCGCCGCCGCGGCCCTTGGCGACGTCGTGGAACAGCGCCGCGACGTAGAGCACCCACGGCCGGTCGAACTGCGAGGCGAGCTGCGAGCAGAACGGGTACTCGTGCGCATGCTCCGGGATGAAGAAGCGGCGCGCGTTGCGCAGCACCATGAGGATGTGCTGGTCCACCGTGTACACGTGGAACAGGTCGTGCTGCATCTGGCCCACGATGCGCCGGAACACCCACAGGTAGCGGCCCAGCACGGAGGTCTGGTTCATCAGCCGGAACACGTGCGTCTGCCCCGACGGCGCCTGCAGCATCTTGACGAACAGGGCGCGGTTGACCGGATCGTGGCGCCACTCGGCGTCCATCAGCTCGCGGTCGTTGTACAGCGCGCGCAGCGTGCGCGCCGACAGTCCCTTCGGGCCCACCGTGGTCTGGAAGGTGAGGAAGGTCTCGAGGATGGCGTGCGGGTCGCGCTGGTAGAGGTCGTCGCTCGCCACCTCCAGCATGTCGCCGCGCTCGAGGAACTTCTCGTTGATCGGGCGCATCGGCGCGTCCTGCAGGCCCAGCACGCGCTCCTCGATGTTCAGCATCAGGATCTGGTTGAGCTGCGCCACCGCCTTGGCCGCCCAGTAGTAGCGCCGCATCAGCATCTCGGAGGCGCGCTGCCCGCGCGAGGCGCGGTAGCGGAAGCTGTCGGCCACGGCGGTCTGCAGGTCGAACACCAGCCGGTCCTCGCGGCGGCCGGCCGCGATGTGCAGGCGCGCGCGGATCAGCTTCAGCAGCCCCTCGTTGCGCTGCAGCTGCTTCACCTCGAACGGCGTGATGAGGCCCTTGGCGGCGAGCTCGTTCCACGTCTTGCCCAGGCCGGCGGCGCGCGCCACCCACATCACCACCTGCAGGTCGCGCAGGCCGCCCGGGCTTTCCTTGCAGTTCGGCTCGAGCGAGTAGGGCGTGTCCTCGAACTTCTGGTGGCGCTGGCGCATCTCCAGCGTCTTGGCGCGCAGGAACGCCTTCGGGTCCATCGCGTCGGCCTTGGCCCGGCGGAACTGCGTGTAGACGCGGCGCGCGCCGCACAGGTAGCGCGACTCGAGCAGCGCGGTCTGCACCGTCACGTCGCGGTGGCTCTCCTCGATGCACTCGGCCACCGTGCGCACGCTCGAGCCGATCTCCAGCCCGATGTCCCAGCACGCGGTGATGAAGCCTTCGATCGACGACTTGAGCGCGTCGTTGGCGTGGTCCTGCTCGGGCGGCAGCAGCACCAGGACGTCGACGTCCGAGTGCGGGAACAGCTCGCCGCGGCCGTAGCCGCCCACCGCGAGCAGCGCCGCGCCGGGCGGCATCAGCGCATGCTGCCAGAGGTCGACGAGCGTCTGGTCGACATGGCGCGTGAGCGCGCGCAGCAGGCGCTGCGCCGCGATCGACGTGGGCCGCGACGCGCGGAAGTGCTCCAGCAGCGCGACCTTGCCCTGACGGAAGCGCGAACGCAGCTCGCCGACGCTGCGCGGCGGCGGTTCGGCCTCGCGCCCTTCCACGACGGCCGACATGGCTCGCCCGCGCGTCAGGTGACGGGCTGCGCCGCCGCCTGCCCGGTCACCCACGCCGGCGGGGCGGGCGTGCCGGCCGACACGGTGAGCACCTCGTAGCCCGTCTCCGTGACGAGCACCGTGTGCTCCCATTGCGCCGACAGCGAGCGGTCCTTCGTGACGATGGTCCAGCCGTCGGTCATCTCGCGGATCTCGCGCCGCCCGGCGTTGACCATCGGCTCGACGGTGAACACCATGCCCGGCACCAGTTCCTCCAGCGTGCCGGGGCGGCCGTAGTGCAGCACCTGCGGCTCCTCGTGGAACGCGCGCCCGATCCCGTGGCCGCAGAACTCGCGCACGACGGAGAAGCCCTGGCTCTCGGCGAAGGTCTGGATCGCATGGCCGATGTCGCCCAGCCGCGCGCCGGGCTTCACCCTGGCGATGCCCTTCCACATCGCCTCGTACGTGAGCTGGCACAGCCGCTTCGCGGCGATGGAGCCTTCGCCCACGATGAACATGCGGCTGGTGTCGCCGTGCCAGCCGTCCTTGATGACGGTGACGTCGATGTTCACGATGTCGCCGTTCTTCAGCGGCCGCTCGTTCGGGATGCCGTGGCAGACCTGGTGGTTGATCGAGGTGCAGATCGACTTGGGGTAGGGCGTGTAGCCGGGCGGTGCGTAGTTGAGCGGCGCGGGGATGGCGCCCTGCACGTCGACGATGTGACGGTGCGCGAGCTGGTCGATCTGCTCGGTGGTGACGCCGGGCTTGACGTGCGCGGTGAGCATGTCGAGCACCTCGGAGGCGAGCCGCCCCGCGATGCGCATGCCTTCCACGTCGGCCGGTGTCTTGATCGTGATCGTCATGCGGCGATTCTCTCACCGCCCCGTAAAATCGCGGCCTCCCACCGGGGCGGCCCCGCGCCGATCCGGGCCAATCCCCCCGAGCCACGCCGTGACGTCCAGCCCGAAGCACCTGCTCCACTTCGAGGGGGGCAATGCGCTCTCCGCCTTCCGCGCCCAGGCGCTGCTCGCGCGGCTGCAGGCGCTCGAGCCGCGCGTCGCGTCGGTGCATGCGCGCCATGTGCACTGGGTGTGGAGCGCGGCGCCGCTCGGGCCCGAGGCGCGCGAGCGCCTGGCCGCGCTGCTGCGCTACGGCGAGCCCTACGCCGGTGCGCGCGACGGCGCGCTGGTGGTGGTGGCACCGCGCCTGGGCACCGTGTCGCCCTGGGCCAGCAAGGCCACCGACATCGCGCACAACTGCGGCCTGGAGGTGAAGCGCATCGAGCGCGTCACTGAGTTCCGGCTCGGCGTGAAGGGCGCGCTGCCCGGCGCGGGCAAGCCGCCGGGCGCCGATGCGCTGCGCGCGCTGGCCGAGCCGCTGCACGACCGCATGACCGAGAGCGTGCTGCTCGCGCGCGAGGACGCCGCGCACCTGTTCGACGAGCAGCCGGGCAAGGCGATGGAGCGCGTCGCGGTGCTTCCCGATGCGTCCGCCGGCCCGCAACCGGGCGCGAGCACGGGCCGCGCCGCGCTGGAGCGCGCCAACCGCGACTTCGGCCTCGCGCTCTCCGACGACGAGATCGACTACCTCGTGGACGCGTTCACGGCGCTCGGCCGCAACCCGACCGACGTCGAGCTCATGATGTTCGCGCAGGCCAACAGCGAGCATTGCCGGCACAAGATCTTCAACGCCGCCTTCACGATCGACGGCGCGGCGCAGCCGCACTCGATGTTCCAGATGATCCGCCACACCCACGAGCGCGCGCCCAGGCACACCGTCGTGGCGTACAGCGACAACGCGTCGGTGATGGAAGGCGTGGAGGTCGAGCGCTGGCTGCCCGAGGGCACGGCGTGCCCGTCGCGCTATGCCGCGCGGCGCGAGACGGCGCACGTGCTGATGAAGGTGGAGACGCACAACCATCCCACCGCGATCTCGCCGTTCGCGGGCGCGGCCACCGGCGCGGGCGGCGAGATCCGCGACGAAGGCGCCACCGGCCGCGGCTCGCGCCCCAAGGCGGGCCTCACCGGGTTCTCGGTGTCCAACCTGCACCTGCCGGGCACCGAGGAGCCCTGGGAGCGTGCGCCCTGCGGCAAGCCGGGCCACATCGCGAGCGCGCTGCAGATCATGATCGAGGGCCCGCTCGGCGGCGCCGCGTTCAACAACGAGTTCGGCCGCCCCAACCTCGGCGGCTACTTCCGCGTCTACGAGCAGACCGTGGGCGGCGTGCGGCGCGGCTACCACAAGCCCATCATGATCGCCGGCGGCCTGGGCTCGATCACCGCGACGCAGACGGGCAAGGTCGAGTTCCCCGCCGGCACGCTGCTCGTCCAGCTCGGCGGCCCGGGCATGCGCATCGGCATGGGTGGCGGCGCGGCCAGCTCGATGGCCGCGGGCGCCAATGCCGCCGAGCTCGACTTCGATTCGGTGCAGCGCGGCAACCCCGAGATCGAGCGCCGCGCGCAGGAAGTGATCAACCAGTGCTGGGCGCTGGGCGACGGCAACCCGATCCTCGCGATCCACGACGTGGGCGCGGGCGGCCTGTCCAACGCCTTCCCCGAGCTGGTGGACGGCGCGGGCCGGGGCGCGCGCTTCGACCTGGGCCGCGTGCCGGTGGAGGAGTCGGGGCTGGCGCCGAAGGAAGTCTGGTGCAACGAGAGCCAGGAGCGCTACGTGATGGCGGTGCCGCCGTCGGCGCTCGCCACCTTCCAGGCGATCTGCGAGCGCGAGCGCTGTCCGTTCGCCGTGGTGGGCGTGGCCACCGCCGAGCGCCAGCTGGTGCTCGGCGGCACGCCCGGCACGCCGTCGAAGGTGATCGGCGAGCCGCCGCCGGGCGGCGCGCCGGCCGTCGACATGCCGATGGACGTGCTGCTCGGCAAGCCGCCGAAGATGCACCGCGACGTGACGCGCGTGGCGCGCGACGGCGAGCCGCTGCAGCTCACCGGCGTCGCGCTGGAGCGGGTCGCCTTCGACGTGCTGCGCCATCCGACGGTCGCGAGCAAGCGGTTCCTCGTCACCATCGGCGACCGCACGGTGGGCGGCCTCGGCCACCGCGACCCGATGGTCGGGCCCTGGCAGGTCCCCGTGGCCGACTGCGCGGTGACGCTGGCCGATTACGCGGGCTTCGCCGGCGAGGCGATGGCGATGGGCGAGCGCACGCCGCTCGCCTCGCTCGATGCGCCGGCGTCGGGCCGCATGGCGGTCGGCGAGGCCGTCACCAACCTGCTCGCCGCGCCCGTCGTGCTGGAGCGCGTCAAGCTCAGCTGCAACTGGATGGCCGCGTGCGGCGAGCCGGGCGAAGACGCCGCGCTGTACGACACGGTGAAGGCCGTCGGCCTCGAGCTGTGCCCGGCGCTCGGCATCAGCGTGCCGGTGGGCAAGGACAGCCTGTCCATGCGGACGCGCTGGAGCGACGGCGGCGAGGCGAAGCAGGTGACGGCGCCGGTGTCGCTCGTCGTCACCGCCTTCGCCACGCTCGCCGACGTGCGCGGCACGCTCACGCCGCAGCTGCAGCCGGGCGACACCACGCTGATCCTGGTCGACCTCGGGCAAGGCCGGCACCGCATGGCGGGGTCGATGCTCGCGCAGGTGCTGGGCCAGGCGGGCAGCCGCGCGCACGACGGCATCCCGGACCTCGACGATCCCCGGTCGCTGCAGGCGCTCGTCGCCGCCGTCAACGAGCTGCGCGAGGCGGGCCGGCTGCTCGCCTACCACGACCGCAGCGACGGCGGCCTGTGGGCCGCGGTGTGCGAGATGGCCTTCGCAGGGCACCGCGGCGTGAGTCTCAACGTCGACCTGCTCGTGACCGAGGGCGACGGCATCGCCGACAGCCGCGCGGAATACGGCGACTCGAAGAACTGGGCCTCGCAGGTGAGCGCGCGGCGCGAGGAGCTGACGCTGCGCGCCCTGTTCAACGAGGAGCTCGGCGTGGTGCTCCAGGTGCGCACCGCCGAGCGCAACGACGTGATGCAGGCGCTGCGCCGGCACGGCCTCTCGCGCCACAGCCACGTGATCGGCAAGCCGAACGACCGCGGCGTGATGGAGGTGTGGCGCGACACCCGTGTCGTGTTCGGCGCGCCGCTCGCGCAGCTGCACCAGGCGTGGGACGAGCCGAGCTGGCGCATCGCGCGGCTGCGCGACAACCCGGCGTGCGCGGATGCGGAGCACGCGGCGGCGGGGGCGGTGGACGATCCCGGGCTGCATGTGCACCTGGCCTTCGATCCGCAGGCGCCCGGTGACGCGCCCGCCGTCGCGACCACGCGGCCCCGCCTCGCCATCCTGCGCGAGCAGGGCGTCAACAGCCAGGTCGAGATGAGCTACGCGATGGCGCAGGCGGGCTTCGACACCTTCGACGTGCACATGAGCGACCTGCAGAGCGGACGCGCGTCGCTCGCCGACTTCCAGGGCTTCGTCGCGTGCGGCGGCTTCAGCTACGGCGACACGCTCGGCGCCGGCGAGGGCTGGGCGCGCTCCATCCTGTTCAATCCCGCGCTCGCCGACCGCTTCGCCGCCTTCTTCGCGCGGCCGGACACGTTCGCGCTCGGCGTGTGCAACGGCTGCCAGATGATGGCCGCGCTCGCCGCGCTGATTCCCGGCGCCGAGGCCTGGCCGCGCTTCACGCGCAACCGCAGCGAGCAGTTCGAGGCGCGCCTGTCGCTGGTGGAAGTGCTCGACAGCCCATCGATCTTCTTCGCCGGCATGGCGGGCAGCCGCATCCCCATCGCGGTCTCGCACGGCGAGGGCTATGCCGACTTCTCCCAGCGCGGCGACCCCGAGGCGGTGCACCGCGCGCTGCGCTTCGTCGACCACCACGGCCGGCCCACCGAGGCCTACCCGTTCAATCCCAACGGCAGCCCCGCGGGCCTCACCTCGGTCACGACCGCCGACGGGCGCTTCACGGTGCTCATGCCGCACCCGGAGCGCGTGTTCCGCAACGTGCAGATGAGCTGGACCGACGGCGACGCCGGCGCGCCGAGCCCGTGGATGCGCATGTTCCGCAACGCCCGGCGCTTCGCGTAGCGGCGCGCCCCGCGCGGGCTACGATCGCCGCCATGAGCTCCCTGCCGGTGCGCCGCCTGCCGATCGACCTCGAGACGCCGCTCGCCGGCGCCTGGCTGCGCGAGCACGCCGACGACGTCCCCGTCGTGCGCTGATGGGCGCGCGGTCCGGCCGCTTCGACCGCCTCGACGCCTTGCGCGCCGCCGCCATCGTGTGGATGGCGCTGTTCCACTTCGCGTTCGATCTCGCGTACTTCCGGCTCACCCGCCAGAACTTCTACACCGACCCGTTCTGGACGGTGCAGCGCACCTGCATCCTCGGCCTGTTCCTCTTCTGCGCCGGGCTCGGCCAGGCCATCGCGCACGAGCAGCGCCAGTCGTGGGACCGCTTCTGGCGCCGCTGGGCGCAGGTGGCCGCCTGCGCGGCGCTGGTGAGCCTCGGCTCGTGGCTCATGTTCCGCGACCGCTTCATCAGCTTCGGCGTGCTGCACGCCATCGCCGTGATGCTGGTCGTGCTGCGCCTCACCGCGGGTGGCGGCCGCTGGCTCTGGCTCGCCGGCGCGCTGGCCATCGTGCTGGACCGGCTCGTGCAGCATCCGTTCTTCGACACGCGCCTCACCAACTGGATCGGCCTCGCGACGCGCAAGCCGGCCACCGAGGACTACGTGCCGCTGCTGCCGTGGATCGGGGTCGCGTGGTGGGGCCTGGCCGCCGGGCAGTGGGTGCTGCGGCACCGGCGCGACTGGCTGGCGGGCGCGCTGCCGCGCCCGCTGCGGCCGATGGCCGTGCTCGGCCGCTGGAGCCTCACCTTCTACATGCTGCACCAGCCGATCCTCATCGGCGTGCTGATGGCCGCGCTGGCGCTGCGCGGGCGATGAGCCGCCGCGCCGCTTGACGGCGCGCCCCGCGCGGGCGCACGCTCGCCCGTCATGCCCGCCCCCGAGCGACTCGGCAAGTACCTGATCCGCGGCGAGATCGGCCGTGGGGCCATGGGCGTCGTCTACGAGGGGTGGGACCCGCACATCGAGCGACTCGTCGCCATCAAGGTGCTGGACCTGGGGGAGGGCGACGGCGCGCGCGACGCCGAGCGGCGCGCGCGCTTCCGGCGCGAGGCCCAGGCCGCCGGGCGGCTCGCGCATCCGGCCATCGTCGCGGTGTACGACTATGGCGAGCTGCCCGACGCGCACACGGCCTTCATCGCCATGGAGCGGGTGAACGGGCGCGACCTGAAGCGCCTGTTCGATGCGGGGCGGCGCTTCGGCCTGGCCGAGAGCGGGCAGCTGATGCGCGAGCTGCTGGCCGCGCTGCAGCATGCGCACGAGCGCGGCGTCGTGCACCGCGACATCAAGCCGGGCAACCTGCTGCTGCTGGACGGCGGCGGCGTGAAGGTCGCCGACTTCGGCATCGCCAAGCTCGACGCGTCCGAGCTCACGCAGACCGGCGCGGTGCTGGGCACGGTGTCGCACATGTCGCCCGAGCAGCTCACCGGCGCGCCGGTGGACCGGCGCAGCGACCTGTTCTCGTGCGGCGTGATCCTCTACCAGCTGCTGACCGGCGAACGGCCCTTCACGGGCTCGCCCGCCACGGTGATGCACCAGGTGCTCCATGTGGACCCCCCGCCGCCGTCCGCGCGCGTGGCGCACCTGCCGCCGGCGCTGGACGCGGTGGTCGCCCGGGCGATGGCCAAGCGTCCGGAGGATCGCCATGCCAGCGCGGCCGCGTTCGCCGCGGCCCTCGAGGCGGCGCTCGCGGGCGCGGTCGACCCGGACGCGACC
>Ga0075429_100000297_pt1 | contig 35129 bp, 32 predicted proteins | sample RhiMetdeltSRZDD3_FD_75295 | JGI IMG/M metagenome (GOLD analysis project Ga0075429, IMG submission 75295) | Populus rhizosphere microbial communities from Tennessee, USA - Rhizosphere MetaG P. deltoides SRZDD3 | ecosystem: Host-associated > Plants > Roots > Rhizosphere > Soil | place: USA...
TTCCTGTTCGATCGTCTGGATCAGGTTCATGACTTCGCTCCGCTTTCTTGCCGGAATTCCTCCAGCAGCAATCTTTCCTCGTTGCTCAGGCTGCGCACTTCCAGCAGGTCCGGCCTTCTGAGCCAGGTCCGCCCCAGCGCCTGCTTCAGCCGCCAGCGCCGGATGTTCTCGTGGTGCCCGGAGAGCAGCACATCCGGCACCTTGTCGCCCCGGTACGTCTCGGGGCGCGTGTACTGCGGGCAGTCGAGCAGCCCGTCGGCGAACGACTCTTCGATAACCGAAGCGCTGTCGCCGACCGCGCCCGGCAACTGCCGCACCACCGCGTCCATCAGCGCCATCGCCGCGATCTCGCCGCCCGAGAGCACGAAATCGCCGATCGAGATTTCCTCGTCGGCGCGGCGCGCGAGCAGCCGCTCGTCGACGCCCTCGTAGCGGCCGCACAGCAACGTCACCGCCGGCTCCTTCACCAGCTCGATCACCCCGCGGTGATCGAGCTTCCTGCCCTGCGGCGAGAGGTAGATCGTGCGCCTCGAGCCGCCGCTCTTCGCCACCGCGTCTAGCGCCCGCTCCAGCGGCTCGGCCAGCATCACCATGCCCGGGCCGCCGCCGTACGGCCGGTCATCCACCGTGCGGTAGTGATCGGTCGTGAAATCGCGCGGATTCCACGTCGTCAGCGACCAAAGCCCCGCATCCAGCGCCCGGCTGGTGATGCCGCTGCCCGCCACGGCGGCGAACATCTCCGGGAACAGCGTCACCACGTCGAAGCGGATCACCAGTCCGCCCCCCATTCCACTTCGACTCGCCGCTTCGGCAAGTCCACTTCCTTGATCACCGCGGCGACCCAGGGGATCAGCCGCGTCCTGTCGCCCGCCACCTCGATCACGTCGTGCGCGCCGTTCGAGTACGTTCGCGTCACCACGCCGAGGGGCGTGCCCTGCTCGTTCACCACCTCGAGACCGACCAGGTCGGCGAGGTAGTACTTGCCCTGCTCCGGCTCGGGCAGCGCATCGCGCCGCACCGCCACCGTCCGGCCTTTCAGCGCCAGCGCCTGCTCGCGGTTTTCCAGCCCCGCGAGCTTGCCTACGACCGTGGCGCCGTGAATCCTCGCGCCGCTTACCGCGTACGCCACGGCGCCGATCCACCACTCTCTCGCGCCCGCCAGGCTTTCTTCAGCGCCGTCCTCGGGGACCACTTTCACCCAGCCGCGCACGCCGTACGAACCGGCGACGCGGCCCATCTGTATCAGCCCGTCAGGCGGCTTTCTTTGCAAACTGCTTGACGAGGCGTTTCGCCGTAGGCGATAGCTGCGCGCCCTGTCCGGTCCAGTGCTTGACCCGCTCCATGTTGACGCGCAGCGCCTCGCGGCCTTGCGGCGCCTTCGGATCGTAGAAACCCAGCCGCTCGATGAACTTGCCCGACGCCGCGCGCCGCGAATCGGCCACCACCACGTGAAAGAACGGGCGCTTGTTCGCGCCGCCGCGCTGCAGTCGAATCACCACCATGGGAAAACGCCTCTGAAGTTAGCCCCCGGCACTTCGGGGCCGTGCTCTAGTCTGCGAAAAGGCGCGGATTATACGGGACTTTTCGGCCGTCGGACAACGCCTTGGGCGGACTTTGTAAGGCACTCGCGCGCGGCAGCGACGAAGGCGATACTTGGAGGCTCCGCGGAGAACGGCGAAATGGCGAACTGGGTCAAGGTCCATCCTCTGGTCGTGCGCATCACCCACTGGATCAACGCCTTGGCGATCGTGGTGATGGTGGCGAGCGGCTGGCGCATCTACAACGCCTCGCCCCTTTTCGAGTCGTTCACCTTCCCGGAGGCGCTCACGCTGGGCGGCTGGCTCGCCGGAGCGCTGCAGTGGCACTTCGCCGCCATGTGGCTCCTCGCCCTCAACGGCCTCGTATACGTCGTCTACGGGATCGTCTCGGGTCATTTTCGCCGCAAGCTCCTGCCGATCTCACCGGGAGCGGTCGTGAGCGACATCGCGCACGCGCTACGCGGACGGCTAGCGCATGAGGACCTGAGCGTCTACAACGCCGCACAACGCGCCGCGTATCTGGTGCTCATTCTTGCGCTCGTCGTGCTGATCCTCTCCGGCCTGGCGATCTGGAAGCCGGTCCAGTTGCAGGAGCTCGCCGCGCTCATGGGCGGCTACGAGGGCGCGCGCTTGCTCCACTTCTTCGCCATGTCGCTCGTCGTTTTCATCGTCGTGGTGCACGTCGCCATGGTCGCGCTCGTCCCGCGCACCTTCCCCACCATGATCACCGGGCGACTCAGGAGGTCGTCATGAAGAACGCCCGTCTTTCCGACCGCTTCCCCAAGGTTCAAAGCCTGGAGAGGCGGATGTTCCTGAAGCAAAGCCTGTCGGTGGGCGCGCTCGCGCTGCTTTCGGGGTGTGAATTGACGAGCGACGAGCGCGTCCAGGAAGTGCTCGAAGGGATGTCGCGTTGGAATGACCGCGTGCAGGGCTGGCTCTTCGATCCGAAGAAGCTCGCGCCCGAGTTCCCTGAAAGCATGATTACCAGTCCGTTTCCGTTCAACGGGTACTACCCGGAGAGCGACGTGCGCATCATCGACGAGACCGACTACAAGCTTCAGCTCGGCGGGCTGATCAAGGAGCCGAAGCCGTGGCGCCTGCCCGAGCTCTACGCGCTGCCGCAGGTGTCGCAGGTGACGCGCCACATCTGCGTCGAGGGCTGGAGCGCGATCGGCAAGTGGAGCGGCGTGCGCTTCAGCGACTTCCTCCAGCGGGTCGGCGCCGACCTCACCGCGAAGTACGTCGGCTTCAACTGCGGCGACGACTACTACTCGAGCATCGACATGGCGACTGCGCTCCACCCGCAGACCCTGCTCACCTTCCGCTTCGCCGACCAGATCCTGCCGCCGAAGTACGGCTTCCCGATGAAGCTGCGCATTCCCACCAAGCTCGGCTTCAAGAATCCGAAGCACATCACCGAGATCTTCGTGGTCAACGACAACCCCGGCGGCTACTGGGAGGACAAGGGCTACAACTGGTTCAGCGGAAACTAAGCCTTTAGGTTTTTTCGCAGACCGCAGTCCAGACGCCGTCGGCGAGCTCGGCGTCCTGAACCAGCGTCGCGCCACGTTCGAGGAGGTCCTGGAGCTTCAGCCGGACCGCTTCGATGGTGGGGCCGGTGATCACGCGCTTGAAGCCGAAGGTTTCCACCTTGGCCTGCACCGTGAGCCTCGGGTTGCCCACGCTCGCGACCCACTTGCTGCCGACCTGCGCCATCGGTGAAAGGAGCTGGCAGCCCTCGGCCGCGAGCTTCTTGACCGCATCCTGCACCTTGGCCTGGCTGCGGGCCGACACGATGAAATGCGTGCCGGCGTCGAACACCTGGGCCGGCGCGTCGTCCTCGGGCACCGGTACGGCGCGGCGCTGGCTGCGCCGCAGCCGCGCCTGCGCTTCCTGCACGCGGCGGCCGACGCGCACGGCGTCGGTGACGGCGAAGAGATCGTGGGCCCGGTTGTGCTTGTCGAGGCGCGAGCGCTCCTGCTTGAAGAGCGAGGCGTAGTCGGCGGAGAGGAGCGACATCACCTCGAAGAACGAGCGCGACACGAGGAGCTGTCCCTGGCCGGCGAAGCTCATCACGCGCTCGGCGGCGTTGATGCCGTCGCCGACCACGTTGTCGCGGCCGTTGATGTCCTTGATGAGCGAGACCGGCCCGAGGTTGATGCCGAGGCGCACCGGGATCTCGCCGACCTTGTCGAGCACCGCCAGGCCGACGAAGAGCGCGCCCTCGGGGTCGCCGAGGAAGGTGATCGCGGCGCCGTCGCCGGTATCGACCACTACGCGGTCGCGCGGCAGCACCTGCTCCAGCGCCGCGGTGAGCATGTCGTTGAAGGCGCGCTTCTGCTTGACCTGGTCGGCGACGCCCTTCTTCGAATAGCCGACGATGTCGATGAAGAGGACGCTGCCGACGAGCGTCCGGGTGGCCTGGTCCGCCATGCGGGGATTGTCCCCCCGCTCAGCGCATCCCCGGGAGGAACCCTTTCATGTTGCGCATCATGCGTTGCAGGTTGCCGCCCCGCATCATCTTCATCATTTTTTGCATTTGCTCGAACTGGGCGAGGAGCTGGTTCACCGCCTGCACCGGCACCCCGGCGCCGGCGGCGATGCGGCGCTTGCGCGAGGCCTTGATGAGCTCCGGCTTGGCGCGCTCCTGAGGGGTCATCGAGTTGATGATGCCCTCGATGCGCCGGAACTGCTTGTCGTCCTGAAGCTGCGCGGGGTCGACCTGGCCGACGAGCTGCGCCGGCAGCTTGTCGAGGAGCGAGGCGACGCCGCCCATCTTCTTCATCTGCGCGATCTGCTGCTTGAAGTCCTCGAGGTCGAAGCCCTTGCCTTTCTTGACTTTGTCGGCGACGCGCTTCGCCTCCTCGAGGTCGATCTTGGCGTGCGCCTCCTCCACCAGCGAGAGGATGTCGCCCATGCCGAGGATGCGCGCCGCCATGCGCTCGGGGTGGAACGGCTCGAGGCCCGAGAGCTTCTCGCCCACGCCCGCGAACTTGATCGGCTTGCCGGTGATGTGGCGCACAGAGAGAGCCGCGCCCCCGCGGCTATCACCGTCTAGCTTGGTGAGGATCACGCCGGTGAGCGGCAGGCGCTCGTTGAAGGCCCGCGCCACGTTGACCGCGTCCTGGCCCTGCATCGCGTCGACCACGAAAAGCGTCTCCACGGGCTCGAGCGCCGCGTGCAGCTCGGCGATCTCGCGCATCATCTCCTCGTCGACCGCGAGACGTCCCGCGGTGTCGACCAGCAGCACGTCCTGGTAATGGGTGCGCGCGTACTCGAGCGCGCGCCGCGCGATGTCGAGCGGCTTTTCTCCCACCGCCGAAGGAACGAACTGCGCGCTCACCTGGGCAGCCACCGTCTTCAGCTGCTCGATCGCCGCCGGGCGATAGACGTCGGTCGAGACCACGGCCACCTTCTTCTTCTGCGCGTCGAGGAAGCGCGCGAGCTTGCCGGTGGTGGTGGTCTTGCCCGAGCCCTGCAGCCCGGCCATGAGGATCACCGCCGGCGGCCGGGTGGCGAGGTCGAGGCCCACGGCGGCCTCGCCCATCAGCGCGGTCAGCTCGCGGTGTACCACTCCGACGAGCGCCTGTCCCGGTGTAAGGCTGGCGACGACTTCCGCGCCGAGCGCCTTGGCGCGCACCGCGTCGATGAAATGCTTCACCACCGGCAGCGCCACGTCGGCCTCGAGCAGCGCCACGCGCACTTCGCGCAGCGCCTCCTGGATGTTCGCCTCGGTGAAGCGCGCCTCGCCGCGGATCTGCTTGACGATCTTGGTGAGCCGCGCGGTCAGGTTGTCGAGCATGGGTGATAAACTGGGGAAGTGCCCGACATTGTAATTCACGTCATTGCGTCGGCCATGTACGTGGGCTTGGCGTGGCACTTCTGGAACACGCGCTGGCGCGGAGCCGACGCGAAGCGCGGCCTGCGCGCCTGGGAGCGCAGCGCCATCCTCGTGCCGCTCGCGCTGCACGGCTGGCTCCTCTACGACGGCATCTTCGCGCTCGAGCTGCGCTTCGGTTTCGCGCAGGCGCTCTCGGTGATGATGTTTCTCGGCGTCGCGCTGTACTGGGTCGAGAGCCTGTTCTACGACGTGGAAGGCATGCAGCCGCTGGTACTGCCGCTCGCCGCGGTCGCGGTGCCGCTCCCGGCGCTGTTCCCGGGGCTCGCCTCGGCCGGCGCGCACGCCAACGCCACCGCGTTCAAGCTGCATCTCGCGCTCGCGATGATCGCCTACAGCCTCTTCATCATCGCGCTGCTGCACGCCACGCTGATGGCGGTGGTCGAGCGGCGGCTGCACCAGAAGGGCAGCTTCTTCGCCGGGCTGCCGCCGCTGCTGACGCTGGAGCAGCTCCTGTTCCGCGTGATCGCCGCGGCGTTCGTGTTCCTCACCCTCACGCTCATCACGGGCATCGCGTTTTCCGAGACTTTGTTCGGCCGCGCCCTGCGCGCCGACCATAAGACCGTGTTCGCGGTGCTGTCGTGGCTCACGTTCGGGCTGCTTCTCGCCGGTCGCGCCCTCTACGGCTGGCGCGGCCGCACCGCGCTGCGCTGGACGCTGTCGGGCTTCATGATGCTGCTCTTCGCCTACGTCGGCAGCCGCTTCGTGCTGGAAGTGCTCCTGCACCGCGCGTAGTGGACGACCTTTCCACCAACTGGATGATCGGCGCGCTGGTGGTGCTGCTCGTGCTCTCGGCGTTCTTCTCCATCGCCGAAACCGCGATGATGGCGTTCAACCGCTACCGCCTCAAGCACCTGGTCGCGCACGGCGACTCGGGCGCGCTCCGCGTGGCCGAGCTTCTCAGGCGCACCGACCGGTTGCTCGGCGGCATCCTCATCGGCAACACCCTGGTGATCGCGGCGGCGAGCACGCTCTCGAGCCTGGTCGCGGTGCGCTTCCTCGGTCACGACAAGCTCGCCTACGCCATCGGCACCCTGGTGATCTCGTTCCTGATCATCGTGTTCGCCGAAATCACGCCGAAGGTGATCGGCGCCACGTTCCCGGAGCGCACCGCGCTGATCCTCTCCTACCCGATCAAGTTCACCTTGCGGGTGCTCGACCCGGCGGCGTGGTTCGTGAACCTGTTCGTGCGGCCGCTGCTGTGGACGCTGCGCGTCCGCACCGGCGGCAGCGCCGACGCGGCCAAGCTCTCGACGGAGGAGATCCGCACCCTGGTGCTCGAGTCGTCGAGCTTCATGCCGAAGAAGCACCTGGCGATCCTCTTGAACCTGTTCGACGTCGGCGCGGTGACGGTGCAGGACATCATGGTGCCGCGCGCGCGCATCGAGTCGATCAAGCTCGAGGACGACATCGAGACCATCGCGCACCAGCTCGCCACCAGCTACCACCAGCGCCTGCCGGTGTTCCGCGACGCGCTCGGCGAGGTGGTCGGCGTGCTGCACCTGCGGCGCGTGCTCGCGCCGCTGCGCGACGGCGCGCTCGACCAGGCGCTGCTCGAAGCGCTCGTGGTGCAGCCCTATTTCGTGCCGGCGACCACGCCGGTGCTCGCGCAGCTCCAGTACTTCCAGGAGAACCGCGAGCGCATGGCGCTGGTCGTGGACGAGTACGGCGAGCTCATGGGCCTGGTCACGCTCGAGGACATCCTCGAGGAGATCATCGGCAAGTTCACCACTTCGCTCCCGACCGCAGGGGCAACCCTGGCCTGGGACGAGCGCGGCACGGCGGCGGCGGAGGGGACGACCCCGGTGCGGGAGCTGAACCGCTCGCTCGGGCTCGCCCTCCCCACCGATGGCCCGAAAACCCTCAACGGCCTGATCCTGGAGCACTTGCAGGACATTCCCGAGGCGGATGTCTCGATCAAGATCGGCAACGTGCCCATGGAAATCGTTCACGCGCAGGGCCGGACGGTCAAAACTGTGCGGATTTTCCGCCCCCCGGACCCGGTGGAAAATACAGAGGTGTCAGAAGCTTAGGCGCGACTTTTCACGCTTCACAAAAGGCTGCCGGGACGCTATGCTCGGCCGGAGCTCGAGAGACTCCGGGGAGCAGGAATGGCAACGGCAGCGGTGGCGAGGCCCAAGGAAATCGTCTTTTCCTGGGAAGGCAAGGACAAGGCGGGCAAGATCGTGCGGGGCGAGATGCGCGCCGGCGGCACGGCCGTGGTCAACGCGACCCTGCGCCGGCAGGGCATCCTCGTCACCAAGGTCAAGAAACAGAGCATCGGCCGGCGCGGCAAGGTCACGGAGAAGGACGTCGCGCTGTTTACGCGCCAGCTCGCCACCATGATGAAAGCGGGCGTGCCGCTGCTCCAGTCGTTCGAGATCGTGACCAAGGGGGCGGCGAACCCGGCAGTGGCGAAGCTGCTGAACGAGATCAAGCTCGACGTCGAGACCGGCACGCCGCTCGCCGCCGCGTTCCGCAAGCACCCGCTGCATTTCGACGCCCTCTATTGCAACCTGGTTGGGGCCGGCGAACAGGCGGGAATTCTCGAGAACCTGCTCGATCGGCTCGCCACGTACAAGGAGAAGATCCTCGCCATCAAGTCGAAGATCAAGGCCGCGCTGTTCTATCCCATCGCCGTCATCGCGGTCGCATTCATCATCGTCGCCGTGATCATGATCTTCGTGATACCGGCGTTTAAGCAGGTGTTCACCAGCTTCGGCGCCGACCTGCCCGCGCCCACCCTGCTGGTCATGGGGATCTCGGACTGGTTCGTCGCCTACTGGTACATCATCTTCCCGGCGATCGGCGGCGCGATCTACGGCTTCCTCGAGTCGTGGAAGCGCTCGCTTGCCGTGCAGGTCTTCATGGACCGCATGATGCTGCGGCTGCCGCTCTTCGGCGACCTGGTGAAAAAGTCGTCGATCGCCCGCTGGACGCGCACGCTCTCCACCATGTTCGCCGCCGGCGTGCCGCTGGTGGAGGCGCTCGAGTCGGTCGGCGGCGCTGCCGGCAACCACGTCTACCTTGTGGCCACCAGGCAGATCCAGCAGGAAGTCTCCACCGGTACCTCGCTCACCGTGGCGATGCAGAACTCCGCCGTGTTTCCCTCGATGGTGATCCAGATGTGCTCGATCGGCGAGGAAACCGGCGCGCTCGATGCCATGCTCGGCAAGGTGGCCGACTTCTACGAGCAGGAGGTCGACGACGCCGTGGAGGCGCTGTCGTCGCTGATGGAGCCGATGATCATGGTGGTGCTCGGCACGCTCATCGGCGGCATGGTGATCGCCATGTACCTGCCGATCTTCAAGCTCGGCCAGGCCGTCTAGCGCATGCTCTCGCTCGGCTGGCTCGCTCAGCCGGCCGCGTTTCCGTGGGTGGCGCTCGTCGTCGGCCTGTGCGTCGGCTCGTTCCTCAACGTCGTCATCCACCGCCTGCCGCGCATGATGGAGCGCGAGTGGCTCGGCCAGATTCCCGAGATGCTCGAGGAAGCCGAGGCGCTGAGCGGCGAGCCCGACAGGGCGCGGGTGGCGGGCGAGGTGCGGGGGCTGACCAAGGCGCTGCTGGCCGAACGCCTCAGCCTCTCCTTCCCGCGCTCGCGCTGCCCCGCCTGCGGCCATCGCATCGGTGCGCTCGAGAACATACCGGTCCTCAGCTACCTGCTGCTGCGTGGCAAATGCGCGCAGTGCAAGGCGCGCATCAGTCCCGGATACCCGATCGTCGAGCTGCTCGCCGGCGTGGGCGCCTTCTATTGCGCCTATCATTTCGGTTTCGGCCTGAAGGCGTTCGCGGCCGCGGCCTTCTTCTGGTGCGTCATCGCGCTTGCGCTGATCGACCAGAAGACCGGCTACCTGCCCGACGACATCACGCTGCCGCTGATGTGGCTCGGACTGCTCTTGAACCTGGCGGGGACGTTCGTGCCGCTCGCCGACGCGGTCATCGGCGCCGTCGCCGGATACATGGTGCTGTGGACGGTGAACGCGATCTTCCGGGCGCTCCGCGGGGTGGAGGGAATGGGATACGGCGATTTCAAGATGACCGCGGCGGTCGCCGCTTTCCTCGGCTGGCGCGAGCTGTTCATGGTGATCCTGCTGTCTTCGTTCGTGGGGGTCGTCTTCGGCACCGCCCAGATGTTCGCCGCGCGCCGCGGCTGGGACTGGAAATTCAAGTTCCATTTTGGGCCGTCGATCGCCATCGCGGGCGTGATCGCGCTCTTTTGGGGCGACGAGATCGCGCGCCGCATTCCCATGCTGCGGCCCCTGGGATGAGCTTCGTGGTGGGCCTCACCGGCGGCATCGGCAGCGGCAAGAGCGCCGCCGCCGCCGAGTTCGAGCGCCTCGGCGCGAGCGTGGTCGACACCGACGCCATCGCGCACGCGCTCACCGCGGCCGGCGGCGCGGCCATGGGCGAGATCCGGAAGCGGTTTGGAGCCGAAATCCTCGCGGCGTCCGGCGCCCTGGACCGCGACAAGATGCGCGCCCGCGTGTTCGCCGACCCGGCGGCGAAGAAGGCGCTCGAGGCGCTGCTGCACCCGCTGATCCGCGAGGAGTCGCGCCGGCTCATCGCCGGCGCGCGCGGCCCCTATGTGATCCACGTCGTGCCGCTGCTCGTCGAGTCGCCCGACTATCGCAGCCGCGTCGACCGCGTGCTGGTGATCGATGCTCCGGAGGCGCTGCAGGTCGAGCGCGTACGCAGCCGCAGCGGCCTGTCCGAGTCGGAGGTGCGCGCCATCCTGGCGGCGCAGGCGACGCGCGCCGAGCGCCTCGCCGCGGCCGACGACGTGATCGAGAATCGCGGTACCATTGAAGTCCTGCGCGAGCAGGTCGCGGCGCTTCACCGCAAGTACCTCGAATACGGCCAGGCAGCCCAGTGATCACGTACGAGTACCCGCTCAACGAGCGCATCCGCACCCTGCTGCGGCTGGAGGACCTGTTCGAGCGCTCGCGCCATTTCGTAGCGCGCACCGATCCGCACGATCACCACATGGCGCTGCTCACCCTGTTCGAGATCCTGGAGGTCGCGAGCCGCGCCGAGCTCAAGTCGGACCTGCTGCAGGAGCTCGAGCGCCAGAAGCAGGTGCTGCTGTCGTTCCGGAACAATCCCGAGATCGCCGAGGAGGCGCTGGCCGGCGTGCTGCGCGACATCGAGCAGGCCGCGGCCGCGCTCTTCTCGATGACCGGCAAGACCGGCCAGTACCTGCGCGAGAACGACTGGCTCATGTCGATCAAGCAGCGCACCGGGATCCCGGGCGGCGCCTGCGAGTTCGACCTGCCCTCCTACCACTACTGGCTGCACCGCCCCGCCACCGAGCGCACCGGCCAGCTCGCCGCCTGGATCGCGCCGCTCTATCCCTTGCGCGACGGCTCGGCCATCATCCTGCGCATCCTGCGCGAGTCGGGCAAGGCGCAGTCGCTCAACGCGCCGCAGGGGATGTTCCAGCAGATGCTCGGCGGCAAGACCGCGCAGATGCTGCGCCTGCGCCTCGACCCGTCGATGCCCTGCGTGCCGGAGATCAGCGCCAACAAGTACGTGCTCAACATCCGCTTCATGGCGCAGAACACCGAGGACAACCGCCCGCGCACCGCCGACTGGGACGTGCGCTTCGAGCTCACCTTCTGCAACCTGTGAAGACGGTGCCCTGCCCGCGCTGCGGCGGTCCGAGCGCCTTCAGCCGGGAGAACAAGTGGCGCCCTTTCTGCAGCGAGCGCTGCAAGCTGATCGACCTGGGCGCCTGGGCGACCGAGTCCTACCGCGTGCCCGCGGAGGAGCAGGATCCGCCGCAGGACGAGCCTAGCTCCAAGCCCCCCGGATCATAGCGACACCGTGCGCGCCCGCGCGCCAGGCGTCTTCCATGTCGGCGCGGGTGAGCCCGCCGATCGCGTACACCGGAATCGTCGTCCCCCGGACCATGTCGGCGAAGCGCTGCCAACCGATTGGCGCCGCATCCGCCTTTTCCCTGACCGGTCCCAAAACGGCGAAATCGAGCTCGAGCTGCATGGCGCGCTCGAGCTCCTCGCGGGTATGGCATGAGGCGGCCACAAGACCGACATCTGGTTTTTGAGAAAGCTGCATCAACTCGGCGGCGGTGAAATGGATGCCGTCCGCGCCGGGATGCGGTGCCTTCACCATCACCTTGCAGCCAAAGCGAAGCGCGCGGCCGATGGCGTGGTCGCAGAAGATGCGGCGTTGCTCGGCGCCGAGCTGTGGCTCGCGCAGCTGCACGAGCTTCAGTCCGCGCTCGAGGCCCCGCTCGAGCTTGTCGAGCATCGCCGCGGTGCCCCACCGCGCGGCATCGGTGATCGCGTATTCCGCCGGGAGCGCGAGCGAGGCGAGCACGGGTGCGTTGGCCGGAAGCATCGGCGAGACCGTGGCCGCGCCTGGGCTCTGCCACGCGATGGCCTGGTTTTCTTTGGCGTGCGGCTCGCCGCGCCACCCCGTGACCCGGAAGAAATGGAGGCGCACGGTGCCGTGTGGATAGGTGAAGACGCGCGTGATCCATGGATACGCCGTCTCGACCTCGATGCCGAGCTCCTCGTGGAGCTCGCGCGAGAGCGCCGCCGCCGCCGGCTCGCCCGGCTCCGCCTTGCCGCCCGGGAACTCCCAGTAGCCGGCGTAGACCTTGCCGGCCGGCCTCTGCGCGAGAAGGAAGCTGCCGTCGGGCCGCTGGAGCACAGCAGCCGCGACTTCGATCACATCACTTCTTCTTTGAATGACGACCCGCCCAGTCTCGCGCGAACTGGTAGGCGACGCGCCCGCTGCGCGAGCCGCGCTGCAGCGCCCACTGCAGCGCCTCCTCGTGGGCATCGTCCGGGGCGCAGCCGAGGGTCTTCAGCCAGTGGTCGACGATCGCCAGGTACTCGTCCTGGTCGAACGGGTAGAAGGTGATCCACAGGCCGAAGCGCTCGGACAGCGAAATCTTCTCCTCCACGGTCTCGCCGGGATGGATCTCGTCACCCACGTAGCGCGTCTCGAGGTTCTCCGCCATGTATTCCGGCATCAGGTGGCGCCGGTTGGACGTGGCGCAGATGAGCAGGTTGTCCGAGGTGGTCGAGATGGAGCCGTCGAGCGCGACCTTCAGCGCGATGTATCCGTCCTCGGCGCCGTGGAACGTGAGATCGTCGCAGAAGAGCAGGAAGCGCTCCTTGCGCGGCGCGACCAGATCGACGATGTAGGGCAGGTCGACCAGGTCGTTCTTCTCCACCTCGATGAGCCGCAGCCCCTGCCGGGCGTACTTGTTGAGCAGGCCCTTCACGATCGAAGACTTGCCGGTGCCGCGCGCGCCGGTGAGGAGGACGTTGTTCGCCGGCTTGCCGTCGATGAACTGGCGCGCGTTCTGCTCCACGCGCTCGATCTGCTTGTCGATGCCGCGCAGGTCCGAGAGCTTGATCTTGTGCACGTGCCGCACCGGCTGCAGCCAGCCTGCAGCGGTACTTCCTCCCGCGGTGCCGCGGCGCCCCGACGCGCGCCAGCGGAAGGCCACGCTCGCCTCCCAGTCGGTCTGCGGAGGCGGAGGCGGAAGGAGCTGGTTGAGCCGCTCCAGGATTTTTTCGAGGTCGGTGCTCAAGAAAGGCTCGGGCTAGGTCCGATATTCGGCGTTGATTTTTACGTAGTCGAACGAGAAGTCGCAAGTCCACACGGTCGCCTCGGCCCTGCCGCGGTTCAGCACCGCGCGCACGGTGAACTCGGGCTTTTTCATGGCCGCGACAGCCTGCTCTTCCCTGTAGCCCGGATTACGCCCGCCGCCCTTGGCGACGAGCACCTCGTCGATATGCAGGTCGACTTTGGCGGTGTCCAGTGCGACGCCGGCGTAGCCGATGGCGGCGAGAATCCGCCCGAGGTTCGGATCGGAAGCGAAGAACGCGGTCTTCACCAGCGGCGAATGCGCGATGGCGTAGGCGACGCGGCGGCATTCCGCGATATCGCGGCCCCGCTCCACGCGCACGGTGACGAACTTGGTCGCGCCCTCGCCGTCGCGGATGATGGCCTGCGCGAGTTTCTGCGAAACCTCGGTGACCGCCTGCTCCAGCAGGGCCAGGTCCTTCTTGCCGCGCGCGCTCGGGCCCGCGCCGGTGGCCGCCAGGATGAAGGAGTCGTTGGTCGAGGTGTCGCCGTCGACGGTGATGCAGTTGAACGAGCGCTCCGCGGCCCGCGCGAGCATCGGGTGAAGGTCCTTTCGCGCGACGGCGGCGTCGGTGGCGACGAAGCCCAGCATCGTCGCCATGTCGGGCTTGATCATGCCGGCGCCCTTGGCGATGCCGGTCACGGTCGCTTCTCCCGTTGAAAGTCCAATCTTCGTGGAAAAAGCTTTGGGAACCGTGTCCGTCGTCATGATGGCCTCGGCGGCCGAAAGCCAGTCGCTGTTCGCCTCCAGCGCCTGCGGCAAGCCGGCGACGATGCGCTCGACGGGCAGCGGCTCCATGATGACGCCGGTCGAAAACGGCAGCACCTCGCCGGGCTTGCAGCCAAGGTGCCGCGCCAGCTCGGCGCAGACCTGCAGTGCCCGCTTCATCCCGTCGACGCCGGTACCGGCGTTGGCGTTGCCCGTGTTCACGACCAGCGCCCGCACCTTGTTCCGGAGATTCTTCCTGCAGATCGCCACCGGGGCGGCGCAAAAGCGGTTGCGCGTGAAGACCCCGGCGACGGCGCTCCCAGGCGCGAGGCGCATGACCAGCAGATCGCGCCGGTTCGGCTTCTTGATGCCGGCCATCGCGACGCCGAGGTCGACGCCGGCGACCGGATGCAGCGCCCCCGGTTCCGGCGGCGCCAGGTTTACCGCCATCACCTCATCTCCCGTGGACTCTTCCTAGCTTAGCTTGCCGTGGCAGTGCTTGAATTTCTTTCCCGAGCCGCAGGGGCAGGGATCGTTGCGCCCGACCTTCGGCATGGCGCGGGCGACGGGCCGTTTCTTCGTCGCCGCCTCGGCGATCGCCACGTCGCCGTTGCCGTTGCCCTCGGTCGCGGCCTCCTCGAAATCGCCGCGCTGCGCGCGCACGTTCTCGACGTGCTGCTGGTCGTCGATCTCGGGTGGCTTCTCGCCGTACTGCACGTTGGTCAGCGTCTTGACGACCTCGAGCTTCACCGACTCGATCATCGCGCCGAACAATTCGAAGGCTTCGCGCTTGTACTCCTGCTTGGGGTTCTTCTGCGCGTAGCCGCGCAGGTGGATGCCCTGGCGCAGGTGGTCGAGCGCGGCGAGGTGCTCGCGCCAGTGGGCGTCCAGGATCTGCAGCATGACGTAGCGCTCGGCCTGGTGGACCCGGTCCTCGAGCCCCGCCGGGATCTTGGCGCGATACGCCTCGTGCGCCGAGACGGCGATGCGCTCGAGCACCGTGTCGTCGGAGAGCTGCTCCTCGGCTTCGAGCCAGCGGCGCACCGGCAGGTCGAGATTGAGCTCGGCCTTGAGCGCGCGCTCGAGGCCGGCGATGTCCCACTGCTCCTCGACGCTTTCCGGGGGCACGTAGGTGCGGAACAGGTCCGACACCACGCCCGCGCGCAGGTCGGCGAGCCGCTGCGACACGTCCTCGCGCGCCTCGAGCAGCTCGTTCCTCAGGGCGTAGATCTCCTTCCGCTGGTCGTTGGCGACGTCGTCGTATTCGAGCAGCTGCTTGCGGATGTCGAAGTTGCGCGCCTCGACCTTGCGCTGCGCGCTCTCGATGGAGCGCGTGACCATGGTGTGCTCGATCGCCTCGCCCTCGGGCATCTTCAGCATCACCATGATGCGGTTGATGCGCTCGCCGGCGAAGATGCGCAGCAGCGGATCCTCGAGCGACATGTAGAAGCGCGAGCTGCCGGGGTCGCCCTGGCGCCCGGAGCGGCCGCGCAGCTGGTTGTCGACGCGCCGCGACTCGTGGCGCTCGGTGCCGATGATGTGCAGCCCGCCCGCCTTCACCACCTGGTCGTGGAGCTGCTGCCATTCGCCGCGCAGCGTCTCGACCCGGGCCTTTTTCTCCTCGGGCGCGAGCTTGTCGTCGGCTTCGACGAAGTCGCACTGCTTCTCGACGTTGCCGCCGAGCACGATGTCGGTGCCGCGCCCGGCCATGTTGGTGGCGATGGTGACCATCTTCGGCCGCCCCGCCTGGGCGACGATCTGCGCCTCGCGCTCGTGCTGCTTGGCGTTCAGCACCTGGTGCGCGAGCTTCTCCTTCTGCAGCATCCCCGACAGGAGCTCCGAGTTCTCGATCGAGGTCGTGCCGACGAGCACCGGCTGGCTGCGCGCCTGGCAGTCCTTGATGTCGTTGATCACCGCCCGGTACTTCTCCTTCGAGGTGCGGTAGACCTGGTCGAGCCGGTCGCCCCGGATCATCGGCTTGTGGGTCGGAATCACCACCACCTCGAGGCCGTAGATCTGCTGGAACTCGTAGGCCTCGGTGTCGGCGGTCCCGGTCATGCCGGCGAGCTTGCCGTACATGCGGAAGTAGTTCTGGAAGGTGATCGAGGCGAGGGTCTGATTCTCGTTCTGGATGCCCACGCCCTCCTTCGCCTCGACCGCCTGGTGCAGGCCATCGGACCAGCGCCGGCCGTGCATCAGGCGGCCGGTGAACTCGTCGACGATGATGACCTCGTCGTTCTGCACCACGTAGTGCTGGTCGCGGTGAAAGAGATGGTGCGCGCGCAGCGCCGCCGTGAGGTGATGGAAGAAATTGATGTACGCCGGCTCGTACAGGCTCGCGCCCTCCGGCAGCATGCCCAGGCGCGCCAGGATCTCCTCGGCGTGCTGGTGGCCGGCCTCGGAGAGCACGATCTGGTGGTTCTTCTCGTCGACGTAGAAGTCCCCCGGCGGCTCGGGCTGGTCGGGCTTCTTCTCCTCCTTCTGCCGAGTGAGGAGCGGCGGCACCTGGTTCATGCGCTGGTAGATCTCGGTGCGGTCTTCCGCCTGGCCCGAGATGATGAGCGGGGTGCGCGCCTCGTCGATCAGGATCGAGTCCACCTCGTCGACGATGGCGTAAGCGAGGCCGCGCTGGAAGCGCTCCTCGACGTGCATCGCCATGTTGTCGCGCAGGTAATCGAAGCCGAACTCGTTGTTGGTGCCGTAGGTGATGTCGGCCGCGTACGCGCGCCGCTTCACCTCCGGCTCCATGTGGGGCAGGTTCACGCCCACCGTGAGGCCGAGGAAGCGGTAGATCTTGCCCATCCATTCGGCGTCGCGGGTCGCGAGGTAGTCGTTCACGGTCACGATGTGGACGCTCTTGCCGGAGAGCGTGTTGAGATACGCGGGCAGCGTGGCGACCAGCGTCTTGCCCTCGCCGGTCTTCATCTCGGCGATCTTGCCGTAGTGCAGCACCATGCCGCCGATCAGCTGCACATCGAAGTGGCGCATGCGGAGCGTGCGCTTTGAGGCCTCGCGCACGACGGCGAAGGCTTCGGGAAGAAGCTCGTCCAGGGTGGCGCCTTCAGCGAAGCGTTTCCTCAGCTCTTCGGTCTTGCCGCGCAGCTCCGGATCGGTCAGCTTCTCCATTTCGGGCTCGAGCGCGTTGATCTTCGTCACCACCACGGAGTACTGCTTCAGCAGACGCTCGTTGCGGCTGCCGAATATCCGTGCGGGAAGGATCTGGAGGAACTCGACTACGCTGCGAAGAACCTGGAGAAGTTTGGCGCTCATGTAGACGGACCGGAGGCGCGAAAGCACCGCCCGAACCCGCAAAAACCGTTGATTTTATCCGGAAACCCGGACTGTCACTCGGTCAAAGCCGAGCTACTGCCTGGCCCGCGCTTGCGCAGACGCTGAGTTCGACACCAGGAACTTGCTCGGGTTCTGCGCCGACCCGCGGTAGCGCACCTCGAAATGCAGGTGCGGGCCGGTCGAGCGGCCGGTGGAGCCCACTTCGCCGATCTTGTGGCCGCGCTGCACGACGTCGCCTTCCTTCACGTAGAGCCTGGACTGGTGGGCGTAGCGCGTGACGAGGTCGTTGCCGTGGTCGATGTCGACCATGTAGCCGTACTGCGGATGAAAGCCCGCGAACACGACCACGCCCGCGGCGGCGGCGGCGACCGGCGAGCCGGCGTCGGCGAGGAAGTCGACGCCTTCGTGCATCGCCCACTGGCCGGTGAACGGATCGACCCGCCGGCCGTAGCCCGAGGCGTTGTAGGGCGCCTTCACCGGCATCATCGTGGGCAGCATCCTTTTCTTCACCGCCTGCTCGAACATCTGCGCCTCGAGCACGCCCAACATGTCGGCGCGGGTTTCGACGTTGCGCGCCAGCACCGAGAGCTTGTCGCTGAATTCGGCGAGCGAGAGGTTCTGGGGCGGCATCAGCGTCGGGGACGCACCGCCCAGGCCCGGCGCCTCGGAAAAACGGAATTCCTGGGGCCGGAAGCCGGCGAGCGACGACAGCCGCTCGCCGAGAGCGTCGAGGCGCGTGAGCTGCGCCTGCATCTCGCCCAGCTTGACCGCCATCGCGTTGAGGTTCTGCTGGACGAACGTGCGGTCGCGTTCGGCCTCGGACTCGCTCGCCGCGAGAATCAGCTGCTGCAGCCCGGGGACGCGGATGTCGGCATAGCGCAGCGTCAGCCAGTACAGGCCAACGGTCGAAAAGCAGACCGCCATCATCGCGGCAATGGCCGTTCCGACCAGATGCCGTGACGACAGCGAGACCGACCTCGATTTTGCCAGCCGGTCAGAGATCAGGATAATCTGCACTTACAGCCTCCCGCTTCTCTATCCCCCGTGCGCCTATCCAAACTCGACCGCATCCTCTCGGCCGAGCGCGACCTGCAACCGCTCGTCTCGAAGGCGCGCGACCTCGGCGCGCTTTCGGGGCTGGTGCAGCGTTTTCTGTCTGCGGACCTGGCGAGCCAGGCCCGGGTGGTCAACTTCAGGGAGGGAGAAATGGTCCTCGCTGCGGCTCACTCCGCGGCCGCGGCAAAGCTGCGGCTGCTGGCTCCTTCCCTGTGTCGCTTCTTGTCCAACCAGCGCTGGCAGGTTAGTTCAGTCGTAGTGAGGGTGCAACCAAACGCATCACGGAGCGCCGCTGCCGCGGGGCAAAAAACAGCGCAGTTATCCACACCTACGCTCGATACCTTACGCCAGCTTTACGAAGGAATGAGCGCCTCGCCGGCGCGCGATGCGCTGGAACAAATGCTCGTGCGGCGCGGCGCTATCCAGTGTGAAAAAGTGCCTCCCCCGCGAACAAAAGCAGCACCACCGCCAGCACGTAAACCCCGTACTTGAAAATCCGCCAGGCGAGACCAAGCCACTTGCGCTCGCCGGTGAAGGTCCAGGCGAGCACGGTGAAGGCGAGCGCGACGGCGAGCGCCAGACCGACCAGCCGGAGAACAGCGAGCACCTAGGCGTACTGGGCGGCGAGGCGAACCACGCCCGCCGGCGCTTCCTCCGGGCGCTCGAACACGACTTCCTCCAGCACGGTCGAGTCGGCGAGGACGGCGCGCAGCAGCTTGTTGTTCAGCGCATGTCCCGACTTGTGCGCGCTGTAGGCGGCGAGCAGCGGCTTGCCGATGAGGTACAGGTCGCCGATGGCGTCCAGCAGCTTGTGGCGGATGAATTCGTCGGCGAAGCGCAGGCCATCGCTGTTGAGCACGCGGTACTCGTCGAGCACCACTGCATTGTCGAGGGCGCCGCCCATGATGAGGCCGGCGTCGCGCAGCTGTTCGACTTCGTGCATGAAGCCGAAGGTACGCGCGCGCGCGATCTCCTTGAGATAGGAGGTCTCGGCAAAATCGACCGTCACCGCCTGCGTGGTGCGCTCGATCACCGGATGGCGGAAATCGATCGAAAACGACAGCCGATAGCCGTCGTAGGGCTCGAGGCGCGCCCACTTGTCGCCTTCTTCCACCTCGATGCGCCGCCGGATGCGCAGGAACTTCTTGGGCGCAGGCTGCTCCTCGATGCCCGCCTGCTGGGCGAGCAGCACGTAGGGCGATGCGCTGCCGTCCATGATGGGCAGCTCGGCCGCGTCGAGCTCGACGTAGGCATTGTCGACGCCCAGCCCGCCGAACGCCGACATGAGGTGCTCGACGGTGTGGATCTTCACCTCGCCCTGGACCAGCGTGGAGGCGAGGCGCGCCTCGCCGACGAGCTCGGCGCGTCCCGGCACGTCGACCGCCGGATCAAGGTCGACGCGGCGAAAGACGATCCCGGTGTCCGGCGGTGCGGGTCGCAGCGTCATGCGCACCTTGCGCCCCGTATGCAAGCCGACGCCGGACGCGCTGATAAAGGATTTGAGGGTGCGTTGCCGAAGCATTCAGATCACCGAGAGCTCACCGAAGGATCACCATGGATCACCAATGCTGAAGGGTCACCAATGCTGCATTGCAATTCTAGCTCACAACACCGCTGCACGGCGGAACGCGCGGCAAGGTTGCGCGTTCCGCCGTGATGCTGTCGCACTAGTCAGCCTGCTTGCGCAGGAACGCCGGGATGTCGTACTTGTCCACGCCCGACTGCTGCAGCGCCTCGACCGTCGAAGCGCGGTTGCGCCGGATGACCGCCGGCGCATCGAGCTGGTGGTAGTCCACCGGCCCTGGCAGGTTGTCGGTTCCGGTCTTCTGGGTCGCGACGTTGTTCAGCACGAGCTGCGGCTTGGGCTGCTTCGCCGCCGCCAGCCCGAGGCCGGTTGCCACCACGGTCACCCGCAGGCCGTCGGCGAGCGCGTCGTCGTACACGCCGCCGTAGATGATCGTGGCGTCCTCCGCGGCGAAGGTGCGCACGATGTTCATCACCTCTTTCGTTTCGCGCAGCTTCAGGCTCGCCTTCGAGGCGGTGATGTTCACGAGCACGCCGCGCGCGCCCGCGAGGTTCACGCCTTCGAGCAGCGGACAGGCGATCGCCTGCTCCGCCGCGATGCGCGCGCGGTCGATGCCGCTCGCCATCGCCGAGCCCATCATCGCCATGCCCTGCTCCGACATGACCGTGCGCACGTCCTGGAAGTCGACGTTGACCAGGCCCGGATTGTTGATGATCTCGGCGATCCCGGCGACCGCGTTGTTGAGCACGTCGTCGGCGGCGCAGAACGCGTCTTCCTGCGTCACGTCCTCGCCCAGCACCTCCTCCAGCTTGTCGTTCAGGATGACGATGAGCGAGTCGACGTGGGGCCCGAGCTCCTCGATGCCGCGCTCGGCGATTTTCATGCGCTTGGAGCCCTCGAAGGAAAACGGTTTCGTGACCACCGCCACGGTGAGAATGCCGAGGCTTCTGGCGACTTCCGCGATGACCGGCGCCGCGCCCGTGCCGGTGCCTCCGCCCATGCCGGCGGTGATGAACACCATGTGCGCGCCGGCCACCGCCTCCTCGATGCGGTCGCGGTCGGCGAGCGCCACCGCGCGCGCCTCCTCGGGCTTCGCGCCGGCACCCAGGCCGCTCGAGCCGAGCTGGATCTGGTTCGCCGCCTTGTTGCGCGAGAGCACCTGCGCGTCGGTGTTGACCGCGATGAACTCCACGCCCTGCACGCCCTGGTCGATCATGTGGTTCACGGCGTTGCCGCCGGCGCCGCCTACCCCGATCACCTTGATGATCGGGCCACTCACCTCGCTGTCTACGATCTCGAACATTGTTGTTGTCTCCTTGCCTGTAGTTACGCTTCAAAAACTCACTGTTACGCTTCAAGAACTCACTGTTACGCTTCAAAAACCCTCTAGAAGTTGCGTTGAAACCACTCCCTCATGCGCCCGAACACGGCCTTGAACGACCCGCTCTGGCGCGAAAGCTGCCCGTGCTGCACCTGCGATGCACCCTCGAAGAGAAGCCCGACCGCGGTGGCGTAGCGCGGCGAGCGCACCACGTCGGCGAGGCCGCCCTGGTACCTCGGCAGCCCCAGGCGCACCGGCATATGGAAGATCTCCTCGCCCAGCTCCACCATGCCGTGCATGGTGGAAGAGCCGCCGGTCAGCACCACGCCGCTCGACAGCAGCTCCTCGAAGCCGGACTCGCGCAGCACCTGCTGCACCAGCGAGAACAGCTCCTCGGCGCGCGGCTCGATCACCTCCGCGAGGGTCTGCCGCGACATGGAGCGGGGCGAGCGCTCGCCGATGCCGGGCACCTCGATCAGGTCGCCGGCCTCCGCGAGCTGTCGCAGCGCAACGCCGTGGCGCGTCTTGATGGCCTCTGCATCGGCCGTCGGCGTGCGCAGCGCCATCGCGATGTCGTTGGTGATCTGGTCGCCGGCGATCGGAATGACGGCGGTGTGACGGATGGCGCCGTGGGTAAAGATGGCGATGTCGGTGGTGCCGCCGCCGACGTCGAGCAGGCAGACCCCGAGGTCCTTCTCGTCCTCGGAAAGCACCGCGCGCGACGAGGCGAGCGGCTGCAGGATGAGGTCGTTCACTTCCAGGCCGCAGCGGCGCACGCACTTCACGATGTTCTGCGCCGCAGACACCGCCCCGGTCACGATGTGCACCTTCACCTCGAGGCGCACCCCGGACATGCCGATCGGCTCGCGCACGTCCTCCTGGCCGTCGATGATGAATTCCTGGCGCAGCACGTGCAGGATCTGCTGGTCGGTCGGGATGTTGACTGCGCGCGCGGTGTCGATCGCGCGCTCGACATCGAGCGCGCTGACCTCGCGGTCCTTGATCGCGACCATTCCGGTGGAGTTGAAGCTGCGGATGTGGCTGCCGGCGATGCCGACGAACGCCGAGCTGATCTTGCAGTCGGCCATCAGCTCGGCTTCCTCGAGCGCGCGCTGGATCGCGGCCACCGTGGCCTCGATGTTGACCACCACGCCCTTCTTCAGGCCCTTCGACTCGTGGCCGCCCATGCCGAGGATCTCGAGCGAGCCGTCGGCGCGCAGCTCCGCCACCAGGCACGCGACCTTCGAGGTCCCGATATCCAGCGCCACGATGAGGTCCTTGTTGTCTCTTGCCATGGCCTAGCCGTGCAGCTCCGGCACCCGCAGGGCGAAGCCGTTGGGATAGCGCAGATCCACGTACTCGTGCCGGCGCGCGATCCTGCCGAGCGTCGCGGGATAGGCATCGACGAAGCGGGCCAGGCGCGCCTCGGCGCCGTCGGCGTCGCGGCCGAGCATGAGCTGCAGGCCGCTGTCCAGCCTGAGCTGCCAGGCGCGGCGCTCCGAGAGCACCACGCGCTCGAGCTTCGCGCCGAGCGGTGCCACCGCCTGGGCGAAGCGCAGGTAGCGCTGCGTCATTTCACGCTCGGTGCCGGCGGGGGCGAAGAACACCGGCAGGTGCGCGTCGGACGCGCCGTTGAAGCGCTCGCCGTAGGTGTTCACCAGCCCTTGATCGCCCCAGCGCGCGAACGCCACGTGCTCCTCGAGGCTGACTTCGAGCCGGTCGGGCCAGACGCGGCGCACCGAGGCTAGGCGCACCCAGGGCAGCGCCTCGAGCCCCGCGCGCACCTCGTCCGGCGACACGGCAAAGAAGTTGCCGCGGATGTGGGCGCGCGCGGCCGACTCGATCTCCGCCCGCGTGGTCCTGCCGAGCGGGTGGGTGAGCTCGATCACGGTGACCGGAAAGAGCGGCGAGCGCGCGAGCAGCGCGACGCCGACAATTGCGAACACGAACACCGCAATACCGACGAGCGCGCCGGCAGCCATGTTCAGGAGGCGCGGGTTATCCCACATGCGCGCCCTCGAGTATCTTGACGCACAGATCCTCGTAGGAAAGTCCCACGGCGCGCGCCGCCATCGGCACGAGCGAGTGGTCGGTCATTCCCGGCGCGGTGTTCACTTCCAGCAGGAACGGCCGCCCGCGCTTGTTGAGCATGAGGTCGACCCGGCCCCAGCCCTCGCAGCCGAGGGTGCGGAAGGCGGCCAGGCAGAGCTCCTGCAGCTCGCGCTCCTTCTTTGCCGGCAGCCCGCTCGGCAGGATGTAGCGCGTGTTGTCGGCGATGTACTTGGCCTCGTAGTCGTAAAAGTCGCGCGGCGTCTCGAGCTTGATGAGCGGCAGCGCCTCGCTCCCCAGAATGCCGCAGGTGAGCTCGGTTCCGTCGATGAACTGCTCGGCGATCACCACGCGGTCGTAGTTCACCGCCAGCGCATACGCCTCCTCCAGATCGCCCGCCGCGCGCACCTTGGACATGCCGATCGAGGAGCCTTCGCTCGCCGGCTTGACCATGATCGGCAGGCCGAGCCTGCGCGCCACGATGCGCAGATTCGTGTCCTGCGTGAGCAGCTCGTAGTCGGGCGTTGGCAGCTTCTCCGCGACCCAGATGCGCTTGGTCCGCAGCTTGTCCATCGCCAGCGCGGAAGCGAGCACGCCGCTGCCGGTGTACGGGATGCCTAGCCATTCCAGGATCCCTTGCACGGTGCCGTCCTCGCCGAAGCGGCCGTGCAGGGCGATGAAGGCCCGCTTGAACCGTTCGTTCACCAGAGCTTCGAAGCCCTTCTCCGACGGATCGAACGGGTGCGCGTCCACGCCGCGGCTGCGCAGCGCCTTCAGCACCATGCCGCCACTCTTCAGCGACACCTCGCGCTCCGCGGACTTGCCTCCGAGCAGCACGGCGACCTTGCCGAAGTTCACGCCGGCTCTCCCACGATGCGCACTTCCGGCACGAGCTCGACCCCGGTCTTCTCGAGGACCCTCTTCTTCACCTCGAGAATCAGCCATTCGATATCCGCCGCGCTCGCAACGCCGTCGGGGTTGACGATGAAGTTGGCGTGCTTTTCCGATACGCGTGCGCCGCCGCGCGCGAGCCCCTTCAGGCCGCAGGACTCGACCAGGCGCGCGGCGTGGTCGCCCGGCGGATTGCGGAACACGCTGCCGGCGTTCGGCAGCGACAGCGGCTGGGTCGCCATGCGCTTCGCCAGCAGCTCCTTGATGCGCGCGCGCGAGGCCTCGCCGTCGCCCGATCGGAGATCGAAGTAGGCGGCGACGAACCACTCCTCGTTTCCCGATCGAACCTGGCAGTGGCGATAGCCGATCTCGTATTCCGCCTTCTTCCTCTCCCTGACCTCGCCGTGCCTGTCTATGCTCAATACCTGCTGCACGATGTCCCAGGTTTCGCTGCCATAGCAGCCGGCGTTCATGGCGAGGGCGCCACCCACCGTGCCCGGGATACCGGCGAGGAACTCGGCGCCGACCAGGTGATGCGTCGCCGCGAAGCGCGCCACCTTCGGGCTCGCCACGCCGGCCTCGGCGTAGACCAGCCCCGATTCGAGCCGCGCGTTCTTCTTCGCCGAGTGCATCAGCACGACCGTGCCGGGGAACCCGCCGTCGCGCACCAGGAGGTTCGAGCCGAGGCCGACGAACAGCACCGGTTCTTCTTTCGGCAGCGACCGCAGAAATTCGGCCAGGGCCTGAATACCGGGCGAAACGAAAAACCGCTCGGCGGGACCGCCGGCGCGCCAGCTGACGTGTCGCGCCATCGGCTCGCGGAAGTGAAGGGTGTCGGCCATGTTCATGCGAGCTGCGCGGCCACGTTGCCGATTGACCCCGCGCCCATCGTCACCACCACGTCGCCGTCCTGGGCGGCCCGGCGGATCGCCTCCGGCATCTCGGCGATGTCCTCGACGAAGACCGGCTCGACGCCTCCCGCGACGCGCAGCGCGCGCGCGAGCGAGCGGCCGTCGGCGGCGACGATCGGCGCCTCGCCCGCCGGATAGACCTCGGCGAGGAGCAGCGCGTCGGCGGTCGACAGCACCTTGACGAAGTCCTCGAAGAGATCGCGCGTGCGCGTATAGCGGTGGGGCTGGAAAGCGAGCACGATGCGCCGCCCGGGAAAGGCGCCGCGCGCCGCCTCCAGCGTCGCGGCCATCTCGGCGGGATGGTGGCCGTAGTCGTCGATCAGCGTGAAGCTGCCGCCCGCGGCGAGCGCGACGTCGCCGTAGCGCTGGAAGCGCCGCCCCACGCCGTGGAACTCGGCGAGCGCCTTGAGGATCGCCTGGTCCTTGATGCCGAGCTCGCTCCCCACTGCGATCGCGGCGAGCGCGTTCAGCACGTTGTGGTGCCCGGGCAGGTTGAGCATCACGTCGAGCGTGCCCGCGCCTTCGCGCCGGGCGCGGAACTGCATGCGGCCGGCGTGGTGCCGGATCGCCTCGGCGCGCACGCTGGCGTCCTCGCTCGTGCCGTAGGTGATCACCGGCTTGGTCACCACCGGCAGGATCGAGCGCACGTGCGGGTCGTCGGCGCAGAGGATCGCGGCGCCGTAGAAGGGAAGGTTGCGCAGGAACTGCACGAACGCCCCTTTCAGCTCCTCGAAGTCGTGCTCGTAGGTGTCCATGTGATCGGCGTCGATGTTGGTCACCACGGCGATCATCGGCTGGAGGTGCAGGAACGACGCGTCCGACTCGTCGGCCTCGACCACGATGAACTCCCCGGCGCCCAGGCGCGCGTTCGAGCCCGCCGCGATGAGGCGGCCGCCGATCACGAAGGTCGGATCGAGCCCCGCCTCGGCGAGCACGCTGGCGACGAGGCTGGTCGTGGTGGTCTTGCCGTGGGTGCCGGCGATCGCGACGCCCTGCTTGAGGCGCATCAGCTCGGCGAGCATGAGCGCACGCGGCACCACCGGGATGCGATGCTCGCGCGCGGCGAGCACTTCGGGGTTGTCCTGGTGCACCGCGGTCGACACCACCACCACATCGGCCCCCTCCACGTTGGCCGGCCGATGCTGGAGCAGCACCTTCGCGCCGAGCTGGGTGAGGCGCCGCGTGGCCGGGTTCTCGGCGAGGTCCGAGCCGCTCACCTGGTAACCCTGGTTTACCAGGACCTCGGCGATGCCGCTCATGCCCGAGCCGCCGATGCCCACGAAATGGATGCGCCTGACCTTGTGCTTCACCTTGCAATCTCCATGCAGCGGCGCGCCACCAGAGCGGCCGCGTCAGGCTTGCCGAGCGCACGGGCCTTCTTCGCCATGTCGAGGAGCTTCGCGCGATCGAGCGAGCCGATGAGCGAGGCGAGCTTCTCGGCCGTCATTTCGCGCTGCGGCACCAGGATCGCGGCGCCCTTCTCCGCGAGGAAGCGGGCGTTGGCGGTCTGGTGATCGTCGACCGCGTGGGGAAAGGGCACCAGGATGCTCGCCATGCCGCCCGCCGAGAGCTCCGCGACGGTCACCGCGCCGGCGCGGCAGATGACGAGGTCCGCTTCGGCGTAGCGCCGAGCCATGTCGTCGATGAATGCGACGAGCTCGCCTTCGACGCGAGCATCTGCGTAATTCCGCTTGAGCGCCTGCAAATGCTTCTCGCCGGACTGGTGCACCACCGACACGGGCGTCGACAGCAGGGCGAGCGCTTTGGGCACGGCCTCGTTCAGCGCCTGGGCGCCGAGGCTGCCGCCGACCACCAGGATCCGCGTCGCACCTGTCCTGCCGCGAAAGCGATCCTCCGGCGGCGTCATGGCCGCGATCTCGTCGCGCACCGGGTTGCCGGTCCACTCGGCCGAGCCGAGCGCCCGCGGAAAGGCCACCATCACCTTGTCGCTCACGGTGGAGAGAACCCGGTTCGCCAGGCCGGGCACCGCGTTCTGCTCGTGAAGCGCGAGCGGCCGGTTGAGGAGCGACGCCATCATGCCGCCCGGGAACGCGACGTAGCCGCCGAGGCCCAGCACCACGTTCGGCTTGAGCGCGCGAATCAGGCGCGCGCTCTCCCAGAAGGAGTAGAGCAGATTCGCCGGCAGCAGCAGCTTCTGCACCAGTCCCTTGCCGCGGGCCGCCTTGGCGCGAATCCATGCCGTGCGGTAGCCGCGCGGCGGGACGAGGCGCTCCTCCATGCCGCCGCGCGCGCCCATCCACACGACTTCCCAGCCTGCCGCGCGCATCTCGTGCGCTACGGCGAGGCCGGGAAAGATGTGTCCGCCGGTGCCGCCGGCCATGATCAGGATGGTCTTCAAGCAGGCAAGCCCCTGGCCAGTTGACGGCTCTCCCAGTCGATGCGCAGGAGGATGGCGAGCGCAACGCAGTTCACGACCAGCCCCGAGCCGCCATAGCTCATGAGCGGCAGCGTGAGGCCCTTGGTCGGCAGCAGGCCTACGTTCACCCCCATGTTGATCAGCGCCTGGAACCCGATCCACACGCCGATGCCCTGGGCGGCGAGCGCGGCGAAATGCCGCTCGTGAAGCGTCGCTTGCCGGCCGATGGCGAAGGCGCGCGCCACGATGCACAGGAACAGCACGATGACGAGCGCCACGCCGGCGAAGCCGAGCTCTTCGGCGATCACCGCCAGCAGGAAGTCGGTGTGCGCCTCGGGAAGATAGTGCAGCTTCTCGACGCTCGAGCCGAGTCCGACGCCCAGCCACTCGCCGCGGCCGAACGCGATCAGCGAATGCGACAGCTGGTAGCCCTTGCCGAAAGCATCGGACCAGGGGTCCATGAAGCCGAAGATGCGCTGCATGCGGTAGGGCGAGGAAACGATCAGCACCACGAAGCCGGTGGCGAGCATGCCGAGAAGCGCCATGAAATGGCGCCCGTTCATGCCGCCGAGAAACAGGATGCCGAACGCGCTGAACGCGATCACCACCAACGCCCCGAAGTCGGGCTCGCGCAGCAGGAGCCACGACACGAGCAGCATGACCGCGAGCATCGGCAGCAGCCCTTTCCTGAAGCTCTTCATCACCGCGTGCTTGCGCGCCGTGTAATCGGCCGCGTACAGCACGGCGCCGAGCTTGACCAGCTCCGAAGGCTGCACGCTGACGAACGGGAGGTCGAGCCAGCGCCGCGCGCCGTTCACCTCGCGCCCGATTCCCGGCACGAGCACCAGCGCGAGGAGCGCGACGCCGGCGGCGAAGAGCCATGGTGCGGCGCCCTGCCACAGCTTGATCGGCACGAGGAAGACCATGAGCGCGGCTGCGAGCGCCGCAGCGAGAAACAGCCCGTGCCGCGCGAGATACCAGGCAGCGTTGTGACCGGTGAAGCGGCTCGCTTCCGCGGTCGCGATCGAGGCCGAGTACACCATGACCAGGCCGAGCGCGGCGAGCAGCAGCGCCGCCCAGGCGAGCGAACGGTCGTACTCCGCGCTCGGCGCGCTGCGCGCGAAGACGTAGGTGCGGCTCACGCCGGCAGCCCCCGGACCGTGGCCGCAAAGACTTCCCCGCGGTGCTTGTAGTCACGAAACATGTCGAAGCTGGCGCACGCCGGCGAAAGCAGCACCGCGTCGCCGGGCTGCGCCAGGCGCGCCGCGCGCTGCACCGCCTCCTCCAGGGAGCCGCAGCGCTCTCCGGAAACCGCCTGCCCGATGAGCGGAGCGTCGCGGCCGATCAGCAGCACCGCGCGCGCGAATTGCGCCGCGGGCGCGGCGAGCGGCGAGAAGTCCTGCCCCTTGCCCTCGCCGCCCAGGATGAGAACAGTGGGCTTCGCCAGGCCCTTCAGGGCGGCGATCGTGGCGCCGACGTTGGTGCCCTTGGAATCGTCGTACCACTCGACGCCACGGCGCGTGCGCACCAGCTCGAGCCGGTGCGGTAGGCCTTTGAACGTCTTCAATCCCGCCGCCAGTGCGTCGAGCCGAACGCCGAGCGAGGCGGCGAGTGCGCACCCCGCGAGCGCGTTGGCCGCGTTGTGACGGCCGCGGATCGGCAGCGCGTCCGCGTCGATCAGCTTCTGCCCGCCGGCGATCAACGCTCCGTCCCGGATGCAGAAGTCGGCAGAATCGGCAAGGCTGAAAGTCGTTTGCTTGCGCCCGGGCAGCGCCATCGCGAGCACGCGCGGGTCGTCACGGTTGAGGATCTGCACGCTCGCGCCCTGGAAGATGCGCGCCTTCGCGGCCGCGTAGTCCTCGAGTCCCGTGTAGCGGTCGAGATGGTCCTCGCTCAGATTGAGCACCGCCGCGGCGTGCGGCGCGAGAGACCAGGTCGTCTCGAGCTGATAGCTCGAGAGCTCGAGCACCCAGACCGCCGGCGCCGCACGGCGCCGCATCCAAGCCTCGAGCACCGCCGGGCCGATGTTGCCCGCGACCTCCGCATCGACGCCCGCGGCTCGGAGCAGGTGCCCCGTCAGCGCGGTGACGGTGCTTTTCCCGTTGGTGCCCGTGATGGCGAGCACTTTTGCCGCGTTCTCCCAGGCGAAGAGTTCGACATCGCCGACGATGGGAATCTGCCGTCGCCGCGCTTCCTGGACCAGAGGCTCTTCCAGCGGCAAGCCCGGGCTGATGCTGAGCAGATCGACGCCTTCCAGCAGGGCGTCGCCGAAAGGCCCGGTATGCAGCTCGCCTTTGAAATCGTCCTTCCGAGGGGGCGAGTGCCGCGTGTCCGCGACCCGCGGCGTGCCGCCGCTCTGCTCGACCCAGCGCGCGACCGAAAGGCCGGTGTCGCCCAAGCCGAGCACCAATACGCGCCTGCCCGCCAAGGTCATCCTGGGCGGACGAGGAAGAAGCGTGAAGACAGGCTCCCGCATCATCTGAGCTTGAGCGTCGAGAGCCCGAACAGCACCAGCATCATGGTGATGATCCAGAAGCGCACCACCACCTGGCTCTCCTTCCAGCCCTCCAGCTCGTAGTGATGGTGGAGCGGCGCCATGCGGAAGATGCGCTTGCCGCCGCTGTACTTGAAGTACAGAACCTGGATCATCACCGACAGGGTCTCGGCGACGAACACGCCGCCCATGATGAAGAGCACGATCTCCTGGCGCACGATCACCGCGATCGTGCCGAGCGCCCCGCCGAGCGCGAGCGCGCCGACGTCGCCCATGAAGACCTCGGCGGGATAGGCGTTGAACCAGAGGAATCCGAGGCCCGCTCCGGCGAGGGCGCCGCAGATCACGGCGAGCTCGCCGGCCCCCTGTATGTAAGGCAGGCCGAGGTACTTCGAGAACAGCGCGTGGCCGGCGACATAGGCGAAGATGCCGAGCGCGCTGCCGACGAGCACGGTCGGCATGATCGCGAGGCCATCGAGGCCGTCGGTCAGGTTGACCGCGTTCGAAGTGCCGACGATGACGAAGAAGGTGAGCGCGACGAAGCCGATGGTGCCGAGCGGATAGGCGATGTGCTTGAAGAAAGGCACGATGAACTGGTTCAGCGCCGGCATGCTCTGCGACAGGAAGCCGAGGTAGACCGCCGCGGACAGTCCGATCACCGACTGCCAGAAAAGCTTCGCCTTCGCCGAAAGTCCCTTCGGATTGCGGTGCACGACCTTGCGGTAGTCGTCGACCCAGCCCACGGCGCCGAAGGCGAGCGTGACGAGGAGCACCACCCAGAGCAAGCGGTTCGAGAGATCGCCCCAGAGCAGGGTCGTGATGCCGATCGAGACCAGGATCAGCGCGCCGCCCATGGTGGGCGTCCCCGCCTTGGTGAGGTGAGTTCGAGGTCCGTCGTCGCGCACCGCCTGACCGATCTTGTAGGCGGTCAGCTTGCGGATGAAGTAGGGGCCGAGGATGAGCGAGACGGCAAGCGCCGTGAGGCAGGCGAGCACCGCCCGCAGCGTGATGTAGTTGAAGACGTTGAAGAGCCGAACGTCCTTCGCCAGCCACTGCGCAATCTCGAGCAGCATCAGTGACCTCCCTCGGGCGGCGCGCCGGTGAGCGCCGCCACCACGCGCTCCATCCTCATGAAGCGCGATCCCTTGACGAGAATGCTGCTGCCGCTCACGTGGGCGACGAGCTCGTCCACGCTTCCGAAATGGCGCGCGCCGGCGCCGAACGCCTGCACCGCGTCGCGGCTCGCCTCGCCCAGCGCGAGCAGGCTGGCGATGCCCTTGGCGCGAGCGTAGGCGCCGACCTCGCGGTGGAATTCCACGCTCCGGACGCCGACTTCGCCCATGTCGCCGAGCACCAGCACGCGCGGCCCGGGGCAGGAGGCGAGCACGTCGATCGCCGCGCGCACCGAGTCGGGGTTCGCGTTGTAGCTATCGTCGATCAGCGTGGCGCCGCCGCGCGTCTGCTTCACCTGCAGGCGCCCCGTATACGGGCGAAACGAAGTCAGACCTTCTCCAATGGTCTTGGCCCCTATTCCCGCGGCATGCGCGGCGGCCGCGGCGGCGAGCGCATTGCGCACGTTGTGCAGGCCGGGAATCGAAAGCGTCGCCTGAGCTTCGCCCTGCGGCGTGCGCAGCCAGAGCTCGCTGGAGAGAGGCCCTACCGCATGGCGCGCTGTCACCTGCGCGGGCGCGTCCAGGCCAAAGTCGACCACGCGGCGCGCGCCCGCCCGGCCGCGAAAGAACTGCGCATGAGGGTCATCGGCGTTCACCACCGCGACCCCGTCGGGCGGGAGTGCCGCATAGACCGCGGCGTTCTCCGCCGCGACCTCCGCGACCGAATTCATGAATTCGAGATGCTCGCGCTGCGCATTGTTGACCAGCGCCACGCTCGGCCGTGCGATGTCGGCGAGGTAGGCGATCTCGCCCTTATGGTTCATGCCGAGCTCGATGGCGCACCACCGGTGCGTCTGTCGCATGCGCAGCAGCATGAGCGGCACGCCGATGTCGTTGTTGAGGTTGCCCGCGGTGGCGAGCACGGCTTCGTCGCCGCCGTGAGCGCGCAGGATCGAAGCGAGCATCTCTTTCACCGTGGTCTTGCCGTTCGATCCCGCCACCGCGATCAGCGCGGGGTGAAACCGGGCACGCCAGTGCCGGGCCAGCGCGCCGAGCGCAAGTCGCGTGTCGTCGACCACGGCCGCCGGGAGCGGCAGATCTCCCGCATACCTGGAATCGACCACCGTCGCGGCCGCTTTCGCGGTCGCAGCGTTCTGGAGGAAGCCGTGGCCGTCAAAGCGCTCGCCGCGCAACGCGACGAACAGGTCCCCCCTGCGCAGCGTGCGGCTGTCCGTGGACACGCCGCTGAAGCGTACGTCGCCGCCGCGCACGCTCGCGCCCAGGACTGCCGCGGCTTCGGCAAGGCTCATCATGCGCGCCCGCCCCGGCGCAATGCGTCGCGCGCGACCGCGACATCCGAGAACGCGTGGCGCCGGCCTGCGACCTCCTGGTAGTTCTCGTGACCCTTGCCGGCAATCAGCACCACGTCGGCATCCGATGCTCGTCCGATCGCGGCCTCGATCGCGCTCGCCCGGTCGGCCTCGACTTCGCAGTCGCCGGACATCCCGGCTCGAATCGCCCGGATGATCTCGAGCGGATCTTCGCTGCGCGGGTTGTCGGAGGTCACCACTGCCCGGTCGGCCAGGCGAGACACCACGGCACCCATGGCTGGACGCTTGGCGGGATCGCGGTCGCCGCCGGCGCCGAACACCGCCACGAGCCTGCCGCCGCGCTGCGCGGCGACCGGGCGCAGCGCCTGCAGCACCTTCTCGAGCGCATCGGGCGTGTGCGCGTAATCGACGACGACGAGTGGCCTCTCGCCGACTTGCTGCATCCGTCCGGGGACGGCGGGCAAGGCCGAAAGCATGGTTGCCGCGTCTTCGAAGGCGATTCCCCGGGCGATCAGACAGCCCAGCACGCCGAGCGCATTCGCCATGTTGAATCGGCCGAGCTGGTTCACCTTCGCCGTGGCGCGACCCCAGCTCGATTCGATCTCCATCTCGCCGTGGCCGACGCGGGTCGCGGCAAGGTACTCCGCGCCATTACGCGCGCCAGAGACGCTGTAGCCGATCACCCGCGCGCTGCCGCCTTCGAGGCGTTGCGCGAGACGCGCGCCGACCACGTCGTCGAGGTTGAGCACCGCGCACGCGAGACCTGGCGTCTCGAACAGCTTCGACTTCGCCTGCGCGTAGGCCTCCATCGAGCCGTGATAGTCGAGGTGGTCGTGGGACAAGTTGGTGAAGAGGGCGCAGTCGAAGGCGACGCCGTTGACGCGCCCCTGCGACAGCCCGTGCGACGACACCTCCATGGCGACGGCGCTTGCGCCCTCGGCCAGGAACTGCCTGAGCAGACGATGGATCTCGAGCGCGTCGGGCGTGGTGTTGGGCGAGTCGCTCAGGGCGCCCGGGAAGCCGCTGCCCAGGGTGCCGATCACGGCGGCGCGGGTACCGCGGGCGGCGAGCGCGGCCGCGATCCACTGGCTGCACGAGGTCTTGCCGTTGGTCCCGGTCACGCCACACACCCAGAGGCGATCCGAAGGGCGCTGGTAGAAATCGTGGGCCAGGCCGCCTGCCCGCGCCTTGAGGTTCGGCACGCCGACGTTCGGAACGCGCCACTCGCTGCGCCAGGCGAATCCTTCGCTCTCCCAGAGGACGGCCGACGCGCCGCGGCCGATCGCGTCGCCGATGTGGCCGCGTCCGTCGGCCTTTTCCCCGGGGTAGGCGAGAAACGCGACGCCCGGGGCGCAACGCCGGCTGTCCGATGAAAGCGCCTCGATCATCGCGCCTTGTGCCGCCAGTTCACGCATCGGCTCCACGTCACGTGCTCTCTTTCGCCTCCTCGCCTTCGCCGGGTACCGGGAGCGGCTCGAGCGGCGCGTCATGCGGCACCTCGAGCATGCGCAGCGCCCCTTGCATCACCTGGGCGAACACCGGCGCCGCGACCGCTCCGCCGTAATACTGCCCCAGCGGCTCGTCGATCATCACCGCGACCACCAGGCGCGGCGCGGATGCCGGCGCCAGGCCGACGAACGAGGAGAGGTACTTGTCGGCAGCATAGCCGCCGTGATCGGGCTTGTGCGCCGTGCCGGTCTTGCCCGCGACCCGCCATCCCATGACACGGGCGCGCGGCCCCGTACCGCCGGGCTGCACCGCGAGCTCGAGCATCGAGCGCACCGCGCGGGCGGTGTCCCGGGAAATCACGCGCTCGCCGCCTGCCTGCACGCCGCGTTTGACCAGGGTGAGCGGCACCAATTCCCCGTCGCGCGCAAACACCGTGTAGGCGTGGGCGAGCTGCGCCAGGCTGACCGAGATGCCGTGCCCGTAGGCCATGGTGGCCTGCTCGATCGGGCGCCAGCCGCCGTAGGGGCGGAGCTTGCCGCCCGCGACCCCCGGAAACTCGAGCTCGGGCGGCTGGCCGAACCCCACGCGCTGATACAGGTTCCACAACGTCTGAGCAGGCAGCCCGAGCGCGAGCTTGGCCGAGCCGACGTTGGACGACTTCTGGAGGATCTGCGCCACGCTCATGGCCGCCGCCGGGTGCACGTCGCGAATGGTGTGGCGGCCGAGCGTCAACGTGCCGGGTGCCGTGGACACTACGGTCGTCGGGGTCACGGCTCCGCTCTCGAGCGCTGCGGCGACGGTGAAAGGCTTCAACGTCGAGCCGGGCTCGAACAGATCGGTGATCGCGCGGTTGCGAAGCTGTGCTCCGGTCAGGCGGGCGCGGTTGTTGGGGTTGAACGAGGGCACGTTGACCAGCGCAAGCACCTCGCCGCTGCGCACGTCGACGGCGATCAGGGCGCCGGCCTTGGCGCGGTGCAGCTCCACCGCGCTTTGCAGCGCGCCGAACGCGAGGCTTTGCAGCTTGCCGTCGATCGAGAGGGCGAGGTCGCGTCCATCCTGCGCCGAGCGGATCGACTCGACGTCCTCGACCACGCGGCCCAGGCGGTCTTTCAGGACGCGCCGCGTCCCAGGGGTTCCTGCGAGCTGCGACTGGAACGCCAGCTCGACGCCTTCCTGGCCGGCATCGTCCACACCGGTGAAGCCGACGAGATGCGCGGTGACTTCGCCGCCCGGGTAGTAGCGGCGGAATTCCCGATGCTGATAGATGCCCTTCAAGCCGAGCGCGGCGACCGCGTCCGCCGTATCCGGCGATAGCTGGCGTTTCAGATAGACGAAGTCGCGCGCGGATTCGTCGAGCTTCTTCTGCAGCTCGCGAGCCTCCAGGCCGAGCAGCGCGGCGAGCTTGCGGCGCTCGGCGGCAGAGAGCTCCACGTCCCCGGGGATCGCCCAGATCGACTTCACCGGCGTGGAGATCGCAAGCGCGTCGCCGCGGCGATCGACGATCCGGCCGCGCGTCGCGGGCACCTCGATGAGGCGCGAATAACGCGCGTCGCCTTT
>Ga0075429_100000301_pt1 | contig 34929 bp, 29 predicted proteins | sample RhiMetdeltSRZDD3_FD_75295 | JGI IMG/M metagenome (GOLD analysis project Ga0075429, IMG submission 75295) | Populus rhizosphere microbial communities from Tennessee, USA - Rhizosphere MetaG P. deltoides SRZDD3 | ecosystem: Host-associated > Plants > Roots > Rhizosphere > Soil | place: USA...
CCCACGATGGCGGTGCCACCGTTTCCTGCCGAGCAGAACTACCCCGAGACCGTCGCGGGGAAAACGATGAAAACCTATATCGACTGGCTGGCGCCCACGTTCGTGCTGAGTCTCACCGGACTTCCGGTGGCCTCGGTCCCCTGCGGACTCGATCCCGGGAGGATGCCCGTGGGACTGCAGATCGTCGGTCGCCCCGAGGGAGAAGAGGCGGTCCTCGCGCTGGCAGCCCGGATCCAGGAAGCCAACCCGATCGGGCTGCCGGGCATCTGAGCCTGTCCGACCGCTCGCTGGTTGTCTCCCTAGGGATTCCGCGGCCCGGTGGCGGGCACGGGAATCGGCTTCGAATGATCTTCGTAGGGCCGGAGAATCCATTCGAAGAACGCCCAGGTCCGGTTCCAGGAATCGATCTGCGCCGGCGAATCCACCCGTTCCAGGGTCACCGGATCCACGCGCCGGCTGAAGGCGTGCCCCACGGAACTTCCCCACGGCGCCGGATCGACGTACACCTTGGTTTCGGCCAGGTCGGGCTTGAGGGCCCGGAGCTTCCAGACCATTTGCTGGTCCTCGACATAGTCGACGTCACGATCGTTCGTGGCCACGTGCACCAGGATCGGCACATTGAGCTTCTCTACATGGTAGAGCGGAGAGCGCTCGATGTAGAGATCCCGCTTTTCGAAGGGCAAGCCCCCGATCGCGGTTTGAGTGGAATAGCTCCGCTGATAGCCCGGGCCCTTGTAAGACAGCCGGAACACCAGATTCGTCACCGGAACGATGGCCGCGGCGGCCTTGAACGGATGGGTGTCGCGAAACACCAGGTGGGAGGCGATGAATCCACCATGGCTCCATCCCATGATGCCAAGCCGGTCCTGGTCCACGTGCGGCAGGGTCTTCAGGAATTCCACGGCGGATAGGACGTCGTCGAGCTCCTTCCCGCCGTAGTCGATCGCGTTGTGGTGCGCCTCGCCGTAACCGGTGCTTCCGCGATATTGCGGCGTGATCACTACATACCCGCGCTCGACGGCCTCGCGCACAAAGGGGTACATGCTCGTTCCCCAGTTCCCGTGCACGCCTCCGTGCACCCATACCATCGCCGCATGCCCTCTGGCGCCCCGCTTGACCAGGGGCTGAAAGAGGTAGGCCGGAATGGTCATGCCATCCACGCTGCTTCGGTAGGATATCGGAGAAAAATCCAGCACCCCCTTGCTGCGGGCGGTCATGATGCTGTCCGCCCGCTTTCGGCCGGCGACCTGCTGCTCATAGTTGGCTGAGGGATGATCCTCGGGCCGGGTACTCACATACAGCTGGCGGATTCGCGCAGTATCCATGACGACAGTCCGCCGGGAACCGCCGCTGTCGGGGGACGGCCGCGCGGGTTGCTGCGCCGAGAGGATGCCCGGGCAGGCGACCGCTGCCAGCACCCAGAGTCCGATCGCGCGCGTCGCGGGGATACCTGACCTGGCCGGCATAGGTGCCTCCATGGGGGGTGATGCCAAGCTACGCCGTGGCAACTGCGCGCGTCAAACTATGGCAGCGTCGACAGAAACGCGTCCAGCACGCGATTGAATTCCTCCGGCTTGTCCATGTGCATCCAGTGGCTGGCCTGCTCGATCGTTCGGGTGGGCAGCCCGCGAACGATGTTCTGCAGATCGTTCGGCCCGTTTTCGTGAGAGGTGACGATCGCGAGCTTGGGGCCGGGGTACCGCTCCAGTGCCGGGACCGGATCGTAGGCCGACAGCGCACCGATGATGACCAGCGAAGGCTCCTTCGGCACGCTCCGCATCTGCGCCATCACCCGGTCCCGCACCGCCGGCTGGGCATCGGTCAAAAGACGGTTCCAGTACCAGGCCGTCACCGAGTCGTAGTTGGCCTCGATCTGCGCCATCATCTGCTTGCCCTGCTCCGGCGGGGTCCGACCCGGCGTGCCGACCATCACCAGACCCGCCACCCTGTCTGGATGGGCCGCGGCATATGCGATGGCCGCGGCGCCGCCCATGCTGTGTCCCACCAGCACGAACCGGTCGAGCTTCAGGGAATCGACGACCGCGGCAATGTCGGAGGCGAAGGCGTCGACGGAGTACTCGTTGCCGGCGGGAGCACTCGACCTGCCGTGTCCCCGGAGATCGAGCGCCACGACGCGCCGGCCGGGGCGAAGGTGATCGAGCTGCGCCTGCCACTGCTCGGCGTTGCCAGCGTAGCCATGGACCAGGACCATGGGGACGCCGCCGCCACTGCCGCCATCGTTCACGTGCAATGAGCCGGCCGGACCGGCGATCTGGTCCACCGGAGCCGGAGGGGACACCGCCGGCGGGTCTGGCTCGCCACAGGCGGGGAGAGACGCGATCAACAGCAGCGCGAGGGGTGCGCCTCGCGGAGAGCAGGGCGTGTGAATCGTGCGCATGGACGGCGTCCTCTCAAAAAAGTTTGGCGACTTCCGGCTTCACGACCTTGCCCATCGCATTGCGCGGCAGCGCCGCCACGCAGCAGAGGGCGCGCGGCACCTTGTACGGAGCGAGCCGCTCACGGGCCCAGGCCTGCATCTCCTCGAGACTGAGCGAGGCCCCGGGACGGAGCTCGATGGCGACCGAGACCTTGTCCCCCCACTCGAGATCGGGAATGCCGACCACTGCGCATTCGCCGACCGCCGGATGAGTTCGCAGCTCTTCTTCGATCTCGAGGGCGGACACCTTGAATCCCCCCGTCTTGAGGATGTCCACGCTGCTCCGGCCCAGGATACGATAGCGGCCCTCTTCCAGCACGGCGGTGTCACCGGTGCGGAACCAGCCGTCGCGAAAGGCGTCGCGGGTCGCGTCGGGACGACGCCAGTACTCCAGGAAGACATTGGCGCCCCGCACTTCGATCTCTCCCGGCGACCCGGGAACAACGGTCTTGCCCTGCTCGTCGACCAGTCGTACCTCGACGTCCGGAAGCGGCATGCCGACCGACCCGGGCCGCCGCTCGTCATGCAGCGGGTTGGAGAGCGCCATGCCGATCTCGGTCATGCCATAGCGCTCGAGCAGCGTATGCCCACCGATCTCGCGCCACCGCTCCAGGGTTTGCACCGGCAACGCCGCGGATCCCGACACCATGAGGCGCATCGCCCGGCATCCCGCGGACATCGCCGCTCGCAAATCCGGATCGGCGGCCTCCCACGCCGCGATCAGCCGGGAATAGATCGTCGGCACCGCCATGAAAAGCGTCAGCTCCCCGGAAGCGATCCGGGCCCAGGTTTCCGCCGCATCGAACTTCGGGAGGATGACGCAGGTGGCTCCCGCCCAGAGGGCACAGCACACCACGTTGACGATGCCGTGGACATGATGCAGCGGCAGCACGAGCAGGATCCGGTCGTCGGCGGTCCATCCCCAGGCTTCGATCAGCGTGGTGATCTGGGCCTGGAGATTCTCATGGGTGGTGACGACGCCTTTCGGCTTGCCGGTGGTACCGCTGGTATACACCATCATGGCGCGGCGCGGGGGTGCCACGGCTGGCAGCGGTCCCGGACTGGCCGCGAGCGCGTCCTTCGTGATCAGGAAGCGCGCACCCCCTGAGGCTGCGAGCGGTTCGAGCATCGAGGCCGAATCGCCGTCGGCCACCACGATCGTGGCCTCTGCGTCGCGGAGGACATATTCGAGCTCGGCACGAGGATGGGAAAGCGCCAGCGGCACCGCAATACCGCCGGCACGCCAGATTGCCCATTGCACCGCGATATGATCAAAGCTGGGCGGAATGAAATAGGCCACGCGGGCTTCTTCGAGATCGCTTCGGTGCCCCAGCAGCGCTGCGGCGATCCGCGCCGACGCCTCGAGCAGGTCGTCATAGGAGTAGGTGCCGGCGGCATCGACCAGGGCCCGGCGCGGTCCATGTCCGCGGGCGCGCGCCACCAGGGGGAGGCTCTCCATGCCCCAAGAAACGATTCACGCCTCCCCGGGGCAAGAGCGGCGGGAGGCTTACTCCCCCCGCAGCACCAGCGCCGGGTCGGCCCGGGTGGCTCGTCGCGCGGGGATCCAGCAGGCCACGAAGGCGATGCCGAGGAAGAGCACCCCCGAGATCGCCAGCACCACAGGGTCGCCAGGCGTCACCTGGTACAGCAGTGCTGCGAGCTTGCGCGTGATGAGCCAGCCGATTCCAAGCCCCGCCGCGGCACCGAGTGCGGCGTCACGCATGCCGGTCCCGACGACTTCGCGGGTGACCTGATAATCGCTCGCGCCGAGGGCTCGGCGCAGGCCGATCTCCCGGGTGCGCTGGGCCACGATGTGGGAGATTACGCCGTAGACGCCGAGGCCGGCGAGCGCGGCCGCGAGCAGGGCGAAGAACCCCATCAGCCAGGCGCGAAACCGCTGTGGGGCCGTCGCGTCTCGAACGACATCGGTCATGGTCCGTACTCCGGTGAGCGGCATCTCCGGGTCGAGCGCGGTGACGATTCTTCGCAGGTCGGGCGCAACCGAGAGCGGCGACACCCTGGTGCGGAGCACGAGAGCGATCTCGTCTACTGCGACCTGGTCTGCCAGCGCGAACACGATCGGGCGGGGCTCCCGGTCGAGGCCCCGCTCGCGCACGTCGCCCACCACTCCGACAATCTCGCCTTCCGGGCGGTCGTCTCCGGGGCGCACGCCCAATCGGACGAAATGGCCAATGGGATTGCCGCCGGGCCAGTATCGCCGCGCGGCGGCGGCGCTCACCAGGACCACCGGACGGCTTCCCCGCCGGTCTTCGGAGGTGAACCCGCGTCCCGCGACGATCGGAATCCGCTGCGTGGTGAGATACTCCCGGCTCACCACCCGGACCTGGGCCGATTGGGTGACGCCATCGGGGACCGGCACGCTGTCGATCATGAAGCTCCCGCTCCATCCGAATCCGGTGAGTGGCAGTCCGAAGATCAGACCCGCGGATTCCACGCCGGGCAGCGCTGCGACCCGGGCCAGGAGCTCGCCCTGGAACCGGACGATGCTCTCGCTCGATGGATAGCGCTTGGTGGGGAGCGCGATGGACGCGACCAGCGTCGAGGTAGGGTCGAGCCCCGGATCCACCGATTCCAGCCGCGCCTTGCTCTTGATGAGCACTCCTGCGACGGCGAGCAGCGCGAGCGCGACTGCCGTTTCTGCCGCGACGAGCCAGCGGTGCAGCCGCCGGGGACTTCCGACGTGTCGCGAGCCTGAACCGGCGAGAGCAGTCCGGAGATCGGCGCGGAGAATCCGTCGTGCCGGGGCGAGACTCACCAGCAGCGCCACCACCGCGGTGACCGCCAGGGTGAACAGCAGCGCCGAAGCATCGAGACGCACTTCGTCGATCCGGGGCACTCCCTCGGGCGCCAGTCGGCGAATGAGGTCGGCACCCAGCAGCGCGACCGGCACCGCCGCGACCGCCCCCGCGGCCACCAGGACCAGCACCTCGCTCGCGCCATGCCATAGCAGGCTTGCGCGGCCCGCCCCCAGCGCGGAGCGCACCGCGACCTCGGCGCTCCGCTCGACCGAGCGCACCAGCACGAGATTCGCGACGTTGGCGCAGGCCAGCAGCAGGAGCAATCCGACTCCCGTCATCAGCAGGAGCAGCGTGGGCCGCGCGCCCCGCACCACGTCCTCATGCATCGGACGGAGCAGCACGGTCCATCCGGAGTTGGTCCTTGGAAAATCGCGCTCGAGCCGCGCGGCCAGCGTGACCATTTCGCTCTGCGCCCGGTCCAGCGTGACGCCGTCGGCGAGCCGGCCGGCGGCAGTGAGATAGTGTGCGCCGCGCTGCGACGCGAGGTCGGCCGGCATTCGGAAGGGAAGCCACGCGTCGCTTGATCGAGCTGGAAAGGTGAATCCCGGCGGCATGACCCCGATGATCTCTCGGTTCTCTCCGTCCAGCGTCCACAGTTTCCCCAGCACGTCGACAGTGCCGCCGAACCGGGTCGACCAGGCGCCATGGGAGATCAGCACGACGCGGGACGCTCCGCCCTCGAAGTCCGCCGCGACGAAACCGCGTCCGAGCGCGGGTCGGACAGCGGTCACTTCGGTGAACCCGGACGTGACCGCGGCGGCGGGAATCTGTTCCGCCGGACCCAGACCGGTCGCGGCGGCTTCGTATTCGTACCACGCGACCAGGGAGCGGAAGCTCCGGGCGTCGCGCGACCAATCGAAAAAGTCCGTCGCGGAGACAGAGAATTCCGGCCACCCTGCCGTCGCATTGCTGGAGTAGATCGCGACCAGCCGGTCCGGTGACGGGAGCGCGAGGGGACGCATCACGACGCCGCGGAGCACCGAGAACACAGTGGTGTTGAGGCCAATCCCGAGGGCGAGCACCGTCACGGCAGTCAGCGTGAATGCCGGCGCACGGAGGAGACCGCGCCCCGCCAGCCGGAGATCCTGCAGCATCCCGGTCAGCCATTCCTTTCGGCGTCGCTGCCGCCGCTCCGCCTGGTCGATGTTCCGGCATTCGATGGCAAAACGTTCCAGGGGCCCGAAGCGGGCCTCGGCTTCCCGTCGCGCCTCCTCCGCCGAGTAACCGCTTTTGGTCAACGCCTCGGCTTTCATCTGGAGGTGGGCCTCGAACTCCTCCGCGATATCCTCGGCGGGCGGGGGCTCTTTCCCGCTCAATCGGAACAGTCTCCGCAGGTCAGCCATGCGTGCGCCTCACCGTTCGGCCGTGCCCAAGACCTGGGCCACGGCGCTGACGTAGCGGTCCCAGCGCGAAACCTCCGCCCTGAGCTGAGCCCGCCCTTTGCCGGTCAGACGATAGAACTTGGCCTTGCGGTTGTTCTCCGAGAGCCCCCACTGGGACTCGACCCACCCGCGCCGCTCGAGCCGGTGCAAGGCAGGATAGAGCGCGCCCTCCTCCACCAGAAATTCCTCCCCGGAGTGCTCCCGAATCCACGTGGCCACGGCATAGCCGTGTCTGGTATCCCAGGACAGCGCCTTGAGTACCAGCAGATCCAGGGTGCCTTGCAGCAGGTCGAGCGAGGTCGTCACGGAGGCTCCCATAAATATCTTATGGCAAGATCGGTCGACTTCCCTAAGGTGTCAAGGGGAAGGAGGCTGCTTAAGTTTCTGCCCATGCGTGTACCCCTGCTGCTGCTGTTCGCCCTCCCCTCGGCGGTGATCGCCCAGATCGCGCAACGCCCGACGACTCCCGGACTCACCCGCGCGCTCTCCGACGTTCGCGGGGAGCTCTCCGGCGAGCGCGCGCTCGCCACCACGGCGTTCGTCGCACAGTACTGGCGGCTTCCGGGAAACAGTGGATTCAACGCCAGCCTCAGCCGGGTGGCTGCGATCCTGGACAGTGCCGGCTTTGTTCCGGAGGAGCGGGCGCCTGCCGGGACCCGTCTCACCTACCGTATCGAACGCCGCTCCATGCGCGGACGGCCTACCTGGGAGCCGCTGGACGGCTCGCTCACCATCGTGGGACACGCCGAGCCCATTCTCCGCTATGTCACCAATCGTCACATGCTCGGCATGTATTCAACCTCGACGCCGCCTGGCGGAGTCGAGGGGGAGCTCGTCGATGTGGGGAAGGGCACCAGCGCCGATTTTTCTCGAACGAGCGTCGCCGGCAAGATCGTGATGGGAGAATCGTCGCTCCGGCGGCTCTGGACCGAAGCGGTGAAGCAGCGCGGCGCGCTGGGGGTGCTGGCCTACTCCATGCCAGGGTACACCCGGCCCGAAGTGAACCGCACCTCGATCCAGTTCTCCGGCATCCCCTGGGATTCGACCCTGCCGGGCTGGGGCATACCCCTCTCCTTCTCCGCGCGCGAAGCGCTGCGCGCGGCGATGGCACGAGGACCCGTCCGAGTGCGTGCCGAGCTGTCGACCCGGCTCTACCATGCCGATGAGCTCACCTTGGTTGCGGAGGTCAAGGGCAGTCGGGTCGCGGCGAATCGATTCGTGTTCAGCGCTCATGTGCAGGAGCCGGGGGCCAACGACAACGCCTCCGGCGTCGCCGCGCTCGCCGAGATGGCGCGGACGCTGGCGGTGCTGGTGCGCCAGAAGAAGCAGAACCCCGGACGGACGATCACTTTCCTCTGGGGGGACGAGATCGCCTCCACGAACCGGTTCCTCAAGGAGGACTCGCTCCGCACCTCCGGGGTGATGTGGGGGATGTCGCTCGACATGGTGGGAGAGGATATCCGGCGGACCGGAGGCACCTTTCTGATCGAGAAAATGCCCGACCCCTCGGCAGTCTGGACCCGGGGCGAGGACCGGCACACCGAGTGGGGTAGCGCTCCCCTCACGGTAGCCCAGCTCACGCCGCACTATTTCAACGATTTCGTCCTGAATCGGTGCCTGGACCACGCGAACGGATCAGACTGGACGGTCCGGACCAATCCGTATGAAGGCGGAAGCGATCACGTGCCTTTTCTCCAGGCGGGAAAGCCCGGACTTCTCCTCTGGCATTTCACCGATCAGTTCTACCATACCGACGGAGACCGGATCGGCAACGTCAGCGCGCCGGAGCTCAAGAATGTCGGTGTGTGCGCACTGACCGCGGCCCTCGGGCTGGCATCGGCGGATGGGGAGACGGCGCGCTTCGTGGCCGCCGAAGTGGAGCAGGCCGCCGTGGAGCGGCTGGAGCGAGAGGCGGCGCTGGGCGCCGTGCTGGTGACCAGGGAAAGCACCCGGGACAAGGAGCTCGAAATCCTGCGGGCCTGGGCCGATTGGTATCGCGGCGCGCTGGATCATATCCGTGAAATCGAAATCGGCGGCTCTTCCGAAGCCACTCTCCGCAGAATCAACGCTGCCAAGATTGCCGTGGATCGCGCGTTCGATGCCGCACGGCGCAAGATCGTGGTGGAATAGCTTCGGGGGCGTCTTTGCGTCTTTGCGTCTTACTCCTCTCTCAGCGTCACCGCCGGGTCCACCTTCAGGGCACGGCGCGCAGGCAGCAGGGTGGCCAGCCCCGCCATCACCACCATGCCTGCGGCCACCAGCGCCAGGGTGATGGGATCGTTTGGGGAGAGGCCATAGAGCAGGCGACCGAGGAATTTCGTCGACAGCAGCGTGGCTCCCAGACCGATGGCGAGGCCCATCCCCACGAATTGGAGCCCTTCTCCCACCACCAGGCGCGCGATCGAGTTCCCCGTCGCGCCGAGTGCGCGGCGGAGCCCGATTTCACGGGATCGTTGCCCCACGATGTACGCAAGCACTCCGTAGAGACCCACCACAGACAGCACGACCGCGAGTCCGGCCAGCAGGCTCAGCAACAGCATCGGGTAGCGCCGATCGTCCGTGGACGCGGCGACATAGGACGTCATGGTTTCGAGATTCAGGATGGGAAGCTGCCGGTCGAGCGACGAGACGAGCGCCCGCACCGGCAAAGCCAGCTCTTCCGGAGCTCTCTCGGTCCTGATCACCAGGCTCAGGAACCGGGCGGGTTGCTGGAGATAGGGGTAGAACACCGCTGGGCGCGCCGCAACCTCGAGGCCGATTCGGCGCATGTCGCCCACCACGCCGACGATTTCGAGGATGCTGTCCGGCGCCCATAGGTTGACTCGGATGCGCTGGCCGATCGGCGACGCGCCGTCCAGGAGCTGGCGTGCGAAGGCCGAGTTCACTATCACGACCTTCGGCGCGGTGCTTCGGTCGGAGGCGGTGAATCCGCGCCCCTCGAGCAGCGGTGTCCGCATAGCGCGGAAATAGCCCGTGTCCGCGACGCTGATGTCTCCAACCGGTTCCTGCCCCGGCGGTGGCGCGGGCCGACCCAGCACACGCATCCTGGTTCCAGCAGGCTGGCCATGCAGCGGAAGGGCATTCACCAGTCCCACCTCGGCCACGCCGGGGAGGGCTGCCACCCGGCTGACCAGCTCCTGGGAGAATGCGATTCGCCGCTCCTCGACGTAGGCCTCATCCGAAAGGCTCAAATCCATGGTGAGGAGATTTCTCGCGTCGAAGCCGGGGTCCTGCGACAGGAGATTGCCCAGGGAACGCACCGTGAGCCCCGCGCCGGCCAGCAGCATGAGCGAAAGCGCCACCTGGAAAGAGACCAGGGCACCCCGAAGCCGACGGCCACCGGGGACGCCACCGGTTTCTCCGCCTCGCCGGCCCAGCGGCTGGCGAAGCTCGCCTTCCCGTAGGCCGAGCGCGGGCGCCAGTCCGAACACCACGCCTGCCGCTCCGATGACCAGCAGCGTGAAACCCAGAATCCGGAGGTCCACGCCCACTTCCGCGAGCCGGGGAATCTGGCGCAGCTCGCTCCGAACCAGCGCTTCGACACCCACGACCGCCGCGAGGACGCCCAGGGCGCCGCCCGCGACGGCGAGCACCATCCCCTCGACGGCCATCTGGCACAGGATGCGCCCGCGGGAAGCGCCCAGCGCCGCGCGAACTGCGATCTCGCCGCGCCGGGCGAGCACCTGGCCGAGCTTCAGGTTGGCGACGTTGGCGCAAGCGATCAGAAGGACGCACGCGATCGCGCCGGCCAGGAGGAGCAAGACCGGCTTGGCCCTGGCGGTCACCTGGTGCTGAAGCGAGACGACATCCGCCGTCCACCCAGTGTTGAAGTCCGGGTACTCCTTCTCCAGTTCGCTCGCAATTGTCTTCATCTCGCGATCCGCCGCCTCAATGCTCACCCGGTCATGGAGGCGGCCCACCACCGGCGCGCCGCGCCCGCGGCGGGTTCGGAGCTCGTCGGTCATGGGCCACGGCTCCCAATACAACTCGTCTGCCATCGGGCGGAAGGTCTCCGGCATCACGCCGACGATGGTGGCGACGCCCTCGCGGAGCGGGAGACTGGTTCCGACGATCCCGGAATCCCCGCCGAAACGGCGCCTCCAGAGCGCATGGCTCAGTAGCAGCGCCCTGGGCGCGCCCGCTACCGTGTCGCCCGGGCTGAAGAGCCGGCCCAACGCGGGCCGGGCCCGCAGTACCGAGAAAAAGTTGCTGGAAACGGCGCACCCGGTCAGACGCTCCGGCACGTCTCCGGCGAGGGAAACGCTGGCGGGCCGATAGATCGCGAGCGATTCGAAGCTCCGGGCGCGATCGACCCAGTTGAGATAGTTGAGGGGAGAGACCGAGTTTTCACGCCGGTCCCGCGGCAGGTGGTGCTCCCAAACCTGGACGAGCCGCGCCGGGTCGGCGTAGGGCAGCGGCCGGAGCAGGACTGCGTCCAGCACGCTGAACAGCGCGGTGGTTGCTCCGATGCCGAGCATGAGGGTGATGATCGCCGCGGCGGCGTAGCCGGGCTGCCGGCGGAGCCCGCGCAGGGCGTAATGCACGTCTTGGAGCAGGTCGGCGAGGGCCGCGGGTCGCCAGACATTGCGGGCCGCTTCGCTGAGCTGCGCACGGTTGCCGACCCGGCGCCGGGCGGCAAAGCGGGCCTCCTCGGCGCTGGCGCCATCGTGCACTGCCGTCTCGGCGGCCATCTCTTCATGGACGCGAAGCTCCTCCTTGAGATCGGCCTCGAAGCGACGGCGACCGAAAAAGTAGCCCAGGCGGCGCAGCAGGGAACTCATGCGGGACGCACCACGCTTCGCACGGCGGCGACGAGCTGATCGAAGGCGGACACCTCGTGCGCCAGCTGACGTCGGCCGGCTGCCGTGAGCGAGTAGTAACGCGCCCGCCGCTTGGTGGGACTCAGCTTCCATTCGGCCTTGACCCAGCCCTTGAGCTTGAGGCGCTGGAGCGCGGGGTAGAGCGAGCCCTCTTCCACCCTGAGCGTCGCGGCGGAGAGCCGGCCGATGTGACCGGCAATGCCGTAGCCGTGCATCGGCTGGATCGAGAGGGTCTGGAGGATCAGCAGGTCGAGGGTGCCCGGGAGAAGCTCGACCCTCAGAGGATCGCGGGGTGCAGCCATAGCAAGTCAATCCATAGAGAGCCTATGGATTGATAAGCTATGGACCGGTCGGGTGTCAAGCGGGGACGCATCAGCGCGCCCGCGTCGCGAGCCAGGCGCTCAGGGGAACCAGGATGTGCAGACCGGCGCCGAGCAGGATGCCGGCGACGACACCCGCCGAAGGCCAGCGGTGCCGGGCGTCGCGGATGATCCGGAGTCCGAGCGGGATCCAGAGCAGAGTCCCCGTCACCAGCCCCGGCGAATAGCTCCACGTGATCAGGCTCCCGACCAGGTGGGCGGTCCCGTTGATCAGGACCGCGGTGCCCAGCGGGACGACCAGCCATTGCGCCGGAGCGAACAGCATTCCCGCCACCACCGCCGCCGCCATCACTCCGAAGAAGATCGCGTTGAGACGGAGAAACACCTCCGGCGTAAAGGCCAATCCAGTATGGGCCTCGGCCCAGGCGGGAAATCCGAATGTGTATTCTTCGACGAGGTGGAGCGCGTAGGTGACCAGCAGGAGGAGGCCCAGCTGGACCATCCCGCTCCGGCGGGACGCAGGCGAGACGGGCATTCCGAAAGCTACTCTCTAGATTCCGCCCGATGGCCCCCCCGGTTCATGCCTGCTACGCGATCACCCCGCCCGGAGTCGAAGGCATCACGGCCGAAGAGCTCAGGCAGCTCGGGATCGGTCCCGGCGCGCTGGAGCCCGGTGGAGTCGGATTCGAGGCGACCCTCCGCCAGCTCTATGCGGCCAACCTCGAGCTGCGAACCGCCGGTCGCATCCTGGTTCGGATCGCCGAATGGCCGGCCCGCGCGTTTTACGAGCTGGAGCGGAAGGCGAAGCGGGTGCCTTGGGACGAGTTCGTGACGCCCGGAGCGCCAGTGCGGTTCCGGGTGACCAGCAGGAAGTCGAAGCTGTACCATCTCGATGGTATTGCGGAACGTCTCCGGAGCAGCATCACCGGGGAACGGGCACCGGTCAACGGGACAGGCCTGGCGACCGACGAAACCGAGGAGGAGTTCGATACTCCCGAGCAGCTGTTCGTGGTCCGCGTCATCCGCGATGTCGTCTCGATCAGTGCCGACAGCTCCGGGGCGCTGTTGCACCGGCGGGGGTACCGGCTCGCCGGCGCCAAGGCGCCGCTGCGTGAAACCCTGGCCGCGGCGGTGCTCCTGGGCGCGCGCTACCGGGAGGGAATGCCGATGGTCGACCCGTTCTGCGGATCGGGGACGCTCCCGATCGAGGCCGCCCTCATCGGCCGGCGAATTGCGCCCGGACTCCGGCGCCGATTCGCATTCGAGCGGTGGCCGGACTTCGATCCGGCGGCGTGGACCCAGCTCAAGGCGGAAGCCACCGGGCGAATCCGGGAGGGGACCGGAGCGCCGATCCTCGGCAGCGACCGGGACGCCGGTGCAATCGCCGCCGCGAAAGGGAATGCGGAGCGGGCCGGGGTCGGCCGGGACATTCAATTCAAAGAGGAGGCGATTTCGAGCGTCGCACCGCCGATGGGACCCGGACTCCTCGCCACCAATCCGCCCTACGGGATCCGGATCGGCGCTGAGGGAGACCTGCGCGACCTCTTTTCCCGGTTCGGGACCCTGGTTCGGGAGCGCTGGCAAGGCTGGACCATCGCGATGATCGCTGCCGGCGAGATGCCGGAGCGGGAGATGCGTCTGTCGTTCGAGACCCTGTGGAAGAGCAACAATGGCGGGATCCCGATCCGCCTGCTCGCTAGCCTCCCGGCAAGCCGCTCCGGATCCGGGTGAGAAGGGCCTTGGTTTTTGCGATGCCCTCCCGCTCGCCGAGTCGATCGCCTTCATACTCGATGCCGATCCAGCCGTGAAATCCGGCAGCCATCACGATGCCGAGCATGCGGTGAAAGTCGATGGTGGTTTCCTCGCCCCGGTCGTCGAAGGCAAAAGATTTGGCGCTGACCGCCTTGGCGTACGGCATCAGCTCGGTGACTCCCTGGTATCGGTCATAGCTCGTGAAATTGCCGAAGTCGGGCAGCGTGCCGCAGCGGGGATGGTTGACCAGCTTCATCACTCCCGCCAGCCATGCGCCGTTGGAGGACAGTCCGCCGTGGTTCTCCACGATGACGTTGACCTGGCGGGTGTCTCCGTACTCCGAAAGCGCGCGGAGACCGTCGGCAACCAGCTTCTGCTGCTCCTCGACGCTGCCACTGCTCTCGGCGTTGACCCGGATGGTGGCACAGCCGAGCGTTGCGGCGGCATCCACCCATCGGCGGTGGTTTTCGACTGCTTTCTCGCGGAGGACGGGGTCCGGATCGCCGAGCGCCCCTTCCACGTCGATCATGATGAGGTGCTGGTAAACGCCGTACTCATTTGCGCGTCGGTTCATCTCCGCGAGGTAGGCGGCGTTGGTCGCCTTGTCCTTGAAGAAGGTGTTGACGTATTCGATCGCCTCGAGATCGAATTCCCGGCGCGCCACTTTCGCGAAATCGAGGTGATCGAGCTGTCCACTCCTCAGCGCACGGTGCAGCGACCACTGGGCGAGGGATATCTTGAACGGCGGCTCCGCGCGCCGGAGTGCGCCATCCCGGGGGAGCTGCCCCGCCAGCAGCGCACCGGCGGCCGCCCCCGAGGCGCGACTTAGAAACTCCCGGCGGCTGACCTGGTCCGGCATGGCTGCTGTCTCCTGAGGCGGATACTCCTATTCTAGTCCGGCGGCCCACCCGGCAACAGCGGAGGTGGTGTGGCAGGATCGTGGCGCATCGGAGTCTGCTCCTGGTCGCTCGAGCCAGAGGACCTTGGCGCGCTGGTGGAGCGCACTGCCGCCACCGGCGTCACATCCATTCAGCTGGCGCTCGATCCCATCCGGCTCGGCGTCATGGGCCTGCAGGAAACGCGGCGCCGTGTGCTGGAAGCCGGGCTCTCCATTGCCTCGGGAATGATGGCACCGGAGGGCGAGGACTATTCGACGCTGGAGTCGATCCGGGAAACCGGCGGGGTCACCCCGGACGCCACCTGGCAAGCCAATCGCCAGGCGGCCGGAGAGCTCGCCCAGATCGCCAGCGAGCTGGGCATCGGACTCGTCACCCTCCATGCGGGATTCCTCCCCGGCACATCAGATCACCCGCGGTGGGAGGTAATGGTGGGCCGACTTCGAGAGCTCGCGGGGCGGTTCGGAGAACGGGGAGCGCAGGTGGCACTGGAAACCGGGCAGGAAAGCGCGACCGTCCTCTCCCGAGTCCTCGACGCGCTGGCTCGCGAGCGCGTCGGGGTGAACTTCGATCCGGGGAACCTGATCCTGTACGGCAATGGTGACCCCGTTCCTGCGCTCCAGCTCCTGGCACCACGGGTCGCGCAGGTCCACATCAAGGATGCCCTCCCCTCGCTCACCGCCGGGGGCTGGGGAACCGAGGTTCCGGTTGGCCGAGGGGCGGTGGACTGGGCCGCATTCCTCGGCGCGCTGCGGCACTGTCCCCAAGTGACCACGCTGGTCATCGAGCGCGAGGCCGGGAGCAACCGGGTGGACGACGTCATTGAAGCCCGCCGGTTTCTCCAGTCGGTCATCGAATGAGCCTGCCCAGCGGCGGGCTCGGCGTGGGCATCATCGGCGCGGGATTCATGGGCCGCACCCACGCGGCAGCCTATCTGTCGGCGCGTGCCGCAGGACTTCCCGTAACACTCCTGGCGGCGACGGGGAATCGGGCATCCCCCATTCCAGGAGATCCCCCGCATCTTCCCGATGCCCGGGCGCTGCTCGCCCTGGATACGATCGACGCGGTGAGCATCTGTACCTACACCGACAGCCATGTCGAGCTGGCGCTGGACGCCCTCGCCGCCGGAAAGCACGTGCTTCTCGAAAAACCGGTCGCGCTCAAACATGGCGAGGTCCAGCGGCTCGCCGCTGCGGCGCGCGGGTCCGGGCGGGTCTGCATGCCGGCAATGTGCATGCGGTTCTGGCCGGGATGGCCATGGCTGCGCGAGCAGGTGCTCGCGGGGAGGTTTGGCGCCGCGCACACGGCCGAGTTCGCCCGACTCTCGGCCCGGCCGGCTTGGAGTACCGAATTCTACGCTGACCACCGGAGATCGGGTGGCGCGCTGTTCGATCTGCACATCCACGACGTGGATTTCCTTCGGTGGTGTTTCGGCGATCCATCGCTGGTCACCAGCATGGGCAGCTGCGAGGACGTGCGCACGGTTTACCGGATCCCCGGCGGTCCGGCGGAAGTCTCCGCGCGAGGTGCGTGGCTGGACGACCCGGCGACGCCCTTCGTGATGCGCTATCTCGTTCGCTTCGAGGAGGCCGAGGCCCGCTTCGACCTGGACGCGGCGTCGCCGCTCCGGGTGCATCGCGGCGGGACCAGCGAAGCCGTGATGCTTCCCCCGGCGACCGGCTACGAAGGCGAAGTGCGCCACTTCGTCGAGCTGGTCCTGGGCCGAGTCGCCCGGCCGGTCGCGACCCTCGACGAAGCAGTGGCAGTCACTTCGATTCTCGAAGCCGAGGAACGCAGCCTGGAATCTGCCGGCTCCGTGGCGCCGCTCTCCCCCCCGCGGTAGGTTGGAGCCTCATCTCCATGACTCGTACGCTCGGAATCGCCCTCATCGGCCAGCAGTTCATGGGCCGGGCCCACAGCAACGCGTGGGGCCAGGTCGCCAAGTTCTTCGAGCTTCCCGTGGAGCCCCGGCAAGTCACGATCGTCGCCCGTGACCCAACCACCCTCGGACCATTTGCCCTGCGCTGGGGATGGGAGCGGTACGCCACCGACTGGCGGATTCTCGCCGAGGATCCCGAGATCGAGCTGGTGGACATCGCCACACCCAATCATGTCCATGCCGAGCCGGCGATTGCGATGCTCGAAGCAGGGAAGCACGTCGCCTGTGAAAAGCCGCTTGCCGGCACGCTGCGGGATGCCCGCGCCATGAAGGACGCGGCCCGCCGGGCGCCGGGAAAGACGTTCGTCTGGTTCAACTACCGTCGCTGCCCCGCGGTCGGCCTTGCATGGGGCCTGGTCCGGGATGGCGCGCTGGGCAGGCTCCTGCATGTGCGCGCCCGCTACCTCCAGAGCTGGGGCGGGAAGGATACGCCGCTGCTCTGGCGGTTTCGAAAGTCGGAAGCCGGCACCGGCGCGCACGGCGACCTCAACGCCCACATCGTCGATCTGGCCCGATTCATCAGCGGGGAGGAAGTCGTCTCGGTGGACGGGGCGGTCGCCCGCACGTTCGTCACCCGGCGAAAGCTTCCCGGCTCCCGCCGCACTGGACGGAGCACCGTGGATGATGCGGCGCTCTTTCTCGCCACCATGAGCGGCGGCGCGGTGGCGAGCTTCGAATGTTCCCGAGTCGCCACCGGGCACCTCAACGACAATACCATCGAGCTCAACGGCGAGCGGGGGAGCCTGCGTTTCTCGTTCGAAGACATGAACCTGCTCTGGTACTTCGACGCGACACTCCCCAAAGGCACCCAGGGCTGGCGCCGGATCATGTGCACCACGGCCGGAGAGCATCCCTACGTCGCGAGCTGGTGGCCCGAGGCGCACCTGCTCGGCTATGAGCATGGCTTCGTCAACATGGCGGCGGATATCCTGCGGGTGCTGGGGCGCCGCCGCCCCGAGCTGCCGCTCCCGGATTTTGCCGACGGCTACGAAACCCAGCGAGTGCTCGAGGCGGCGATGATCGCGGCGCGCGATCATTGTGCCGTTCCGCTGCGCGAAGTGCGTTGATGGGTCGCCGCCAACCGCCAACCGCTAACCGTTTACCGACATGAGCCGTCCCGTCACGCTGTTCACCGGCCAATGGGCCGACCTTCCGCTCGAAACTCTCGCCGCCAAAGCGAAGGGGTGGGGCTATGACGGGCTGGAGCTGGCCTGCTGGGGCGATCACTTCGACGTCCGCCGCGCACTCGAGGAGCGGGGCTATGTCCGGGCGAAGTGGCAGCTGCTCCGCGACCACGGTCTCTCCTGCTTCGCGATCAGCAATCATCTGGTCGGCCAGGCGGTGTGCGACCGGATCGATACTCGGCATCGGGCGATCGTCCCTTCGCACGTCTGGGGAGACGGGGATCCCGAAGGGGTTCGGCGCCGTGCCGCGCAGGAGATGATCGACACCGCCAGAGCCGCGCGGCGCTTCTTCGACACGGCGCCGGCGCCGGTCAAGCGACACCTCACCCGGACCGGACGCACCGTGGTGAACGGATTCAGCGGCTCCAGCATCTGGAGCCGGATCTACTCCTTTCCGCCCAATCTGCCGGGCGACATCGACGCGGGCTATGCCGATTTTGCGGCGCGATGGCGGCCGATTCTCAACGCGTTCGCGAAGCTGGACGTCTCTTTCGCGCTGGAGGTACATCCCGCCGAGATCGCGTTCGACATCGCCTCCACCCGGCGCGCCCTCGCGGCGGTGAAGCACCATAAGTACTTCGGTTTCAACTTCGATCCCTCGCATTTCGGGTATCAGGGAGTGGATTATCTCGGATTCCTCCGGGAATTCGGCGCGCGGATCCTCCACGTGCATGTCAAGGACGTGTGGTGGAGTCCGGTGCCCACCGAGGCCGGGACCTTCGGTGGCCATACCGAGTTCGGTGCGGCTGGACGCAACTGGGATTTCCGGACCCCGGGGCGGGGACGCATCGATTTCGAGGCGGTGTCGCGGGGTCTCCACCAGATCGGGTATGCCGGTCCGCTCTCGGTCGAATGGGAAGACTCCCACATGGATCGCGAGCACGGCGCGGCCGAGGCCCTGGGCTTTGTGCGAAAGCTCGATTTTCCCGCGGCGGGCCGTGCCTTCGATGCGGCGTTCGCGCGGGCCGTCCCGAAGCGGAAGCGTTAAGACCTGCTGATGATGATGCTGTCGAAATTGCGGTCGGGCAGGTAGAGTATCTGGATGGCCTCGCCGCGCTCCCAGTTCTCAGCGATGGCCGGCAACACCTGGTCGGAGCCGCGACGATGGCGCCCACCCACCTCGAATTCGTAGCGCACCCGGGTGAGCTTCTCGTCGAATCCAATCTTTTCGTCCTGCATGTCGATGATCGATGCGGTGGCGGGCAATCCGTTTATCAGGAACTTCTTGTACCGCTTTCTGCGGGAGAAATAGAGGCTGAAGAAGATAGCCGGAAGAATCCCGGCGGTGATGAGCGAAAAAAAGACCAGCAGTACACCGTCGACGATGCCGAATTCGCTGTGTCCGCGGGCCTGGGTGTTCATGAGCTGCCAGGGGCTGTGGGTCAGTTGCCCGAGCAGCAGCCGGTTCGCTCCCGTCAGCGGTCGAGGGGTCGGGCCGAGCACGATCGGTTCGAGCGGCTCGCGATTTACGATCCCGACACCGGCGTCGGGTCCCGCCGGGACGACGGCATGGCCCGAGGCAGCCGCCAGGGTCGAGCCTGCCACCAGCGCCGCGCGCACTTCCCTGGCGGACTGGAACCGGTCCGACTGCGCCGGCGCCAGCAACCGGACCAGCACCCCTCGCAGCGGCTCCCCGCAGGAGAGCGCGGCGGGAACCTCGAGACGTCCCGCGGTGGTCATGAATTCGGGCGGTGCCCGGCCGGTGATCAGGTGGAGGAACGTGGCGCCGAGGGCGTAGAGGTCGCTCGAGGGACTGGCCTGGCCCATGTACTGCTCGTAGGGCATATAGCCGTAGGTTCCGACGATCGTGCTGCCGTCGTCGTCCGGAGCGCGAAAGACATTGCGCACCGCCCCGAAGTCCACCAGTACCGGGGATCCCTCGGGCCGCACGATCAGGTTGGCGGGCTTGATGTCGCGGTGGAGAACCGGCGGAACCCGGGAGTGGATGTAGTCCAGCACCCCCAGGAGCTCGATGAAGAGGTTGAGCACATCCGAGAGCTCCAGGTGCCGGCGCTCCCCGATGATCTCCGCGAGCGAGGATCCCTCGATGTACTCCATCACCAGGAACGCGGCGTCGGCACCCTCCCATTCGGCGCGAAAGGTGGCATGGATCGCGGGCACACCCGGGTGGCGCAGCTCGCGCAGCACGGCTGCTTCCCGCTCAAAGAGCTCATACGCCTTGAGATCGTGCCCTGCTCGCGGATGAAGCACCTTGAGGGCGACCTGGCGCCCGAGGCGGACGTCCCGCGCCAGCAGGGTATGGGCAAAGGAGCCTCGGCCAAGCGGACGGATCACCTCGTAGCGGTCGGAAACCAGGACGGGGGCGGTCACCCCAGTAACATGCGCCCGGGGCAGCACGGACGCGAGAGTGTGGTATCATAAAGGCATGAAAATCCCCGCCCTTGCGCTCCTCGGACTGGCGGTTTTCGCCCCCGGCCGGCATCCCGCCGGGCCGGAGAATCCGCCGCGAGTTTCCCCCAACGACAACCGACGGCCGGCCGGGACACTGCGGGGCGACACCCTGGTGCTGCGTCTCGAGGTGCGGACGGCCGAGTGGTATCCGGAAGCTCCTGATGGGCCTCACATCACGGTCGAGGCTTTCGGGGAGGAGGGGAGCGCCCCGAGGATCCCCGGACCGCTGATTCGAGCCCGCACCGGCACGCCGATTCGCGTCATGCTGCGGAATACGCTCGCCGATTCCGCGATTCACGTCATCGGATTGGGCACCCACCCGGTTGCACCCGCGGACACACTCCACGTTCGGCCGGGCGCCTCCGCTGAAGTGACCTTCCGGGCCGGCGAGCCGGGCACCTATCTCTACCGCGCAGTGATCGGCAACAATCCGGACGGCCGTCCCTCGGAGCGCGAGACGGCGGTGGGTGCATTCGTCATCGACCCGGAGGGCGGCTCGCCGCCGGACCGGATTTTCGTGGTCAGCGTCATCGCGGAGGAGAGCGGCGCGTCAGTTCGCCAGGCGCTCGGGTTCAACGGGAAGTCATGGCCCTATACCGAGCGGATTTCCATGACGGTGGGCGACACCGCCCGCTGGCGGATCGTGAACGGCTCCACCCGGGCCCATCCGATGCACCTGCACGGCTTCTACTTCCGCCTGGATGCCGCGGGCGACGGCAGGTCGAGCCGGACGATTCCACCGGATCGTCGTCGCCTCGGCGCGACCGAGCTGATGCTGCCGTGGAGCACCCGGATACTCACCTGGTCACCGGATCGGCCGGGAAACTGGCTCTTCCATTGCCACCTGACGTTCCATGTGACCGGCGAAGCGCGCCTCGATTACGACGACACCGACCATTCCGACCACCATTCCCCCGATCCAGCGAAGCACATGGCCGGACTGGTGCTGGGGATTCCGGTCGCGCCACGTCCCCGCGAATCGTACCCGCGCTCGGGGGAGCCCCGCCGTCTCGACCTCTACTTTCACCAGGGCGGACCCCGGGGCTCGATCCCGGTGACCTACAGCTACGTACTGCAAAACGGGTCGATCCCGCCCGCGCCGGATTCGATCGAGGTTCCCGGCTCGCCCCTCGTGGTCACCCAGGGTACCGCAACCGATATCGTGGTGCACAACCGCGCGCGCGAGGCGACGGGAGTACACTGGCATGGGCTCGAGCTGGAGAGCTGGTCGGATGGCGTGGTCGGCTGGAGCAGCCGCGGAACCACGATGGCGCCGCCGATCGTCCCGGGAGATTCCTTCACGGCCCGCCTCACCCTTCCCCGCGCTGGCACCTTCATCTACCACACCCACCTGAACGACGTCGCGCAGATCACCGGAGGTGCCGCGGGGGCCCTCATCGTCCTCCCGCCGGGGGAACGCTTCGATCCTTCGCGCGACCACATCTATCTCAGCACGTGGCAGGGCCGCCCGGCGAGATTGATGCCGCCGAAGATCCTCGTGAATGGCGATTCGAGCAGCTCGGCGGACCGGGAGCTGGCAGCCGGTGTGAACCATCGATTCCGGCTCATCAACATCGGCGCGGCGGGGCAGGTGCGCTATTCGTTGCGCGCCGATACCGCGCTGGTCCAGTGGCGGCCTCGGGCCAAGGACGGCGCCGATCTTCCGGAGCCGCTTCGCACGATGCAGCCCGCGACCCAGATCGTGTCGGTGGGTGAGACCTACGATTTCGACTTCACCGCGCCGGGGCCCGGGGTGTACGAGCTGAGCGTGTCATGGCTCATCCCTCAGGGTTTCAGGGCCACCGCACCGCAGCCCTGGCGGCAGCGACTCGTGGTGCGGTGATCAGCCGATTCGTCATTCTGCCTGCGCCGCTGCGCACGCTTCGCTACTCGCTCTTCGCGATTCCCGCGTTGGTTGGGTGCGCTTCGGTCGGCCGGAGGGCGTCGATGATCTACATGGACGTCGCGGCCGAGCTTTCACCGGAACGAGTAAGAATCGAGTTCCGGCGTTCCTTTCTCGAGCGCTACAAGAATCGGGTCACCATCGAAACGCAGTTCACCGTCGATGCCGCGGCGGCGTCGCCCAATCCCAGTGCGTTTGACGGGGACCTTCACTTCGCCGGGCGTGCACCGGAGATCGGCTTGCGGCTGGTCGCGGAGATCAAGAACGCCGCGCTGGCCGACAGCGCCGTCGTGCTGGCGCGGCGCGCGGCTTCGACGCACCAGCCGGTTGCGCTGACGGGGGCGTGGAGGATCTGGCCGGAGCATTCACTCGGCGCGAGCGAGCAGCAGGGACGGCCGATACAACCACTGGACAGTCCCTATCCCGACCACGTGTTCGAGATCCATCCGGTCACCCGGATCGGCGGCATCGACCTGCTCCACACCCTTCAGATCCTGGACGGATACAAGGCGGGAAGCGCCAAGCGAACCCTGGAGTCGTATCAGGACGCCAAATGCAAGCTGATCGTCACACCGACCACTGTCACCTTCGAGACGCCGACCTGGCTCTACAACGACGTCCACTTCGTCATGGAAATCACCGGAGCAACGCAGCTGGCGGCCGCCGACGGTCGATTCGTCATGGCCTCGGCTCGGGACACCGACGGCAATCTGCTGGTCCAGGACCTTCGGATGGTGTTCATCGGGGGAAGTTCGGCCGAGCGCGCGGTGCGCGGCCTGAGCCGCGGCGCCCGCCTGCACGTGTGGGGGCTGCCGCGTCTCAATTTCGCCGAGCTGTCGCGACGGATCGCGGAATCCTCGACAAACGCCGCGCTGCTCGAGGGTTCCATGCCCTACGAGATCGTTGTCCTGGGGATTTACCCGGACGTTAAGTAGCCTGTGAAGATCGCTTTCATCGGCTCGCACGGCGTCGGGAAGACGACGCTCTGCTACGATCTCGCGTCCCGGCTCAAGCGGCAGGACCGCGCCGTGGACCTGGTCAAGGAAGTCGCCCGGCGATGTCCCCTGCCGATCAATCGCGACACCACCCTCTCCGCACAGGCGTGGATTCTCCACACCCAGATCGCCGATGAAGTCGCCGCCTCGGCCCAGAACGACATCGTGATCTGTGACCGGTCCGTGCTCGACAACTACGCGTATCTGGTGAACCAGGCCGGGCGGCTGCCGGCCTATGACGCGCTGGTGACGGAATGGGTCAAGACCTACGACGGCCTCTTCAAGGTCCCGATCATCGACGCACCGACCTTCGACGGTCAGCGCGACGTGAGCCGGACCTTTCAGCGGGACATCGACGGCATCATCGACCAGCTGGCCCGCGACCTGGGCGTCCCCTGCCACATGCTCGCGCCGGAAACACGCGAGTCGTGGGTCGACACCGTGCTGCGTGAGAGCGGCCTTCCCCTGCATCCCCCCCAGATCGATCTGTTCTCGGCCAAGAACGCCGGTGCCGCGTGAACGGTTCGGTTTCCACGGCATACCGGCAGCTCAGCGACCACCAGATTGCCCTGACGCTGACTCGTCTCCGCGACCGGATTGCGGAGCGATTTCCCGGGTCGGGTCTTTCCCATGTCGCCGACGAGCTCCGGCGGCTGGGCGACGAAACCGCCGCGCTGGTTGCCCATGTGCGGCGGCCCCACTGGCCCATCCGGATCGGCGCGGGCATCGCCATCGCGGCGATGCTCGCCGTGCTGATCGTCGTGGTGAGCTACCTGCCGCTTTCCGACCGCGTGATCGGCTACACCGATTTCGTCCAGGCGATGGACGCCGCGCTCAGCACCCTGGTCTTTCTCGGCGCCACGCTCTTCTTCCTGGTCACCCTCGAGAACCGCCTCAAACGCCGCAGAGCGCTCGCGGCGCTGCATCAACTCCGCAGCGTTGCCCACATCGTGGACATGCATCAGCTCACCAAGGACCCGGAGCGGCTGGGATCGCCCGAGCCCGATACCGCGTCGTCTCCGGAGCGCTCCCTTTCCGCCTCGGAGCTCGGCCGCTACCTCGACTACTGCAGTGAGCTTCTCTCGGTCGTGAGCAAGCTCGCCGCGCTGCATGTGCAGCACTTCACCGATCCGGTCGCTCTCGCCGCGGTCAACGAGATCGAGACCCTGACCACCGGCCTCTCCGGCAAGATCTGGCAGAAGATCACGCTGCTGGACCGGGCACCCTCATGATCCCCGCCGACCTCGCCGCTGCGCTCGCGGATCGCTATGAGCTGCGCGGTTTGCTCGGCCGCGGCGGGATGGCGACGGTGTATCTGGCCTATGACCGGAAACATCATCGCATCGTCGCCCTGAAAGTGCTCCGCTCGGAGCTGGCGGCCACGATCGGCGCTGACCGGTTCCTCAAGGAAATCCAGATCGTCGCGCAGCTCACCCATCCCCACATCCTGCCGCTGCACGACTCCGGCGAGGCCGGCGAGTTCCTCTACTACGTGATGCCCCACATCAGCGGCGGCTCGCTGCGCCAGCGCCTGCTGGAGCACGGTCCCATGGGTGTTGCGGAGGCACTCGCGATCGCCGGGCCGGTTGCCGACGCGCTCACCTACGCGCATGGCATGGGCATCCTGCACCGCGATATCAAGCCGGAGAACATCCTGTTTTCCCAGGGGCACCCCATTGTGGGCGACTTCGGCATTGCGAAGGCGGTGAGCTCGGCCTCCGACGCGCCGCACCTGACCCGAACCGGGCTCTCCCTCGGCACACCCGGGTACATGAGCCCGGAGCAGGCCGCGGGAATGACCGACCTCGACATCCGCACCGACGTCTACAGTCTCGCGGCGGTGATCTACGAGATGCTGGTCGGCGAGGTCCCGGGCCGCTGGCCCACGGAAGACGCGGTGCGAGCAGGACGGTTTCTCGAGGCGCCCCCGCGTCACCGTTCCCGGCTGGCTGCGACCGGCGTGGGCGTCGAGGGCGCACTGGTACGCGCGCTCGCCATCCGGCACGACCAGCGCACCGCGTCGCCCGCGGCGCTCGTCGACGAGCTGCGCGGCGCACCCCCTCGCCGGGTGTACCGATCGGCGGAGGCGGTGGAGATCGTCCAGCGGGCCGCGCAGCTCGAAGCGACCAATCCGACCGGCACCGGCGCGATGACGATCGGGGGCGTGGAGGCGCTCGGCGCCGAAGTGGGAATCGCTCCCGAGCTGGTGCGCTCCGCGGCGAGGGCAGTAGCCGACCGCACCACCGGAACGACGCCGCCGCCGGCGCCGCGCCTCGGCGATAATCGGTTGGTGGGAGGCCCGATCCGCATCCTGCACGAGCGCATCGTCGAGGGTGAGCTGCCGGATGCCGAGTTTCCGTACCTGGTCGAGGAAATCCGGCGAACCATCGGCTCCGCGGGCCACGTGAGCCAACTGGGGCGCTCATTCACCTGGTCAATGCCGGAGAACTCGGTACGCGGGGGCCTGGAAGTCAGCGTCAGTGTCCGGGCCGGGCGCACCCGGATCATCGTCAACGAAAAACTGACCTCACTGATCGGGGTGGTGTATGGCCCGATCGGAGGCGGTATGGGCGGCGGCGGTTTCGGGATTCTCTCCGGGATTCTGGGTGGAGCATTGCACCGTCCCGAGCTGCTCATTGCGGTACTGCCGCTCTGGCTCATCGCCACCTACGGGACCGCGCGCACGATCTATTCCGGCACGTCGCGCCGCCGCCGCCGGGAGCTGGGCGAGCTTGCCGACCGCCTCGCGGCGATTGTCGCGGAAGAGGTGGGGGCGGCGCGCCGTCTCCCCGGCGCGACCTAGCCGCGGCCCTCACCGGAGTCTTATACTCTCCGGACGAGCGTCCTCCCGCCCCGTCCGATAATTGCCACTGCGACAACACCCCGGAGTCCCGATGAAATCGAACGTCGGCCGCCTGTCGGTGATGATGTTCCTTCAGTACGCGGTCTGGGGAGCATGGCTCCCGCTCGCCGCGCGCTATCTCACCGCGCCCACCACGGAGGGCGGCCTCGGGTTCACCGGGACGCAGATGGGCCTGATCCTGGGCCTCGCAGGTTCGATCGGAGCGATCTGTGCCCCGTTCATTGCGGGGCAGCTCGCGGACCGGCATTTCAGCACCGAGCGGTTCCTCGCGGCCCTGCTCGCCGTCGGGGGCGTCATCAAGTGGGTCACGGCGTCCCAGACCGGTTACGGCACCTGGCTGCTGCTGTCGATCGCCTACAGCATCGTGTACATGCCCACGCTGGCGCTCTCCAATTCGATGGCCTTTGCCAACCTCGACGACCGCGAGCGACAGTTTCCCAAGGTCCGCGTCTGGGGGACGATCGGCTGGATTGCCGCGAGCTGGATCTTCCCGATGATCTACCTGCAGAGCGGACTGCACTTGCAGATCATGCCCCCGTTCCTGGTGGGTCCCGAGCTTCCCAACGTGACAGCGCGACTGGCCGACTCGCTCCGTTTCTCGGCGCTCATCTCCTGGGGTTACGCCGCGTTTTGTCTCACCCTGCCGCACACCCCTCCGCGCAAAGACGCCACGGAAAAGCTGGCGTTCAGGAAGGCCTTCCGCCTGCTGCGCGAGCCGTCGTTCGCCGTGCTGATCGCCGCCGCCCTGCCGATCAGCGTCATCCATCAGGTGTATTTCCTCCAGACCCCGCCCTTCCTCTCCCACCTCGGCCTGATGGACAGCCAGATCGGGCCTGCGATGACCATCGGCCAGTTCAGCGAGATCGTGATCATGGGCCTCCTCGGGGTCATGCTGGCGAGACTCGGATTCCGCACCGTGATTACCCTCGGCGCGGCCGCCTATTTCGTTCGCTACATGATCTGGAGCTTCACCTCGCTCCCGGTGCCGGTGCTGGTTGCCAGCCAGGTGCTTCACGGCATCTGCTACGCCTGCTTCTTCGCCTCGGCGTACATCTACACGGACCGGGTTGCCCCGGCCGATATTCGCCACTCCGCTCAGACCGTTTTCGGGATCATCATCCTCGGAGGCGGGCCGGTGCTGGGCGGTCTGCTCTCGGGATGGCTTGCGGACACCTACGCCCAGTCGGGCGGCGCGATCGATTATGGAGCCCTCTGGCGGGTTGTCGCCCTGATCGGGCTTGGCGCGGCCGTTCTTTTCTGGATGGGCTTCCGGGAGCGGAAGGCACCAGCGGCCGTGTGAGATGCCGGGGATGGACTTCAAACCCTGGGCCGGAGTGCGGCATCTCAATATCGTGTCCACACTTGCCGCCGTCGCCCACCGTCCGGTCCTCCACACCCGGACCGCGGTCCGTCCGACTGCGATGACCGAGGTGGTCCGGCGAGCCCAGGCGGGAGATTCCGACGCTTTCGCGGAGCTTTACCGGGAACACGTCGGCAAGGTGCACGCCCTCTGTCTCCGGCTCGCCGGCGACGCGCACGATGCCGCCGACCTGACCCAGGATGTGTTCATCCGCGCCTGGGAATCGCTGGGCTCGTTCCGGGGTGAGAGCGCGCTGGGCAGCTGGCTGCACCGGCTGGCCGTGAACGCGTTCCTCGGCACCAGGCGCGCCTCAGGCCGCCGCGAGCGCCGGGTGATCTCGGTCGCCGAACCAGGGACGCTGGAGCGGGGTGGAGAGGTCGCCTCGCCGGGAACCAAGCTGGATCTCGAACAGGCGATTGCGGGCCTCCCCGAGGGCGCCAGAATGGTCTTTGTGCTGCACGACGTCGAGGGATACCAGCACGGCGAGATCGCCGAGATGACCGGCATTGCGTCGGGAACCTCGAAAGCGCAGCTCTTCCGGGCTCGCCGATTGTTACGGGAGGCGCTGGACCGATGACCTGCCAGGAGCTTCGTACCCGGGCCGACGAGTACGCACGGGGTGAGCTCGATGCCACGGAGAGCGCGGCATTCGAGGCGCACCTCGCGACCTGCTCCGCCTGTGAATCGGTCCTCCTCGCCACGGTCGGCGCGCCCCCGGGAATCGCCGGGCTGCCCCGGTCGATCGAGCCCGCGGCCGATCTCTGGCCGGTGATCCGCGCGCGTGTCACCCGGCGCCGGGGAGCAAGCAGGCGGATCGCGGCTCCACGCTGGGCTCTGGCCGCGGCTGCGGTGGTTCTGGTTGCGGTGTCGTCCGGACTTACGGCGATGCTCCTCACCTCCGGCGGGTCTCCCGCGCTGGTGACCCGCGATATCAGGGCGCTCGAGGCGCAGTACTCCGCCGTGAGTCAGGACCTGAGCGGCGCCCTGGAGCAGGCGCGGTCGCGACTTTCTCCCGAAACCATGGCGACCATCGAGCGGAATCTCCGGATCATCGATGCCGCGCTCGACGAGACCCGGCAGGCGCTGGCCCGCGATCCCGGCAACGAGGCGCTGGGTCAGATGGTCGTGGCCGCCTGGCGGCAAAAGGTGGATCTGCTCCGGCGGGCCACTGCGATCGGGACCGAGAGCTGATGCGCCTCCATCGCCTGTTCCTCACGCTGCTGCTCGCGGCGCCACTTACGGCCCAGCAGAAGATCGATCGCCGCATTGCCATCGCGCCCGACGCGTCGATTCGGATTCACAATCTGGTGGGCAGTATCCGGATCGTCGGCTGGGATCGCGACTCGATCGCGGTGACCGGCTCGGTGCCTCCCGGGGCGGGCTCCTTTTACATGGGCGGCGCCGGGCGCGGGGCCAAACTCGGCATCGAGCGACACGATGAGCTCAAGGAAGGGCAGCCCGCCACGCTCGACATCCGGGTTCCGCGCACCGTGCGACTCTGGATCAAGACCGGGAGCGCGTCGGTAGAAGCCTTCGGCCTCACGGGAGAGCTCGAATGTTCGTCGATCGACGGTTCCATCCGGATCGAAGGCTCGCTCCGACTGGTGGTCGCCGAATCCATGGAGGGCAACCTCAACGTCGCGGGAGCGATGGCCGTCGTCCGGCTCAAGGGGGGCGGCGGGACGATCACGCTGCGCGGCGCGCGGGGCGACGTGCTCGCGACCACGGTCGGCGGCGCCATCGTCGCCACGGACGGCGCGGTCATGCGGGCCCACCTCGAAACGGTGTCGGGGACCATCGCCTATGACGGGACCGTGAGTCCGCGCGGCACGCTCGACGTGGCGACCCACAGCGGCGACGTCACGCTCCGGCTCCCGGTCGACATCTCCGCCGAGTTCGACCTGGGATCGTTCGACGGCGCGATCCTCTACGGTTTGAGCGGCAAGGGCGAAGGTAAGGGCAAAGGCGAGGACGCTCCCAAACCGTTCCGAGGGAAGCCGATCTCCTTCACCACCGGCGCCGGCGATGCGCGGGTGATCGTCCGGACTTTCAAGGGGGAGATCCGTATTCTCAAGCCGTGATTCGGTGCCGCCGGGCTATCTTTCGTCGTGAGCCGGACCACGCGCCTGATACTGCTGCTCGTCGGCGCCACGCTGGTGGCGCTGATGATCTGGAAGACCGGTCCGGGAGTGCTCCTGGCCGGTCTCCGTTCGTCGGCATGGGTCGTCGCCGCGCTGATCCCCCTCTGGATCGTGGTCTACATCCTGAATGCGATCGCCTGGCGGCTGCTCACCTCCTCCGGGGGGAAGCCGCTCCCGCTGGCCCAGGCCTTCCGGATCACCCTGATCGCCTTCGCGGTCAACTACGCGACCCCATTGATGAGCTTCGGTGGCGAGCCGCTCAAGGTCGTGGCGGCGACCCCGTGGCTCGGCCATCGTCGTGCGGTCGGCTCCGTGGTGGCCTTCCGGCTGCTCCACGCGCTCGCCCATGTCATTGGATTCCTGGTCGCGCTGATTCCCGCCTGGATTCTGCTGCCCCACACCCCGCTCGTCATCGGCCTCATCGCCGTCGTGGGCCTGCTGCAGATGTTCCTCGCCGTGTTCCTGCTCTCCCGGCACCGCGAGGGCATGGCGGTCCACCTGCTGCACCTGCTCCGCCGGATTCCGTTTCTTGGCCGGCCGGCACGTGCGCTCGAGGCGCGCACCCCGGCGCTGCACGAGATCGACGAGCATCTGACGGCGGTGTATACGCGGGCGCCCCGCCGGTTCTATGGGGCGCTCGCGGTGGAGACCTTCGCGCGCTTCCTCTCGCTCTCGGAGCACTGGATCATCCTCTATGGCCTGGGCCTGGGGACCGATGTCGGGCGGGCGCTGGTGATCGGGAGTTTCTCGTCGCTGGTGATCAATGCGTTGTCCTTCCTGCCGCTGGAGCTCGGCTCGAAGGAGGGAGGGCTTTACCTGATCTTCAAGTGGATGGGATTTGCGCCGGGGCTGGGACTGCAGGCGTCGCTGCTGGGGCGGATCCGCGAGATCATCACCATCGGTGTCGGGATGGGTTTGATCTGGACGGTGCGGGACGTCACCACCCCCGCTTCACCCACTCCTTCTTCGCCTCCTCATGGCCGTGATCGACCGCCCGCTTGAGCCAGCCTTTGCCGGCGTCGATGTCCTGCTGCATGCCTCCCTTGCCTCGAAGCAGCATCATCGCGAGCTGATACTCCGCCTCGGGCTCCGCTTTTGAGGCGGCCAGGTTGAACCACTTGACCGCAGTGCCTTCGTCCTTCTTGATGCCGCGGCCGTTGAGGTAGGCCACTCCCAGCTTCGTCATCGACGGCGCGTCGCCCAGCTCTTCCGCCGCCTTGGTGTACCATCGCACCGCTTCCGTGGCGCTCTTGTCGAACCCCCTGCCCTCCTCGTAGCGCCGGGCCAGGATGACATAGGCTTCCTTGACGCCGAGATAGGCCGCCGTGAGGTATTTCCGCGCGGCCTTCTCTTCGTTCGCAGGGGTGCCGCGTCCGGCCTCGTAGCGCCGCGCCATCTCCATCACCGCGATCACGTCGGTGCTGTCCGCCGCAAAGGTGAGATGCAGGGCGGCGAGCCGGTCGTTGCGCGCGACCCCATGTCCCTCCGAATACAGGAGACCGAGGTTCCGCTGCGCGACCGGGTTGGTGCTGTCCGCCGAGCAGAGCGCGAACGCGACCGACCAGTCGCCTGCCTGATATGCGCTTTCACAGGTGGCAACCGGGACAATCGGAGGCGGGATCGGCGTGCTGTCGACGGCGGCGACCACCGGGGTCGCGGGCCGCCGGGAAGGCGGCGCGGACCGGGCCGGGGCGGGCGCGGCGGGGGCTGCTGTGCTTCCGCGGTCGACCGGAGTCTCGGGAGGAGCCGCCGGCGCCGCGGGGAGCAGGCCGGCCCGTTGCACCGCAAACACGCCACCACCGAGGATCACGACCCAGGCCGCCGCGGCGAGCCAGGGGCGCCGCCTGGTCGGGATATTGAATCGGGATTTCCGGCGGACCGCGCCGCCTTCCGACGCCGCCACCATCTCCCCCCGAAGCGAGCGGGCAAAGGCATTCATGGACGCGAAGCGGAGCTTCGATTCTTTCCGCAGGGCCTGGTGAATCGTGGCCGACATGCTGCTCGGGATGTCGGCGACCAGCCGGGAGAGCGGTGTGGGCTCCTCGAGGAGCTGCTTGACCATGACCTCGCGTACGTTGTCGCCTTCGAACGGAACCCGCCCGGTGAGCATCTGGTAGCCCACCACTGCGAGCGAATACTGATCGCTGCGCGGATCCGGCGCGTGCTTGCCCATTGCCTGCTCGGGGCTCATGTATTGCGGGGTCCCGATGACGACGCCGGTGCCGGTGAGCGAATTCTCGATCGACGAATCCATCACTTTGGCGATTCCGAAATCCATGAGCAGGACCCGCTGGGTCTTGCCGTCGATCATCAGGTTTTCGGGCTTGATGTCCCGGTGCACCACGCCGGCTTCGTGGGCGGTCTGAAGGGCCTCGGAGGCTTCGAGCAGGATGCGCCGCACCTCCGCCACCGGAAGCCGGCGCTCCCGGGCGAGCAGGCTCTTGACTGTTTCGCCGTGGACCAGCGGCATCAAGAGCCAGAGAATGCCATCGGCCTCACCGACGTCGTACACCGGCACGATATTGGGATGATGCAGAACCGCCACCGCTTCCGCCTCCCGGCGAAACCGCGCGGCGAGCGTTTCGGTCAGAATCAGATCGGGGCGGAGCACCTTGAGCGCCAGCTCGCGCTTGAGCCGGAGATCGCGCACCGCGAACACTTCGGCATAGCCGCCGCGGCCGATCAGCCGGCCCAGCTCGTAGTTGGGCCCCAGCGCTGCGCGAAGCCGCTCGGGAGCGACCTCATAGCTGGGGGCGGTAGTGGAAGAGGCCCGACTGACGCCGATCAGGGTATCGCTGAGAACCGGGGAAGCGGACGGCACCCCGCAGGCGGGGCAGAATGCCGCGTCAGCCGGGACCGGATGGTCGCAACTGGAGCAGGGACGCGTAGGGTTCAAGGCTTACGCTTCGCCACCTCCTTTTGCGCCTCCACATGGCCCTGCTCCGCGGCCTTCTTCACCCAGGTGAAGCCCAGGGAATCAGATCGCGGCGCGCCTCGTCCGCGGATCATCGCCATGCCGAGACCATACTGCGCATCGCGATTCCCGCGATCGGCTGCGCGCTGCAGCCAGGTGACTCCGGCCGCTTCGTCCTTGTCGATCCCCTTGCCGCGGGTGAGCCAGTCACCGACTTTGGCCTGCGCCGCGACGTCGCCCTTTTCAGCGGCCTTGAGGTACCAGATATACGCGTTGTTGTCGCTGCGCCGGGGAACGCCCAGGCCCAGCTCATAACGCTCCCCCAATGCCATGAACGCGGGCTGATAGTCGGCTTCGGCCGCCGCCTTGATCTTGGCGGTTGCGTCGAGGGCGTTCTGCGGAACGCCCTTGCCGAGGTGCAGCAGCTGGCCGAGCCGGAAGAGCGAAGGAAGATCGCCGGCGTCGGCGGCCTTGCGGTACCAGGTCACCGCCTCCGCGTCGTGGCCGGGGACCGGGCTCCTGTCATACAGCCCGGCGAGCAGGCGCTGCGACACCACGTTCCCCTTCTGCGCCTCGTCGGTGCAGAGCCGGAAGGCGGTGTCGCGATCGTCGCCGCCGGCGGTGGCCTGACAGGTCGTGGTGGGTTTGCTGGCCGGTGCTGGAGCCGTAGGGGTGACGGCGTTGCGTCCCCCAGGGGTGTTGGCCCCCGTCGTCTGGGCCGGATTCCGCCGCCGGTCGGCCGCGGTCGCCGCCGCCGAGGGGGGCGTGACGGGAGCGGGTGCCGGGGGCGGGGGCTTGATCGCGGTGGAATCCGCGGCAGCGCTCGTGCCGGCGAGCGGGACCACCGGGTTGGTCGATGCGGTCGAAACATTCGACAGGGCGGTGGTGTCCGCCTTCGGCGTTTCGGTCGCAGATCCGTTTTGCATGAGCGCCACGACGATCGCGACTACGGCAAGGACCCCGGTGCCGGCCAGCATCAGCGGCAGCGTTCGCGGCTTTCTGGCTCGCGGGGGGGCCGCAGGAGCCGGGGCCGGGGCTGCCGGAGGATTGACCACGCTCTCCGCCGCCGCATCGAGTGCCGCGGAAAACGCTTCGATGTCGGGGTACCGATCGGCGGGCTCCTTCGCCATGCCTTTCGAGACTGCCGCCATCAGACCTTCCGGCACCTCGGGCACCAGCTCGCGCATCGAACGGGGCGACTCCATCATCTGCTTGAACAGGATCGCGCGGGTGCTCTCTCCCTCGAACGGCACCGATCCGGTGAGCATGTGATAGCCCACCACGGCCAGCGAATACATGTCGGTGCGGTGGTCGAGGTGGGGATCGCCGCTGGCCTGCTCGGGGCTCATGTAATGGGGTGTACCGACGATCGTGCCGGTCGAGGTCAGCGAGCTGTCTCCCGCCGAGTCCATGACCTTCGCGATGCCGAAGTCCATGACCAGCACCCGGCGCGACTTGCCCTCGAGCATGATGTTTTCGGGCTTGATGTCGCGATGCACGATGCCGGCCTCGTGTGCCGAGCCCAGCGCACCGGCGGCCTCGAGGAGAATCCGCCGCGCCTCCTGAATCGGGCGGCGGCCGTCCCGCACCAGGAGCGCCTTGAGACTCTCGCCCTTGATGAGGGGCATGAGGATGTACATGATGCCGTCGGCTTCGCCGATGTCGTAGATCGGGACGATGTGCGGGTGCCTCAGATTGGCGACCGCTTCCGCCTCTCGACGGAATCGGGCCATCAAGGTCTCGGAGACCACGAGATCGGGACGGATTGCTTTAAGGGCCAGATCGCGCTTGAGCCACTGGTCGCGGACCTTGAAGACTTCGGCGAAGCCGCCCCGCCCGATCAGCTCCTGCAGCTCGTAGTGCTTGCCCAGCGCTTCCTTGAGCTTCTTGATCATGTCCGCCGACGCGGTCGGCGCGGGCGCGACACCGTCGGGAATCGAGATCTCACCCGTCAACCGGTCGATGGCCGGAGGCGTCGCCGACCCGCAGACGTAACAAAACGCCGCGAGCTCGGGAAGCTTGGTATTACAGGACGGGCACGTTCGCGTGGCGGACGACAGGGGAAGCTCCGGGACCAGATTGTTGAAGTCTAACAGATACCGGTTTCTCGGGGGAGGGTCAATGGCGCTTGCCCCGGCTCGGTAACGGTGACGTAGATTGATTCACCACAACAAGTTGGGTGATCGTGACCAGGTCCTCGAGATCGCACTTCTGCCTGTTCATCTTCGGCGTCGTTTTTCAACTGAGCCTGGTGGCCCAGTCACCCGATTGGCCGGCCTACGGGCGCGACCGGGGCGGGGAGCGGTTTTCTCCGCTCAAAGGCATCGACCGCAAGAATGTGGCCCGACTCGCGGTCGCCTGGGAATACAGTACGGGAGAGGCCGGCATTCCGATCCAGCAATCGGTTTCCTTGGAGGCGACCCCGCTGGTCCTCGGTGGTGTGATGTATCTCAGCACGCCGCTGGGCCGGGTGGTGGCGCTGGATCCCGAATCGGGACAGGAGCGCTGGGTCACCGACCTCGAGGTGAAGCCGGTCAGCTTCGGGGACTTCACCACCCGGGGCGTGAGTCTCTGGACCGATGCCCGGCTGCGCCGCGGAACGCGCTGCGCGACTCGCGTGATCGTGGCCACGGTCGACGCGCGCCTGCACGCGCTCGATGCGGTCGACGGCGGCCGGCCGCTGTCGTGATTTCGCGAATGGTGGCAGCGTCGATCTGCGCCGGGGGCTTCGTACGATGCCCTTCGAAACCGAGGAATATGAAGTGACCTCGCCGCCCGCCATTGTGAACGGA
>Ga0075429_100000302_pt1 | contig 34927 bp, 32 predicted proteins | sample RhiMetdeltSRZDD3_FD_75295 | JGI IMG/M metagenome (GOLD analysis project Ga0075429, IMG submission 75295) | Populus rhizosphere microbial communities from Tennessee, USA - Rhizosphere MetaG P. deltoides SRZDD3 | ecosystem: Host-associated > Plants > Roots > Rhizosphere > Soil | place: USA...
CCAAGCGGCCGTATCGGGTCTGGCGCCATCGCGTGCACGCCGATGCGCGGGAGCTGATCTTCGAGGAGGCCGACGCGCTGTTCCGCGTCGGCGTCGGCCGCTCGCGGAGTCTCGCCTGGCTGTTCATGGCGTCGCGCTCGTTCCAGTCGAGCGAATGGCGCTGCTTGCCGGCCGGCGCCATCGACGGCAGCTGGCGGATGGTGCATCCGCGCGAGAAGGAGCACGAGTACGACGTCGATCATCGCGGAGACCGCTTCTGGATCCGGACCAACGGCCAGGGCGGACGGAACTTCCGGCTGGTCACCGCGCCCGTGGACACGCCGTCGGCGGAACACTGGACGGAGGAGATCCCGCACCGTGACGAGGTGATGCTCGAGGAGCTAGACCTGTTCGCCCACCACGCCGTGATCCACGAGCGGGAGGATGGATTGATCCGTCTGCGCGTGCTGGATCTCGACACGGGCGACTCGCATCACGTCGCCTTCCCCGAGCCGACCTATGAGGTCAGCGCCGATGCCAACGCCGAGTTCGACGTCCGGACGTATCGATTCCGCTACCAGTCGCTGGTCACGCCGGCCTCCGTGTACGACTACACGCTCGACACGCGGGTGCTGACGCTGCTGAAGCAGACACCGGTGCTCGGCGGCTACGATCCGGCCCGCTATCGGTCGGAGCGGCGCTACGCCGTCGCCGCCGACGGCACGCGGGTGCCGATCTCGCTCGTGCATCATGCCGATTTCGCGCCGGACGCCACCCGTCCGATGCTGCTCACGGGCTACGGCGCCTACGGCCTGCCCTACCCGGTGACGTTCTCGTCGAATCGCTTGAGCCTGCTCGACCGCGGGGTCAGCTTCGCCATCGGCCACATCCGCGGCGGCGGCGAGAGCGGCAAGCGCTGGCACGACGCCGGCCGGTTGAAGCAGAAGCCGAACACCTTCGATGACTTCATCGCCGTCGGCGATCACCTGGTGGCGAGCCAGTACACGAGCCACGCGCGTCTGGTGATCGAGGGCGGGAGCGCGGGGGGGCTCCTCATCGGCGCCGTGGTGAACCGGCGGCCGGACCTGGCCACGGCGGCCGTGCTGCGCGTCCCGTTCGTCGACGTGATCAATACCATGCTGGACGAGTCGCTACCGCTGACCGTCGGCGAGTTCGAGGAGTGGGGCAACCCCAAGGAGCGCGCCTACTACGACGTCATCAAGACTTATTGCCCGTACACGAACCTCGGCGCCCGGCGCTACCCGCGGCTGCTCGTGAAGACATCGCTGCACGACAGCCAGGTGATGTACTGGGAGCCGGCCAAGTACGTGGCGAGGATGCGCTTCGTCGCGCCCGACACCTCCGTCATCTTCAAGATCAACATGGCGGCCGGCCACGGTGGCGCCTCCGGGCGGTACGACTACTTGCGGGAGATCGCCTTCGACTTCGCCTTCACGCTCACGACGCTCGGGAGACCTTCATGAAGGTCGCGCGCCTCGACACGCTGCATGCGGACGCCGGCAAGGGCAACTTCGACTTCCTCAAGCTCACCGCCGAGGACGGCCTCGTCGGCTGGAGCGAGTACAACGAGACGTTCGGCGGTCACGGCGTCACGGCGGCCATCGAGGGACTGGCGCCGCTGCTGATCGGCAGGGATCCGCACGCCTACGAGGCGATCGTGGCCGCGATGTACGCAGCGCGGCGGCAGGCCCCGGGCGGGATCGTGCAGCAGGCGATCGCAGCCATCGAGAACGCGCTGCTCGATCTCAAGGCGAAGGCGCTCGGCGTGCCGGTCTACGAGCTGTTCGGCGGACCGCAGCGCGACCGCCTGCGGCTCTACTGGTCGCACTGCGGCTCCTTCCGCCTCGGGCTCTCGAAGGAGATGCAGATTCCACCGGTGCGGAGCCTCGACGACGTGGTGGCCCAGGGCAGGGAAGTCGTGGCCCGGGGCTACACGGCGCTGAAGACGAACATCTTCGTCTTCGACGACGGGCCGCCGCACATGCACATGCCCGGCTTCGCGCGGAGCGGCCCGGAGTTCCCCTCGCTCAACGCCGAGCGCCGCCTCATGACCGCCCTGCGCGATCAGCTCGCCGCATTCCGGGAGGGCGCCGGCGCCGAGACCGACCTCCTCGTCGACCTGAACTTCAACTTCCGCACCGAGGGCTTCGTGAAGGCGGCGCGCGCGCTCGAGCCGTTCGATCTCTTCTGGGTCGAGATCGACTCGTTCGACGCGGCCGCGCTCCACTACGTCCGCTCGCGCATCCCGATGCCGCTGGCCTCGTACGAGAGCCTCTACGGCCGCCGCGGCTATCGGCCGTTCTTCGAGGCGCAGGCCGCGGATGTGGCGATCATCGACGCGCCCTGGAACGGTGTGGCCGAATCGCTGAAGATCGCGGCCATGGCCGATACCTATGAGGTCAACGTGGCGCCGCACAACTTCTACGGACACCTGTGCACCCTCATGAACGCCCACTGGTGCGCGGTGGCGCCGAACTTCCGGATCATGGAGATCGACGTCGACAACGTCCCGTGGTTCGACGAGCTCTACACCGTCAAGCCGGCCATCAAGGACGGCTACCTGCACGTGCCCACCACGCCGGGCTGGGGGACCGAGGTCAACGAGGCCGGCGTGAAGGCTCACCCGCCCAGGAGACTCGGATGAAGATCGCGCGCGTCGAGCACCTGCACGCGGACGCCGGCCAGCGGAACTTCGATTTCCTGAAGATCTCCAGCGACGATGGCCTCGTCGGGTGGAGCGAGTACAACGAGTCGTTCGGCGGACTCGGCGTGTCCGCGGTGATCGACGGGCTTTCACCGGCGATCGTCGGCAGGGATCCGCGCGCCTACGAGGCCATCGTCACCCACCTTTACGCCGTCCGCCGGCAGGCCGCCGGCGGTGTCGTGCAGCAGGCGATCGGCGCCATCGAGAACGCGCTGCTCGACCTCAAGGCGAAGGCCCTCGGCGTGCCCGTGTACTCGATGCTCGGCGGCCCCGTGCGCGAGCGCATCCGCGCGTACTGGTCGCACTGCGGAACGTACCGGATGTCGTGGTGGAAGGACATGCAGCTGCCGCAGGTGAAGAGTCTTCACGATGTGGTGAACGTCGGCAAGGAGGCGCGCGAGAAAGGGTGGACGGCGCTCAAGACGAACCCGATGGTGTTCGACGTGGCCGAGCCGTATCAGCACGCGCCGGGCTTCGCGCGCCGTGGGCCAGGCTTCCCCGAGCTGAACGCCGACCGCAAGGTGCTCGACAACGTCCGCCAGCAGCTGGCCGCCTTCCGGGAGGGCGCCGGCACGGACATCGACATCCTGGTCGACCTGAACTTCAACTTCAAGACGGAGGGCTTCTTGAAGATGGCGAAGGCCATGGAGCCGTTCGACATCTTCTGGGTCGAGATCGACACGCGCGATCCGAAGGCGCTGCACTACATCCGGTCGCGCACGACGATCCCGGTGGCCTCGTGCGAGTGCCTCTTCGGCCGGCGCGACTACCGCCCGTACTTCGAGCAGCAGGCGGTGGACGTGGCGATCATCGACACGCCATGGAACGGCGTGGCCGAGTCGGTGAAGATCGCGAACATCGCGGAGGCGTACGAGGTCAACGTGGCCCCGCACAACTTCTACGGCCACCTGGCGACCATGATGAACATCCACTTCTGCGCCGTCGTGCCAAACCTCCGGATCATGGAGATCGATCCCGACGTCGTGCCGTGGTACGACGAGCTTGTCACCGTGCCGCCGGTCTTCAAGGAGGGTCATCTCCTGCTGCCCACGGGACCGGGCTGGGGCACCGAGGTCAACGAGGCGGCCGTGCAGGCGCATCCGCCGCGACGCCCCGCCCATCTGTCTCAGGCCACCCACGGAACACGGTGACGCAACGCTCCGACACAGGGAAACGCCCATGACAACCGAGATCCGGCAGCGCACGGTGGAGACGAACGGCATTCGCATGCACGTCGCGGAGGCCGGCGAAGGCCCGCTGGTGGTGATGTGCCACGGGTTCCCGGAGTCGTGGTACTCGTGGCGCCATCAGCTGGCCGCGCTCGCAGCCGCCGGCTATCACGCGGTGGCGCCCGACCAGCGCGGATACGGTCAGACGGACAAGCCGGACGCCATCGACCAGTACACGCTGTTCCACCTCGTGGGGGACCTCGTGGGATTGCTCGACGCGCTCGGCGCACCGACGGCGGTGATCGCGGGCCACGACTGGGGCGCGCCGGTGGCGTGGCACGCCGCGCTGCTGCGGCCCGATCGATTCCGCGCCGTCATCGCGCTCAGCGTTCCGTTCCGGCCGCGCGGCGCGTCGCGGCCGACCAGCACGATGCCGCGGACGGACGACGCGATCTTCTACCAGCTCTATTTCCAGGCGCCGGGGGTGGCGGAGGCCGAGCTGGAGCGCGATCCCCACGACAGCATCCGCCGCGTGCTGTACTGGGGATCCGGCGACGCGCGCGGCGCCGCGCTGACACCGGGCGCCGGCGATGTCGGCATGGTTCCCCGCGCCGGCGGCTTTCTCGGGCGCCGCCCGGGACCGGCGACACTGCCGGCGTGGCTCACCGAGGCCGACGTGGACTTCTATGCCGGCGAGTTCAAGCGCGCCGGGTTCCGCGGGGGCCTGAACTGGTACCGCAACATCGATCGCAACTGGGAGCTGATGGCGCCGTGGGCGGGCGCGAGGGTCGCCGTGCCCGCGCTGTTCATGACCGGTGACAAGGACCTCGTCCTCGGCTTCCGCGGCATGGACAAGCTGCTGCCCGCGCTGCGACAGTTCGTACCGGAGCTGCGCGAGACGATCGTGCTGCCCGGCTGTGGCCACTGGACGCAGCAGGAGCGCGCCGCGGAGGTCAACGCGGCCATGCTGCGATTTCTGAAGACGGTGGCCTGACCGTGGCGGCCATCGCGTTCGACGTCGCGCTGCGCCGCCCGCTTGCCGACGGCGAGCCGTTCGGTGAGGCCGGCCCCTACGAGGAGCTGAAGGGCCGGCTCCGCTACACGCTCGATCCGAGGCACGACGCCAACCGCGGCATCACCGACATCGCGCTCGCCCCGACGAGCGCGCGCGGCCTCGTGGAGTTCTCTGCCGACGTTTCGCTGCTGCTCCCGGTCGACCGTGCGCGCTCGAGCGGGCGGCTCCTGGTCGACGTGGTGAACCGCGGCAACACCGTCGCCATGCCGAACTTCAATCACGCCACCCGCCCCGTGTTCCGTGCGGGCGCCGACCCGAATCCGCCGATCGACGTGGGCGACGGCTTCCTCATGCGGCGCGGCTGGGTCGTCGCCTCGTGCGGCTGGCAGGGCGACCTTCCGGATCTTCCCGGCCTGTTCCGCCTCCACGGCGTCGAGGCCCGCGAGCACGGCGCGCCGCTCACCGGCCGCGTCTACGTGCAATGCCAGGCGCCCGCGGACGTCCCACACTTCCTCCTGTCGGATCGCGGCCACCAGCCATATCGCGCGGCCGACCTCGATGCGCGCGACGCCGTCCTCACCGTACGTGACTTGCCGGACGCCGAGCCGGAGACCATTGCGCGCGACCGCTGGCGGTTCGCGCGTGTCGACGGCGAGCGGGTCGTGCCCGATGCCGGCCACATCTGGCTCGAGGGCGGTTTTGCGAGGGGCCGACTCTATCACGTCGCCTACACCGCGGTCGGCGCGCCCGTGATGGGCCTCGGCATCGCCGCCTTACGCGACTGCGCGGCGTGGCTCAAGCACGCGACGGCGGCGGAGGGACATCCGATGGCGGGCGCGCTGGACCGGGCGTACGCCTACGGCCGCTCGCAGACAGGCCGGCTGCTGCGGACGCTCCTGCACTATGACCTCAACCTCGACGAGGAGGGCCGCGAGGCGTTCGACGGCATCCTGGCGAATGTCGCCGGCGGCATGCGTGGCGAATTCAACCAGCGCTTCGGCCAGAACTCGAAGGACCGTCCGTGGGCGATGTGCCACCTCGAGCCATTCCAGGTCGAGCCACGTGGGCGCGTGAAGGTGTTCTACACGAACACGTCGGCCGAGTACCACCGCGGGGATGCGTCGCTCGTCCACACCGATCCCGACGGCGCCCGTGACATCGACCACGGCCCGCACGTTCGCGTCTATCACTTCGCGGGCACCGAGCACGGGCTCGGCGTGTGGCCCCCGAGCGACGCGCAGCCGGCCGCCGCCGATCCTCACGGCTGGGTGGAGCGCTCAGCGCATCTACGCGGCGTCGTGAACTACGGCCGCCTGCTGCGCGCGTGCCTGGTACGCCTCGACCGGTGGGTCACCGAGGGCGTGGCGCCGCCGCCCAGCCGGCACCCGCGGGTCGCCGATGGGACAGCCGTCGCGCCGGAAACGCTGATGAAGCTCTTCGACTCGATTCCCGGGGCGCGCTATCCGCGGCGTCACGCGCGGCCGCAACGGGTCGACTTCGGCGCGGACGCCGAGATGCGGCGCGTGACGCGGACGCCGCCTGGCGTCGGCACGCCCTATGGCACGCGCGTCTCCGCGGTGAACGCCGACGGCAACGAGGTCGCCGGCGTCATGCTTCCGGAGCTGGCGGTTCCGCTGGCGACCCATACGGGCTGGAACCTGCGACACGCCGACATCGGCGGCGTGGCGCAGCTGCTCGTCTTCGCGGGCGCCACGCTGCCGTTTCCGAAGACGCGCGCAGTGCGCGAGGCGTCGGGCGATCCCCGCGCCTCGATCGCCGAGCGCTACGCCACGCAGGACAATTATCTCGCGCGCGTGCGCGACGCCGCCCAGGCCCTCGTCAGGGACGGCTATCTGCTGGAAGAGGACGTCGAGACGTCGATCGCGTTCGCTCGACGGCTCTGGGAGGCGTGGGCCATCTAGGCCAGAACACCAGCGCGATGGCAGCGGCGGCGGCCAGCGCGAGCGCCGCCAGCGTACCGTACGGGACGGCGCGCGGCGCCGGGACGGGAGCGATGCGAACGGTCGCCAGGCTCGGCCGGAACCGCCAGTCGAGCCGCTCGAGCGGATCGCCGCCGGGCTCGACCGTCAGTAACGCGAGGGTGGCCTCGCCGCCCGGTCCTGCGTTCCGCCAGGTCACCGTCGACGCCTCGCCAGCTACCGCGCCGGCCCGGATCGGCACCGGCTGCGGCCTCCAGATGCCGTCCGGCCCGAGAAACGCCGCGCGCTCGCTGTAGAGCCACACCACGTACAGATCCCAGCGGCCGGCCGCGTTGCCGCGGGGCCGGAGCGTCACCGCCACGTTGTCGCCGGAGATGATCGCCACCGGCGCGACGGAGAGCTCGAACGGCGGCGCGGGGAGGGCCGCCTCGGCGCTCGACGTCCCGGCGAGCACAGCGACGAGGCCGATGGCGGCGGCGCGCGGGCGGCGGACGAGCAGCGCGAGCACGATGGCCAGCGCCACGACGCTCAGCACCGCCCCGGCCACGAGCCCACGTGGTCGGAAGGTGAACTCGACGCGATGAGCGCCGGCCGGCAGCGACACCGCGCGGAAGGCGTGATTCGCGCGCGCGATGGGCGCCTCCGCGCCGTCGACCCGAGCCGTCCACCCTGGAAACCAAGTGTCCATCAGCACGAGCCACGCCGGGGCATCGGTGGCGGCGGCCACGACCACCCGCTGCGCCTCGTCCACCTCGATGCGCGCGTCCGTGCGCACGGCGACGGGGCCACCGGCCGCGGGCGCCGCGGCGCAGTCGGCGAGCAGCACTTCGGCGCGCCCGTCGACGGCGCGCGACTTCAGCAGCGCGAGCGCGCGACGGTCGTCGACGCAACGGGCGCGGCCGGCCACGAACGCGCGGGGAAGCGCCGCCGGGTTCTCGAAGATCCGCGCGTCGGCGCCGTCGTAGGCGAGCCGCAGTCCGGACGCCGGCGCCGCGGCGTGCCGGCCGAGGACGATCCAGCGGATGCCGATCAGCTCGCGCACCGGAGAGAAGAGCACGCTGAGTGGCGCGAGCGGCTCGCTCCCGTGCAGCGCGGCCACGTTCTCGGCGGAGCCGACGAGGCGAGCGTTGGCGCTGCCGATGGGTCCGGCCACCTGCTCGATGCGCCGCGGGGTCAGGCCGTCGTAGCCGCTCGCCTGGCGGATCCCGTAGAGGAAGCCGACGTGGTCGGCCATGACCGCGCGCGCGCCGCCCGCGTGCTGCTGCAGCCAGGTGATCGCCGGCGGCGTCGGGTACAGCCAGCGCGCGTCCCGCACGGGCAGGTAGGTCGCCGCGATCGGCGCCAGCGACGCCACCTGCACGGTGGCCAGCGCCACGCCCCAGCGCGCGCGGCCGTCGGCCAGCCAGCGCAGCAGCAGCATCGCGCTGACCGTCAACGCCATCAGGAAGGCGAGGAACTGCGTCACCAGCGACGGCCGCATCGCGGACACCACGGGATCGCCGATGACGAGCGCCACCGCCACGAAGCCAACGAGCACGAGCGCGACGAACCACGCGCGGACGGCGATGGCCGCCTGTCGCGCCAGGCCTGCCGTGCGTCGGGCCGCGACGTCGACGCCGAGCGCTCCGAGCGCGCACACCGGGAAGACGAGCAGCGGCATGAGTCGGAGCTTGTTCACGAGCGCCATGCCGGGCGCATCGGCCAGCGCGTCGACGCCGGGCGCACCGTAGTGCACCGCCGCGACGACGGTCGCCATGACCGCCAGCGCGAGCGTCGGCGGGCGCCGCCAGGCGAGCAATGCCAGTGGCAGCGCCAGCAGCAGCACGATGCCGACGCACGTGGCCATGATCCCGAACTGCCAGCCGGACCACGTCTGCGTGCCGGCGCCGAAGAAGTACGGCATCAGCGCCGTCAGCGCCGAGCGTGCGCCCGCGACAAGCGGCGGCGTCCACTGGCTCCGGTAGAAGTACACGGCGCTCTCGCGCATGTAGTCGAGCGCGGGCAGCATCTGCACGGCGGACAGGCCCGCCCCGAGCGACGCGGCGGCTGTGAGCCCGGCGAGATAGCGGACCACACCCGTGCGCCACGGCGCGCGCACCAGCGACCAGGCGGCGGTGGCCAGCAAGCCATGAAACGCCGACGGCGGATAGCCGGCGAGCACGTCGCCGGCCAGGGCCAGGGCGAGCAGCGCCACGCGCCGGCCGTCCACGCGCTCGGCGAGACGCTCCACCAGGCCGAACAGAATCGGGAGGAACACCATGGTGGTGGAATACGTCCACGGCAGCCAGGCGATCAGGGTCGTCGAGAGCATGAACCCGGCGCCGCCGACGAAAGCGGCCAGCGGCGAAACCGCGAGCGTCCGGAGAAACCAGTACATGGCGGGCCCGGCCACGGCGAGCTTCAGAACTTGCGGCAGCGTGAGAGCGAGCGCCGGCGGCAGCACCCAGGTCAGCCACGTCAGCGGGAAGAACAGCGCGGTCTGAGGATTCGAGAGGAACGGCACGCCCGCGTACGCGTATGGATTCCAGAGCGGCAGCCGGCCGGCCCGGATCTCGCGCGCGGTGTAGAGCGTCCACGGGTGGAAGACCTGTGAGACGTCGGCGAGCGCGGGGTTGGGCCGGGGCGGCGTCGGCGCCATCGCGCTCCACGGCGCCACGAGAAACAGCTGGTCGACGGGCGTCAGCGCGCGGTCCGGCAGCAGCGCGGGCGCGAACAGCAGAAACGGCAGGAGCGCGAGCACGACGGCCGCCGTCCGGTCGGGCCGGGCGCGCCCGATCTCCACGAGCCAGGCGATCAAGCGCATCGCGCTCGATCGTATCGCACGGCCGCGCCGATTCCGGCAGCTAGAGTTGCGGTGCGAGCGTCGTCGCCACGTCCTTGCCGGCCACCACCGGCACGATCTCGAAGTGGATGATGTCCGACCAGCGCACGATCCACTGCTGGAGCAGGGTGACGTCGTCACACTCCATCAGCTGATAGCAGCGATCCAGATCCGCCGTCACCCATGAGCCGACGTAGCTCAGGCCCTCGGGCATCTGGCGGCCCTTGTCGCGGAAGCGCCGGTAGACGGTCTTCGCGTCCTGGTTCTTGTAGGTTTCGATGCACATGAACAGCATCGCGGCTCCGCTCAGCGGTCCAGCAGCGCCACCGCTCGCGTCCACCCGGCGGACGCGCCGCGGATCTTCACCGGAAAGCAGGCGATCGTGAAGCCGTCCGCCGGGAGCGCCTCGAGGTTGTGGAGCTTCTCCAGGTGGCAGTAGCCGATGTCGCGACCTGCCTTGTGCCCCTCCCAGATCAGCGACGCGTCGCCACTCGCCTCGAACTTTGCCTTCGTGTGCACGAACGGCGCGTCCCACGACCAGGCGTCGGTGCCGGTGACACGGACGCCGCGCTCGAGCAGGTACAGCGTGGCCTCTCGCCCCATGCCGGCGCCGGCGGCGACGTAATCCGGCTGCCCGTAGGCGCCGCCGGCGCGCGTGTTCACGACAACGATCTCGAGCGGCCGCAGGGTGTGCTGGATCCTCGCCAGCTCCTTCTCGACGTCATTGGCCGTCACCACGTAGCCGTCCGGCAGATGCCGGAAGTCGAGCTTCACGCCGTGCTGAAAGCACCACTCGAGCGGCACCTCGTCGATCGCGATGGCGCGCTCGCCCTTGTTCATCGTGGACGCGAAGTGATAGGGCGCGTCCAGGTGCGTCCCGTTGTGGGTCATCAAGCGGATCCATTCGACGGCCCAGCCCTCCCCGTCCGGCAGCTGCTCCTCCCTCAGCCCCGGAAAGAACTGCGTCACGTCCTTCGCCGTCTCCCTGTGCCGCAGGTACTCGATCTTCGGCCCATACCCCGGCGGGTCCGACAGCACATCGTTCTCGAGCGGCATCGACAGATCGATGATCGTCCTGCCCATGCCGCGAGTGTATGCGATCTTCTGTATCGCCGTGTCGGAGCTCGGAGGGCACCTCCACCGTAGGTGGCCAAGCTCGGAACGCCCGGCTCCGTGCGGCCGCCGGGCCGACCCGGGGTTGCGCGCGGGTGTCCGAGACCGCGCAAGGGCGACCCGAAATCACGTAAGGTTGAGTGCCACCCACGGTGGCGGTTGGACACAGCGCTCCGATACGAAGGAGGCGTCATGACCCTGCTCGAATCGATCACCATCGACCTCAGACGACTGCACGAGGCGCTCGACAAGAGTCTCGCCGGCCTGACCCCCGCGCAGCTCCACACCGTGCCCGCCGGGCACCCGAAAGCCAACACCATCGCCTGGAACCTGTGGCACTACGCGCGCACCGAGGACAACGTCGTCCGGTTCGTGTTGCAGAACCGGCGGCCGACGGTGTGGGTCGAGGGAGGGTACGCGGGGAAGCTTGGACTGGAAGCCCTGCATCCCGCCGCCCAGGGCACCGGCATGAGCACCGCGGAGGCTCAGGCGCTCCGGATCGGCGACGTCGCGCTGTTCGCCGATTACCTGAAGAAAGTCTGGGCGAGCACCGACGAGTACCTGCCCCGCCTGACGCCGGCCGATCTCGAGCGCCACGTGCCCATGAAGTTCGTCGGCGACATGACGCTGGTGCGCGTGCTCGCCTCCGTCGGCGTGACGCACGGCTTCACTCACTTCGGCGAGATCGAGCTGGCGCGCACGCTCGTCGGCGCCGAACCGGTCTACGGCGCCTAGCCGCTCACTTCACCAGGTCGCGCAGCTCCGGGACGACCCAGAGCGGCGGGCGACCGGCGTGCACGCGCAGAATGTTGTCGAAGCCGTTGCGGAACGTCTTCGGCCAGTTGTCCCAGGTGGGGCCGGCCATGTGCGGCGTGATCGTGCACGTCTGGACGTTCAGCAGCGGGTTGTCCTTGGAGGGCGGCTCGTCCACCATCACGTCGAGGCCCGCGCCCGCGATGCGCCTGGTGATGAGCGCCTTGTGGAGCGCCCGCTCGTCGACGACGGGCCCGCGGCAGGTGTTCACGAGGACCGCCGTCGGCTTCATGAGGTCGAACTGCGCCGCGCCCATCATGTTCTCGGTGAGCGCGGTCAGGGGCGTGTGGAGCGTGACCACATCCGAGATCTTCAGCAGCTCGTCGAACAGCACGTACTTCACGCCGAGGGCGTCCTCCTCGTGCTCGGGCAGCCGCGCGATGTCGTAGTACACGAGCGTGCATTCGAAGCCTCGGAGCCGCCGCGCCGTCTTCTTGCCGATGTTGCCGAGGCCCACGATGCCGACCGTCTTGCCCTCGAGCTCGTAGAGGCGGGTCTCGGAGAAGTCACCGACCCGCCACTTGCCGGCACAGACGTTGTTGTGCTGCCAGTGCAGCTTCTTGAGCGTGGCCAGGATCAGCATGACCGCATGCTCGGCCACCGCCACCGAGTTCGCGCCGCCGTTGTTGGCGACGGGGACACCTGCCCGGCGCGCCGCCTGCAGATCGACCGTGTTGTAGCCGGCGCTGATCAGCTGGACGAGCTTCATGTTCTTGGCCGACGCGTAGAAGTCCGGTCCGAGCGGGTTTCGCGCGAAGCCCATGAAGTACTCCGCGTCCTTGCAGGCGGCGGTGAACTCGGGGCCCGTGGGATCGGTCACGACGAGGTCGAACCCGGCCGGCTTCATCTCCAGCATCACGTCGACGAGCGCCGTGGGCAGCTTGGGGGCAAAGACGATTTGCGGCATGCTAGCTCCTCTCCGAACCGACCACGCTGACGAACGACACGCACTCGCCCGGCGCGCCGCCCAGGTTGTGAGTGAGCGCGAGCGTGCGGCCCCGCGCGACGCTGGCGATCTGCCGCTGACCCGCCTCGCCGCGCAGCTGCAGCCAGCACTCGAAGAGCATGCGCAGTCCCGACGCGCCGATCGGATGGCCGAACGACTTGAGGCCGCCGTCCGGATTGACGGCCAGCTCGCCATCGAGGTCGAAGGTGCCGGCGAGCACTTCCTTCCAGCCGGTGCCGCGGGCGGCGAAGCCGAGATCTTCCATCAGGACGAGCTCCGTCGGCGTGAAGCAGTCGTGCACCTCGGCCATCGCGAGCTCCTGCCGGGGATCCTTGATCCCCGCCTGCGCGTACGCGTCGGCGGCGGAGGCCACCACCTCCTGGAAGGTGGTGTAGTCGTAATCCGGATCGATCGGCCCGGCCGCCGGCCCCGCCACGAACGAGAGGGCCTTCACGTAGAGCGGCTTGTCGGTGTAGCGATGGGCCTCCTCGGCGCGGACGATGATGGCCGCCGCCGAGCCGTCGCTGACGCCCGAGCAGTCGAAGATGCCGAGCGGCCCTGCCACCAGCGGCGAGCAGGCGATGGTGTCCTTCGAGACTTCCTTGCGAAACTGAGCGCGCGGGTTGAGGGCGCCGTTCTTGTGGTTCTTCCACGCGATGCGCGTCATCGCGTCCTTCAGCACGCTCTCCTCGACGCCGTACTTCTTGGCGTAGGCGGGCGCCAGCAGGCTGAACATGGCCGGCGCGGTGAGTCCCGCCGACGTGCCGTCGCCGACGCTCCGTGTCGACGGCAGCCCTGAGAATCCCGAGTCCTTGAGCTTCTCGACGCCGATGGCCATGGCGACGTCGTAGGCGCCGGACGCAATGGCATAGCAGGCGTTGCGGAAGGCCTCGGAGCCGGTCGCGCAGTAGTTCTCGAGCCGGCTCACCGGCTTGTAATCGATCTTCAGTGGCCGCGACAGCGTCAGCCCGCTCTGGCCGGAGAAGAGCGTGCCGAGCCAGAAGGCGTCGATGTCCTTCAGCTCGACGCCCGCCGACGCCAGCGCGTCCTTGGAGGCGTCGATGAGCAGGTCGTTGACCCCCTTGTCCCACCGCTCTCCGAACGAGGTGCAGCCCATTCCCACGATCGCCACGCGGTCCCGGATCCCGTTGCTCGCCATCGTTCGTCTCCCTGCTTACTTCTCCGGCGTCGTCGGCCGCGCCTTCCAGAAGTAGTTGTGCACACCGCCGGCGGTGATGAGCCGCCGGAACGTCATCGTCACGCGATCGCCGATCTTCACCGCCTTGGGATCAACGTCGGTCATCTCGCACTGGAACCGTCCCCCGCCGTCGAAGTCGATGACCGCCACCACGACCGGCGGCGACGGCGAGAATGCCAGGCGGTCGACGGTGAACGTCGCGATCTTCCCGGGGACGTCGGCCAGCCGCTCCGGCGCCATCCGGTCCATGGCGTGGCACTTCACGCACACACGCTGCGGCGGCAGATGCCGTGCGCCGCAGGCCTGGCACCGGCTACCCGTGAACGCGAACTTCCAGCCCTCCGCCCGGAACGCCGCCGGCGCTTCTGGCGCCTGCGGATCGGGCCGGCGCGGCGGCTCGCGCCGGATGACACCGCGCCAGGTGAGGAACGTCGCGTACGATACCCGGCCCGGACTCGTGACCTGAGCGGCGACGGTGGTGCGCGGGCCGCGCGCGCCGAGGGCCGCGGTCGTGCGCCACACGGTGACATCGGCGCCGTCGGCGAGCGAGACGACCGCGATCACCTGCTCGGCCTTTGCGCGATCGAGCACGTCGGCCAGCAGCAGTCCCGCGTGCGCCGTACCCGTGTTGCCGATCACCCCCGTGCGATCCTCGACGACAGCCTCCTTCCGCGTGCCGGCCGACGCGGCCACACGCTTGTTGGAGCGCCCATGTGGGCCGGCCACGATGAGATGGTCGACCGCCTGCGCGGTGATGCCGGCGTGCTTGAGCGCCTCCACCAGCGCACCCTCACCGAGCGGCACGTACGCGAACTCGCCGAATCGCTCTTCCCACTGTCGCGAGTGTGCCTCGCCCGGAATCCGCCAGCGATCGAGGAATTCCGCCGTCAGCGACGCGTGGCCGATCGCTTCCGCCAGGATGTCGCCCTCGCCGAAGAGAAACGCCACGGCGCCGTCGCCCCCGTCCTTCTCGTCACCGCCGCCCGGCAGTCCGCTCCGGATGTCGGACAGCACCGCCAGCGCCGGCACGCGTGCGTCCAGGGCCGCCCGCAGCGCCCCCGCCGCCGATCGCACGGAGCCGGCGACGTCGATGGCCATCGCCGACGGCGGCAGGTCGAGCGCGGCGTGAATCGCGTTCGCATTCGTCTTGTCCAGATACGGAGGATCGGAGGTCGCGAAGTAGAGCAGCTCCGGAATCGCGCGCACGCCGCGGAGAGCGGCGCGCGCGGCCTCCACGCCCATCGACGTCGTGTCCTCGTCGTAGGAGGCGACGGCGCGCGTGCCGGACCCGGCAGACGCACCGAGCGCCTCGCCGATGGACTTCCGGTCGAGGCGCGCATACGGCACATACGCGCCATATGCCAGAAGGCCGCGCGCCGACGCCACCGCTCAGCCCACGTGCTGTCGCAGGAACTGGAGCGAGCGCTCCATCGCCTGCTCGGCGCTCGGCTTGTGGTACGACGCGCGCTCGTCACAGTGGAAGCCGTGGCCAGCGGGATAGACGTGCTGCGTGAGGTTCGGATGGTGCTGCTTGACCTTCTCCCAGTGCTCTTTCGGAATCGACGCGTCCGTCTCACCCCAGTGAAAGATCACCGGGCACTTCGGCTTCTCGGCCGCCGCATCCGCGACGCCGCCGCCGTAGTAGGCGATGGCGGCCGACACGCCGTCGATCCGGGTGGCGGTCAGCCACGCCATGGTCCCGCCGAAGCAGTAGCCGACGACGCCGACCTTGTGGCCGGACTTCGCCGCCTCCCTCACGGCTGCGCGGACGTCCTTCACGGCGTCTTCGATGGCCAGCTTGCCGCGCACGCCGCGGCCGCGCTCGATATCCGCCTGCTGGTAGCCGGTCTCGAAGCCGCGCTCGACGCGGTCGAAGAGCGCCGGCGCGATCGAGAGGTAGCCCTCCTTGGCAAAGCGGTCGGTGACGCTCTTGATGTGGTGGTTCACGCCGAAGATCTCCTGGATCACGACGAGCGCGCCCCGCGGCGTCCCGGCCGGCGTGGCCTTGTAGGCAGAAAGCTTGTGTCCATCCTCGGCGGTCAGCGTCAGCATCTCACCCATGTGGCTCTCCTTTTTCTATTCGGCGTCCGGGCGCCTTCGCCGAGCTCCGGCGCCCGACGGTCGCGATCGATGTAGGCGTAGGCGCCCCGGCGCCGGCGGGCTATGATGCCGCATGCGCGAGCCGAGGGCAAAGGCCGTTCCGACTGTGAAGATCGACAACGACGCCGTCCGCGTGACCGAATGGCGCTTCACGCCGGGCGCGCACACCGGCCACCACCGCCACGAGTACGACTACGTCGTGGTCCCGCTGACGACCGGACCGCTGGCCATCACCAGCGCGACGGGCGATAACACTGCGGAGCTCACGGCCGGCGCCCCCTACTTCCGCCCGGCCGGCGTCGAGCACGACGTCGTGAACGCGAATCCCACGGACTTCGCCTTCATCGAGATCGAGCTGAAGCGGCCGCTCTCCTAATATCTCGGGTAGAACGCGTCCTGGCCGGGCTGGTACGTCGGCTGCCGCTGGGCGGGGTTCCGGTTGACCAGCGGCCGCGCGTACATCGGATGCGTGAACGAGCGCACCTCGTGCTCGATCTCGTAGAGGAGCTTGCCGCTCTCGGGGTCCTGGATCTCCTGGAAGCGATACTGATACGGGTTCGATTCCTGACTGATGAGACCGCGCTCGTTGAGGCGCGCGTGCGAGCCCCCGAAGTCGGTGACGTAGACGGCGATGTGATAGCCGTCGTAGGGCCGGATCTCGTCGCGGGTCTCGCGGAAGCGAAGCGCCTGGCCCGCGCCGACCTGCACGTGCGCGGCGACGCCGGCGCCGTCGTCCTCGACCCGCGCCGGCGCGCCCAGCAGCTCCCGGTAAAAACGCGCGATGCCGGCGGCGTGACCCTCGGGCACCGGGAACTCGACGTACGGCATGCCGAGGGTCATGAAGCCGAAGCTGTGGCCGGCACGATGGAGACGGATGCGATTGCCCCACGGGCAGGTCACGTCCGCGTGCGTGCCCTCGACGCGATAGCTGTACCTGGTGCCGGCGAGCCACTTCTCCGCCTCGCGCAGCCGTCCCTCCAGGGCATCGAAGTCCGGGATGACGCAGCCCACGCGGCCGCGGGAGACGTTGGGCGTGCCGGTGGGGAGGTGGAACTGCGAGCGTCCGAGATTGATCCACATGTTGTCGAGCCCGACCATCAGGTAGGGGTCGCGCGTGAATCCGAGCCCGGTCACGTAGAACGCGGTGGCCAGCTGCTGATCCGGGACGCGAAAGTTCACGTGCTCGAGAAAGACGATGCTGCCCACGCCCTGCGCCGCGCGATCGAAGAGTTCAGCCGCCATTGTTCCCCTCCACGTGACCACAGGGTATACCATCCGACCGCGCACCGCCGAGCCGCCCTCACACGACCGGCCACGGGTAGCCGTGCGCCGCGCTGCCGTCGGGAAAGCGTCCGGATTCCAGCAAGGCCGCCGCGCGCGCGAGCACGGCCCGGCGCTCGTCGGGCTCGAGGAGGGCGGCAAGCCGCTTCGGCAGCCCCGCGCGGACGAGCCGCGTCACGGCGGCCACGATGTCCGGTGGCAGCGGCTCGTCGGCGAACTCCCAGATCACCGTACGCAGCTTCGGCGCGACGTTGAAGCAGAGCCCGTTGTCGATGGCGTAGACGACGCGGTCGGGGCCGAGCAGGCAGTGGCCGCTCTTGCGATCGGCGTTGTTGGCGACCAGGTCGAATGCGCAGAGACGTCGCAGGCGGGCGTGATGCGTGGGCTCCTCGTACAGCGTGAAGTAGTGCTGCGTGAAATCCGCGTGCACGAAGGCCTGCAGCGAGCCGTCGCCGTACGGTCCCTCGCGCCGGATGGTGAGCGGCACCAGGCCCCAGCCGAGGGCCTCCGAGAGATGGTACGCGGCCAGCTCACGCTTGAACAGCCCGGGTGGGAAGTCCCAGAGCGGCCGCTCGCCACGCTCGGGCTTGTAGACCGCAAGCGTGCGCGTCCCCCCGAGCGCCACCTCGGCGAGGAATGTCGCGTTGCTCGACCGCGGCAGCCGACCCTTCAGCGCGATCTCGCCCCGGGCCAGGACGGTCCCGACATCAGTGGACGACGTGACCGTTGCTCCGCGGGCACACGTGGCCGTCGGGATTCTTCGGCTGGCTGCACATCGGGCAGATCGCGCGACCGCCCTTCATCAGCGTCTGGGCGCGCGTCGCGAACGCCGCTGCCTGCTCGCGCGTCACCGCGAACTTCGCGGTCGGCGCCGCCTCGCCTTCATCCTCGACCACCGCCGTGGCCACGATGACGATCCGCCGCGTGTCGTCGTCGTAGCCGAGGCCGATGGAGGCGATGGGCCAGGCCGGCTCGATCGGTTCGAGCAGCCCCGCCTCGGGAAGCTTCACGCCCGTGCCCGCCGGCAGCTTGTCGAGCAGCTCGGCCAGATACTCGCCGAGCGCGCGGACCTGCTCCTTCTCGCTCTTCAGCGTGACGAGACGACGGCCCTGCCGCGCCTGGATGTAGAAGACGCGCTCGCCGGGCGCGCCAACCGTGCCGCAGGTGAAGTGCTCGGGCGCGGGCAGCTCGAACGACTCGCTCATCGCTTCGGCACGCGATCATTCATCGGCGCACCAGGGCGGCCACGTCACCGTTGACGGAGTTCATCGTGAGCACGGTGGCGCCATCTGACCGAAACGCGACCGCCGAGATCGACGCGGGCGCGATCATGATGCGCTGGAACAGATCGAGCGGCACGCCGAGCACGTGGGCCAGCAGGACGCGAATCGGGTCCGCGTGCGATACGGCCACGATCGTGCGTCCCCGGTGGCGGGCCACCAGCCGTCGCACGGCGGCGTCCACGCGTCCCTGCATCTCCACGAACGACTCGCCGCCGGGAAATCGAAAGCCGGCGGGGTGGCGCTGGACCACCACCCACTCGGGCCGGCGCGCGAGCCGCTTGATGGCGGCGCCTGTCCACGCGCCGATATCGGATTCGAGGAGGCCGCGCTCGATGCGCACGGCCAGCCCGCGCGCCCGGCCGATGGCCGCCGCCGTCTCGCGCGCCCGCTCGAGCGGCGAGGAGTACACGGCCGCGATCCGCGGCAGCGCCGCCAGCCGCCGCGCGGCGCCCTCGGCTTGACGCCGGCCCTCGTCGGACAGGTGCAGGCCACGCGCGCGGCCGGGCAGCACCTTGCCCGTGGTTGGCGTGACGGCGTGACGCACGAGCAGCACAACGGTCGACGCCGATCGGGCTCTGGCGGGCATCGACGGCAGCATAGACAGTGGCCGGATGCGTCCGCAAGCGAGTGGCTGGCAGCATGCTTGGCGGCACCGAGCGCGGAGGCGCCTCATGCCCGACTGCCATCGCCGGTTCCGTGGTGGTCGTGACCGGCGCATCGCGGGCGGCCTCGCGGTGCGCGCACGCGTGGCCGATCGGGTGCCGTCCTGGTTTCCAGCCACGTGCACGGGCTCGGCGTGTGGAGCGCTACATGTCGTGCTCGCGTGCGAGCTCGCGCCGTTCTATCGCGTGCATGCGGTGGACGAGCGCCTGGTCCTGATCGGCCCGACGATGGACCCCGACGACCGCACGCGGTGGCAGCAGATCGCCCGGCTGCTGCTCGATGCGGTTCGCGAGCCCGCATCGCTCGTCGGCGTCGCGATCGCCGACGATCTGCGCGGCGGCCCGCGGCGCGACCGCGAGATCACTCGGCGATGCGCTGCGCATCCGCTCGAGGCGAGGTCGTCGACGAGCAGCCGGCTTCGCGGGCGGCGGTGGCGTGATCAGACCAGCTCGCGGACCTTCGTGACGATGGCCGCGCGGCCGATACCATAGCGCTCGAGCAGCTTCTTCGGCGAGCCGCTCCGCGGGATCTCCCGGACCGCGAGCCGGTGGACGTGCACGCCGCTCTCTCCCAAAGCCTCCAGCACGGCGGCGCCGATTCCACCCTCCGCGTAGTGGTCCTCCACCGTCACGATGCCTCGCGGACACGCGCGGCCGGCGTCGAGCAGGGCGCCCGCGTCGACCGGCTTGACGCAATAGAGGTCGATGACGCGCACGGCGATGCCCGCCGTCGCCAGCTCATCGTGCGCGGCCAGCGCCTCGTGCAGCGTGATACCGGCCGCCACGATGGCGACTCGATCGTGGTCGCTGCGACGCAGGACCTTGAGGCCGCCGACGGTGAACGCGGCGTCGTCGGGATAGAGGGCGGGCGTCTTTCCGCGCGTGGTGCGGATGTAGACGACCCCCTTGCGCTGGGCGGCGAGCTGGACGGCGGCGTCCGTCGACACGCCGTCGCTCGGATAGAACACGACCGCCTCCGGTATCGCGCGGAAGAACGCGAGGTCCTCGAGCGCCATCTGCGACGGGCCATCCTCTCCAATCGAGACGCCGGCGTGCGAGCCGCAGAGCTTCACGTTCGCCCGTGAGATGCCGGCCATGCGGATCTGGTCCGCCGCACGCTCGAGAAAACAGGCGAACGACGAGGCGAACGGCACGAACCCTTGCGCGGCGAGGCCGGCCGCCATGCTGACCATGTTCTGCTCGGCGATGAAGGACTCGACGAACCGCTCGGGGAAGCGCTCCTTGAAGCGCTCGGCGAAGGTCGAGTTCTTCACGTCGCCGTCGAGCGCGACCACGCGCGGATCGGCCTCGCCGAGGCGCACGAGCGCGTGCCCGTAGGCTTCGCGCGTGGCCTGCTCGCCGGCTGGCGGGCTGCCGCCGAGCGGCGTCACCGTCGGCTTGGGCTGTGGCCGTCGTCGCGGCCGGCGCACGGGCGGCGGCGGCAAGTGATGGCGGCGCTGCTCCAGCTCGGCAACGACTTTTTCGGCGGCCTCCGCCGACAGCGCGCGGCCATGCCAGCCGGGCAGTCCCTCGACGCCCGGGAGGCCCTTGCCCTTCACCGTCCGCGCCAGGATGGCGCTCGGCGCCCCGCGCCCGCGCGTCGCCCGCCGGAGCGCCGTCGTGATCTGCGTCATGTCGTGGCCGTCGATGACCAGCGTGCGCCAGCCGAAGGCCGCGAAGCGGCGCTGGTAGGCGCGCATGTCATGATCGAGCATCGTAGGCCCCGACTGCCCGAGGCCGTTCACGTCGACGAGGCCGACGAGATTGTCGATCTTGGCATGCGCGGCGATCTCGGCGGCTTCCCACACCGAGCCTTCGGCGACCTCGCCGTCGCCCATCAGGACGAAGACGCGCGCGTCCGTACCGGCGAACCTCGCACCCATCGCGAGGCCGACGCCGACGCCGAGGCCCTGGCCGAGGGAGCCCGTCGCCACGTCCACGAACGCCAGCCTCGGGGTGGGATGGCCTTCGAGGTCGCTGTCGATCTGCCGCAGGTGTGTGAGGTCGTGACGGTCCACCACGCCGACGGCCGCCCACGCGGCGTACAGCAGCGGCGCCGCGTGGCCCTTGCTCAGCACGAACCGGTCGGAGACCGGATCGCGAGGGTGATCGGGATCGATGCGCATCGCGTCGAAGAACACCGCGGCCGTGAGATCGGCCGCCGACGCGCACGACGTCGGATGGCCGCTGCCGGCGGCGGTGGTGGCGCGCACGCTGTCGATTCGCAGCTGCGTCGCGATGTCCTCGAGGGCGAGCAGGCGCGCGTCGGTCGGCATACTCACAGCCATGCGCCCGAACGGGCTGCAATGCAAGCGCCACTCGCTCGGTGGCACTGACGCTGCATGTTCTACGCAGGGATGAAGCCTCTCGAGCGGCGCTTCTACGGCAACGAGCGATACCGGGCGCGCGAGCGCGAGCGGCGCACACGACGCCCCGGACCCGACCTCGGGTATCAGATCGGCCCTGTCCTGGGCGGCGCCGACGTCATCGCGCTCGGCCCCGTGCCGCACGTCCGCCGCCGCGCGCGCGACGGCCGGCCGGCCAAGCGGACGCGAGTCGGACGGCGGCAGGCCGCCTGATCAGCGCTGCGCGTGCGCGGCGAGCACGTGCGCGACGCAGGCGGTCACGCGGACACCCGTCGGCAGATGCACGAACTCGTTCGGGCCGTGGGCGTTCGAGCCAGGTCCCATGACGCCGGTGATCATGTACTGCGCGCGCGGATAGCGCTCGCCGAGCATGGCCATGAACGGGATGGAGCCGCCGAGACCGTTGAACATCGCCGGCGTGCCGAAGTACGCGCGCGATGCTTCGTGCATCGCGTCGAGCAGCCAGCGCTCCGTCGGCGGCGCGTCCCAGCCGGTCCCGGGTGACTCGACCTCGAACGTCACCCGCGCTCCGTAGGGCGGATCCGACTCGAGCGTCTCTTTCATCCGCCGCGCGGCATGCGCCGCGTCGACGGGCGGCGGAAGCCGGAGCGAAAGCTTCGCCACCGTCTTCGGCCGGAGCACGTTGCCGCCGTCGGCGGGCCTCGGAAGCCCATCGGCGCCGGTGATCGAGAGCGCGGGCCGCCACGTTCCGGCCAGCACGCGCTCCAGCGGATCCTCGTGCGCCAGGCGCATGCCGGGCAGCAGCGGGTAGAGCGCGGCGACGTTCTTGCCGTTCAGCTCCGCCACCGCGCGTGCCTGCTCGAGACGCTCGCCCGGGATGTCGACGTGCAGGTCCCGGAGGCGGATCTCGCCGGTGCGCTCGTCCTCGACGCGCGACAGCAACGAGCGGAGAATCCGGAACGACGAGGGCACCACGCCGCTGGCAAAGCCCGAGTGGATCCCTTCGCGCAGCACCTCGACCGTGAGCACGCCGTTCAGGACGCCGCGTAGCGAGGTGGTGCACCAGAGGTGCTCGTAGTCGGCGCAGCCGGAGTCCAGACACACGATGAGGCTCGGCGTGCCGATGCGCGCGGACAGCGCGTCGACGTAGGCAGGCAGATCGTAGGAGCCGCTCTCCTCGCACGCCTCGATCAGGACGACGCAGCGGCCGTGCGGGATCTTCTGCACCTGCAGCGTCTCGATGGCGGTGAGCGCGGCGAAGGCGGCATAGCCGTCGTCGCCGGCGCCGCGGCCGAAGAGCTTGTCGCCGCGCCGCACGGGCGTCCACGGCCCGAGGCCCTCGGCCCAGCCGACCATCTCGGGCTGCTTGTCGAGATGGCCGTAGAGCAGCACGGTGTCGCCGCGCCCAGGCACCTCCATGTAGATGAGCGGGGTACGGCCGGGCAGCCGTACCACCTCGAGCTGAAGCCCGGCGATCCGTCGAGCCCGGCACCAGCTCTCGATCAGCGCCACCGCGCGATCGAGGTGGCCGTGCGCCTTCCAGTCGGCGTCGAAGTGCGGAGACTTCGCGGGGATCTTCACGTACTCGCTGAGCGTCGGGACGATGTCGGCGTCCCAGGTCTCCTGCGAGAACGTCAGGGCCGTCTTCGTGTCCATCACTTCTTGCCCGCCCGCGCGCGCTCGAGCGCGGTCCACACGCGTGCCCCCCTGAGCGGCATGTCGAGGTGCCGCACGCCGAAGGCCCTCAGCGCGTCGACGACGGCGTTCACGACCGCGGGCGTCGAGCCGATGGTCGCCGCCTCGCCGATCCCCTTGGCGCCCATCGGATTGAACGGCGTGCGTGTGACCGTCTGGTCGGTCGTGAACAGCGGAAGGTCCTCGGCGTGGGGCACCGCGTAGTCCATGAGCGAGCCGGTCACCAGCTGTCCCTCCGCGTCGTACACGACCTCTTCCATGAGGGCCTGCGCGATGCCCTGCGCGAGGCCGCCGTGCACCTGGCCGGCCACCAGCATCGGGCTGATCCGCACACCGCAGTCGTCGACGGAGACGAAGTCGCGCACGCGCGTGTGGCCGGTGTCGCGGTCGATCTCGACCACCGCCACGTGGGCGCCGAAGGGATAGACGAGCTGCGGCGGCCGGAAGAAGTCGGTTGCCTCGAGCCCGGACTCGATGCCGTCGGGCAGCCCTTCGCCATAGGCCTTCGGCGCAATCTCGGCGAGCGTGAGTGCCTTGGCCGGTACGCCCTTGACCTGGTACCGGCCGTTCTCGAACACGACGTCGTCGGCCGCCGCCTCCAGCAGGTGCGCCGCCAGCCGGCGCGCCTTCTGCTGCACCTTCAGGCTGGCGCCGATGATGGCCGAGCCGCCCACGGCGAGGCTGCGGCTGCCGCCGGTGCCGTTGCCCATCGGCGTGTTGAGCGTGTCGCCGTGGCGGACGACCACTTTGTCGAAATCGACGCCGAGATGATCGGCGATGATCTGGGCAAACGTCGTCTCGTGCCCCTGCCCGTGGGCGGAGGTGCCGGTGAACGCCGTCACGCCGCCGCCCGGCTCCACGCGAACCACCGCGCTCTCGAACGGACCGAACCCGCACATCTCGACGTAGACGGCCATCCCGATGCCCAGCAGCATCCGATCGTCCCGGTCGAGCCGCTCCTTCTGCTCGTTGCGCAGCTTCTGGTAGTGCGAGATCTCGAGCGCCTTGGTGAGCGCGCGGTCGTACTCCCCGCTGTCGTACTTCTGGCCCGTGGGCGTGGTGTACGGAAACGCGCTCGGAGGAATGAAGTTTCGCCGGCGGATTTCCTCGGGTGGCTTGCCGAGATCGTGCGCGATCACGTCCACCAGGCGCTCGAGGTAGTACGCCGCCTCCGGCCGTCCCGCCCCTCGATAGGCGGCCACCGGCGTCGAGTTCGTGAACACGCACGTCGATTTCAGGTCGACGTCGGTGACCTTGTACACGCCGACGCCCATCAGCAAGGTGAGGTCGGGGATGAACGTGAAGACGGGATACGCGCCGATGTCGGCGATCACGTGCATCCGCAGCGCCTTGATGGTGCCGTCGGCCTCCACGGCCGCCTCGAGATCGGTGACCTGGGCACGGCCGTGCGTCGTCGACGTCATGTGCTCGACACGCGTCTCCGTCCACCGGACGGGGACGCGATAGCGCTTGGCGATCACGGCCAGCGTGGCGTCCTCGGGGTAGATGCCGAACTTGACGCCGAAGCCGCCACCCACTTCCGGCGCGATGACACGCACCGATTGCTGCTCGACGCCGAGAAGCGTGGCGAGGTCGTTGCGCAGATTGTGCGGCGCCTGGTGCGTCGACCACACGGTCACGCCGCCCACGAGGGGGTCCGGCGCGGCCAGCGCGGCCCGCGGCTCCATGGGCACGCCGCACAGGCGCTGGCTGATCATGCGCTGCTTGACGACCTTGTGAGCCTTCGCGAAGGCGCCGTCGGGGTCGCCGACCTTGATGGTCGTCTCGTGCTCGATGTTCTTCGCGGCGTCGGTGTGGAGCTGCGGCGCCCCGTCCTTCAGCGCGCTCAGCTGATCGGCCACCGCCGGCAACGGCTGCCAGTCCACCACGACGTCGGCGGCGGCATCGACGGCGAGCGCTTCCGAGGAGGCGAGCACGGCCGCCACCGGCTCGCCCACGTAGCGGACGCTGCCGACGGCGAGCGGATAGTGCTTGCGGCCTACGCTGGTCTCGGCAGCGCCGCCCCCGCCCTCCGCGCTGGGGCCGCCGAGCGGAATCGGCTGGCAGTAGGCCTTGATGTCCTGACCCGTGAGCACGCGCGACACCCCCGGCCGCGCCGTCGCGCGCGAGGTGTCGATGCGGCCGATCCGGGCATGGGCGTGCGGGCTCCGCACGAATGCGACGTATTGCATGCCGGGCACGGTGATGTCGCCGACATAGGCCGACGTGCCGGTGACGAGGCGGGGATCTTCCTTGCGCTTCACTTCGGCGCCCATGAGCCGCGGAGTGGCGGATGGCATGCTCGCTTCCTTTCGTCGGGAGTTCCCGGAGCATAGACACCGTGCGCCGCCCAACGCAAGCGACGCCGCAGGAGTAAGATGCGCGCGGACAGGAGGCGGCCATGACCGACGATCATCGTGCCCAGTTCGACGCCGAGTGCCGTGCGGCCGGGCTCATGCTCAGCGCCCGTGACCGCGAGCTGCTCTTCGACATGTGGGTGGATTGGCTCCCTCAGCGTGACCGCCTGCGCGCCGAGGTGCCGGCGCCGGAGGAAGAGCCATGGCGCTGAGCGTCGCGGATCTCGATCTACGCGGCGTCAGCGAGGCGCTCGCGCGCCGTGACGTCACGTCCGTCCAGGCGGCCGAGGAATATCTGGGACGGATCCAGCAGCACGACCGCGTGCTGCGCTCGTACATCACCGTGATGGCGGATCACGCGCTCGCGCGCGCGAAGGCGGCCGATGCCGACACCGAGCGCGGCCGCCGGCGCGGCCCGCTGCACGGCGTGCCGATCGCGCTCAAGGATCTCATCGCGGTGGCCGGTGTCCGCATGACGAGCGGATCCCAGCTCTACGCGGACCACGTTCCCACGCGCGATGCCTTCGTGACGCGACGCCTGCACGATGCAGGCGCCGTCATCCTGGGCAAGCTCGCCATGCACGAGTGGGCGTTCGGTCGTCCGGCCACCGAGGGACCGTTCCCCACCGGCCGCAATCCCTGGGACATCCACCGCGCGCCCGCCGGATCCTCGTCGGGCTCGGCCGTCGCGGCCGCCGCAGGTCTCTGCGCGGGCGCGCTCGGCTCCGACACCGGCGGCTCCGTTCGGGGCCCGGCCGCGATGACCGGCCTCGTCGGTCACAAGCCCACCTACGGCCTGGTGAGCCGCAGCGGTGTGCTCACGATGTGCTGGTCCCTCGATCACGTCGGGCCGATGACCCGGAGCGTCTGGGACAGCGCCGCCTTGCTGCAGGTCATTGCCGGCACCGATCCCGACGATACGTCGACGCGCGGCGCCCAGGTCCAGGACTATCTCGGCGGCCTCGAGGCCGGCGCGCGCGGACTGCGGCTCGGCGTGCTCCGGCGGTTCTACGTCGACTTCCCCGGCCTGAATGACGACGTGCGGGCGGCGGCGCTGACGGCGTTCGAAACGCTGCGCGCCGAGGGCGCGACGCTCACCGACGTCGACGCGCCGTCGCTCGATCTTTCGACGGCGGCCTGGGCGCCCTTCCTCGCGGAGACGTACGAGTACCACGCCCGCAACCTGCGCGAGCGGCCGGAAGGTTACCGCGAGAGCCTGCGGCCGCGCGTCTACATGGGTGCGCTCGTCACCGCCGCCGATTATCTGCGCGCGCAGCGACTGCGCGAGCGGTTCCGTCGCGAGGTGGACGCGCTCCTCGAGCGCGTGGATCTGCTGGTCTTCCCGGGGCAGATGACACCGGCGCTGCGCTTCGAGGACTTCCCCATGAGCGGGCTCGCGCCCGCCTCGATGCGCTACACGGCGCCGTGGAACCTCCTGGGCCTGCCGGCGGTCGTGGTGCCCTGCGGCGTCAGCCGCGAAGGATTGCCGGTGTCGATCCAGATCGTCGGCCGTGCGTTCGACGACGCCACGGTGCTCCGGCTGGCGCGTGCGTACGAGCGCGCCACGGACTGGCACACGCGACGCCCGGATCCCACGCGCTGGCGGCTCTGAGCGTGGACGCCTACCGCGCAGTCGTCGACAAGCGCGACCAGCGCGCGTTCCGGCCCGCGCCCATTCCCGACGAGTCGCTGCGGAAAATCCTGCAAGCCGGACGGATGACGGGGAGCAGCAAGAACCGCGAGCCCAATCGCCTCATCGTCGTCCGTGAGCGGGCGACGCTACGAAAGATGGCCGACACGGGGCCCTGGGCACGCTGGCTCGCCGACGCCGACGCCGTCATCGTCATCGTGCAGACCGACCGGCACGAGTTCGACGCCGGCCGCTGCGCGCAGAACATGATGGTGGTTGCGTGGAGCGAGGGCGTCGGGTCGTGTCCCGCGCATCTGCCGGAATCCGAGCTGGCGCACCTGCTCGGCGTTCCCGCCGGCTGCCACGTCAACCGCGTGATCGGCTTCGGCTACATCGATCCCGTGCGCGCGGCGGCGCCGCGGAGCGTCGCGCGGCCCCGCAAGCCGCTGACGGAGCTCGTCCACTACGAGCGCTGGTAAAGCGCGCCGTCACCGGCGCACATTCGTAGGCGCTGAATTTGCAGCCCGCAGGCGCTTCGGAGGTATCCGACATGGCCAAGCGCTCTGGAGCCAAGAAGCGGACGACGGGACGACGCGCGAAGCGGTCGAGCGGCGGCAGCCGCAGCCGATCGCCGCGCGGCAGCAGCGACAACGCGAGCAACAATGGACGGTCGGGCGGCCGTCGACGGCGGCGCGGCGCGGCCAAGGCGGGACGCAGCCGATCAGGCGGCCGCGGGCGATGATGACCATTGTCACCCGCGTCACCCTCAAGGAAGGCAGCGAGCCGAAATGGGACGCGGCCATGAAGGCGCGGATGGAATCCGCCAAGACCCAGCCGGGATGGATCGGCGGTCAGCTGGCGATTCCGCTCGATGGCCCGAGCTCCCGCGTGATCATCGGCACCTGGCAGACGCGCGCCGACTGGGAGGCGTGGCACGCCGATCCGAAGTTCCAGGAGACGCGCCGTGAGCTGCAAGGACTCGAGACCCGCTCCAGCGAGGAGTGGTGGCACGAGGTCGTGACCGACCTCCGGGCGGCGTGATCGAGCGGCCACCGCTCCGCCGGGGCCGCAACGTTTGGGGGTCCGGGGGCCATCTCGGGGCCCCCATCAGATCAGGACGCGGCGCGCATCCCCGAGCGCATCTCGAACTCCTCCTGGAGGAACAGCGATGCGTTTGCGATGCGCGCCATCTTGCCGCAGTAGTAGCAGTGGATGAACGCGGGCTCGTGGCCGATGAAGGTGCTGTGACACTTCACGCAGCGATCGAGCGGCTGCGGCAGGAATCGCTTCGCCGCGCGCTCGAGCACGAGCTCGGGATCGAGCAGTGACACGACGCGCGCGCCGCTTCTCGGAGCCGGCATCGGCATCGGCGCCGCCTTCGCCGGCGGCTTCTTTCGCGCGGACGCCCGTTTCATGGCGGAGGCATTGTACATGAACCGCCCCGCGCGCTAGAAGCTTGCCGACCGTCGCCGCCTGCGCCATCATCGGCGACAACCACTCGGAGCCACGACCATTGAGAACAGGCCACCAACTTGGAGCCACGACGATCTAGCACAGGCCGACCAATCGGAGCCACGACGATCTAGCACGGGCCACACGACGCTCTGGAACAGGCCACCCACGCTTCAAGCCGGGCGCGCGCGCTCGCTACAAAGGAGAGACTCATGACACCACCCGTCGATCCCAACGAAGTCCTCATGACCGGCGAGAACTCGTTCATCCGCCTCAGCCCCGACGGCGGCAAGACGCTGTCGGATCGCTTCAGCCACTGGCGCGTGCTCTGGTGCCCCGACGGCGCCGGGCACGCGCTGTTCGTCGACTCGACGCTGCTCGGCGGACAGACGCGTGTCTACTCCGACAATCCCGCCGTCGCGCGCTGGCTCCAGAAAAACATCGAGACGATCCTCTACCAGAAGTTCGCCGACACGACGCTGTCGATCGTGCAGGCACAGTTCACGCGTGCCGGCTCGCCACCGGCTCCGGTGACGGAGACCATCGTCGGGGGCGGCGATCGCATCGTCATGACGTGGTCGGACACGATCACGCCGTTCATCCTCAACGCGCCGCCCGGCTTCCAGAACCGGCCCATCGGCGTGTTCAGCACGTTTTTCCCCGCGCGTTCCGCGCGCGTGGAGCTGAACGGCAAGGTCCCCGACGGCAAGGTGTGGCCGGAGATGCGCGGCGATCGGCAGTCGTCGAGCGCCTGCCTGGCCTGGTCGGAGAGCTGGGTCAAGCCGCGCGGCTGAGCGCCATCGGCCGGCGCCACGCTCCGTGCCCGCTCACGGAGACGCGCGGCGCCGGCCGCGTTCCCGCCGCTCGCGAGTGTTACCATTTGCCGGTATGAGCGAGCCCGAAAAGCGCGGCAATTTCATCCGGGAGATCGTCGAGGAGCACAACCGCACCGGCCGCTTCGGCGGCAAGGTCGTGACCCGGTTTCCGCCGGAGCCCAACGGCTACCTGCACATCGGTCACGCCAAGGCGATCCACATCGACTTCGGGCTGGCGCGCGAGTACGGCGGCCGCTGTCATCTCCGCTTCGACGACACCAATCCGACCAAGGAGAGCCAGGAATACGTCGACGCGATCATGGCCGACGTGCGCTGGCTCGGCTTCGACTGGGGCGCGCATCTCTATCACGCCAGCGACTACTTCGAGCAGCTCTACCGGTGGGCCGAGCAGCTCGTCACCGCCGGCAAGGCGTACGTCGACGACCTCAGCCCCGACGAGATTCGCGCGTACCGCGGCACGCTGACCGAGCCGGGCCGGCCGTCGCCGTATCGCGAGCGGTCGGTCGAGGAGAACCTCGCGCTCCTCCGCGGCATGCGCGCCGGCGAGTTCCCCGACGGCAGCAAGACGCTGCGCGCCAAGATCGACATGGCGAGCGGCAACATCAACCTCCGGGATCCCGTCATGTACCGCATTCGGAAGGCCACCCATCAGCGCACCGGCGACCGCTGGTTGATCTATCCGATGTACGACTGGGCGCACGGGCAGAGCGACTCGATCGAAGGCGTGACGCACTCCATCTGCACGCTCGAGTACGCCGACCACCGCCCGCTCTACGACTGGTATCTCGACGCCCTCGGCATCTTCCATCCGCAGCAGATCGAGTTCGCGCGACTCAACCTCTCGCACACCGTGATGTCCAAGCGGAAGCTCCTGCAGCTCGTGGAGGAAGGTGTCGTCAGCGGCTGGGACGATCCGCGCATGCCGACCATCGCGGGCCTCCGCCGCCGTGGCTACACGCCGGAGGCCATCGCGGACTTCTGCGAGCGTGTCGGCGTGGCGAAGTCCGACAACACCGTCGAGCTGGCGCTGCTCGAGCACTGCGTGCGCGAGCATCTGAACAAGACCGCCGACCGCCGCATGGCCGTGCTGCGTCCGCTCAAGCTCATCATCGAGAGCTACCCGGAGGGGCAGGTCGAGTGGATGGAGGCGGTGAACAACCCCGGGGATCCCGTGGCCGGCACGCGCAAGGTGCCGTTCGCGCGCGAGCTGTGGATCGAGCAGGACGACTTCCGCGATCCGGCGCCACCGAAGTACTTCCGGCTCTCGCCCGGCGCGGAGGTGCGGCTTCGCTACGCCTACGTGGTGAAGTGCACCGGCGTGGAGCGCGATGCCTCGGGCGCGGTCGTGGCCGTCCGGGCCACCCACGATCCGGCCACGCGCGGCGGCGAGGCCGGACGCAAGATCAAGGGCACCATCCACTGGGTGTCGGCGGCGCACGCGGTCGGGGCCGAGGTACGGCTCTACGACACGCTGTTCTCGGCGCCCAAGCCCGACGACCTCGACGACTGGAAAGCCGGTATCAATCCGACGTCGCTCGAGACGCTGATCGGGTGTCGGGTGGAGCCGTCGCTGGCCGACCTGCCGCCCGACGCGCACTTTCAGTTCGAGCGGACCGGCTACTTCGCCGTCGACGGCCGCGACTCGCGTCCGGGCCGGCCCGTCTTCAACCGGACGGTCGGCCTGCGCGACACCTGGGCGAAGATCGAGAGCGCCTCGGCGCGGTAGGCGAAAGCTTGACGTTGCCGCCCGGGTTGACTAGGGTTGCGGCGTGTACGCTGCCCATTTCGGCCTGACCGAGCGGCCGTTCTCGCTCGCCCCCGATCCGCGCTATCTCTTCCTCAGCGACGGCCACCGGGAGGCGCTGGCGCACCTCGTCTACGGTCTTCAGGGCGGTGGGTTCGTCCAACTGACCGGGGAGGTCGGCACCGGCAAGACCACCGTCTGCCGGGCACTTCTGGATCAGCTGCCGCCCGAGGTCGACGTGGCGATGATCTTCACGCCGCGGCTGACAGCCGTCGAGCTGCTGGCCGCCCTCTGCACCGAGCTCCACGTCGATACCCCGACGGGGACGCCCAGCGTCAAGCAGCTGGTGGACGCGCTGTCGCGCAAGCTGCTCGACACCCACGCCCGCGGTCGGCGGACGGTCGTCATCATCGACGAGGCACAGAACCTGAGCATGGAAGTGCTGGAAGAGCTGCGGCTGCTGACCAACATCGAGACCACGAAGGAAAAGCTCCTCCAGGTGATCCTCATCGGCCAGCCGGAGCTGGTGGAGGTCATGCAGCGGCCGGAGCTGCGTCAGCTCGGCCAGCGGGTGACCGCGCGCTATCACCTCCGCCCCTTCGCCTTTGCCGAGACGGAGGCGTACGTGCGCCACCGCCTCGAAGTGGCGGGGCAGCGCGACTCGATGTTCACACGGGCGGCCGTCTGGACGGCGCACCGACGCTCGGGTGGCGTGCCGCGGCTGATCAACAACCTCTGCGACCGTGCACTGCTCGGCGCGTACGCCAGCGGCAAGCGCCGCGTCACCGCCGGCATCGTCCGGCGAGCGGCGCGGGAGGTCCTCGGTCCCGGCCCCGGCCGGTACTGGGCCGAAGCCGGCGTGGCAGCCGCCATCGTGGTCGCGGTGCTGGTCGGAGCGACCCTGCTGCGCCCGAACTCCATCCAGTACGTGAGCGACTGGTGGGCGCGGCGCATCATGCCGCCAGCGGTGGCGATCACGCCGACAAATGCGACTCTGGCGCCGACGCCGGCCCCGGCCGCGGCACCCGCAGACGTCATGCCGAAGCCCCGGCCGACGCTGGCGACACTGCTCGATACGAAGACCCGCGACCGCGATGTCGCGTTCGCCAGCCTGGTTGCGCTCTGGGGCGAGGACTACGCGGGCCGCGGCGCCGAGACGGGGTGCGAGTTCGCGCGCCGTGCCGGACTTCGATGCCTGAGCAAGGCCGGCACGTGGAAGGTTCTCCGTCGCCTCGATCTGCCGGCGATGCTGACGCTCACCACGACGAACGGCGATCGTCACTACGCCACGATGACGGCGCTGCACGACGAAACGGCGACCCTCGACGTCGCGGGCGAAACGCTGACGGTGCCGCTCACGGAGGTCGATCGCCTCTGGGACGGCGCCTTCCTCGCGCTCTGGCGCACGCCCAATCTCGTCAGCGCCGACCTGCGGCCCGGCATGAGCAGCCGCGACGTAACCTGGCTGCGCCAGCAGCTCGCGAACGGCGGGACGGTGGAGCGCACCACGGTGTACGACGACGAGCTGAAGCGGCGCGTGGTCGCGTTTCAGCGCGCGAACGGCCTCACGCCGGACGGTATCGTCGGCGACGAGACGCTCGTGCGACTCACGGCCATGACCACGGACGCGCGAATGCCCTCACTCACGAAGGCGAGGCCCTGAACGTGTCCTACATCCTCGACGCGCTCAAGAAGGCGGCCGAGCAGCGCGACGCGCAGGCGCCGGCGATGCGGCGGCTGTTCTCGCCGGTCCCGGAGTTCGCGGAGTCGCCCCGCTGGCGGCTGGCCGCCGTGGGCGGCGCCGCGGCCGTCGCCGGCGCCGTGGTCGCAATCTGGGCGCTCTGGCCCGCGCCGTCGGTCGTGATCGACACGCCGGTGGGCTCACCGGCAACCGCGCGCGTTCAGCCGGTGGCCGCACCGGCGGCGGCGCACGTGCAGCCAGAGGCTCCGCCGGCGACCGTGCGCGTTCAGCCGGAGGCGCCGCCGGCGCACGTTGCGCCGGAGCCGACGCGCGCGGTGGCCCCGCCGATCGTTCGCACGGCACCGAAGACAGCGGCGCCCGCGAAGCCGGCCGCCGAGCGGCGGTCGACGCCACCGCCGGCCGTCGAGACGCGCCAGTCGGCCATCGAGTCGGCGGCGGCGCCGGCGGTCGAGCCGCGACCGGCCCCGATCGAGCCCGCGCCGGCCCAGCCACAGCCGAAAGCGGCACCGCCACTGATCGCCGGCGTCCGTCCGTCGCCGATCCCCACCGCGGCCACCGCGCCGGCGGCGGCGCCGGCGCGCACAGAGGCCAGCGGTCAGCTACGTCTGGAAGTGATCGTGTACTCCGAGGAGCGCGCCCGCCGGTTGGCGTTCATCAACGGCCGGAAATACGTCGAGGGCGACCAGCTGCTCGACGGCGCCCGTATTCAGGAAATCCAGCCGAACGCCGTGGTCATCGTCGACGACGGACGGCGCGTCGTCCTCAAGCCCTGAGTGGACAAACGCATGCCTCTGACCCGCCGTCAGTTCCTGAAGGCCTCGGCCGCCTCCGTGGCCACCGCAGCCGGCGCGGCGCCCGCGTTTGCACAGGGCACGCGGTTGCATTATCTGCAGTGGTCGCACTTCATTCCCGCCGCCGATGTCGTGTTCGAGGAGCAGGCGAAGGAATTCGGCAAGCAGGCCGGCATCGACATCGCCATCGAGCGCATCAACCAGAACGATCTGCAGGCGCGCATCACCGCCGCCATCCAGAGCGGCGCCGGTGCCGACATCGTCACCGTGCCGAACAACTATCCGCAGCTCTACGAGAGCGCGCTCGTCGACGTGAGCGACGTCGCCGAGGCGATCGGACGCAAGCAGGGCGGCTGGTGGGACTACGTCAAGACCAACGTCGTCACCTCGAAGAGCCACTGGGTCGGCGTGCCCCACTTCGTCATCTCGTGGGCCATCACGTACCGCGAGGACTGGTTGAAGGAAGCGGGTTTCCGTTATCCGACGACGTGGGACGAATTCCGGCGCGTAGGCAAGGCGATGAAGGCGAAGGGCAAGCCCTTTGGCCAGGCCTTCGGTCACACCGTCAACGACCCGAACGCGTGGGCGTACCCGATCGTGTGGATGTGGGGCGGTCAGGAAGTGCAGCGCGACGGCAAGACGGTGGCGCTCGACAGCAAGGGCTCGGTGGAGGCGGTCAAGTTCACGGTCTCGCTGTGGAAGGACGTCTTCGACGAGGGCGGCCTCGCCTGGGACGATAGCAACAACAACCGCGCGTTCCTGTCCCAGGAGATCTCGCTGACCGGCAACGCGCCGTCGATCTACGTCGCCGCCCGTCAGAAGTTTCCGGACGTCTACAAGGGCACCAATCACGGCCACTATCCGCCGGGACCAAACGGACGGTTCTACTGGCTGCCCTGCTACAACTCGTGCGTGATGAAGTACAGCAAGAATCAGAAGCTGGCCAAGGACTTCATCCACTTCTACATGGACCGCGCGCGCTTCGATCGCTATTTCGAGACCATGGACACGTTCGGCATCCCCGGAACCAAGGTCTATGCCGACCACCCACTCTGGAAGAAGGACCCGAAGACGGCCGTGTTCCCGGAGACGTTGAAGAACGCGCGCCAGGTCGGCTACGCCGGACCGTCGGGACGCGCCGCTACCGAGGCGCTGACGAAGTTCATCATGGTGGACATGTACGCCAAGGCCATCCAGGGCATGCCGGCGGAAGACGCCGTGAAGTGGGCGGCGGCGGAGCTGAAGAAGATCTATTGAGGTCCTGGCTCGCCCTCGTAGCGCTGCTCGCCGTCGGCTGCAGCAGCGCGCTCTCCACCGTGACCGAGGGAGGCACGGGCCGCATCGAGGT
>Ga0075429_100000304_pt1 | contig 34801 bp, 42 predicted proteins | sample RhiMetdeltSRZDD3_FD_75295 | JGI IMG/M metagenome (GOLD analysis project Ga0075429, IMG submission 75295) | Populus rhizosphere microbial communities from Tennessee, USA - Rhizosphere MetaG P. deltoides SRZDD3 | ecosystem: Host-associated > Plants > Roots > Rhizosphere > Soil | place: USA...
CGGGGAGTTCTGGACCTATCCGCAGAGCCGCACCTTCGCTGAGTTGCAGATCGACGCCGAGGAGCGCCGCGAGGTTCGAGCGGTGCTGGTCGGGATGCTCCGGGAGGCCTCTCCGCTGGCGGCCAGCGCAGGCTGAACCAGCCTGATTTCCTCAACCAGTGGAGCCGTTCGTTGCACGGCGGATCAATCATCCCCCTATGCGCTTCGGGAATCGCGCATTAGATCTTGGTCCAGGCTGTGTCTAGAGGCTTCGTCTAGAGGTTTGACAGGGAGTAGGCTGGCGATTGGCGCGCCTGAGGCCCGAGGGACGACACGATGGAGCTATTGAGGGTGGGGGTAGCCGAGGAAGACGAGGTCTTTCGGCGTGGGCTGATCGCGGTTCTGCTGGAGGAAGATTGGGACTGCACCGTTCTCGCGACCGATTCGGCGGCGAACGGGCAGAGCGCTGATTCCGTTGCGGACCTCGACGTGGCCGTGGTGTGTGTCAAAGTGCTGGGGGGAATACCGCTGCAGTGCCCCATCGTGTGCCTGGCGGACCCGCCGCTCCACGGCGCGGAGAACTGCTATTCCTCGGACAACGTAAAGGCGGTCTTGCCTCACGACCACCTGAGTGCGGATGAGCTCGTGGCGAGTATTCGGGCGGCCGTGGCCGGCCTTCAGGTCGAATCTGCAGGCCTTTCTCGTCCGGGAGACGCCGTATTGGATGCTCGTAGCATCCAAGTCTTGAGGCTTCTTGCTGAGGGAGCCGAGACGCGGGCGATTGCTCGCAGGCTCCAGCTCTCAGAGCGAACCATCAAGACGCTCGTGCGTGAGATTCAACTGGCCCTAGGGGCGACCACGCGAGCGCAGGCGGTCGCGGAGGGGTTCCGCCTGGGCATCATCTGACAACCCCACGCGTAGACGGGGTCGTCCGAGTCCCGTCTGGCCGACTGGTCGGGGCTTGGCACTTCTCCCAAACGCCGCCCAAGGGGAAGGCGATTAGGCACAGAAGGGAAGTCATGGTGTCAATAGGGGCAGATCTCACTGCCCCGATTACCAGTCCAAACGCTGGTGTGCCAATAGGGCGGTCGTGGGACGAATGCAGGTGGAACCCGCCGGAACGGGGACTCAGACGGAGGAGGTGCCTTTGGCTACGGGTTTACGGCGGGTCAAGGGCACGCAAAGGAGAAAGGGATGAAGATGAGACGACTAGGCATCATCACGGTCTTCTCGACGTTGCTTCTGGGCATCTCGGCTTCGGGGGCTCTGGCGGACATCACTACAACGATCAACGACGCCAATGCCCCTTCGGGTACGCATCGCCGAACGGGTACGATCGGCTGTACGGTTGGTACAGACGGCCTGACGGTCACGTGTAGCACGTTCCAGCTCGCAGGGGTGGGCAACACGAACGCCGACTCGGTCCTGAGTGCGGAATACTCGGCGACCATCGACTGCCGAAACCCAGGAGGCAACATCGTCGAGTCCCACGAGACGACGTTCGCTGCGACGAACGCGGTGGAGGCGACCTCCAGCAAGAACGGGAGAATGACGGTGCCAGGGCAGTCAGTCAGCCCAGATCTCGATCTGGCGGAGCCCTGCCCGAATCCGAACTGGACGCCCGAGTTTCAGCCAGGGACCCTGATGCTCAATAGCTTCACGTATACGCTCACGTTCGACGGGTTCACGGGGGCGTACATCACGATCACCGGCCCGTAACCGGGGTGAGTCACTAGAAGAAGACGGAAGAGAACGAAGAGAAGGGCCGGGCCTCGCAGGTCCGGCCCTTCTTCTTGATCCGGCAAAGAGGTTGGAGCCATGAGCCTGCGGATGGCATGCGGACGGAGTCCGAAGCCATATATGGGGAGCGGGTCGCCCGCCCGCCGACGGCGTCATGGGACGCCCTCCTCACATCTGATGTCGTCGTCGCGCCTGATCGCGGCAACAACCGGCCTGCGACGCTCGGAGTTCCTGGCGCTGCGGTGGCCCGACATCGACCTCGACGCCGGCACTGCCTCGATACGGCGAGGGAAGTCCGGCACGGCGCGGCGAACGATCCACATCCCGAAGTCCACCGTTGTTCGCCCTGAGGTCACACCGGAAGGAACAGGCCGAGCGGCGGCTGCTCTGCGGTGCCGCGTGGTTGGACAGTGACCTGGTGGTTGACCGCGGAGACGGCGGGGCGGTGATCGCCGCGTCGCTGTCGGCCGGGTTCGCCAGGATCGCCGACAGAGTCGGGCTCGGCGACGTTCGGCTGCACGATCTCCGACACGGGTTCGCCGTGGCGCTGCTGCGGGCCGGCGTGAACGTGAAGGTCGTGGCCGAGGCGCTCGGTCATAGCCGCGCCAGCTTCACGCTGGACACCTACATGCACGTCCTGCCAGGTATGGGGGGCCAGGTAGCGGCCGCGATCGAGACGGCGTTTGCCGCCACTTCTGCCGCCACTCGGCCGTCCGAGCAGCCGCTGGTCACGGGGTCGTTCTTCGCGTACACCCTCTCTGACCTGCTGAAACAGTAACCGGCGTGACAGGGTGGGAACGGGCAGGGCGTGCCTGGGAGACGTACCATGGCGGGCGATGTCCCAGGCAGCCGAGATCGAGCGCGGCCGGCCGGGCCTCGCCCTCTACGCGCCGAAGGAGGCCGCGCGGCTCGTTTCGCGCGTGACGCCGGTCGACGCGGTCGGGCTCGAGGAGCGCGCGGCCTCGCTCGCCAAGCGGTCGATCAAGCGCGAGTCGAAGCTCTGGGCGCTCGACCTCGCGATCCGCTGCATGGACCTCACCACGCTGGAAGGGACGGACACCACCGGCAAGGTCGTCGCGATGTGCGCGAAGGCGGTGCGCCCCAACCCGCTCGACGACTCGATCCCGTCGGTCGCCGCGGTCTGCCTGTACCCGCACCTGGTGCAGGTGGCGCTCGGACAGTTGAAGGGCACCGACGTCAAGGTCGCGAGCGTGGCCGGGTCGTTCCCCGCCGGCCTCGGGCCGCTCGGCGCGCGCCTCGCCGAGATTCGAGAGGTCGTCGACCTCGGCGCGCACGAGGTGGACATCGTCCTCAACCGCTCGCTCTTCCTCGGCGGCCGGTACGCCGAGTGCTTCGAGGAGCTCGTGGCCGCGCGCGACGCCTCCGGGAGCGCGCACCTCAAGGTGATCCTGGAGACCGGCGAGCTCGGTTCGTACGACCGGATCCGTCAGGCGTCGGTGCTCGCGATGGCATCCGGCGCCGACTTCATCAAGACCTCGACCGGCAAGATCGGCGTGAATGCGACGCTGCCGTCCGCGCTCTGCATGATGGAGGCGGCGCGCGACTTCCGGCACGAGACCGGCCACCGCGTCGGTGTCAAGGTCGCGGGCGGCATCCGCGCATCGAAGCAGGCGATCCAGTACCTCGTGCTCGTGTACGAGACGCTCGGGCCCGAGTGGATGACGCCCGACCTGTTCCGCATCGGCGCGTCCACGCTCCTGAACGACGTCCTGATGCAGATCGACAAGGAGCGCACCGGTCGCTACCAGGGGCCGGACTACTTCACGATCGACTAGGAGCGACGGTGGCGACGAAGGACATCGAGCGGAGCGCGACCTCGGCGCTCGAGCAGCGCGAGCCCGTGTGGGAGTACGCGGACGCGCCCGAGTCCACCGAGATCGTCCGGCTCGAGGACCGGTACGGCCTGTTCATCGGCGGCGAGTTCGTCGAGCCGAAGAGCGGGAAGTGGTTCGAGACGATCGACCCCGCCACGGAGGAGCCGCTCGCCAAGGTCGCCGAGGCCGGCCCCGAGGACGTCGACCTCGCCGTGAAGGCCGCCCGCGCGGCCTCCGACGAGACGTGGCGCGACCTGCCGGGGAGCGAGCGGGCGAAGTACCTCTACCGGATCGCGCGGCAGCTCCAGGAGCGGGCCCGCGAGTTCGCGGTGCTCGAGACGATGGACGGCGGCAAGCCGATCAAGGAGAGCCGCGACGTCGACCTGCCGCTCTCGGCCGCGCACTTCTTCTACTACGCGGGGTGGGCCGACAAGCTCGAGTACGCGTTCCCGAACCGGCATCCGCGCCCGGTCGGCGTCGCAGGTCAGGTGATCCCGTGGAACTTCCCGATGCTCATGGCGGCGTGGAAGCTCGCGCCGGCGCTCGCGGCCGGCAACACGGTGGTGCTGAAGCCGGCCGAGACGACGCCGCTCACCGCGCTCCTGCTCGCGCAGGTGATCCAGGAGGCCGAGCTCCCGCCCGGCGTGGTGAACATCGTGACCGGGGCCGGCCCGACCGGCGGGGCGCTCGTCGAGCACGAGGACGTCGACAAGATCGCGTTCACCGGCTCCACGGAGGTCGGCAAGATCATCCGCCGCTCGATCGCCGGGACCGGGAAGCGGCTCACGCTCGAGCTCGGCGGCAAGGCCGCGAACATCGTGTTCGAGGACGCGCCGCTCGACCAGGCGATCGAGGGTGTGATCAACGGCATCTTCTTCAACCAGGGCCACGTGTGTTGCGCGGGCTCGCGGCTGCTCGTCGAGGAGCCGATGTTCGAGCCGCTGATCGGGAAGCTGAAGGAGCGCCTGCAGACGATGCGCGTCGGCAACCCGCTCGACAAGAACACGGACATCGGCGCGATCAACTCGCGGGCGCAGCTCGAGAAGATCGAGGAGCTCGTCGCCGCGGGGGTCGAGGAGGGCGCCGAGATGTACCAGCCCGAGTGCCTGCTGCCCGAGCGCGGCTTCTGGTTCCGCCCGACGCTGTTCACGAACGTCTCGCAGTCCCACCGGATCGCCCGCGAGGAGATCTTCGGGCCGGTGCTCTCGATCATCACGTTCCGCACGCCGTCGGAGGCGATCGAGAAGGCGAACAACACGCCGTACGGCCTGTCGGCGGGGATCTGGACCGAGAAGGGCTCGCGGATCCTGTGGATGGCCGAGCGGATGCAGGCCGGGGTCGTGTGGGCGAACACGTTCAACCGGTTCGACCCCGCGTCGCCGTTCGGCGGCTACAAGGAGTCCGGGTTCGGGCGCGAGGGCGGGCTGCAGGGGCTCGAGCCGTACCTGGAGCTCGAGCCGAACGGCGGTCGCTGATGGCCGAGACGCGCGTCCCGGTCCGCCGCACCGCCAAGCTCTACATCGGGGGCGAGTTCCCGCGGAGCGAGTCGGGCCGCTCGTACGAGGCGTTCTCGCACGACGGCCGGCTGCTCGCGCGGGTGGCGAGGGCGTCGCGGAAGGACCTGCGCGACGCCGTCCGGGCGGCCCGGGCGGCCCAGCCGGAGTGGGGCGGCAAGACCTCGTACAACCGCGGCCAGATCCTCTACCGCGTCGCCGAGCTGATGGAGGGGCGGCGGGCGCAGTTCGAGGAGGAGCTCGCCGACGCCGGCGCGACGGATCCCGCGCGCGGGGTGAGCGCCTCGATCGACCGGTGGGTCTGGTACGCGGGGTGGGCCGACAAGATCGGGCAGGTGCTCGGCAGCACGAACCCCGTGGCCGGCCCGTACTTCAACTTCACGATCCCCGAGCCGACGGGCGTCGTGGGGATCGTCGCCCCCGGCGACCGGTCGCTGCTCGGGCTCGTCTCCCGGCTCGCGCCGGCGATCGTGTCCGGGAACACGGCGGTCGTGATCGCGAGCGAGACCTCGCCGTTGCCGGCGGTCTCGCTCACCGAGGTCCTCGCCACCTCCGACGTGCCGGGCGGCGTCGTGAACCTGCTCACCGGCATGACGGCCGAGCTCGTGCCATGGCTCGCCGGCCACATGGACGTGAACGGCATCGACGTCACCGGCGTGCCCGAGGACCTTCTGGCGCAGGTCGAGGAGCTGTCGGCCGAGAACGTCAAGCGGGTGGTCCACGGCGCCGACGTCGACCCGTTCTCCGACGACGCGCAGTCGCCCTACGAAGTGACCGCGCTGATGGAGTTCAAGACCGTCTGGCACCCGATGGGGGCCTGAGCAGGCTCGTCTGCGAAGGCGCATCATCGATCGGTCATGGCCACGACGACAAATCCGCTCGCCCGCGGGAACGACGCACTCGCGAGCGGCGACTGGCCGGGGGGGCTCGCGCCGGGTTCGAGGCGGCGCTGGAGTCGGCTCCGGCACCGGAGGCCCACGAGGGACTCGGTCGCGCGCTGTGGTGGACGCACGAGATCGACGGTGCGATCGACCACATGCAACGCGCCTACGCCGGCTACCGCCAGGACGATGAAGTTCGGCCCGCGGCGGCCTGCGCGCTGTGGCTCGCCAGGGAGTCCACCGCCGCGTACGGCCGCGACGCGGTGAGCGCGGGCTGGCTCGCGCGGGCGGAGGGCCTGCTCCGCGATGCCGGCGACGTCCCCGACGAGGCTGGCTCGCGCTCGGGAAGGCGGAACGTGCCGATGCGCCCGACGACATCCGCCGACACGCCTCGGAGGCGCTCGAGGTCGCTCGGCGTCTCGGCGACGCCGATCTCGAGACCGCTTCGCTGATCCGGGTGGGCTACGCGGACGTGGCCTCCGGCTCGGTCGAGTCGGGCATGGCGAAGGTCGACGAGGCGCTTGCCGCCGCGACCGGGGGCGAGGTTCGTGGACTCGAGACGATCGGCGACGTCGTGTGCGTGGGGATCGCAGCGTGCGAGCTCGCGGCCGACTGGCAGCGCATCGAGCAGTGGGGTCAGGCGGTCGAGGGGTGGATCACCTCGCACGACGACGTGGCCGTGCTCGGGTTCTGCTACGCCTGCTGTTCCGAGATGTTCATCGCGTCGGGGCAGTGGGAGGAGGCCGACGGGATGCTCGCGGAGGGGCTCCGCGCCATGCAGGCGGCGAACCTCCAGGCGAGGTGCGTCCATCCATCCGCCAAGCTGGCAGAGCTCCGCATCGCGCAGGGGCGACTCGAGGAGGCGGGCCAGCTGCTCGCCGGGTTCGAGGAGCTCGCCGAGTCGACCCATGCGCTCGCCGCCCTGCACCTCGCGAACGGCGAGACCGCGATGGCGGCCGCGACCCTGCATCGGCGTCTCAACGCGATCGGCGACGACAACGTGCTCGCCGCGCCCTTCCTGTCCCTGCTCGTCGAGGTCCAGCTCGTTCAGGGAGACCAGATCGCCGCCGCGGGGACCGCGGAGCGTCTGGAGAGGGTCGCGGAAGCCTCCTCGTTGCCGAGGATCGAGGCCACGGCGCGGTTCGCGCGCGGTCGGGTCGCCGCGGCCGGCGGCGACCGCGCGGCGCCGGAGATCCTCGGGGGCGCGATCTCCGACTTCTCGTCCCAGCGGATGCCGCTCGACGCGGCGCGGGCCCGGTTCGAGCTCGCCCGATCGCTCGACGACGTTCAGCCCGACGTGGCGGTGGGCGAGACGCGAACCGCGCTCGCCGAGTTCGAGCGGCTGGGCGCTCCGAGAGAGGCCGACGCCGCGGCGGCCTTCCTGCGCGAGCGTGGCGTGGCCGGCCGCACCGGGCCGAAGGGCCTCGAGCTCCTCAGCCGTCGCGAGCGCGAGGTGCTCGCGCTCCTCGGCGAGGGGCTCACGAACGCCGAGATCGCGGCCCGCCTGTTCATCAGCACGAGGACGGCGGGGAACCACGTGAGCAGCGTCCTGTCCAAGCTGAACCTGCGCAGCAGGACCGAGGCGGCCGCCTACGCGGTTCGCTATGGCGGCGGTCCCGGCGGGAAATAGGGAAGCCTCCCCATCCTTCCCGAGTGCCGATGGCGCATCCTCCGTCCGTCACCGGACGGAAGGAGGAACCATGCAGACGCAGCGGAACGGGAACGCCCTCAAGGGCGAGATCGTGGTCCGAGTGGAACAGGCGGTCCAGGCCCCGGCCGAGGTCGTCTACGAACTGCTGGCTGACGTCGGGGGTCACCTCGAGTGGGGTGGCCGGATGCAGAAGAAGAACCACCGCCTGCTCTCGATCCAGGCTCCCGAGGGACCGGCGTCGGTGGGAACGGAGTTCTCGAGCTCCGGGGCCGACGCGATGGGGACGTTCATCGACACCTCGGTCGTGACCGAGGCGACCAGGCCGAGCCTGTTCGAGTTCGTCACCGAGGCACGGCTGTCCACGAAGAGGGGCAAGGTCGTCGAGTGGACCCTCGTGCACCGCTACGAGATCTCGTCGGGGGGCGAGGGCAGCACCGTCTCGTACACGATTCGGACGGTCCGCATCAGCGAGCTGCCCGGGGCTCTGAGTCTCTTCAACTCAACGTCCCCGGCCTGCGTGCGCTCCTGACGGGGATGGCGAGGTCCGACGTGCGGCGAGGGTTCCGGAACCTCGTCAAGATGTCCGAGCAGCGCGCGACCGCGCGCTAAGGAGGGAGGAACGATGCCGAAAGGGTCGAAGCAGTCCGCCCAAGACCATGTCGAGGGTGAGGGATTCGAAGGGCACTACACGGAGCTCGGCGGGACCACGGTCGGGTTCGAGAGCTACACGGCCGATGCGGACATGACGCCGCTGTTCGTCGGGCTCCCCGACGACAAGTGCCAGTGCGAGCACTGGGGGTACGTGTTCGAGGGCAAGGTCGTCTACCACACGGCCCTGGGCGACGAGGAGTTCGTCGGCGGCGACGCGTACTTCGTCGGGCCGGGCCACACGCCGTCGATCTTCGCGGGCACTTCGCTGGTCGAGTTCAGCCCGACCGACCGGCTGAACGAGACCATGGAGGTCGTCACGAAGAACATGGAGGCGGCCGGCTAGGGCTCGCGCCGCCGGGTGTCCGAGGGGGGCCGGAAGGCCCCCCTCATCATCTCCACGACTTCGCAACGTCTGCTACGCGGGATCGCGGGTACCCGTGGGTACGATTCGCGCGATGCCCCTCTACAAGGAACAGGGCGTCGTGCTGCGCTCGGCCAAGCTGGGCGAGGCCGACAAGATCGTGACGGTGATGACCCAGGGCTCGGGCAAGGTCCGAGCCGTCGCCAAGGGGATCCGGAAGACGACCTCCCGCTTCGGCGCCCGACTGGAGCCGTTCACGCACGTCTCCGTCATGGTCTACCGCGGGCGGGGGTCGCTCGACACCGTCAGCCAGGTCGAGATCATCTCGCCGTTCATGGCGCTCCGGCGCGACCTCGACCTGTTCGCGGCGGGGGAGACGATGCTCGAGGCGGTCGACAAGGTCGCCGAGGAGCACGAGCGCAACGTGCGCCTGTTCCTGCTCCTGCTGACCGGCCTACGGGCGCTCGACGAGCGCCCGGCCGACCCGGCCGCGGTCGCCGAGTCCTTCCTGCTGAAGCTGCTGTCCCTCTCGGGCTTCCACCCCAGCCTGACCGCGTGCGCGATCTGCGGCCGGCCCGGGCCCGACCGGTTCGCGAGCGGCCAGGGCGGCGCGGTGTGCGCCGACGACGCCGAGTTCGACGCGGGGCCGGCCTCCCCCGAGGCGCTCGAGCTGCTGGCGACGCTCGGGAGCGCGGGGCTGCTCGAGGCCGGCGAGGTTCGAGCCGATACCAGGGTGAGGCGCGAATCCCGCGCCCTGCTGTTCGGGTTCGCCGAGTACCACCTGGAGCGACGCATGAAGAGCCTGCCCATCCTCGCGAGGAGCCTCGCGCCGTGAGCACGTACCTCCACGATCTCGACCACGACCGGCTCCCGAACCACGTCGGGATCGTGATGGACGGGAACGGGCGCTGGGCGCGGCTCCGCGGCCTGCCGAGGATCGAGGGCCACGCCGCCGGGGAGCAGGCGATGTGGGACACGGTCGTCGGCGCGAACGAGCTCGGCCTCGGCTGGCTCACGATGTTCGCGTTCTCGACGGAGAACTGGAACCGACCCAAGGCCGAGGTCGCCTTCCTCATGGGGTTCAACCGCGGGCTGCTCCGGCGCCGTCGCGACGAGCTCCACCGGATGAACGTGCGGGTGCGCTGGCTCGGACGCCGCGACTGGCGGGTGCCGCGATCGGTCCTGAAGGAGATGGAGATCTCCGAGGAGCTCACTCGGCACAACACCGGCATGACGCTCACGATCGCGTTCAACTACGGCGGGCGGGTGGAGATCGCAGACGCCGTGAGGCGGCTGCTCGCCGACCATGACGCCGGCCGCCTCAAGGGCGAGAAGCTCACGCCGGAGTCGATCTCGCGGCGGCTGTACCACCCCGACATGCCGGATCCCGACCTCATCATCCGCACGAGCGGCGAGGAGCGGATCAGCAACTTCCTGTTGTGGCAGGCGGCCTACAGCGAGCTGTACTTCACGCCGGTGTACTGGCCCGACTTCGACCGCGAGCACCTGTACGAGGCGATCCGCGACTACCAGAAGCGCTCGAGGCGGTTCGGCGCGATCGCCGAGAACGAGTCCGACTAGCCCGTACACTGACTCCCACGCCAGCGGCCGCAGCCAGCGGCCGGGAGAGGAGGCATCCACCATGGCCGACCTCATGGAGGCCATCACCTCCCTCGCCAAGCGTCGGGGGATCGCGTTCCCATCCAGCGAGATCTACGGGGGCCTGCGCTCCTCGTGGGACTACGGCCCGCTCGGCGTCGAGCTCAAGCGGAACATCCGAAACGCATGGTGGACGCGCAACGTCCAGCTCCGGGACGACGTCGTCGGGCTCGAGGCGGCGGTGATCATGTCGCCCAAGGTCTGGGAGGCGAGCGGGCACCTCGAGGTGTTCACCGACCCACTGGTCGAGTGCCTGAAGTGCCACCAGCGGTTCCGCGCCGACCATCTGCCCGGGGTGCACGCGCCGCAGTCCGGGCACGAGGACGACGACACGACGATCGACATGCACGACAAGCCGAAGTGCCCGAACTGCGGCAACGACACGTTCACGGACCCGAAGAACTTCAACCTGATGTTCAAGACCCACATGGGTCCCGTCGAGAACGAGACGAACGCGGTCTACCTGCGGCCGGAGACGGCGCAGGGGATGTTCGTGGACTTCGCGACGGTGCAGGCGTCGTCTCGGAAGAAGCTCCCGTTCGGGATCGCGCAGATCGGCAAGTCGTTCCGCAACGAGATCACGCCGGGCAACTTCATCTACCGGACGCGCGAGTTCGAGCAGATGGAGCTCGAGTTCTTCGTCGAGCCCGGGACGGATGAGGAGTGGCACGAGTACTGGATCCAGGAGCGGCTCAGCTGGTACACGGACCTCGGGATCCGCAAGGAGCACCTGCGCCTTCGAGAGCACGAGGCCGACGAGCTCTCGCATTACTCCAAGCGCACCGTCGACATCGAGTATCGGTTCCCGTTCACAGACTGGGGCGAGCTCGAGGGGATCGCGAACCGGACCGACTTCGACCTCAAGCAGCACGAGAAGGTCTCCGGCCAGGACCTCACGTACTTCGACCAGGAGAAGGAGGAGCGCTACCACCCCTATGTGATCGAGCCGGCGGCCGGGGTGGACCGGGCGCTGCTCGCCTTCCTGATCGACGCGTACGCGGTGGACGAGGCGCCCTCGGCCAAGGGCGATGTCGAGAAGCGCACCGTGCTGCGGTTCCACAAGGACCTCGCGCCGATCAAGGTCGCCGTGCTCCCGCTCTCGCGCAACGAGCAGCTCACCCCGGACGCGCGGGTGGTTTTCGACGTGGTGAAGCAGCGGTGGATGGCGCAGTTCGACGATGCCGGCGCGATCGGGCGCCGCTACCGGCGCCAGGACGAGATCGGCACGCCGTTCTGTGTGACGGTCGACTTCGACACACTGGAGGACCGGCAGGTCACCGTTCGGGAGCGCGACACGATGACCCAGGACCGGATCCCGGTCGAGAACCTCGAGGCCTACCTCGCCGAACGCCTGTAGGACGGCGACGGTGACGGTTCGGGCGGCGCAGGGGGAAGCGGTGAGCGAGACGAAGGCGCGCCACGGCTGGCTGAGCCTCTACGCGGGGGCGTTCGCGGTCATGTTCGGTGCCGGGATCGCCCTCGCGGCCTCATCGCTCGGCACGCTCCGGTCGATAGGACTGTTGTGGGTCTCCGTCGTCCTGTCCGTGCTCGCGATCGCGCTGGCGCTCGCCAGCCTGTTCGTGCCGAGGCGCTCGTGAGGCTCCGCACCCTCCTCGTCGCGTCCGCGATCGGGCTCGCGGCCTGCACCGGCTCGGCTCCGTCGCCCGGCCCTGGCGACGACCCGACCGAGCCCGCGGCACCGGTCCCCGCCTCGCCGGAGAGCGAGTCGCCGGCGCCCGAAGGGCCGGGGTCCGCGCTCGCCGCCGCGAGGCGCCTCTGCGGGGTGCCGGAGCCGGACCTCGAGGGCGGATCCGACGTCCCGGCCGAGGGGCCGACGCCTCCCGTGATCGCGGACGTGATGAAGGAGGTCGAGCGACTCCGTGGGTTCGACTACGCCCATCCAGTGGTCGCCCAGCCCGTCGAGCAGCAGGAGATCGCCGAGGACCTCGTCGCATACGCGGACGTCGCGTACCCGAGGCAGCAGTACGAGCGGCGCAGCCTCGCGTGGGACACGATCGGCGTGATCCCGGACGGCACGAGCCTGCGGGCCGCGTACGAGAACTACGGGTCGTCGCAGGTGATCGGCTACTACGACACGCTCACGGGCGAGCTGAAGTTCATCGGCAGCCAGTCGCCCACGCCCCTCGAGCGGATCACGCTCGCGCACGAGCTGACCCACGCGATCGACGACCAGCGTTTCGGCCTCGAGCAGCTCGACCTGCTGGGCGCCGAGTGCCGCGACGAGCAGAGCGCCGCGGCCATCGCCGTCGTCGAGGGCAACGCGACGTTCTTCATGCTCCGGTGGGCGGAGACCTTCCTCACGCCGGAGGAGCAGGTCCGGGTCGGGATCGAGGCGGCGCAGCAGGTCACGTCCACCGAGGGCATCCCGCCGTTCATCGTCCAGCTGCAGGCGTGGTCGTACGACCAGGGCCTGCGGTTCATCGGCGCGCTCGAGTCGCGCGGCGGCGTCGACGCGGTGGACACTGCGTTCGAGGACTTCCCCGTGTCGACCGAGCAGATCATCCACCCCGAGCGTTACCCGAACGACGTGCCGACGCCGGTCGACGTCGCCGACCTGTCGGGAGAGCTCGGCGATGGGTGGGAGGACCTCGATGTGATGACGATCGGCGAGGCGTGGCTCTCGCTGGCACTCGACCTGCGGCTGGACGGATCCGAGGCACGGGAGGCCACCGCCGGCTGGGACGGCGGGGTCTACCGCGCGTGGTCCGACGGCCGAGACGCGGCGGTCCTGCTCTCGACCGAGTGGGACAGCGAGGCCGACGCGCAGGAGTTCGCCGCGGCGATGCAGCAGTGGATCTTCGCCGGCGAGGACCTGGGCACGGTTCTCGAACCCGACGGCACCTCGGTCGACGTGCTGTTCGCGACCGATGCCGTGGCGCTCCGCCGGCTCGAGACCGCGGCGGCCTGACTCGCCTCGGGTCCGAACGGCCTAGGTCTTCCGCCGGCAGTTCCCATCGCCCGCCCGATGGTGGCGCGCCCCGTGGGGGGACAGACTGTGCGCCGTGGACGGCATCCTGCTCCAGACGACCCGCAGCATCCGTGAGCTGATCGGGCTCGCGACCGAGGGCGCCTCGCCCGAGCAGATCGAGCTCGCGCTCACGGCGCTCGAGGACCAGTGGACCGCCGCCGAGCGCGAGACGCTCCGGAGTCCCGCCGGGTCGATCGACCGGTTCGACGCGCGCGCGGCCGCCGTCCTCGGCTCGGCGTACCGGCCCGTCCTGAAGGCGCTGGGCAACGGCCGCCTTCTCGCCTCGAACGACGTCGACCTCGCGCACCGGAGCGCGGGGTGGCTGAACCTCGCGTACGAGTCGCTGCTCGCCGGCGACCACGAGAACGTCGAGCGGTGCCTCGGCATCGCCTCGACCTTCGTCGGGATCCAGTCGGGTCCCGACTCCTCCTCGTAGCGCCGGCTCCCTCCGAGCCCGCCCCCGGCCTTCCGTACACTGGTGCGATCGCGACCGGAGGCCGAACGATGACCAAGTACGTCTACGACTTCTCCGAAGGCAACAGGGACATGAAGGACCTCCTCGGCGGGAAGGGGGCCAACCTCGCCGAGATGACGAACATGGGTCTGCCCGTCCCTCCCGGATTCACGATCACGACCGAGGCATGCCTCGCCTACCTGAGGGAGGGGACGTTCCCCGAGGGCCTGATGCCCGAGTCGGAGGAGCACCTGACCGGCCTGGAGTCGGCGATGGACAAGCGGCTGGGCGATCCCTCGGATCCGCTGCTCGTGTCGGTTCGGAGCGGCGCGAAGTTCTCGATGCCCGGGATGATGGACACGGTCCTGAACCTGGGTCTGAACGAGGAGTCGCTCAAGGGCCTCGCGCAGCAGTCGGGCAACGACCACCGGTTCGCGCGCGACGCCTACCGCCGGTTCATCCAGATGTTCGGCAAGATCGTGATGGACGTGCCCGGCGACGTCTTCGAGCACGCCCTCGACCAGGCCAAGGCGCGCAAGGGTCCGAACGCCCAGGACACCGACCTGGACGAGGAGGACCTGAACGGGCTGATCCGCGAGTTCCTCGCGGTGTACCGGCAGTACACGGGGTCGGAGTTCCCGACCGACCCCCGCGAGCAGCTGCGCCTCGCGATCGAGGCCGTGTTCAGGTCGTGGAACGGCAAGCGCGCGCGCGACTACCGGCGCCAGAACAAGATCTCGGACGACCTGGGGACCGCGGTGAACGTCGTGGCGATGGTGTTCGGCAACCGGGGCGAGGACTCGGGTACCGGCGTCGGGTTCACGCGCGACCCGTCGAACGGCGAGAAGCAGCCCTACGGCGACTACCTCCAGAACGCGCAGGGCGAGGACGTGGTGGCGGGCATCCGCAACACGCTCCCGCTCGCCAAGCTGGAGGAGCTCGACCTGACGTCGTACAGGCAGCTCCTCGAGGTCATGAGTACGCTCGAGGGCCACTACCGGGACATGTGCGACATCGAGTTCACGATCGAGAAGGGCAAGCTCTGGATCCTGCAGACGCGCGTCGGCAAGCGAACGGCGTTCGCCGAGTGGGTGATGGCGTTCGACATGCTGGGGGAGGGGTTGATCGACGACGAGACCGCGCTGCTGCGCGTCGACCCGAACCGACTCGAGGAGCTGTTCAAGCGTCGCGTGAAGTCGGACGGGGCGCATGCGCTCGCCCGCGGCTTGAACGCGTCGCCCGGCGCCGCGGTCGGCAAGGTCGTGTTCACCGCGGACGATGCCGAGGCGCGGGCGAGGGACGGCGACAAGGTGGTCCTGGTCCGGCGCGAGACGACGCCGGACGACTACCACGGCATGATCGCGTCGCAGGGCATCCTGACCTCGGCGGGCGGGACCAACTCGCACGCCGCCGTCGTAGCGCGGGGCGAGGGCATCCCGGCGGTCTGCGGCGCGGATGCCGTGAAGATCGACGCGTCGGCGCACGCCTTCACCGCCAACGACACCACGGTGAAGGAGGGCGACGTCATCACGATCGACGGCTTCACCGGCGACGTCTTCGTGGGGGAGCTGCCGCTCGAGGAGTCGCTGCTCGAGAAGGCGCGAGCCGGCGACGAGGCCGCGCGCGGCGAGAGCATCTGGCACGCGTTCGAGCGGCTGATGGGGGTCGCTGACGCCCGACGACGCCTCCGCGTCCGTGCCAACGCGGACACGCCCGACCAGTCGGCGAACGCCCGCGAGCGTGGCGCGCAGGGCATCGGCCTGTGCCGGACAGAGCACATGTTCCTCGGCGAGGAGCGTGTCGGCGCGGTGCGCCAGATGATCTTCGCGGACGACGAGGTGAAGGAGCAGGAGGCCTACGACGTCCTGCTCCCGCTGCAGCGGGAGGACTTCGTCGGCATCTTCCGGGCGATGAACGGGCTGCCGGTCACGGTTCGGCTGCTCGATCCGCCGTTGCACGAGTTCCTGCCGGACCAGACCACGCTCTCGGTCGAGGTCGCCCTCGGTAAGGAGCGGGGCCAGGACGTGTCCGACAAGGAGCATGTGCTCCGCAAGGTGCGCGAGCTGCACGAAGCCAACCCGATGCTCGGGTTGCGCGGCGTGCGCCTCGGGATCGTCAAGCCGGGCCTGTACGCGATGCAGGTGCGCGCGATCTGCGAGGCTGCAGCCCGCGTGAAGAAGGAGGGCGGGGACCCGAAGGTCGAGATCATGATCCCGCTCGTGGCGACGAAGCCCGAGCTCGAGCAGATGCGTGCCGAGCTCGAACCCGTCGCGGCGGAGGTCCTCGAAAGGGAGGGCGTGGAGCTCGAGCACCTCGAGTGGGGCACGATGATCGAGCTCCCGCGCGCGACCGTCACCGCCGCCGAGATCGCCGCGTCCGCGGACTTCTTCTCGTTCGGCACGAACGACCTGACGCAGACGGCGTTCGGGTTCTCCCGCGACGACATCGGCAAGTTCGTGGCGATGTACGAGGAGCGCAAGCTCGTCCCCGCCAACCCGTTCGTGACGATCGACCGCCCGGGCGTGGGGCGGCTGATGCGGATCGCGGTGGAGGAGGGGCGCGAGGCCAACCGCGGGTTGCACCTCGGGATCTGCGGCGAACACGGCGGGGATCCGGCATCGGTGGTGTTCTGCCATGAGCTCGGTCTCGACTACGTGAGCTGCTCGCCGTTCCGGGTCGAGACGGCGCGGCTCGCCGCCGGGCAGGCCGCCGTCGGCGCGGCCGATTCCGCGTCCAAGTAGCCACAGAATCGCCCGCCCGTCGAACCCGAATCCCCTGCCCTGGGGATACAGCTCAGAACACGTGTTCGCTATGCTCCTGCGCGCTTCCTCCCCGCCGTGCCTCCCCCGAAACGAGGAGGTGGCTCGTGGGGAAGGCAACGCGCGCAGGAGGAGGCGGGTGGCATCCGCTCGCGCTCGCCGCCGCGGCGTTCGCGATCGGCGTCCCGCTCGTCGTGGCGTTCCACTGGGGGCAGCAGGGGTGGCGAGACCGCCACGAGAACTACCCCTCGAGACCGCAGGGCTACACGCAGATCGTCAACCGCTTCGGCCAGCCGTGCAGCGCGAACGCCCGGGCGATCTCGATGTCCTGGCGGGCGGCCGACAACGGGACGACGTACCGGTTCCCGTTCCACATCAAGCTCGGCGGTCGGAGCACGGAGATGGTGTCGGACAAGGGCGGCCGGTCGACCAACCTCGACAACGACGTCTACGGACACATCCAGCAGCAGCACCTGCAGGAGCACGTCGACCACGGGATCTACGGGTACGCGTGCCGCGCGAAACGGGACGGGGGCGAGTGGAGCACGCACGCCTTCGGGATCGCGATCGACGTCTCATCCGCCGAGGAGTACATGGGCAAGTGCTCGTCCACGGTGAACCGGCACCACGCGTCGATCTGGCAGAACCACGGCTGGTACTGGGGACTCGCGTTCTGCGACCCGATGCACTTCCAGTTCGCGACCGGCTACTGACCATCGAGGAGGCACCCATGAAGCGCACCATCGCGATCGTCGCCGGCCTCGCCGCCGGGGTCCTGACGTCGCTCGGGATCATGGCCGTTGCGGCCAGGACGGCGCCGGAGCCGATGCCGTTCGGACCGCCCGTCGGCCCCGCGGTCGGCTCGGACACGGGGGCGGGGGAGCTGCTGCTCGTCGTCGTGGGTGGCGTCTACCCGTCGCGGAGCGACGCCGAGGTCGCGAACGCCGCGATGCCGTTCGGCGACCTGCAGGGCTACTACGTGGTCCCGGTTGCGCAGTTCCAGGGGTTCCGACAGCTGACCGGGGAGCCGGGCGACTTCGCGCTCGTGAGCGTCTTCCGGACGGACGAGGGGGCGCAGGAGTTCGCCGAGCTCGCGGCGTCGTTCGGCCATCCCGCCACGATCCTGCCCGAGCGCGTCCGCAGCCTCGGGGGCCTGTACGCGGGTCTCGGCCAGGAGCCCAACGACGACGGGTCGGGCCCGCTGACGGGTCCGGTCGCGGACTCCCTGCCGTGACCCCGAGCGCCGTGTTCGTCGCGGGGATCCTCGGCCTCGTCGCCTGCGCGCGGGGCCCGAGCGACACCTCCCCGACCCCGGCGGCCATCACGTGCGCCCCGGTCTTCGAGGCGCCCACGGGGTTCGAGCCGCTCGAGACGTTCGAGGAGACGTACCCCGATCACGTCGGGGTCCGGCTCGGTTATCGCGACGAGCAACGCCGGGAGCTCCACGCGTTCGCCGGCATCCCCGGCGAGTTCGGCGAGGGGCTGCCCGACGCCGGCGAGATCCCGCTCACTCGCGGTCGGTCCGGCCACCTGTTCGGCCGCGAGACCGTCTGGGTGCTCGTGTGGGACGAGGGGGACACCTGTGATCCGCGGGCCGTGCTCGGGAACGGGCTGGAACGCGGTGCCTTCCTCGGGTCGCTCGAGCGATCGGGGATCGTCACGCCCTAGTGAGTTCGGCGCTCCCGACGGGAGCCGAGAGCGCGTCGTGCCTCCCCAGGCGCCGGAAGGAGGAGGCATGAAGCGATCGTGGTCGGCGGCCCTGCTGGTGGCGATGCTCGTCGGCGTCCTGGCCGCGCCGGCCGAGGCCAAGCTCGTCGACATCGGGGCGGCGCCCAACCCGGCGGTCGTCGGCACCCCCGTGCGGCACATGGTAGCGCTCGGGGCGCCCGGGCGGCTCGAGGTGTGGGTGAGCGCCGCCGGGTTCGAGCGGCCCGGCACCGGGACGCTGCCTCCGGGGTCGTGGGTCGCCGAGTGCTGCCCGACACGGACGGCAGGCACCCCGGCGTGGCACTACCGCTCGGTCGGGATCGCGCCGCCAGGCTCGTACCGGTTCGGCGCCGTCGCGAGGACGCGGGGGACGTTCCGGTCATCGGCCGCGGCCGGGTTCGGGTCGGACTCCGTGTCCATCCGCATCACCTGACCGCTTCACGATGCTCGCGGGGGCCGTTGCTAGCATCGTTCGGTGCACGCCGTTCGCCGTCATCCCGTCCTCCTCGCGGTCGCCGCCGTCGCCCTCGTGCTCCTGCTCGGGCTGGTCGCGACCGGGGTGGCCGTTTGGCGGGCGGCCCATACGGACGACGCGAGCCGGGTCGACCACGCCGACGTGATCCTGGTGCTCGGGGCCGCCCAGTACGACGGGCGGCCCTCGCCGGTGTTCGAGGGGCGCCTCCGGCACGCCTCCCTGCTCTACGAGGCTGGGAGAGCAAACATGATCGTGGTGCTCGGCGGCTCGGCGCCGGGGGACCGCACGTCGGAGGCCGAGGCGGGTCGCGTCTGGCTGCTCGCCGAGGGCATCCCGTCGGATGCGGTCGTGGCCTCGCCCGTCGGGTCCACGACGTACGAATCGCTCGAGGCCGCGGCCGGATGGATGCAGGCCCACGACCTGAGCAGCGCCTTCCTCGTCTCGGACCCGTGGCACAACCTCCGGGTCAAGCGGATGGCCGCTGACCTCGGGATCCAGGGGTACGCCTCGGCGACCTGGCAGTCGGCCGCGCGGACGGAGGGCACCCGCTTCGGCGGGTACGCGCGCGAGACCTTCGCCTACCTGTATTACCGCCTCTTCGGCGGCTGAGCCCCGAGCTTCAGATGACGGTGAGCTCGGCCTCCATGTCGAAGGCCGTGTGGAGCTTGCAGAACACCGTGTACGAGCCGGGATCCAGGTCGATCACCGCCGTGCCGGAGGTGAGCGGCTCGAGCGAGACGTCGATGTCCGTACCCTTCACCGTGAACGTGTGCGGCGTGTTGGCGTTGGCGTTCTGTAGCTCGATCGTCGCGCCGCTCGCGACCTCGATGCGAGCCGGGTCGAACAGGTAGTTATTGAGCGCGACCGAGAGTTCCGTACCACCCGCGGCCGCGTCCCCGGTCGAGCCCGTCGGCTCCATCGAGTCCATGCCGCCGCCGCCGCGATCGCCGCCGTAATAACCCCCACCCTGCATGCCACCGGTCTCCCCCGCTGCGCCCGGTCCCCCTCCGCTCGACTCCCCGCAGGCGGCGGCAAGCAGCGTGATCGTCGCGAGAGCGACGAGGGTTCGGAACGTGGTGCCCCTCATGCGAGCCTCCCTCCGGATCCGTTTCAGGCGATACGGCACGGGCGGCCGCGTGGTTCGGTCGGCCGTCTCGGCCGGGGCGTCCCAGGCGGCCGCTAGTATCGCCCCGTGCCCAGCCCGCGTGAGCGAACCGAGGAGATCGAGCGACAGATCCTGTCGGCCCACGCCACCCTGGCGGTGGCGAGCAAGGGCCGTGAGCGCGCGGAGGAGCAGGATGCCCTTCGGACGTGCTTCCAACGCGACCGGGACCGGATCGTCCACTCGAAGACGTTCCGCCGGCTGAAGCACAAGACGCAGGTGTTCCTCGCCCCCGAGGGCGACCACTACCGTGTCCGCCTCACGCACACGCTCGAGGTGAGCCAGATCGCGCGGACGACCGCCCGGGCGCTGCGGCTGAACGAGGACCTAACCGAGGCGATCGCGCTCGGCCACGACCTGGGGCACACACCCTTCGGACACCTCGGGGAGCAAGCGCTCACGCCGTTCCTCGACCGGCCGTTCCGGCACAACGAGCAGTCGTTGCGCATCGTCGATCACCTGGAGAAGGACGGCAGGGGGCTGAATCTCTCCTGGGAGGTCCGCGACGGGATCGTCAACCACACGTGGTCGATGCCGCAGCCCTCGACACCGGAGGCCAGGCTCGTTCGCTACGCGGACCGGATCGCGTACATCAACCACGACGTCGACGACGCGGTGCGGGCGGGCGTGCTCGGAGCGTCGGACCTGCCCGCGGACTCGATCCGGGTGCTGGGTGCCGCGCATTCGGCGCGGATCGACACGCTCGTCACGGACCTGGTTGCGACCAGCGCCGAGGGTCCCGAGGTGGGGCTGTCCGACGAGGTCCACCAGGCGCTCGACGGGCTCCGCGAGTTCCTGTTCGACCGGGTGTACCTGCGGGACGAGGCCCGGGCCGAGCAGGCCAAGGCGATCGGCATGGTTCGGGCCCTGTTCACCTACTACCTCGACCATCCCGACGAGGTCCCCGAGGAGTACCATCGGGCCCCGGGCGACCTGCCGACCCGCGTTGCGGACTACATCGCGGGGATGACGGACCGGTTCGCCCTGCGGGCGTACGAACGGCTCTTCCTTCCCCGAGGTTGGTTGGACGTCTAGTCGGGCGAGGAAGGGAGCGGCGTGGCGGGACGGATCAGGGACGAGGACCTCGCGGCCGTCCGCGAGCGCACCGACATGGTCAAGCTCGTCTCGAACTACGTCACCCTGAAGAAGGCGGGCAACGACAGCTTCGTCGGGCTCTGCCCGTTCCACACCGAGAAGACCCCCTCGATGTCCGTGTCCCCGAGCAAGGGGATGTACCACTGCTTCGGTTGCGGGGCGGGCGGCGACGCGATCCGGTTCCTCCGCGAGGTCGAGCACCTGGACTTCGCCGAGGCGGTCGAGCGCCTCGCCAAGGAGGCGGGGATCACGCTCCGGTACGAGGGCGACACGCCGGCCGAGCGCCGGGCCGCCTCGCGGCGGCAGCTGCTGCATCGCGCCAACGGCTCCGCGTTCGAGCACTACCACCTGATGCTGCTCGATGGCCGCGAGGGAGAGGACGCCCGGCGCTACCTCGCCGAGCGCGGGATCGACCGCGAAACCTGGGTCGAGTTCGAGATCGGCTACGCGCCCGGCTACCCGGACTACCTGCTGCGCCGGCTCGCCAGGTCCCTCTCGCCCGAGGTGCTCGTGGAATCGGGTCTCGTCGTCCGGACCGAGGACGGCAACGTCCGCGACCGGTTCCGCGGCCGGATCACGTTCCCGATCCACGACCTCTCCGGGCGGCCCGTCGGGATTGGCGCCCGCGCGCTGCCGCAGCCCGGTCAGGCCGGTCGCGACGAGGGTCCGAAGTACCTGAACTCGCCCGGCACGCCCGTCTTCCAGAAGGGGGACGTCCTCTACAACCTGCACCGGGCCAAGTCCGTCGTCACGAAGACCGGCGAGGTCTTCGTCGTCGAGGGCTACACGGACGTGATCGCGATGTCGCGGGCCGGCCTCTCGAACGCCGTGGCGACGTGCGGGACCGCGCTCGGAGAGGGGCACTTCCGGCTCGCGTCGCGGTTCGCGCAGCGCATGGTGCTGGCGTTCGACTCGGACGAGGCCGGGGCGCGGGCGGCCGAACGCGCCTTCGAGTTCGTGGAGCGGTTCCCCGTCCGCCCGGTGGTGATGATCCTGCCCGAGGGGCTCGACCCCGCCGACTTCGTGCGGCAGCACGGCGCCGACGCCCTGCGGGAGCTCGCCGAGCGGGCCGTGCCGCTCGTCGAGTACATGATCCGCCGCACGGTCGGCCGCCACGACCTGTCGACGATCGAGGGCCAGAGCGGGGCCGTAGCGGCGGCCGTCCCGATGCTCGAGGCGCTCTCGGACCCCGTCCGGCAGGGCGAGTACGCCCACCTGCTGGCCGAGCTCGCCGGCGTCTCGGAGGGGTCCGTCGTCCTGGCGCTCGAACGGCGGCTCCAGGGCCGGCCTATCGACGTGGCGGCGACCGTCAAGCGGGTCTCGGTGCAGGAGAAGGTCGAGCGGGAGATGCTCCGACTGCTCGCCCGCGACCCCGAGACGTTCGCCGCGCTCGCTCCGGACGTGCACGAGGAGTACTTCCAGTCGGCGCAGCACCGCGCGCTCCTGCGGCAGCTCGCCGACGCCGGCGGCGACGTGCGGGCCGGCGTCGCGAACGCCGAGGACGACGACTCGAGGCGCGCGCTCAGCGCGCTCGCGCTCGAACCGCTCGACGGCGAGCCCGTCCGCGGCTACGCGGACGACGTCCTGGCCCGGCTCCGCGAGTTCGCGCTGAAGCGCAAGAGCGCGCGGCTGCGCAAGGAGCTCCAGAAGATGAACCCGACGACCGATGAACGCTACGACGGGCTGTTCCAGGAACTGATCGCCACCGACGGCGAGCTCCGCCGGCTCCGCGAGCGGGGACACGTCCACGCGTAACGGACCGGAGGTCGCCCGGACCACCGGACGTCCGGGACGGCTGTTTCGGCGGGACGAAATCGGTTCGGGTCACCGCCCGTTCCGTCCCGTAGACTTCCCGGTCGTCCTCCCCCCTGAAGACTGGGAGCCGCAGCGTTGACGGAAGTTGCCCGCGACCTGGGTCTGGAAGAAGCGAAGGAGCAGATCACCGCTCGCGGGCGTGAGCGGGGCTTCGTCACCTCCGACGACCTGCTCGACGCGGTTCCCGTCGACGACTTCACCCCCGAACAGGTCGAGGACTTCCTCTCGCAGGTCGAGGAGCACCTGCGCGGCGAGGGGATCGAGGTCATCGAGGTCCCCGGCGACGAGGTGGACGCCACCGCGCAGCGGCAGCTCGACGTCGACCTCCTCAAGGCTCCGACGAACGACCCCGTCCGGATGTACCTGAAGGAGATCGGCAAGGTGCCGCTCCTCACGGCCGCCCAGGAGGTCGACCTCGCCCGGCGGATCGAGGCGGGGGAGTTCGCCACCGAGCTGCGGGTGGTCATGGAGGAGGACGAGCGGGTCGACCAGAAGCGCCTGCGCCTGGTCGCCGAGTCGGTGGTGGCGATCCGGGACCACCAGCTCGAGAAGTTCGGCAAGGTCGAGGGGATCGGTCGGGCCAGGATCTCCAAGAGCTACAAGCCGAAGACCCGCGAGGACCTCGACGACTTCCTCCGCAGGGTCGAGCGCGACGGGCAGCTCGCCAAGCGCAAGCTGATCGAGGCGAACCTTCGGCTCGTCGTCTCGATCGCCAAGCGCTACGTGGGCCGCGGGATGCTGTTCCTGGACCTGATCCAGGAGGGCAACCTCGGCCTGATCCGCGCGGTCGAGAAGTTCGCGTACGCGAAGGGCTTCAAGTTCTCCACGTACGCGACGTGGTGGATCCGCCAGGCCATCACCCGGGCGATCGCGGACCAGGCCCGGACGATCCGCATCCCGGTCCACATGGTGGAGACGATCAACAAGCTCGTCCGCATCCAGCGGCAGCTCCTCCAGGACCTCGGCCGCGAGCCGATGCCGGAGGAGATCGGCCGTCAGATGGGCATCCCGGCGGAGAAGGTCCGGGAGATCCTCAAGGTGAGCCAGGAGCCCGTGTCGCTCGAGACGCCGATCGGCGAGGAGGAGGACTCACACCTCGGCGACTTCATCGAGGACTCGGACGCGATCGTGCCGGTCGACGCGGCGAGCTTCATCCTGCTGCAGGAGCAACTCGAGTCGGTGCTCCACACGCTCTCCGAACGCGAGAAGAAGGTGATCCAGCTCCGGTTCGGGCTCCTCGACGGCCACCCTCGAACGCTCGAGGAGGTGGGTCGCGAGTTCGGCGTCACGCGCGAGCGGATCCGGCAGATCGAGTCGAAGACGCTGTCGAAGCTGCGGCACCCCTCGCGATCGCAGAAACTGCGCGACTACCTCGAGTAGGCCCGGCCCCGCGAGGCTCAGTTCATCGAGAGGTCGTCGACGTCGGGTTCGAGCCGCCGTTGGATCCCCGCCCGCGCCCGCTGGATCGCCTCCACGCTCTTCCAGCTGGCCCGTTCGGCCAGACGGCGCCCGTGCTGGGCGAGTCGGTTCGAGGGGTGGCGCGCCATCGCTTGGCGAACCCCCGGCGGCCGGTCCTCCTCCGGGTCGCGCCTGGAGAGCTCACGGCCGAGGAGGTACCCGACCACGCCGCCGATCACGAGGCCCGTCCGGAAGCGCATAGGGCATCCTAGACCGATCAAGGGGCGTTGGTAGACTCCGTCGGCGCGTTGGCGCGTTCGACGCACCGGCGATCCGGGGTAGCTCAATCGGCAGAGCGGCGGACTGTTAATCCGTAGGTTGTGGGTTCGAGTCCCACCCCCGGAGCAGAACGAAGGCCGAGGTAGTCGGTGGTGTCTGCGTCGACCCCGGATCGGCGTCGACGATGCCGTTGGGACGAATCTGGGACGAATGAATTGAACACCGTGTCGAAGATCGGTCTTGCTGTCATCGCTGCCGGGCTGAGCTGGATCATCGGGGGCGAGGCGCTGACTGGCCAGGTGCCGTCCTTGTCGCTGGAGGGGTAGCCCTCCCGTTCGGCCCGGACGTGACCGCTTGGTTCGGGAAGAGGATCCGTTATCGCCGCTGGCTGGCCGAGGGAGTAGAGGGCTGGGAAGCAAGCATCGTGCACGTCAAGGACGTCCACCATCTGCTCCTCCGCCTCACGCCGCCTCTGGGTGGCCGCGAAGATTCCAGCATCGGCTGTGAAGTGCGCCTCCCGGATGGCTCTGAGGCCGAGGCAAGCGAACACATTCCATGGCCACTTCCCGGCACGACGGAATCCAAGGTCAGGCTGCCCGGGAGCACGAAGACGAACGGGAAGGTAAACGACTACTTCTTCGTCATGTTCCCCGATTCCGCGCTTCGGAGGAATGGTTCCCCTTGATCGGCTTGATCGAGGCATGTACATCGTCATCTGGTCTCGTGATCATGGCTTCGGACGCCAGGTACTCCGTCGATGCACGTTCGAGATCGATGACAAAGGATTGTTTTGTGGAGGAATGAACCGGCCGTACTGACCCCAAACTCTCAAGCCAGGAACGCGAGCCGGTCCCGAGAGCCCACTGGCATGAGCGCATGCAGCGCGGCCGAGTCCTCCGCCGAGAACCCGAACCCTTCGAGGGGATCGTCGAGGTACAGCCCCGCCGGCGAGCGCCAGCCCGGCGTGGTGATCGGCCAGGTGTCCACGCCGACGAACGTGAGTTCATCGCGGGAGAGTGTGTCCCTGCCGCCGTTCAGGGCTCGGACCTTGAGGTGCCAGTAGTGGCACGGCGCGGAGGGATCGGAGCGGCAGGCATCGAGGGCCAGCGGCTCGCGCGACGACACGGCGCGGATGGTACACCTCGTTGACGACCTGCCCCGCGCGGGCGCTTCTCACGTTGTCGGCTGACGCTACTTGGCCGCGACAACCTCAAGAAACCGGACGCCGGCGATTGGAGCCAGGGTGAGGGACCGGTGCACGTCAGTCGCCGCGCCTCCGCGCCTGACGGGCGGCGAACTCGGCGAGGAACAGAACCCCATGGTTCTCGAGTGTTCGTGAATGTGGTTGAGCTATGGGCCCCCGCCATCACGCCTCGGCCCGCTGCCAGAGGGCCAGGAGAGAGGAAGCGAGGCGTTCGGGCTCGACCCGATGAGGCGGGTCGAAGTGGTGGCGCTCGGGAAACGTCTCGACCGTGAAGTCGGAGAAGATCGTAGCCAGGCGGTCGGCCATGCGGGAGTAGTAGTCGGGATGGCTGCGACCACCGTGCGCGAAGTACACGGGCTGGTCGAACGAGAACAGGGGTTCCAAGTCGAGTTTGCCGCAGTCGAACGCGTCGATCAGAGCCCGGAGGCCCGCGGGTCGTTTCGCCATCCACGGTGGTGCCGGGCCCTCAGGAGGCAGCGGCGGCTCAACGCCGGGAGCCAACTGCAGCCGCATGAACGCTGTCATGAACTGATCGGGCGGCAGCGGTTCGAGTGCGTGGAATCGAAGCCAAAGGGCCTCCTCCTCCTCTGTTCTCTCGTTTCCCGCCCAAGCTGGTTCGAGGAGCGCCAAGCTGAGGAGCCGCTCGCCGTGGCGGGCTGCGAAAGCGAGCGAGGAGGCACCGCCAGCCGAGTAGCCGAGGAGGTGGAACCGGTCGAAGCCGTGATTGTCAGCCTCGCGCTGAACCCCTTCCACCTCCATGTCGAGGTCGTAGTCCGTCGGCGGCCGGTCCCCCGCGTACACCTCCAGGTCCTTCGCGAACGCATCGACACGATCACGGAGCATCTCCAGGAGTGAGGCATAGGCCGGTTCTGCCGGGAGAACTCCACCCGGCAACAACACGACCCGATAGCGATCCGCCACGGGCACGAATCGTAGCGTGGCGAAGACGTTCGGCTTGCACCAGGGTGCGCGGACGAACCTAGAGGCCTCGGTTGGTTCCCGGCTACGAGCGCTCAGTGAGCGCCAGGGTTACCAGGGATAGGACGGCATCTCCCGCTATCCACGCGACCAGGAAGGGAGTCTCCATCGGGATTGGGCCGAGCGCCGCGAGGACGAACATCAGCACGTTGAAAGCCACCAACACGGCTACGGCGACAACCCCTCGAGCATGTCGCAGGGCGACCATAATCTGCTCCTCGCCAGGGGCCATCATCGCATGAATCGCTGGGAGCGGATAGGTCGCGTCGGGTTGCGCGAGGGTGCGCGAACGTACCTGGACAAGCACGACCGACGGTGGGTCGGCGTACCCTCCGACCATGGACCCCGACGTCCTCGAGCGCCGGCTACAGGCGGACCTCGACGCGCTCCCCCGAGGCCGCTCGCGCCGAACTTCTCCACGTCCTGATGCTCCCCGACCTCGAGCGGGTCGAGCGGATCGGGGAGTTCTGGTCCTACCCGCAGAGCCGATCGTTCGCCGAGCTGCTGATCGACGCCGAGGAGGACAGGGTCGTCCGGGCGGTGCTCGTCGGGATGCTGAGGGAGTTGAGTAGAAGGGCCACCGGTCCCTGCGCCCCACGGCGATCCTCCGCTCTAGGGGGGCAAGCCAGTTGCCGCGTTCCGAAGCCTCGACATCTTCGAAAGGGCGTCGGCAACGATCGGATCCCTCCGCGGAACTCCGCTAGAACTCGTGATGTCCCGCAGCGGGACCCCGACGAGCCCTCCGGAGCGGGTGAGTACCACATACGTCTGCGCCTCATCGTCGAAGTAGGCGAGTTGGCCAACGACGGTCCGAAGGTATCCGTCGGGCGACTCGACCTCGAACGAGCGCTCGCGGGATCGTGACTCGGTTTCCGTGTCTCGCGGTGGATCCACCGGGGCCGTCGGCCTGACCGGCGAACTCTCCGGGACGTCGATGCGGACCGTATCAGCGAGGGTGGTCATGCCGCTTCCATCCAGGGCCTGCCCACGCCTCATCGCCAATCGGTCCCACTGAGTTGGGGATCCGCCGCGAGTCCCGACCTCAAACCAACCCTCCGAGGGTCGGAACTCAGCCGGCGATCTCTTCGGGGTTTCGATGGGGACCGGATCCATGAGGGTGGTCATCGTGCCTCCTCGGTTCGAGGGGCTGCCCACGGCCTCTTCGCAAGCGGTCCCGTTGGATGGGTGCTTCGCTCTCATTCTCTCACTTGGGGGTAGAGGCAAGACGGCCGCTGGCGCACCGGGAGCCCGCAGCGCACGGGACGGCGGTCTGATTGACTGCGAGGAGGACCGGACACTGCGGGCGATGCTGGTCGGGATGCTGCGGGAGTCGGACCGCTAGGCCGCCCGCTGGTCGATCTCGAACCATACGGCCTTCTCTTCACCGAGGGAAAGGCCCCAGCGGTCGGCCAGCTTGTCCACGACCATCAATCCGAAGTGGGGTGGATCCTTCTGCCCGTCCAAGTTGAGCCGGTCGAGGGTGAGCCCACGCCCGCCGTCCACGACCGCGACGCGAATCACCTCGTCATCGTTCTGCAGCCAGAAACCGATCTGCCCATCTGCTTCAGGCTTGCCATGCCGAACCGCGTTGTCCACCAATTCGGAAACCATGAGGATGATCTCGCCGGAGCGGGCGGCCGGAAGCAGGTCGCTCACGAAGACAGCCGCGAGCTCTCGGGCCATCCCCGGAGCGGTCGGCGCATAGGGCAGCCGGTGCTCCACACCTAGTAGGTCCCCTGCGGGGGGCGGCGCAAACGGGGGTTGACAGCTTCGCGCAGCACGAGAAGATTCTCACGATGGCTCGTGCTGAGCCGGAGGGGCCATCGGCCACCCGCACGGCTCGGTGGAAGGGGATGGATACCGGTGTTCGACATCGCTACGTCCTCAACGGGCACGATCCGCCTGACCGGCGAGATGGACATGGCAACGGCTGATCAGCTCGACTCTGTCGTGGCAACTGCGGTCAGCCAGGGCGGACCCGTCACGCTGGACATCTCCAGTCTGGACTTCATGGACTCGAGCGGCCTGCACGCGATCCTCAGGGCGGCCACGTCGCTGACGGATCGGGGCTGCGTCGTGATCCATGGGCTTGACGGGAACGTCTCGATGCGGAGGCTCTTCGAGATCGCTCAGATCGACAAGGTCCCGAACATCCACGTCATTCCCTGCACCGTGATGGTCGAAGGTTCCAACGCCTGACTCATCGCGTACTGGGCCCGACGACGCGATCCTCTGACCCAACTACTGATCGACTGCGAGGAGGACCGGACGCTCCGGGCGGATTTCGAGCTGACCGACATGTTGGTCAACGGGGAACCGGCAGGTCCAGCAGGTGGACCCTCGGGCCGTCCTCGTCGGGCTGCTGCTGGCCCTTTGGGGGGAGGTTTTCTCGCCGTCCCCGCTGAGAGTCTTGTGTCTCGACACCCAAAGAAACGCAGCGCCGCCTTCAGGCTCGGCGTTGAGATTGGCGGGCGGCGACCTCAGCCATGAGCAACTGCGCTTCGAGGATGATCCGCTCCGACTCCTCGTGCCGCTGTTGGTCGGCTGCCGATCGCGTCGAGACTGAGAGCACACCGGCTCGCTCGTAGGCCGGCACTGCACCAGCGAGACGCTGGCCATCATACGTCGGTCCCCAACCGTCCCTGGCCTAGGGGTGGTGGATGTGGAGGCTAATCGCGTGTGGTGCTGCCCTTGACCTCCATCGAGGAAGCCCCCGTGGTCGGCTCGTGAGCGTGCGCCCTGGCGCTGACCCAGACGACCACCGTGCCGATGATTGCTACACCCATGCTGGCGAGCAGTACCCAGTATCCGACCTCATGCTCGGAGAACCCGCCTGACTCATTAGGATCCCCAACCACGTGACGGTCCAGGCCGCAACGCCAGCGACCAATGCGCGAGGTGTCCAGGCTCGACGCCGACTGATCCCCATGAGCGCGATCACGCCCACGTTGCCGCCCCCGCGAACAGGTACAGCACGCCGCCCACCTGTTCGAGCGGCCTTCCCGCGCCGAGCCAGCTCAGTCGGAACAGCGAGATTGTCTCTTCGCCGGGGAGGAAGCTCCCTCTGAGATACGGAAGGAGCATCCGACCACGAATCCAACCACGCCGAGCAGAACGATCACATAGCCGCTGGCCGATGGACCCGTGTCCGGGCGCGTCTCCACCCGGCCATCGTATGCAATCAGCAGTCTTAGGTCTCGCCGCTTCCGTCGGGAGTCCGGGGCACGCCACGCGACGGGCGGTGCTCGTCGGGATGCTGCGGGACACGGTGCGACGCTAGGGTCGCGGGCGCATGACGACCATCGCGCTGACGGCGAAGATGCCACCGATGAGAAGAAGCGCGAGCCACCACTCGTCCACTCGGTAGCTCAACCAGATTGCCAGAAACAGGCCACCGAACATGGCCACGGTGCGTAACACGGCTCTCACGAGGCGACTATACGACCGCGAGGAGGACCGGACGCTCCGAGCGGTGCTCGTCGGGATGCTGCGAGAGGCTGACCGGAGCCGTTGACCTTCAGCTTGCGGCCTGGGGGGTCGAAGACATACCTGGGAAGGAGAGATCTGTGCCCAGGAGAATCGCTTCGCCAGCAGTCGCAGTAGCACTCGCCGCCTTGCTCGCTGCGTGCGGTCGGGACCCCGTGGGGAAGTTCGACAACATGGCCGAGGCTTGCCAGAGCGCGGCGCCGGGCACGTTGGCTGTGGGGTCGATAACGAAGCCGGAAGCAGGCGTGATTTATTGCACTGCGCACGACGACATGGACCGCATCACCTCAGGCGAGGTGCCGGTCGAAGACGTCGCGATGGCCGTCGTCAAGCTCGCCGCGAACGGCAAGTGGTACGTGGCCAGCAGTTGAAGGGGTTGCTCCAAGTCCTGATGCTTCCCCGACTTCGAGTGGGCCGGCCGGATCGGAGAGTTGTGGGGGAACCCCCAAGACCCGCGCATTCGCATTGCTGATCGACTGCGAGGAGGACCGAGTCGTCCGGGCGGTGCTGGTCGGGATGTTGCGGGAGATGGACCGGGAACGCTAGAGGATTCGGACGAACTCCACTGCCCAAGTGAGATCGCCCGTAGTACACAACTGGGCTGCCTGCTCGTCGGGCGTGATCACGGCTTGGGCCTTTGACAGGGTTCCTTGCCCTTGCAGCGGTCCAAGGTCGCCAGCAATATGGAAGGCCGATTCCCAGAAGACATCATCGAACGAGAACGCTCCGTCGGTGATCGGCACCATCGTCCGCGCGAAGCCGAAACCGAATCCGAACTCTATCGTGGTCTGATCCTCGCAGGTGAGCGTGACGTGCGAAACGGTCACGTCCCTGACGAATCGCCCGCCATCCGTCTTCGCGACGATGATCCGGATGCGCTCACCCTGAGACGTCTCACCCCGGTACAGCCGGCGCACCGGCGCAGCGTGTACCGGGAGGGCCGTAGCGAGAACGAGGATGCCAACGAGGACCGCGATCCCGAGCGCCGAGCGCTTGCGCATCTTGCCCCCTCTGGCGGATGAACGACCGTATTCCCGCTCCTTGTGGAGGTCAAGACAGTACCTCCTCCTGATCGACTGCGAGGAGGACCGGTCGCTTCGGGCGGTGCTGGTCGGGATGCCACGCGAGGCTGAGCGAGGCCGCTAAGACATCGAGAGCCGGCGCCGCACGGTGAGCCGGCGGTCTAGCTACACGGACCAGTCGCGGGGCTATTCCCCAGAATCGAGCCCGATAGTTCGCGCGGCCAGAAGTCTCTTGAGCCACTCGTTGGCCATGCCGGACAACTGCTCTCGTTCCTCGTGATACCGCACCAGGTCTGCCGGCTCCTTCGGTGGACGGGCCGAGGCGTCAAGGAGCTGGTCCAGGCGCCGGTGCGCCGCCCGAAAACTCGTCGACACGCGTTGGCTGGCGGTGAGACCTTGAGAGACCCAGAGGACCACCGCTCTCTCGTCCTCTCGTTCAATCAGATCCGCGAGCTCTTGCGGCAGCTGATCGAACAGTTCCACAAGCGGCATCCAGCGTTCACCCTGTCCACGACCTCAGCGTACGCCGCGGATCTCCTCACACGCGCTTGATCCGGGCGACCAGGATCTGCTCGCCGGCCAGGATCGCCACCCTGGTGCGTCTGTGGCTCAACTGGTCGATCGAGGTGACCGCGCCGCCGACCACGGCGTCCTGCGGGACCTCGATGGCCCTGAACTGGTCGTCCTTGATCAACTGGTCCAGGTCGGTCCTGGCTGGGATGTCCACCTTGGATACGATGACCACAACCATCGTCCGGCCGGTTAACGGCGACGTTCCACGCCGCGCGAGTACATGAGCACCCCTGTGGTCGCCAGCGTCGCCAGGATCAACACCGAGGCCACGACGAGCCATCTACCCTTCGTCACGATCCACTCGCCTTCCCTCGTTCAGGTCTTTCGACCGCGGGTCGGCGGAGCTTTAGCCGACTGCGAGGAGAACCGGACGCTCCGGGCGGTATTGGTGAGGATGCTGAGGGAGACCGACGGCTAGCTCGGACAAGAGACTCGGCTTAGGCGAACGCGCGGACGGCCGATAACCACGGTAGGAACGAGGGGGTACCCGAGGTAACGCAGCGGCTGAGGAGCAGGGCAGAAGCGATGAGAGCCATCGTGCTCATCCCGGCGGCGGTGGCCGTCGTCCTCGCCGTGGTGTACCTCGTGGGGCGAAGGGACGACGAGGATGACGAGGATCGGGGGATCCTTGGTGTAGTGATCGATCTTCTGAGTTGGTGGTAGGGGTCAGAAGGGTCGAGCAGTAGTTCAGATGGGCGTGTCCGACACGCCGGCCGACGGTTCAACCGGCAGCCTGCCGTCATGAGACCCGATCAGCTTGAGCCCGACGCTGGGAGTGGTTGGTTGCGCTCGGCCCTGCTCCTCGCGCCGAGTTCCCTCCGCAGGAGCTCGAGGGCGGCCTCCTCGTCGGTCTGGGGCTCCTCGCCCGCCTGGCGCTGGAGTCATACCCAGCCAGGTTCGATGCTCATATCTCCTCCTCCTGATCGCTTCTCTCCCTGATATCGACCTCGCCCCAAAAAGTGAAAGTGCGGGCCGGCGGTGCCGGTCGGGATGCTGCAAGAGGCTGACGCCGAGACTGCCAGTGTGATCAACCCGAGGAACTCGAGGACTACAATTTGCCAGGTCGAGAGGGGCACGACTGGTGCGCCGGAGCAGCCTCATGGTTTGGCTTCCGGTTGTTGCCGCCTTCGTCGCTTGCGAAGCTTCGGGGTTCCAGCGTCGCCGCCACTGCCAGAGCCGACGGTTGGTGCCCAGGGACCGCCAACAAACGAAATCAGCGGGCGTGACGTTCCACTGGCCCGGCGAGCACGAGGAGAACTCACCCCTCCTCTCCTTTCCCTCCGCGACCGACGCCATCGAGTTCCTGAGCAACCACATGGATGCTGAGATTGCAGTCCCGACCTGGGTGCCACCTGACGTCCGTCTGGACGTCGGTACGTCAGTGTTCGTCTATACCGACGATGGTGTGCGGAGTGCCCAGGTGAAACTCGATACGGAACAAGGTGACGTGTGGGGCATCATGTATGGACGCTCAGGGCTCGACGGATGCGACGGGGAACGGCACGCCAGGTCCGTGACGGTATCCGGTCAGCCGGGACTCCTAAGCGTGGCGACTGACCCTGACGGGTCTCAGCGGAAGTGGGTCCAGTTGATTTGGCCCGCGACAATGAAAGACCCCGAGGGGGTCTACGGCTTGTTCGGCTGGCTCTCACCCTCGGCTGTCGTTGCGATGGCCGAGTCAATGCCGGTCGTAGACGCACCGCAGGTGGTCGCCGCCCCCGGCTGCTGAAGTCTGCTGGAACGTGCGCTCGGCGCACCTCTCCTGATCGACTGCGAGGAGGACCGGACGCTCCGGGCGGTGCTCGTCGGGATGCTGCGTGAGGGACGAGGCGGGAGGTGATGCCAGGTGGCCCCGAGGTACGAAGAGATGACGGGGATGTCGGACGCTGACTTGATCTCTGCGTACGACGATACGGCTCGGAATACCGTAGTCGGACTTGAGTGGTATCGCTTCGAACTCTGGCGCCGAGAGGCACGGAGGCAGACGAAGGCCGTGATCTGGCTGACCGTCGTGATCACGGTGCTCACAGCCGCGAACGTCGGGCTCGCTGCTGCCGTTCTCGCCAAGACCTGAGCCCCTCGAGGAGGGCGGCGGGACCGCCGCTCAATGTCAGGAACTCGAGCCGGTCCTGGTGGCCGGCCCATCATCAACGCCGACAGGATCGCCAGCCGCGCTCCGAATTCGGATGAGAATGGGGTTGTGACGATCAGGACGGAAGGCCTCACCCACATCCACCTCGCTGTTCGAGACCTTGACCTGTCCCTCCGGTTCTATCAGGGCGTCTTCGGGATGGAGGAACTCTTTCGGGAGGGCGAGGCTATGGTCTTCCTCCGGACCCCCGGCGCTGCGGACACTGTCACGCTCCGGCGGAGCGACTCGTCAGACAGGCCCGGCGATGGCGGTGGAATCGGGCACTTCGGCTTCCGGCTCGCCGACGAGGAGGACCTCGACAGGGCGGTCGAGGAGGTTGAACGGGCTGGGGGACAGCTGATCCGCCGTGGCGAGCACGCTGATGGGCAGCCGTTCGCCTACGTGACCGACCCCGACGGCTACGTGATTGAACTCTGAAGGGAAGTAGCAGCAGGAGCCCGGAGACGCCCGTTCGGCCGCGAGGTGGAGGGAAGGGCGAGCTGCTGATCGACTGCGAGGAGGACCGGACGCTGCGGGCGGTGCTGGTCGGGATGCTGCGGGAGCTGGAGCGGGGATAGCGGCGAGGGCATGGCATGGGAACCGCCACCGCTACCTTATGTACTAGCCGCGGAACGAGGGACTTTCGACCATGCTCAAGATCGACCCCTGGCTCCTCCGGGGCCTTCTCCTCGATGGGACGTTCGACGTGGCCGACGTCGGGCCGCTGATCGAAGCGATCCAGGCCGAAGGCGGCGAGGTCTCGCTCCACTTCGAGCGGGTGCGGGACGTCAGGCCGGAGGCAGCCGAGGAACTCAAGCGCCCTCTCGACGAGATGTGGGAGAGCGGCGAGGTTCGCCCGCTGATGGTCTGGTTCCACGTCCTCCCAGAGAAGCGAGGCGCCATGGCCGACACACTCGTACGCGCCGGGTTCGACATGGAGCGAGAGGGACCATATGAAGTGATCTACATGGGCCCGCCCAGGGCGCCTAGGGGGTAGACATGC